>Ga0268299_1001368_pt1 | contig 44319 bp, 39 predicted proteins | sample NOBtaG_FD_193484 | JGI IMG/M metagenome (GOLD analysis project Ga0268299, IMG submission 193484) | Activated sludge microbial communities from bioreactor in Nijmegen, Gelderland, Netherland - NOB reactor | ecosystem: Engineered > Bioreactor > Aerobic > Activated sludge | place: Netherlands... | reverse complement strand
ACGTCAACGGCCAGCTGCATGGCAAAAGCACGCAGGCGCCATTTGCCTTTACGCTGGACACGACAAAACTGGCCAACGGTAATTATTCATTGACTGCGCATGCATTTGATGCAGCTGGCAACAAGGGAGTTTCCGGCAACGCATCGATCGCTGTCAGTAATGCTGTGACCGATACGCAATCCCCGGTAATCAGTATTGCTTCGCCCGCCGCAGGCAGCACCGTATCCGGTATTCTGTCAGTGACATTCAATTTCTCCGATATCGCGGCAATCAGGTATGTTGATCTGTATGTCAACGGTATACCGTATAGCAGAAAGTCAATCGCACCCTTTACACATACGCTGAATACTAAACTATTACCAGATGGCAATCATGTTCTCACTGCCCACGCATTCGACGCAGCAGGTAATCACAGTGTTTCCGCCAATGTGTCCATAACGATCAACAATACTCCAGTGGCGGATATGCAAAAGCCTGTGATCAGTGTTGCATCGCCGATCGCGGGCAGCACCGTATCCGGCAATATTCCGGTAAGTTTCAGCTATTCTGACAATGTCGCCGTGACTGCGGTCGACCTCTACGTCAACGGTCAACTATATGGCAAAAACACGCAGGCGCCATTTGCCTTTACGCTGGACACAACAAAAGTGGCCAACGGCAGTCATTCACTGGTCGCGCACGCATTCGACGCGGCAGGTAATCAGGGTGTTTCCGCCAATGTATCCCTTACGGTCAGCAATGCTCCAACAGTGGATATGCAAAAGCCTGTGATCAGTGTTGCATCGCCGATCGCGGGCAGCACCGTATCCGGCAATATTCCGGTAAGTTTCAGCTACTCTGACAATATTGCCGTGACCGCGATTGATCTCTACGTCAATGGTCAATGGTATGGCAAAAGCACGCAGACGCCATTTGCTTTTACGCTGGACACGACAAAAGTGGCCAACGGCAATCATTCACTGGTCGCGCATGCATTTGACGCGGCAGGTAATCAGGGCATTTCCGCCAATGTATCCATAACGGTCAACAATACTCCAGTGGCGGATACGCAGTCGCCTGTGATCAGCATTGCATCACCCGCCGCAGGCAGCACTGTGTCCGGCATTCTGTCAGTATTTTTCAATTACACCGACAATGTCGCTGTCAAGTATATCGATCTGTACGTTAACGGCATACCGTATAGCAGAAAATCAATCGCACCGTTTACACACGCACTGAATACCAAACTATTGCCGGACGGCAATCATGTTCTCACTGCTCATGCATTCGACGCGGCAGGCAATCACGGTGTTTCCGCCAGCTTGATTGTAAGGGTGAAAAACCAGCTGTGATTGTTGGTGACAGTTCACAGCGATCATGAATCGATCCAATTAATCTGATCGATTCATGATTGCCGGAATGGAATCGGACACATCAATTTTCTACCGCGTCAATCCTGCATACAACACCGGCAGTTTCTCCGGCAGGCGTTCGACATGATCCACAACCATATAGTTACGTTCACCAAAAATTCGAGAAACATACTGATCCGCACGTGGATCCAGGCTCATGCAGTACGTTACAACCCCCGTCCTGCCAGCTTCTTCAACAGCTTTCTTCGTATCGAAGCGCAGATACTGCGGATCACGTACATCAACGTCGGCGGGTTCGCCATCGGTGATAACAAGCAGCAGTTTTTTCGATGATTTCTGTATTTTCAAATAGTGGCTTGCATGTCGGATAGCAGCACCCATACGTGTAGAGAGCTGGCCTGTCATGCCGGCCAGCCTGGCTTTTGGAATTTCGTTATACGGCTGCTCAAAGTCTTTATAGCGGTAATATTCCACATCATGGCGGCCATCCGAGCAAAAACCATGAATGGCGAATGGATCGCCGATTTTGTCAATGGCATTGGCGAGCAATACTGTCGCCTGGCGCGTCAGATCGAGCACCGAGTAGTCGTGTCCAGCGACTTTCTCATTCGTCGATTCGGATAAATCGAGCAGCACCAGCACCGAAATATCCCGCACCTTGCGAATCGAGCGCATCATGATACGCGGATCAGGTTGCATCCCCATGCGAATGTCGATCATCGAGCGAATGGCGGCATTGATGTCGATTTCGTCGCCATCCTCAAGCTTGCGGATACGCCGCGTACCTTGTGGTTGCATGGCATCAAGCAGAAATTTCATGCGCGCAATTTCACGCCTGTATTGAGTGGCGATTTCATCAATGCACTGCATGTCACCGAGTTTCGCGCGTTTTTCCTGCACCGTAGCCCAATCGGGGCGTTCCAGCTGAATCTGGTAATCCCATTCGGAGTAATGATACGGCGCCGACACCGGTTCTCTGCCTTCCATGTCGTTGTACGAAACGCCCATGTCTTCGTACGGGAAGAATTCGGTGCCCATGACCCAGACTTCCTGCGCGTCGTCACCGGCGGTTTCGACATCGATCTCATTGGCGAATTCCATCACGTTGACGTATTTGCGCACCTGTTTCGGCGCATCGTAACCGGCAGACAGCGATTTATTGAAATCGAATTCCTCGAATTCCCAGAAATAGCGATTATCATCGCGGTACGGTGCAGTCAATATATCAGCGCGCGGATTGTACGGAATTTTTTTATCCATGAAACTGTGCGCCAGCTGCACGCCGATATCCCATGAGATTTCGTGATTATTGAGCTTGTCGTGCGCCGCCTTAAACAGTTTTCGGCCTTCCACGATCCACGGGTCCTTGTCCTTGTATTCCGGGTCCAGCAAGGCGCGCGCCAGACGGTTAAGGTAGTCGCCCAATGTGGTGTGCATCTCCGGCGTGGCGCTATGCAGCGCCGACCAGGTTTGACGTAAACCGGGGAAACGGCGGATAGACAATTCTTCGACGCGTGCGTCTTCGATCACTGAAATCACCGCCATTTGCAATGGATTCAAACTTTCCGCGGAAATCGGCTCCACGGTTTCCACCAGGTGCGCAGCGGCATGTGCGGCGGCGGCACGGTACACTTCAGTGGCGGAGACATCGCCATAGGCATCGTAGGCATCCGGCAGATGAATGAAATAGTTTTCGATGAACGGTTTGTAACCTTCGCGCGTTTCAAAATCGCCGGAGGTCGGTTTCATGAAGAAATCGCGCCCCCACAGCGCACGCAAATACATGTTGATGCGGCGTTGCACGTCGACAAACAACGTTCCTTTACGCTCCTTCTGCAAAACCGCAAGTGATTCTTTCGATTCCAGACCGAAGTAGCGGATTTGCTCCTCGTAATCAGTACGGTGCGCGTGAGCGCCCCACATCGCCCAGCGACGCAGACCGCCGAGGGTCAGTTGCCCGAACAGGATATCCAGTTTGTTGAGCATGGGACGCATACCGCGCGGCGCTTGGGCGATCAAAGTATTAAGGAATTGCAGGTAATTCTGGAACAAATGCGCATCGCCCAGCCGTTTTGCGGCGGTTGGCGAGGTCGCCAGCACCAGTTCAATCACCGCGCCAGATGTTCGCGATGCCAGACCTAATACCGAGGTAGCCAGATCACCGACAACATCCTCGCCGATTTCCTTAGCGACCAGTGGTATTTCATCGATCCAGCAATCGACCACACTGCGTCCACGTCCCAGACCACGAATTGCCGATGCGCCTTTCAGATAGTTATCCAGACCGCGCGGCGAAAAAACCTTGACCGCTTCCGGCCAGGCATGGTTGAGTAATTCAACCGATTCGGGTTCCAGATCCTCCAGCAATTCTTTGTAATCGTCCAGATTGATACTCATGACAGCACCTGTTAAAGAATTAAAACAATCAATACGGATTATGATTTACATGCCTAATTGAAGAACGTACTGACAGCGGCATCAAGTGCATCGCGCATGTCCGGGTCGTCGGTGATCGGACGCACCAACGCTACACGGCAGGCAGCGTGCGCATCGACTTTCTTGGCAATCAGACTGCCGGCATAAATCAGCATCCGTGTTGAAATACCTTCATCCAGACCGTGGCCTTTCAGATTACGCGCGCGTTCGGCAATGGATACCAGCTTCTCGGCAATTTCCGTCGATACTCCGGACTCATGCGCAATGATTTCGCTCTCAATATCGTGGTTGGGATAGTTGAAGTCGAGCGCACCGAATCGTTGCTTGGTCGATTGTTTCAAATCTTTCATCAGACTTTGGTAGCCAGGATTGTACGAGATAACGATTTGAAAATCCTCGTGCGCCTGGATCAGTTCACCTTTCTTCTCCAATGGCAGCACACGGCGATTATCCGTCAATGGATGGATGACGACGGTAGTATCCTGACGTGCCTCCACGACCTCATCCAGATAACAGATCGCACCGTAACGCGCGGCAACCGCTAATGGACCATCCTGCCAGCGGGTGCCATTGGCATCCAGTAGAAAACGGCCGACCAGGTCAGATGCAGTCATGTCCTCATTACAAGCGACAGTGATCAGCGGCTTTTTCAGTTTCCACGCCATGTATTCAACAAACCGGGTTTTGCCGCAACCGGTCGGGCCTTTCAACATCATCGGCATGCGCACTGAATAGGCGGCTTCATAGAGTTTCACTTCATCCGCGACGGGATGATAATAAGGTTCTTTTTTGATGCGATATTGATCAATAATAGTGCTCATGACAGACTCCTATAGAAACAGTCTTTATCGAGATGCCCTCGAGTAATTGCAATCCAAATTCCGGTGAAAAAAAACCCCCTGCCCTTTTTAAGGGAGAAGGGGGTCTTGGCAGGCTGCTGAAAAACTATCTACGTTGTCGCTGCAGTGTTAAAAAAACTCAAAATGCTCATTTATTATCTATAAACTGCACTTTTTCGCCTTTTTTTCTTGCTTCGACTGCCTCGAAAACGTTTTTCAACGGGCCTGTAGGGTTCGAACCCCGTTGTTACTTAAACAGTCTTACCGCGGTATATCACCATGGCTGTGCCTTGGGATTGGTTAAAATTGTTGTAGCCAATTAAACGAACATGATTATTCGGATTGGCTTTATGACACGCAGCAGCTTCTGCCAGCACGCGGTCTATATCAGTTTCACCAAACATGGGCAGTTTCCACATATACCAGTAGGAATCCATCACATACTCTGGCTCTGTATGCTCGATGGCCGGATTCCAGCCTTTACTGATCAAATACTGCACTTGCTTTTTGATATCTTTGTCAGACATCGCAGGCAGGTAGGAAAATGTTTCAAACTTACGGCTTGCTGGATCACTGACACGTGATTTGTAGTCTATTACTTCACTCATTTTTTAATCCTCATTTTTAGGAAGATGAAGAAGAAAAGCAATCTAGGCTATTTGCTCTTCTTCATTAGTCATGTATTGCTTACTTGTGGGCTATGTCGAGCTTGTCAACCGTATCAAACTCAAACTTGATCTCTTTCCATGTTTCCATGGCGATTTTGAGTTCAGGGCTGCTCTTAGCCGCTTTCGTTAGAATCGCTTTACCGTCCTTCTCGATTTCAGCACCTTGGTTACGCGCTTCTACGCAGGCTTCCAATGCCACACGGTTAGCAGCGGCGCCAGCAGCATTGCCCCAAGGATGACCTAAGGTACCACCACCGAATTGCAGGCAGGCATCATCACCGAAAATAGCAACCAGTGCCGGCATGTGCCAAACGTGAATACCCCCCGAAGCAACCGGGAATACACCTGGCATAGAACCCCAATCCTGATCGAAGAACAGCCCACGGCTGCGATCTTCTTTAATGAATTCATCACGCATGGTATCGATCCAACCGAGGGTTGCTGCACGGTCGCCTTCCAGTTTTCCTACCACGGTACCGGAATGCAGGTGATCACCACCTGACAGACGGAGTACCTTGGTTAAGACGCGGAAATGAATACCATGGTGCGGATTGCGATCGAGTACGGCATGCATAGCGCGGTGAATGTGCAATAGTATTCCGTTGTCACGGCACCAGTTTGCCAAGCCTGTGTTGGCCGTTAGACCGCCTGTCAAGTAGTCATGCATAATAATTGGCGCTTTTAATTCTTTAGCAAATTCAGCGCGCTTGTACATTTCTTCCGGAGTCGGTGCGGTAACATTCAAATAGTGACCTTTGCGTTCGCCGGTTTCACGTTCTGCTTTATGCACGGCTTCCATTACGAATTCAAAACGATCGCGCCAGCGCATAAATGGCTGACTGTTAACGTTCTCATCGTCCTTGGTCAGATCCAGGCCACCACGCAAACATTCGTATACCGCACGACCATAATTTTTGGCGGACAAACCCAGTTTAGGTTTAATGGTGCAACCCAACAGCGCGCGGCCATATTTGTTCAAACGATCGCGTTCCACTTGAATACCTGCAGGCGGTCCGCCGCAGGTTTTAACGTAGGCAATCGGGAAGCGAACATCTTCCAGACGCAGTGCACGCAGTGCTTTAAATCCAAATACGTTACCAACCAACGAGGTCAGTACGTTAACCACGGATCCTTCTTCAAACAGATCAATGGGGTAAGCTACGAAAGCATAGAAACAAGTATCATCTCCAGGAACGTCTTCAATCTTGTATGCACGTCCTTTGTAGTAATCCAGATCGGTTAGCAAATCGGTCCACACCGTTGTCCAGGTGCCTGTAGAAGATTCTGCAGCTACTGCAGCTGCTACTTCTTCACGCGGCACGCCGGGTTGTGGGGTAATTTTAAAACACGCCAGAATGTCTGTATCCAGTGGCGTGTATTCCGGGGTCCAGTAGGTTTGCCGATATTCCTTGACGCCGGCGTTATAAGTTTTTACTGCCATGATTTTATCTCCTGTAAATTAACTCAATTCCGCTTAGAATCACACGAAAAGAGAAAAAGGTTGAGCAACGATTAATTAACAAGCATGATCATTTAAACAACGACAGATGCACTATAAAGAAAATTAATCATAAGAACAAATCAAATATTTTAATAAACATGATAAGCTTTTGCTTATATTATTCTTGAATACCGATCAATGCTGCATCTTACGCTACGACAATTAAAAGTATTTGAAACAGTCGCCCGTCATCTAAGCTTCTCACGTGCGGCGAAAGAACTGTTTTTGTCCCAACCGGCTGTTTCCATGCAGGTAAAACAACTGGAAGAGAATGTCAATTTGCCTTTGTTTGAGCAGATGGGCAAGCGCATTCATCTGACGGAGGCCGGCAATGAACTCTATCACTACAGCCGTGAAATTCTGCAACGGCTGTCCGATCTCGAAACAGCGCTTGAAGAACTCAAAGGCATGGATCGCGGCAAACTGAACATTGCCGTGGTCACAACCGCCAATTATTTTACCCCGCAGTTGCTGGCGAAATTTTGCCAGCGGCACAAAAATATCACCGTGAGTCTGAATGTTTCCAACCGCGAATCGGTGCTCAAGCAGCTTGACGATAACATCATCGATCTGGCGATCATGGGGCAACCGCCGGAAGGTTTGGATGTTGTCAGCCAATCGTTCATGGAAAACCCACTCGTGGTTGTTGCGCCTCCGGATCATTCACTTTGTAAAATGACAAAAATTCCGGTAAAGCGGTTGGCGCAGGAAGTTTTTCTGGTGCGCGAACCCGGTTCCGGCACGCGCAATGCAATGGAGCGTTTCTTTAAGCAGCATGGCGCGCAGATCCGCACAGGCATGGAAACCGACACCACTGAAGCCATTAAACAAGCGGTTCAGGCCGGCATGGGGCTGGGCATCATGTCCCGGCACACGGCCGAACTGGAACTGACTATCGGACGGTTAAAAGTACTTGACGTACAGGGTTTTCCGATCCTCGGCAACTGGTATGTCGTCATTCGTAAAAACAAACGCTTAACGGCAACCGCGCAGGCATTCAGGGATTTTTTACTGAGTGAAGCGGAGGATCTGATGCAGAAAATCAAAGAATCCGCGACAGAACAAACCAAAAAAACACATTGACCAGCCCAGTCCCCAACTCCCCCAATGTTTAGATCTGTCTCGTCAGCAGCAAAACAAGACAAATCACATCTAATCGCACTAAAAAACACAAAATTATGCTAACGTAATTGCTTGCAGCTCATTGGAATCCTTCTGTCCCCTAACTTGCAAAGGAGCGAAACGATGCACAAACCATCATCACTACTGTTATCCGGCATGTTTCTGGTTTTTTGCGCGCCTCCTTTGTTCGCGGACAAATACCATGGCGAATTTTGCTGGCAGGTCTTCGGCAGCAAACAGGAAAACCTATGGAAATACAGGTTCGGCATTTACGAAAAAGAAGGCGGGCATTATACCCTGTTCGGTTCGATCGACTACGGCCCCAATGGCCCTTCCGCTTCACACGGCAATGCCATTGTCATTGGCAATTCGATCAAGATGACGATCGTCAGCACGGATTATGAAGACGGTTATCAGGTCTGGAGTGAAACGGTGGCCGTCAAGCTCGACAGCGCCACACTTAACGGCACCTGGAATGCGCTCAGCCTTGAAAGTAACGATGGCAAAACTGCCGTGCTCGGATTCCGCAGTCAGGGAACGATCAAGTGGGTTACATGCTAGTGCTCAGCACAAAACGATACGGCGACCAACACTGAGAGAAAGCATAGCCGATCCTGCACTGCTGCCATTACTCGATCTGATACAACCATTCAACGCATCCACCGAATGCAAAAACAGCTTAATCAGCATTTTGACACGTTAATTATTGGCGGCGGTCTTGCCGGCTTTACACTGGCACTGAATCTTGACCCGTCGAAGCAAATCTGTATTATCACCAAACAAACGCTGAATGACAGCGCCAGCGGCTGGGCTCAGGGTGGCATTGCAGCAGCTTTATCATCAGAAGACTCTCCCGAGAAACATGTCCAGGACACACTGATTGCCGGTGCAGGTTTGTGTCAGGAATCAACGGTGCGCTTTATCGCTGATCACGCGCGGGCGGCAATCTGCTGGCTGATTGATCAAGGCGTCGAATTCACCCGCGATGAGCGCAACGGCACCGGTTATCATTTGACCAAAGAAGGCGGGCACAGTGTGCGCCGCATCATTCATAGCGGCGACGCGACCGGCAAGGCCGTTCAGCAAACCCTGATCGAGAAAGTGCGCAGTGCGTCAAATATTCAGATTCTCGAACAGCATATCGCTATTGATTTAATCACCAGCGACAAAGCCCGCGATAATCCAGGACAACAGAAAAGACGTTGTCTTGGCGCCTATATTCTCGACAAAACAAATGGCTGCGTAAAAACATTCACGGCTCAGCATACGGTACTGGCGACAGGCGGCGCAAACAAAGTCTATCTCTATACCACCAATCCGGACACTGCCACAGGCGACGGGATCGCGATGGGTTGGCGTGCGGGGTGCCGGGTGGCCAATATGGAATTCATTCAATTTCACCCCACCTGTCTTTATCATCCGCACGCAAAATCCTTCCTGATCAGCGAAGCCGTTCGCGGCGAAGGTGGCTTGTTGAAACTGCCCAACGGTGAATGTTTCATGGCCAGACACGACAAACGCGCCGAGCTCGCGCCGCGCGATATCGTTGCGCGCGCAATCGATTTTGAAATGAAGAAACGCGGTCTTGATTGCGTTTATCTGGATATTTCACATAAGCCTGCTGATTTCCTGCAGCAGCATTTTCCAACCATTTATGCGCGTTGCCTGGAACTGGGCATTGATCTGACGCAGGAACCCATACCCGTGGTACCCGCAGCACATTATACCTGCGGCGGCATTCAAACCGATCAATTCGGGCGCACGGATTTAAACCGCCTGTATGCGATTGGAGAAACCGCGCACACCGGTCTGCATGGCGCCAACCGCCTGGCCAGCAACTCCCTGCTCGAATGCCTGGTCATCGCCAGAGCTGCCGCGCAGGACATCAATCACCAGCCAACCATCACTCCGCTGCAGATTCCGGACTGGGATGAGAGTCGTGTTACCGATGCCGATGAAGAAATTGTCATCTCGCATAACTGGGACGAATTGCGCCGGTTTATGTGGAACTATGTCGGCATTGTCAGAACCACCAAACGTCTGCAACGCGCACAGCACAGAATCGAATTGCTGCGCGAGGAAATCAACGAATATTACACGCACTTCAGAGTGAGCAGCGATCTGCTCGAATTGCGCAATCTGGTGGATACCGCAGATTTGATCGTGCGCAGCGCATTGTTGCGACATGAAAGCCGTGGTCTGCATTTCAGCAAAGACTATCCCGGTACACTGGAAGCAGCTGAGGATACTGTGCTGCAAAAAGACGGTTAACCGGAAATATTTCCGGTATTCAGAAGACTATCTGAACAGCTTTCTAATCATCAATCAACAGATGGCCAAAAAACGCAAAGATACCAATGGCGATTCCCGTAATGAATTGCGCATGCACAACATGCGAGAATTTTTTCAACTCTGCAGGTGAATAGCGCCAGGTTAAAAATAATCCGAATAATCCCTGCCAAACCACAAGTCCCAGCAAGGCCGGAAAAAACAGGATATGACTGTATCTTGAAAATCCCATCATGGATATATGCAACAGAATGACAGCAACAGCCGCAATCCCGAAATAGACATGCGTTCGGTTCAACCAGGCCAGTAGATTATTCAGCGTGGATGAATTGACCGGCGGCGCATAATCCGGAAGCAAGCGCTGCGCCAGTTTACCCTGACCCAGAACGAGTTTCAGAAAAGTGCGGAAATAGATAAACGACAGCAATCCCAATCCAACTTTTCCGAAAAATTCACCCACCTCGGTCAGTGCTGTTTCCCGTTCTTCTGGAATGGAATGCACCGCATTCGCATAAACGAAGTAAAACAACGAAATTAACGTGACAGTTGCAGCATAAATCAGGATGCCGCGGATGTTGCTTATTGATCGTTGCATAGACAGAAATACCGTTTATTGATGTCAAATTTTGATGTGAAACTGCCCTATTACAGAATACAGAAAAACAGGTTACTTGTTTTCTACCGCATAACCATACACCTTGATCACTTCCCATTTAAAATCGTGGATAGGCGCATCTTCCGCCGGCAGCGCCATGGAAATCGCACCTTTGGTTAACGGCGGCAGGTTCATTCTGATTTCATGAATTTTGGTTTCATGCGACATGGCATGATGCATGCCGCCCATCATGTCCATGTGATGATGGTCATGAATCGGTTCCATACTGACCACCAGCCGGGTAATCAGATGCGCGCCGCTGCCATTGTATATGCTGCCGCTGAAAATCCCCCAGCCAAAACCGGCATCGATTTTAAGCTGATCAATGGTGTCGCGTGGTAATTCATACGAACAGGGCGTCACCAAATCTTCCTGCTGCATGCACAGTACTTCCGCAGAAACCGCGCCTGGCAGCGCAAGCAACGCAATAGCGGCGTACAGCGGAACATAGCAGCGCCAGTTAAAATGTTTAATCAATTCAAGCATCATCATCACGCAATACCTTTTGATAAAAAAGCAGATTATAAATCGAATATAGCTTTCTCGCATTCTATCGCGCACCATGACTTCATCCCCGGCTGCCGTTCACATAAGCGGCTGTCAATTCATGGCTCGGCGATTCAAAAATATGCTGACAGCGGCCAAATTCGACGAGCTGTCCGGCGCATTCGCTGACCCAGAAGAATGCCGCGTAATTGGCAATGCGCCGGGCCTGCGCCAGGTTATGCGTGACAATGACTATGGTGTAACGCCCTCGCAGGCGGCAGATCAGATCTTCCACCACACCGGAAGCAATCGGATCCAGCGCGCTGCATGGTTCATCCATCAGCAGAATTTCAGGATTCAGCGCCAAAGCGCGCGCAATGCACAGGCGCTGTTGCTGCCCGCCGGACAGGCTGAGCGCCGGCGCATCCAGCCGGTCATGCACTTCATCCCACAGACCGACATCGCGCAACACCCGCTCGATAATCGCGGCAACTTCGTTTTTCCGGGTAACGCCATGCTCGTTGAGCGGCAATGAAAGATTACGGCGGATGGATAACGGAAAAGGAAGCGGCTTCTGGAAGACCATGCCGATCCGGCGGCGCAGCGCCTGAATATCGCAACGCGGGTGATGAATATCCTGACCGCCGACCAGAATCCGTCCCGTCACACTGCACCTTGGAATCAGATCGGTCAGGCGATTGATTGCCGAAAGAAAGCTGGTTTTTCCGCAGCCCGATGGCCCGATCAGCGCTGTAATGCAACCTTGGTAAATATCGAGTGTAATCGTGTCCAGTGCGGTCTTGCCGTCATAGCGCAATGACAAATTTCTGACTTCAATTGCCGGCTGCGGCACGCAGCACGCCGGTCCGGTCTCCAGCGGTCCGAGTGTAAAAGCATCGTCATCGCCATTCATGTGAGGATGCGCCTGCGTTGCAGTCCATGCGCAAACGTCATGGCCAGACTATTAATGCCGAGCAACAGGCTCACCAGCACCAGCGCAGCGGCATAGGCCGGCATGTCGCCACCGGGCACATTCATCGATAAATCAAAAATATGCAATGCCAGCGCACGGCCGGAGTCGAGCAACGAACCCGGCATGCGGTCGACATAACCGCTGGTAAACAGCAACGCCGCTGTTTCAGCCAGCGCACGCCCGATACCGATCAGCAGTCCGGCGGCAAGCGCGGGTGCGGCTGCCGGAAATATCAGATGAATCAACGCGGCCGTACGCGTCATGCCTAACGCGGCTGCCGACAGCCGGTATGTATCAGGTACCGTTCGCATACCGGCTTCGGCGGTGCTGGTCAGAATCGGCAACAACATGCAGGCGAGCGTCAGTCCGCCGGACAGAATGGAAAATCCAAGTCCCAGGTAGATACTGAAAAAAGCATTGCCGAACAATCCAAATACAATCGAAGGTACACCCGCGAGCACATACAGACTGAACCGCACGGCGCTGCCGAAGCGGCTGTCAATCGGCACGAATTCAGCCAGCAATATCGCCGTCGCCCAAGCCAGTGGCACTGCGGCGGCCAGCGCGATCAGCAGAATCAGCAGAGTGGACACCAGGATCGAAGCGATGCCACCAGCACGCCCAGCATCGCGCGGCGATTCGGTCAGAAATGCCCAGGACAGATGCGCCATGCCGCCTTGCACGAAATCGGCCAGCAGCCACACAAACACCGCGCTGACCAGCAGCACCGCCAGATACATCAAGCTTTGCAGGGAAAAATCGCGGGCTCTTCGCTTGGCGGATACGGATAGCATCATTTCATGCGCCCTTCAGGCATGACCATGCCTTTCCAATAATCCGGCAAGCATGGACAACAGCATCACCAGCACCATCAGCAACAATCCCGAGACAAACAGAACGGCGCGGTGATCGTCCATGGCATACGCCATTTCAAGCGCGATATTGGCGGCCAGTGTACGCACGGGATCGAAGATTGATTCAGGATATTGCACGACATTGCCCGCAACCATGAGCACCGCCATGGTTTCACCGAGTGCGCGCGCCGCGGCCAGGATAATTCCGGCGAAAATGCCGTTACGCGCGGCAGGCAGCGCAACGCCGGCGACCATGCCCCATCGGGACAATCCCAGCGCAGCGGCATTGCGCAACAATTCCTCCGGAACAGCCGCAAACGCGGTATAAGCCGTCAGTGTAATCATCGGCAGCACCATCAGCGTCAGCACCAGCACGGCGGCCAGCAAACTTGCCCCCGGTGGATGCCATTCGTTGATCAAAGGCGCCAGCGTCGTCAGACCCCAGAAACCGAAAACGACCGACGGGATTCCAGCGAGCAGTTCTATCAGCCGTTTATACAACGTCGCCAGATGTCGCGGCGCAAAAAAGACAATGAATACGGCTGAAGCCAGTCCCAACGGCACTGCCAGCATGAGCGCCCCGATGCTCGCCAGCAATGTGCCCAGCAGCATGGGCATTAAATGGTATGCACTTTCCAGCGGGTGCCATGACGCATCGGTCACGAACCGCATCAGCGGCAGCCCGGTCAAGGCAGGCCAGGACTCGAACAACAGAAACATCAGAATCAGCAACATCACCAGCGCAGCCACCGTTGCACCGGCGCGCAGAATCCAGACCAGCAGCCTGTCAGTCTGCATCCGCCGGAACAAAATACTGCGCCTCGATCAGATCATGCACCTGCACGGATTGCGCGAACGTAATGAATTGCCGCGCCAGGCCCTGCGGTACGTCAGCCGTGACCAGATTGAGCGGACGCGATAACGGGAAGTTTCCATTACGCACATTGTCCACGGAAGCCGCGACACCATCCAGCGCCAGCAGACGCAGCGGAGCACCGCGCCGGAATTCATATTCCGCAGCGCCGATAGAGACATAACCGATCGCATGGCGATTGCCTGTTACCGTCTTGATGCCCTGCGCGTTATCGCCGATGATGACATGCGGCCGGATGGCGCTGTTTTTCAGTTGAAAATATTCCAGAAACAGCTCCAGTGTGGAACGTCCTTCCGCCTTGTTGACCACGGTAATTCGCGCATCGTCTCCGCCGACCGCATTCCAGCGCGTGATGTTGCCGGTGAAGACATCGGCAATCTGTCGCCTGCTGAGTGAAGCAACCGGGTTGCGCGCATGCACAATCAGACCGATGCCATCCAGCGCGATGGTATGCGCATGCAGATCGTCTTCGTCCGGCTTCAGTGCGCGCGACACCAGGCCAATATCCGCAACGCCTTTGCGCACATCGTTGATACCGCGCGATGATCCGCCGGTCTGCACGTCGATGCGCACGCCGGGGAACTGCGCTTCAAACCGCCGCGCGATCTCATTGACCAGTGGCGCAACCGTGCTCGAACCGGTCAGCGTCAGCCGCTGCGCCGCGGCATGCGCGGTTGTCATTGAAAACATCATCAGACCGGCAATAACCGCAGGAATGAACCCCCGATAAAACCATAAATGACCGTTTGCGCTAATGTATAGGGGCATTCTCATTTCTTATGATTCAATTTCCAATCGTAATCCAGATAACGCACTTTGAAATTACCCGTCGCAATCGCCATTTTCTCCTGCGCATTGTCAGTCAGGCTGTCCGCGTAATGCACCAGAAAATGATTCAGCGAATGCCAGCCACCCCACCCCCGTTCAAAATCCTCGGTATACCAGTCGAATATTTTTGATATCTCCAGCGCACCGGTCGAAGCATTAAAGCGATTGCGCGTACGATCCTGCAGAAACGCCCGGGTAACGGCTTCCAGCTGCTGCTCGAGCTGCTCGCCGATAAAAGCTTCGTTCAATAAGCCGGGGCACCCGATCGATGCGCAGTTCACCGCGAAATGAATGCGCGGCTCGTTATAATCGCCGGGATTACGGATCAGGCCATGCTCAATATCATCCAACGAACGTGTCTGGCCAAGCAGTGGCACGAATTCCTTTTTCCAGGGGCTGCGCAAAAAGGAACCCAGATCCTTGATCGAGTCGAGCTTCGGGTAACGCGTCAGAATCAGCTCGACGGTAAACGCATTGTACGCATTGATCAGAAACGCCAGTTGCTCCTGCTTGCTCCAGCCCGCGAATACGGCTTCATTCACCGCAGATAACTGCGCCAAGTAGCGCTGCAACACCAAACGATCCTGCAAAAAACCGGCATAATCGACCTGACTTGCCCGTCCCTGATTAATCATCACAACATGTTCATGCAACAACCCGTCCCACAGCCTGTGCGTATGGTCAAACTGCTGCGCAACAGCAGCACTGGCGAACAACCAGAAAAACAACCACACCGGTAAAGCCCGGGCCAAGCGCATCATTCGCTTCATTTTCTATGCCTCAACAGAAATGTTCATCGTTAATATTGGAAGAGACCTGCCCGGTAAAGTTGCCTGCTTTAGTCGATGCTGAAAGGGAATGCTTACGCGCTGATACAAAGCACATCCCATCCGTAATGAATAACTTTAGTGCTTCGATTCTCTCGTGATGGCGACGAATACGACAGGCCCGCCTGAATTAAGCGAGGAGTTGAATGTCTTATGACGATTTTCTTTTCGTTAGCGGAACGACAGTGGATTGGGAATGATTGGAATAAGTATTCCAGCTCGGTGAATATGTTTCCGCCTGATTTCCCCAGCCAACCCAGCCATCTCTCGGCCCTCTTGCAAAAAGCTCTATATATGGACCAGGACTGCAAGCTTCGATAATCGCATATTGTTCGTCCGGCTTTCTGCTATGCTCCCTTTTCTGGGTCGAAATGATGTTTTCCTGACTCCGCCCGGGCTGCAAAGTACGCGCGTTCTTACCTCTCACGCCAAACAGAATCATTTCCGTAACATTTCTAAAATAAAAACCGACACCGCGCCGGTCAGGTCCGCCGTCCTTTCTTATTTTGTACCAAATGAGATTGGTTTTATATGAAAATCCCCAGTGCTCCATTACTTGCAGACCATCTGCAAGTAATGCATTAGGTACCCAAAGATACAAATGAGCCGTATCTTTAACAATAGCCTCGACAGGTAAGTCTTTGATCTCTTGCAGTGTCATCGTTGGATAGCGGGAAAGCCGCTTATGTTCGGGTGCCATTTTCCCGGTTCTGTTTTGGAATTGCCAGGGCGGATCAGCCAGAACGGTTGCATATTTTGTTTTCCCGACTTCTTCAAGAAGATCGTCTGACGCATTCATTTTTATTCATCCTCCACATAGAGTGATTTCGAGATTCCAAAAACCAACAAAGGACAACCTGCTCCACCGCCACCCTCTACACGCGGCAAAAGTTTGCTCATATGAGTTGTCGATGCCCCATAGGATGCTCCCCTGCCAAGCTCATTGAATATATCCTGGAGATTATCACAGCGTGTAATTATTACACCAACACTGATCGCTCGCAGGTCAAAAAGCAATCTGAAGTTATTTAAGTCTCTATCATAAAAAGGGTCTTTATTATTCCACTCAATCTCCAGTGCCACCCGGTTTCTAAAACAGTCAATTTTATGTGTAGGCGTATCCATTGTTTTTTGATCAACCACAACCTGAGTCTTGAATTCTTTCTCAATCCAATGACGATCATACAGATATTTGTCGATAAACTCAGAGACTTTGGATTTACGTCCACCAGGATTTGTAATCCAGCTTTTGTGTAGCCGGAAATCAGTAAGAACTGACAGAATGTCATTCCACTCCGCGGAAAAATCTTCTTTCAGAATTGCGCATGCGTGCTTCCACTCATGCACTTCGTAGTTATCCCGAATAAAAGCAGGAAGCAACTCAATACCCATTTAATCCCCATTTAGTATTCAAAACACCATCCCACAGTCGAGGCGGTATTTTCCGTCCTGATACTGTTGTTCAGCCAACATGTCGAAACGCACAACAGCCGCCACTTTGATCCGCTCAACGTCCCGGATTTCCGGAATCAAAGCATCGTGAGGAGACTTGAGAAAATCTTTTATGCAGCGCCACTACATTTTCTCCATTCTCAAATTTTTATACATATCGGCATTGATATGTATAGGAAAAAACAATTTTCTATACATATTAATTAAACAACTATAGATTCTTGTCATTTCTTATACACGTTACTCAGCAGATCGTACAAAATCACATTGATGTAGTAATTGACGCGCCCGATTTTACGCTTATCCAGCAATCCAATGCCGGTTAATTCATCCAGATAACGCGTCGCCGTAATGCGGCTGACATTCAACTCGGTCATAACAAAATCGATTCTGGTATAGGGATGACGAAAAATATTGTTCAGCAAATCCTGGCTGTAAATTTTGGGCAATTCACTACGCATTTTTTGTTTGAAGGTTTGCATGGCTGTCTTGATGCCTTCAATCAGCGTTACTGTTTGCTTGGCGGTTTGCTCGACCCCGTCGAGCATAAACATCAACCAGGATTCCCAATCATCTGTGTCGCGAATGATTTGAAGCAGGCAGTAATAATCGCTTTTGTTTTGATTGATATACCGACTCAAATACAGTACAGGAATCTTCAACAATCCCTGTTTGACTAAATACAGCATATTGATGATCCGGCCGGTTCTGCCATTACCATCATAAAAAGGATGAATACTCTCAAACTGATGGTGGATCACCGCCATTTTTGTTAACGGATCCCAATCGCACAGATCATCGTCATTGATGAATCTTTCCAGATTGGTCATTAAAGCAATGATCTCATCCGCGTGTTGTGGAGGCGTATAAACGGTTTCGCCAGTAAGATCGTTTTTAAGCGCTGTTCCGGGTAATTTTCGAAAACCTGCACTATTTTCTTCGATGATTGCCTGAATATGCAGTACGTCATTATTGGTCAGCAAGCCGTGCGCTTTGACTTGTTGAAAACCATAATACAGTGCACTGGCGTAGTTGTGCACCTCTTTCGCTGCTGCGCTGACAAAAAGCCTGGCGGCGCTATCGCTGCGGTAAAGATCATCGTGTGTGGTGATGATATTTTCAATCGCTGAGCTGTCTTTGGCTTCTTGCAGTGAAAGCGTGCTGATAAGTATACCTTCATTCGGAATACTCACGGCTATCCCCTTCAGCTCCGCCAATGCCTGATGCGCTCTCGCGAGTTTTTTCAGCACCGCCGTGGTTTCGATTTCTTGCGGAAACGGCAGCGGCTTGATGGTGCTCACACCACCGCCTCGATAACCGTCATCGTGTCTTTCCAATTCACCATTTTCACCGCGATCTTGCACCGTCCTGACGGGTGTATGTTTCATACGGGGTATTGGCATTGACAAGACAGCGCTCGCGATCCTGCTGGTCGATCATTCTGCCGCATTCGTGCTGCTGCCAGGCTTGACCCGTCGTGTAAAGTTGCCGGGCGGTGCAACCGACGCCAAAAATGAGCGTCGCCATAACGATACCTGTAACCGGAAAATGATACACCGCCATTAAAATCACTCGCCGCATTCAGCAGTCAGAACATTGATCATCCAGCTGACGCCGAAACGATCGGTGAGCATGCCGAAGCACGGTGACCAGAAAGTTTTCTCCAGCGGCATTTGCACCGTGCCGCCATCGGCAAGCGCGGAAAAAAAACGCTTGGCTTCAGTTTCTTCGGTAACCGAAATCGACAATGAGAAACCTTTGAACTCCTGGCCTTGTTCGCAACCGTCCGAGGCCATCAGCACATTGCCGCCGACGCGGAAGCTGGCATGCATGATCTTGCTTTCAAATCCCGGCGGCAACATGCCTGGCGGCGGCGCTTCCGGACTGTCCTGGTAGCGCATCAGCATGTCAATCTGCGCGCCGAGCGCGGTGCAGTAAAATTTGAGCGCTTCTTCACAACGCCCGCCGAACATTAAATAAGGTTGAATCACAGGACTGTACATAGCGGTTCCTTGTTCTGCTTGATTGAATGAATGACGATTCTACCAAATGCACATAGCGTATTGGAAAACCATCTGCGTTGCCACTGCGGCGTAAAAAACAGGGACGGATTCAACTTTGAATTTTTGGAGACACCCGTTACATAGTCCGGCAACGGAGAATCAGCTGCCGATCAATTGCTGATAAATCACCGGCAGCAGGTGAGAAAGACGATCCGGCCGGGCCACAATTGCATAGCCGCTTCGACCAAACAAGTAGGGAAAATAATCGCGCGCCTTGTGGTCTATTGTAATTCCAAATACCGATAAACCGCTGCGCCGGGCCTCGCTGATGGCTTGCCGGGTATCTTCAACACCATAGCGGCCTTCGTAATAATCCAGATCGTTCGGCTTGCCATCGGTCAGCAACAGAATCAGGCGATGGCGTTCGGAGCGCCGGCTCAGAAGTTGTTGCGTATGACGCAATGCCGCGCCCATGCGGGTGTAGTACCCGGGCTGCAATGCCGTGATGCGCCGTAATACCTGGGTGTTAAACGATTCGGTAAAATCCTTGATGCGCGTTACGCGCACGTAATCGCGCTTGCGCGAAGTAAATGTGTAAACAGCAAATGTATCCCGGCATGTAGCCAGTCCTGTCGCGAGGGTGATCAGCGCTTCCTTTTCGATGTCGAGAATACGCCGCCCGCCTATCCAGCTGTCGGTCGACAAGGAAACATCCATTAAAATGGCGACGCTCAAATCACGCGCATGTTGCCGCGCATCGAGATATATCCGATCCGAAACGCTACCATTCGCCGACATGTCACACTGCGCGCGCACCAACGCATCCATATCGAGTTCAGCGCCATCCAGCTGATAACGAAGTATTTCCCGCTTTGGCCGCAGCGCCTCGAATTGACGGCGGATTTTACGAAAACGCTTTCTGGCCTGAAGATCAGGCTCCCAGTGTTCAGTACCTTCCGTGGCGCGTTGAAAAATAATCCGGCATTGCCGGTCATGATACTGCCTGCGCCTGAAATCCCATTCCGGATAAGCCAGCTCGGAAATTAACACCGCCGGATTGACATCGTCCGGTGACAAATCCAAATCAAACTTCAGCCGTGTTGCGGCGCGTTGCGCATGGGGACTGAGCGTGATTTCCTCAAGCGCTTTCGCGGCCTCCCTGGCTGCGTCCGCATCGTCGTCCTGCACGGCGCGATTGACGTTCACCATTTCCGACCAGCTCATCAATTTCTCGAAACGGTTCAATAGTAACGGATCCTCACGCATGCTTTGATCCTGTTTTTCCCGCCGGCTTTTCTTCTGGTGCTGCCTCTCATCGGTTTCCTCGCCAGAACCGATTCCATCATCCAGCGCATCCGGTCTGGCATGCTCCGGTTTCACAAAAGCATGGATCGCGCCCCATAAAGGTACCGGCAGAAAAGTACGGTAATGCCGGGTGGCTTGCCAGCCCGAAAATTCGGGCATAGGGTGTCGAATGGCGCGCAGAAAATCACTGCCAAGAACATCTGCACAGGTTTGACTGCACAGCAATGCCTGAATCACGGCCTCGATAGCCTGCTCCTCGGACGTAAGCACGCGCTGCGGTCGCTGATCCCAAATGGCGACACCAAGACTGCGATAAGCAGGCGCCAAACCTGGGTAGCGTTGACAGACATTAACACTCGTCCAGTAGGCTCGGTGTAAAAATGCCAGATCCGCTTGCAGAGGGTCAGTGTATTCGGATTGCAATGGGTAACTGAAATCATGCGCCGTGGCGAAAAACGCGGCAAGCCAGAAATAATGCTGCCGGTTAAGACTGCTATCGGGAAAGTACCCCAGCGTTTCGGGCAGGAGCATGCGTTCCGCATTGCATTCAATCCGAGCGAGCGATTCATGCATTAAACCAAGCCGCTGACGCAATGTCAGTCGATGTTCCGACGACTGTGACGTTCCCGCGATGATACCTACGCCGGGTGCGCCACCCAAACCGCGAAAAAACACGCCGAGCGCAACACGCAGGTCATCCAGCGATACGGCTGCTTCCGGGTAAAACCGGTAGCTGGCTGATTTGCCCACCATCCGGTGCCAGATACGACCGGTCTGTTCTTCCAGTTCAGCGAGTTCAAGCCATTTCATTGTCAGCCGAAAGCCGCATGAATCAGCGCCCGTAATCCCTGCATGACGTCCGGATCATCACACAAAGGCTCCACCAGCGCGGCATCCGCCGCCTGATGAGGATCAATGCCATGCTTCATTAACATGGCGCAATAAATCAGTAGACGCGTTGACACCACTTCTTCCAGATCAACGTCTTTTAACGCGCGCAATCGTTGCGCCAGATTGACCAAGGGGGCACATTGGGATTCAGGCAAGCCACTTTCGGCAGCAATAATCTGGGCTTCAATCCCGGGTGGCGGGAAATCGAAACTGATGGAAACAAAACGCTGACGCGTGCTGGGTTTCAAGGATTTCAGAATATTCTGATACCCTGGATTATAAGACGCTACCAGCATGAATGACTGCGGTGCCTGCAACAGTTCTCCGGTACGCTCCAAAGGCAAAATCCTGCGGTCATCCGTCAATGGATGCAGCACGACCGTTACATCCTTGCGCGCTTCGACAACTTCATCAAGATAGCAGATGCCCCCCTCGCGCACAGCGCGTGTCAATGGGCCATCCACCCATCGTGTTTCGCCACCTTGCAATAGATAGCGCCCGGTTAAATCCGCTGCGGTCAGATCGTCATGACAGGAAACCGTGTGCAGCGGCCTTTTCAGACGAGCTGCCATATGCATGACAAACCGGGTTTTGCCGCAGCCGGTCGGTCCCTTGATCAGCAGCGGCAAACCTTTGCGGTAAGCCGCTTCAAACAATGCACATTCATTGCCTGACGGGCGGTAAAAAGGAATACATTCCGCGTCAGCCCGATCAGAAGTACCGTCGGGCTTTGTCTGACCGTTATTGTTATCGATCATCGCGGTCAGTTCGCGTGCTTTGTCGCTACAGTCTGCTCACGCACCGGCCCCAATGCCGAATAAATAAACATCAGCGCGCCGATGATAAAAAACACGCCGGCCCCCAAACGCAACCAATAAAATAATTCGATCTGCGACTGCACCTGCATGTAACCCATATTCAGCACCCGTTGCAGGTGCGTTTGCAGAACACCGGCAAATATCAATGCAAATGTAATGCCGATCATGGCCGCATTCATCAGCCAGAAACTCCATATGTTCAACGTTTGGTTGAAAGGTTGCACCTTGCGCAATGCGGGCAGCGCATAAGTGAAGAACGCCAGATTGAGCATCACATAGGCGCCGTAAAAAGCCAAATGCCCATGCGCGGCTGTCAACTGCGTACCATGCGTATAGAAATTGATCGACGGAAAACTATGCATCAACCCGAGTAATCCCGCGCCAACAAACGCCATGACCGGACAACCCAGACTCCAGAGAATGGCAGCTTTGTTAGGATGATCCCGACCGCTCTTTTTGACCAGATAAAAAGCCCACAGCATCATGGCAAAAAACGGCACGACTTCCAGGAAAGAGAAAATAATACCGATCCAATGCCAGTATTCCGGCGCCCCAATCCAATAATAGTGATGGCCGGTGCCAAGCAAACCGCTGAACAAGGAAAATCCGACGATGACATACAGCCACTTTTCAATGACTTCGCGATCGACGCCAGTCAGCTTAATCAGCAGGAATGCGAGCATAGCCGCCATAATGAGTTCCCATACACCTTCGACCCACACATGCACCACCCACCACCAGTACAATTTATCGACAGCCAGATTATCAGGATTGTAAAACGCAAACATGAAGAAAATCGCTGCACCCCATAAGCCCAGCAACAGCACTATGGATACCACCGTTTTGCGACCTTTCAGTACGGTCATGGTGATGTTGTAAATAAATATCAGAAAAGCAATAGCCATCAGAATCTTGACCCAGAAAGGCTGCTCCAGAAATTCCCGCCCTTCGTGGACGCCTGAAAGATAACTGCCAACGGCAGCCAGCGCAGCAAAAACAAAAATACCCAATTGCAGCCAGGCCAGTTTAGGACTGTGGATCTCGCGTTCGCTTTCTTCCGGAAGCAAAAAATAGCTGGCGCCAAAATAGCCCAGCAGCAACCAGACCAGCAGCGCATTGGTATGAATCATGCGGATGATATGAAAAGGCACTGATTCAGACAGAAAGTTAGGAAACACGTAGACAGAGCCCGCCAGAACACCCGCCAGAACCTGAATCAGAAACAAGGCAAGCGCCGCGATAAAGTAGGGAAAAGCAAGCGCCTGTGTATGATATTTCATTACCGTACCTCCATTGAAACGTCTTGATCGATAAATTTGCCAGAAACTTGTACTTGTCCGGAAATGTGGATGGCTACCCTGAAATACCGGGAGGCCAGCCAAGTGTATTGATGCGGCTGGTCCATTCAAGAAAATCGATCAGATCGTCGAGTTCTTGTTCGGACAAGTAGAATTGAGGCATTTGCCGTCGCCCTTGCACGCCAGTCGGTTGGGCGCGCATCCAGGCTTTCAGTCCGGCACGCGCGCCTTCCGGACTTTGGTTGCCACCGTAGCGGACCCAAACATTGCCCAGTTCCGGTGCAAAATACGCCCCCTCGCCCAGCAGCGAATGGCAATTGATGCAGGAATGACGTTCCCAGACATGCTTGCCACGCACCACGGATTCCGTGAGCGTAGATTCATCGGTCGCCACATTCACCATGTAAAAATGTGTGTGAATGGTTAACCCCGTGAAAACAACCAGAAAGAAAATCGATCCGCCATAAAAAATGTTACGCGCAGCTGATTTGGTAAGATATTCGGCCATGTGCAATGTTCTCCTTAAGTTAACGCTCAAAAAAACCTTTTCGGCACACATGGATTTTATCCATATTTATCATATGGATATACCACTTTTCCTAAAGCCTGTAGCGATATTAACTTAAATAGCCGAAGATGGAAAGGCACGTCCGAACAAAAGAATGGAAACAAAAACTGATCGTGCAGCACGCTGCACTCTGATTTGTACAGAAATGGGTTTAGGGCGTCTCTAAAAACTCAAGATTTTAAACAAAACGAGGTGCGAGCAAAAAATGTTGATGCAGCATATATTTGATATATAAGGAAACATTTTTTGTGAGTAACAAAAGTGTTGTAACGAAGTTTGGATTTTTAGAGATGCCCATTACACGTAATAGTGTGGTGCCATGACCACGCGGAGCACGGATAATCCGTTAGGTAAAAACCGGAATGCAAATGTTTCAAACCTGATTCTTGAGAAGTCCTCAAGGTGATTAAATTTGATTAAGGCAGCACTATAGAAAAGCATCCACCACCATCGATACCATCATTACTCATGGCGATATAACCTTTTTTTCCATTATTCTGATGCATTTCCGCAGCCATTTCGGAAAAAAATAAACCCAACCCTGTGCTGCTTGATTTAAAGCTGAATCGTTTTTGCGCATCACGCATTGACACATCAAACATTTCATCGGGATAGCCGGGACCATCATCCTTAATCTGCAAAATAAAAGTCTGATTCTCCTGCCAGGCAGCAACCTCTATCTTTGATTCAGCATATATATACAGATTATTCATGATATTAACCAGCACACCCTGAATTAGATCGCTGTCAATATACCAATACAAATCATCACTGCAACGCACGGAAACCGTGATGTTTTTATTCGCTAACATCAGTATATAAGGATCAAGCGTATCAGCAAGAAAATCCCGGATGCCGATTTCGCTGATATTCGCGAAATATTGCGCTTGATCGATGCGGTACAGCACCAGCAGTTGAATCAGATGACTATTGATACGCTTGCCTTGATATTGTAATTGTTCCAGCGCGAGCTTGCTCTCGCCGTCTTCAATCGCAGTGCTGACTTCAGCAAGTCTGTTAATCAAAATACTGAGCGAATTTTTCACATCATGGATACAACCAGCCAATACGGTAGAAAAATCCATCGATTTTGTTGACAGTTTTCCCTCAGGATTATTACGCTGCTTCATTACTCAGATCTGCTGTCAATTTTAATAATTGATAGTATTTTTGATTACCGGGATCAACTTTATGGCCTTGTTCCATGAATCTCTGACACAATGAAAAATATTTCCCCTTTTCACGTGTTTTTTTCATTTGTCTGATCATTGAATAAGCAGCGTTGAAGTTGATTGTTGCATTATTAGGCATGCCTTTCGCAGCCTGAATAAAGAAATTGATGGATTGCTCCAGTTTGTCGTCCTGAACCAGCTTGACCCCTTCATTGTTGATTTTGATAATCTCTTGTCGCGTGTTTTCAATGATTTCATTGACTTCGGCAAGCTTTCCGTCTCTCTCGTAAAGCGCTCTGACCTGATCAAGCAATTTTTCATTTTCCGAATGATTATTGACCAGCTGTTTGACAATCTTGTCTGACAGTTCATGGTTATCGAGCACCAAACATGTTTGTATAATTTCCAATTCGACTTCGGCATGTAAGGCATCAGCGCGTTTGTTCAGGTTTCTGAATACGATACCGAGACTCTTCTCGCATTCATCGGAATTGCCGGTCTCACGATAGAGGATCGATTTTGATAGCGCGGTATATAAATGCACATCAGGATTGTTCTTGAAATTTTTCCTGATATGTTCTATTGATTCCAGAGCTTCCTGAACCTTGCCTTGATTGATGAGCGACCTGGTTAATCCGGTCAGGTCAGCCAGGTTACCAAAACAGGAGTTCTGTCCGGTCAGAATAGCATTCCCATAAGCTTCCCCGGCAGTATCGTAGTCACCGTTCTGCAATGCCACGGCACCCAACTTTCGTTGCCGTACCGGTGATTTAGGAGACAAGTCAATTGCACGTTCAAGAATGCGCTGACTGCGCTCCAGTTGTCCCTGAATTTCCAGTGTATCAGCCAATCCGTCAAGCGCATGAACATAAGCAGGATTCTCATTGACCACCGACTCAAACTGCACCTCAGCCTCAGGATAGTTTTTTTTCTGAAAATAAACTTTTCCCAAAGCCAACCGGATCCAGGGAATATTTCTGCCTTCCAGCAAATTAATATAATAGCGTTCCGCCTCTTCAAGCCGACCGATTTTGCATAACAGATCACCTTTAATTTTCTGGATTTCGGCGATACCGTTCGTTTCTTCCCGAAGCTTCTGATCGCATAGACTAAGCGCCTTGAAATAATTCCCGGCAGCGATGGTTTCAGCTATTTCTTGCAGCTTTGCCTTTCTGCGGAAAGCTTTTTCCAGACGCGTCTGAATCTGGGACTGCGTAAATGGCTTTGAAATGTAGTCATCAGGAAAATAATCAATTGCGCCCATAACCATTTTCGACGTATTTTCCGTCGTGACGATAAAGAATATCGAGGCATGACTCAATAGATTGCGATAACGGACTTCCTCCAGAACCTGCTGCCCGTCCTTGCCATTGCCAAGCTTGTAATCGCACAACACAATATCGAAGGGATATTTCTCGAGTAAATCAATAGCTTCTTTCCCATTTCTGGCCATAGTCATTTTGGCCGGACCGAGTGGCATAAGCATTTCACGGATCAGCAGACGCATTTTGTCGTAATCATCGACAATCAACACGGATTTATTTTTAAGACTCCAAAGATTCATACCGAGGCCAGTTAAATGTTTTCAATCAGGCTGAACAAGCTGTGACAGTATTTATCGGTCAGACAGACATTTTCTTAATCCGGCCGCCTATTTTCATAACCACTGCAAGCCGTACAGCCGCATAAAAGAATTTCACTGCATTGTCATAAAAGTGCAATATTTGCTGCGTAGTATTCGGACATACGAAAGCTAGTCACCAAGCCTTAGATTGACCGTGTTAAATAAAGTTATTGAGATACAGTAAGTTATGCGGAATTATATAAATATAGGCCACCTTGTGCTAACCGGATTGTTCATCGCGTCAGGTATCTCTTCAATACCCTCGGTCAACGCGAGCAGTCTGGAAAATATGGCAAAATCGCTGGCAAAAATTCGCGGGGAAGTTGAGACACTGCAAACGCAGCTGGATATCGAAAAAGAAAAACACGCGAATCAGATTACAGCTTTATCTTCCCAGCTTGCCGACTTAAGCGTTGAAGAACGAAGACAGAAAACAACGATTGAGAAACTGGAGCATACGCTGGAAAAGCTATCTCAGGCTTCCCAACAGGCCGAGCAGTCCAGCGAACAGCTGAAGCCGGTACTGCTCAAAGCACTCGTGCATTACAAGCAATATGTACTGAATGGATATCCTTTCAGAATCGAAGACCGGATCAAAGCGATTGAAACACTCGAAGATAACATTGCACGTCAGCTGGTTGATCCCAATAAAGCGGTCAATCAGGCATGGGCATTGATTGAGGATGAAATCCGTTTAAGCAAGGAAAACGGACTGTATCAGCAAGCAATCTCACTGGACGGCGAAAAAGTACTCGCGGATATCGCCAAGATCGGCACTGTATTTTTGTTTTTTCAAACCCGTGACAACCGGGCCGGCATGGCCAGACCATCCGAAGATGGCCGATGGAAATTCGAAACAGTCGCCGCCGCCAGTGATACGGAGAGAATAGCCAGATTGTTTGACGCACTGAAGAAACAAATCCGCCAGGGTTACTTTGAATTACCGAATCCATTGAAATAATGAAAAAATCATTGCTAATTTTATTAACCGCGGCGTTTGCAGCCCTATCCGGCATTTCACCCGCTTATGCCGAAGAATCGGTCACCGTCGAATCGGTATCGCAGGATGCTGCGCCACCCTCCGCTGCACAGCCGGCAACAAATGCGCAGCAACCCTCATCGCCCGTACGGGAAAAAATTGACCTGGAAACCGCCTATAAGCGGGAATATGCCTTCCTTGATGTACAAAAAAGAGAGCTGGCTGATCGCTTGAAAAAATATCAAGCCAGCACGCAAAGTGAAATCAGGGAACTTCATAACAAAATTGCCGTACTGGACCGCGCATCGGTGGAGCGTTCAGCCCGAATTGATCAATTGAATACCTTACTGGCCGAAGCTGAACGCGGCGAAGCAGCGGTAACGGAACGTGGCGACGCACTCGAGATCACCTATGCTCAGGCCGAAGCGACACTGAAAAATCATGATAAAGACATTCCTTCCACATTAATGGAATCGAAAGGTAATGACACCACAAAAGTGGCTTATTTATATGATCAGGCGCTTATATTGCTGCAAGAACTCGGTGCAATTCAGAAAACACAGGGTGCTTTTTTTCTCGAAAACGGCAAACAGACGCAAGGTGAAATCATCCGCTTGGGAAACATCGCGGCCTATGGTGTCAGCACCGAAGGCAGCGGCAGTCTGGTACCCGCCGGTGGCGGTGATTTCAAGATCTGGCGCGAATCCACTGCGGATACCGCCATTGCACTCAGCAAAAACCAGCAACCCGAGACACTGCAACTGTTCATATTCGAATCCCGTACCCAGGCCGTCGAAGAAGCTGCTGATAAGACCATACTGGAAATCATTCATTCGGGCGGCGTCATTGGCTGGGTCATTGTTGGCCTTGGCGGCCTGACGCTTTTACTGATAGTCATCCGGATTTATCTGCTGCGATCAAACAGCGCCAATACACAACACATCGCAGATCAAGTCATCCAGCAGGTGATCGAAGGTGATCTGGAAAGCGCCAAAAAAAGCTGCGAAACAGGCGCGTCAGCGATCACGCGTGTTTTATCGAATACCTTACGACACCTGAAAGATGACCGCGATCACATGGAAAGCGTGGTGCACGAAGCGATTCTGCGCGAATCCGGCGCCTTGGACCGGTTCGGATCGGCAATACTGGTTATTGCCTCGGTTTCACCTTTGCTGGGCCTTCTCGGCACCGTTACCGGCATGATCGCCACATTTGACGTTATTACTGAATTTGGTACCGGGGATCCCAAGCTGCTTTCCGGAGGCATCTCGATTGCGCTGGTGACTACGGAACTGGGATTGATTGTCGCCATCCCGGCATTGCTGACTGGTTCAGTGCTTTCGGCCTGGGCAAGAAGTATCAAGCGGGATATGGAACATGCGGCGCTTAGGGTAACCAATGCTTTCCTCGGCAGACCGATTTCAGATTCACACGCGCCGGGAAACAAAGCATCCGCTTTTGCAGATGCGCCTATGACATCCGCGCTAAGCAGCCCGGCATGACAGGAAATAGAGCAGATGCCAGTCGATTTACATGAAACCATTCTGCTGATTAAAGGACTGTTCAGCGCGGGTGGTTATGTCATGCCGCCTCTGCTGTTCTGCGCCCTGCTGCTCTGGTACGGACTGGGATACCGGTATTGGACGCTGAAATCATCCCGCACCATGTCGATTCACGACATGCTCGATTATTACAGCCGCAATACCCAACAATCTCCCTGCAACATCGTCGAGCAGGCTGTACAACAGGGTCTTGCGTTGCGCAACAAAGGTATAAAAAACCTGCGGCGCTTCCTGGATGAAGTTTTCTACGGTTATTTGAAAGAAATCCGGCGATTTTCGGTGATGACTAAAACCATTGTCGTCATTTCCCCATTACTGGGACTGCTCGGGACGGTGATCGGCATGATCGAAACGTTCGATTCTCTGGGATCAATGTCCCTGTTTACCCAATCGGGCGGCATCGCGGGCGGCATATCGCAAGCGCTGATTTCCACCCAGACCGGACTCGCCGTGGCCATTCCCGGCATGCTGCTGCACAGCATGCTGCATAAAAAACAGCAGAGAATCGAACGCGAATTGTTACAGATCAGAGAATTGCTATGCGTGCATTCCGCATCGCTGACCCAGCCATCGCACCACTAATCAGACACGGAGTATTTTTACCATGCAATATCACGACGACCCGATAGAAACCGATGCAACCATCGATATCGGCCCGATGATCGACATCGTTTTTATTTTGCTGATCTTTTTTATGGTCACGACAACCTTTGTCAAGGACATGAAGCTCGAGCTGGAGCGTCCCAAAGCGAGCAGCGCAATGGCAGCATCCAGCAAGGCTATTCGGTTGTATATCGATCAACACGGCGATACTTACCTGGATGGCGAGCCAGTACGCATGTGGCTGATACAAAGCAAGCTGCGTGATCTACTGAGCACATCGACCAGCAAAGTTGTTCTGGTAGTCACCGATGAAGGTGTTCCAGCCGGCAAGCTGGTTGAAGTGGTCGATCAGGCACGTTTATCCGGCGCAGAAAGCGTCGGTGTGGCAACCAGAAAGGAAGCGGGGTAATTCATCATGCAGACAACAATGACACAATCAATAACACAGCAATCAAAATTCAACGGCAAACACGGCGCGGCAATTGTTTCGATGTTGATAGGTCCGGTATTCGTTTTCGGACTCATTCTGGTCATGAATCACTATATTGGAAAAATTGATAAGACGCCGGTACAGGAAGTAACCGAAATCGCCATGGTCAAACAGATCAAGGAAGAACCCAAGCGGGAAATCAGAAAAGTTGAACCACCGCGGCGCATCACACCGTCACAGGCACCCGCGCCTTTCACCGGACTCGATACCGCGCTTTCCGGTATTGATCTCGGCATGCTCGGCTTCAACACCGGGCAAATGGGTGATCTGGACGATGCGCTGATCGGCAAAACCGGCAATGCGGTGATGACGGCTGATCTGGTCGATGTTCCGCCCAGAGCAATAGCACAGGGTGTATTCAGATATCCACCGTCAGCCAAAAAGAACGGCATCAGGGGCTATGTAGTGTTATCGATTCTGGTGAGTGAAAAAGGGTCGGTCGACCAGGTTCAGGTTCTTGAATCGAGCCCCTCAGGTGTTTTCGATGCAGCTGCATTACAGGGCATACGATCCTGGCAGTTTGAACCGGCCAAATATAAAGGTGATGTCGTCCGGGTATGGGCCAAACAAAGAATACGCTTTGATTTATCGTAACCATGTTAAAAAAACTCGCATGTTCTTCCTTTAGCGTTTTTTCAGGAAAACTTGCTGTTGGACTGAGTTTCTCGCTCTTACTGGGATGCTACAGTATCACTGGCTGGTCAGACAGCCCGAAAACTCAGCAGGCCGATGCGCTGGAACTGGCGGCGATCATGCTCAGGGACGGTCACAGTGACCGGGCGCTGCTTGCTCTGCAAAGCGTGGATCCGGAAGACGGCAAAACAGACCGCGCCCGTTTTTTTACGCTACAAGGTCTGGCTTATTTAAATCTGAATAATTTTGCCGCTGCCAGAGACAATCTGCAACAGGCCGCAAGCAGCGGGCAGAACGATCCGGTTCTGTTTACCTATCTGGCGCAAGCGCATTATGCGCTGAAAGATTATCGCAATACCATTCAGGCCATTGACCGGTCCGGTGAACATGCGCGCAACGCCAATCTGATTGCAGTGAAATCGCAGGCGTATTGGCATCTGAACGAGCCTGGCGCGGCAATCAGCGTCTTGAATGAAGGCCAGCGCCTGTATCCGCAGGATTACAGTTTTCTCAGACGCAAGGTCTTTTATTTTGTCGAACTCCAGCTGTTCCATGAAGCTGCAAAACTAGGCAGACAGTATCTGGCGCAATCACAAGCCGCTGCAGAGGACTATATCGCCATTGGCAACGCACTTCGGCTCAGCAGACAGTTTGAGGAAGCGCTCGCGATTCTTGAAGTCGCCCGCCTGCAATTTCCCGACAACGATACCGTCGCAAAACTGCTGGCGCATACTTATCTTGACCAGGGTCAGTTGAACGCAGCCGCATTCATTCTGGAGCAGGCGGCGCTGTTGAACCCGGATTTGCTGCCGGAAGCTGCGGAAGTATACCGTCGTGCAAACCGGTTTCATAAGGCATTGACACTCAACGAAGGCGTTCAGGATCAGAAAATCAAATTCAAGCAGCGCCTGTCGATTCTGCTCGCGCTCAAACAATATGAACGCGCCGCCAACATGGAATCCAGCCTGTACCGGACAGGTTTACTGGAAGACCAGCATGTGCGCTATGCCCTCGCCTACGCCTACTTCTCCAGCGGCCGCTTTGCCGAAGCCAGCAAACAGCTTGATCACTTAATCGAACCTGAGTTGTTCAGAAAAGGAATCGAATTACGCCGCTTGATGCAAGTCTGCAAAGAAGAACCCTGGAAGTGTATCTGACAGGCGCGCTATCACCCTGTCACTCAAAAAAAACCCGTATCCAATCTGATCGTATGGATTTTCCTGAATATCACAAACCGCATTACGTAATTGATCGTCTTATGTTTTATTGGGCTGCCGCATTAATTGCCATGCTGGTCAGCATGTCAGCTTCAGGCGAGACCGAAAATCAGCAATTAGCCGAATTCTCTATTTATCTGTTTCAGGAAGGATTACCGATTGCCGATGCCGAATTGACCATTCTCAGCGTAAATGAACATCCAACCGGAACACCGTCGGAATCCGCTTCCCCTGATGTGATCAGCTGGCGCGGCAATGGTGGCGCAACGGTCAGAACCAATGACAGTGGCAGCATAGCGGCAAAACTGCCACCCGGCAGTTATCACATGAAACTCACCACCAGCGATCAATCTTTCGTTTTTGACTTGCCGTTACGATCGGCTGAAAATGTACAGATTCTGCTGACGTTTTACCCGGATGGTCGTTCGCCGCAGCTGAATATTGAAAGCTCGGTTGCCGGAACGATCGCGGGTGCCGAAGCATTACCGGAAACCACTGAATCACAGGGTGAGGGCATTCTCAATGTCAAAGTGCTTTCTGTCGAAACCGGCAGGCCGGTGAGAGATGTGCAGGTTTTTGTCAGCGGATTGAATCAGCAATTGCGAACAGACGACGAAGGCCATCTGGAAGCAACCATCCTGGCTGGCAGCTACAGCGTTTCGCTATTGCATCCGGCTTACAGCAGCCAGACGCAGGATGCGGTCGAAATCGCTGACGGGAAAACGGCCGAATTGTCTTTCAATCTGACGCCGGCGGGTGTCGAGCTCGCTGAATATGTCGTACTGGAACCTTATCTGGCGGGCACGCTGGCTTCAGTCATCGAAGAGCAAAAGACGTCCACCGAAGTCACTACTGTACTGGGCGCCGAACAATTCAGCCGCAGCGGCGATTCCGATGTGGCGAGCGCGTTACGCAGAGCCTCCGGTCTGACGCTGGTGGGCGGTCAATTCATTTTCATTCGCGGTCTCGGCGAGCGGTTTTCCTCGACGCTCGTTAACGGCGCGGCAATTCCAAGTCCCGACGCAACCCGGCGCGTCGTGCCACTGGATCTTTTTCCAACCAATTTTCTGGATAGCGTGCTGGTACAGAAAACCTATTCAGCCGACCGTCCTGGTGAATTTGCCGGCGGCACACTGGAAATGCGCACGCGCGGCATACCGGATGCATTTTTCTTCAATTTCAGCGCGAGTACCGGAATCAACGACAATGCTTCTTTTGCCAACGGGCTGACTTACAAAGGCGGCGGCACTGACTTTCTGAGTTTTGACGATGGTGCGCGCAAATTGCCTGATTCGATTGCATCGGCGCTGGCGAATGGCGGAACCATCCAGCCGCAGACTGCTTTTAATCCCAATGGATTTTCTCCTCAGGAAATTGAAACTTTCGGGGAAGATCTTTCAGGGGTATGGGATGTGTCGAAAAAAACACCCGGCCCGGATCGAGGTTTTGACGTCGCATTGGGTAACGTATTCGAACGCGGCAACATCCGGGCGGGATTTATTGCCGCTGGCGGATGGAATCAGCAGTTCCGGAATCAAAACGAAATCAACCGTGAATTCACGCCAACCACTGGCAGTAACACGTTGCGCATGATTCAGGATTTTGATACACGACGCTCACTGCAAACCATGGAGCTCAATGGTTATCTGGCGGCGGATATTGAATACTCGGACAATCACCGCATTTTTTCACGTACCATGTTCTTGCGTCAGGCTGTTGATGAAACACGAGTCAGTCAGGGATTTACCGATGCTGAAGTGACCGATGTGCGCCGTACCCGGCTGCGGTTTTTTTCGAATCAATTATTCATGCAACAGGTCGGTGGTGATCACCGCTTCAACTGGGCCAAGGATTTATCCATCCACTGGCTGTACACCAACGCAACCGCCAATCGCGACGAACCCATGACACGCGATTACCGTTTCGATGAGCTGGGAAGCGGCGGCTTTGCACTGTCACGTCGCGCGGACAGCAATCAGACTTCATTTTCCGACCTCGTCGACAAGGATCAAAGCTGGCGCATGGACGCCAAACTGCCGCTGGAATTTTCACCGGATTACAAAATGACCTTGAACAGCGGATTCATTACACAGGACAAGACCCGCGATTCAAGTATCCGGCGTTTCAACTTTGTTCCGGCTGGCGCTGCCGCCACGGATCCGTCCGTCCTTCGGCAATCATCACTGGAATCGATATTCGGGCCGTCGAATATCGGGCCCAACGGCTTCCAGCTGCGCGACACCACGCGCCCCACCGACAGCTACAATGCATCGCAGAAGCTGCTGTCCTATTACGGCAGAATGGATCTGGCGCTCTATGACCGGGTTAATATTACCGGCGGTGTCCGTTGGGAAAGAAATGATCAGTTCGTCGAAACATTTCAGAATGTGGCCAACACCAATCAATCAATCACCAGCACGATAAACCGCACTGACATGCTGCCTTCGGTAACCGGCACGCTTTTCCTCACGGACAAGCAGCAACTGCGCGCGGGCTTCAGTCAGACCATCTCACGGCCTGATTTCAGGGAATTATCACCCGCGCCGTTTACCGATCTGAACACCAACCAGGAAACCACGGGTAATCCGAACCTGAAACAAACGGATATCACCAATCTGGACTTGCGCTGGGAATATTATCTGTCACCCAATGAAAACCTGCTGGCAAGCTTCTTCTGGAAAGACCTCACACAACCGATAGAGCTTGTTACCCTGCCGGGAACCGCTGGTCTGCAAACTTTCCAGAATGCCGACAAGGCACGGGTATTCGGATTTGAAGTCGAAATGCTCAAAGGCCTGGGCTTTGTTCATCCCTGGCTGGAAAATTTCTATGCAGGCGGCAACTACACCTGGTCGGATTCCAATGTAAAACTGAATGCCGGAAATCTCGGCGCGCAGACCACCAATAACCGGGCATTACAGGGGCATTCCGCGCACATCTTTAACTTCCAGATCGGCTATGAAAATCCCGGCTGGGGCACACAAGCCACCCTGCTCTACAATATCGCCAGCAAGCGTATTGTTTCCGCCGGGCTGCTTGGGGCACCGGACAAATACGAACAACCGTTTCACCAGCTAGATTTTGTGTACAGTCAGACCATCAACAAATGGTTGTCTGTGCGCCTGAATATGCAGAACCTGCTTGACGACGACGTGCTGGTGCTGCAGGGTGGTGAACTCACGCGCCAGTTCCGCAGGGGGCGGCAATTTAATCTGGGTGTGAAGATTAATTTTTAGAAAAACCAGACTTGAACAATCCCAGTGAACCTAAGTACGACGCAGACTGAGAGCTTGCAAGAAAAATCTTGGATTTGGAGCACTATTCATATATCCTTCTTCCGGTCGTAGTTAAACTGGATTGATTATGATTATTATTATTTGTTGAATTCATGCATCTGCTTTAACCGCTGAATGCTTTGTGAAAAAATTTAATTAAGAGGCAAAAAATATGAAAAGAAGGTTTAGTCTTAGACTTTTCATCGGTGCGTTGGCTTTATCGCTCTATTCATCCGCAGCGCTGACCAAAACCGGTTATGCGGTTCATTACAGCGATTTCTATCATGGAAAAACAACAGCAAGCAGCGAAATTTTTGATCAAAACAAACTGACTGCAGCGCATTACAAAATTAAATTCGGCAGCCGGGTTAAAGTCACCAATCTTGAGAATAATCGCAGCATAATCGTCACAATTAATGACCGAATGGCTAAATCGAGTAAAAATATTATTGATGTCAGTAAAAGCGCCGCAGAAAGACTGGGATTCGTCAAACAGGGCAGAACCAGTGTAAGCCTTGAAATCTTGGATTGATTACAGCATGTCTCTGAGCATATGCCGTCAATCGGCTATTGCTTATAATCCCTCATTATCTCCTGGTAAATCTTGTTCATGACGGCATTGTTATGCGCCTGAACGATGACCTGGGATTTAAATAGCGCAAAAAGTTCAACCACACTGATAGCTATGATGAGCAGAATGCCCGGAATAAACAATGGAGTAAACAACATAGCCAGACCTGTCAGAAAAACAGCAAGATTAATCAGACCGCGTCCCCATTTCCCCAGATAAAAATGATGCAAACCGGCGATAAAGAGATAATTCAACGTCGCATAAGTATCCGGATCTTTCAACTGTTTCTCAGTTTCCTGGAAAAAGGCAAACCGTTTATCATCCGGTAATTGCCTTACGCGCTGGCGGATGCGTTCTTCCTCTTCGTTGATTTTAGCATCTGACAACATAATAGCTCCGGTACAGCTGCTTACCGGCCGAGCGTGATAATAACCGCTTCACGCTTCCAGAACAGCATAAAACGTTTTTGTTCGACCAGCTGAAACACAAGCTGCCAGCCATCGGCGGCTTCTTTATTCAATATGGATTCCAGTTTTTTTAACGGCAACCCCGATGCCCCCAGAAAAATCGTACCCAACCCGCCTTCAGTAACATGCAAAATTTTATATTCCGTATAAGCCATATGATAACTCTCCCATTCAACAGAATTGATACTTCGTACTTTATCGCACATCAAGATCAGGTATCTGATACCAACGGCCTGTAATTACAGGCCATCTTGTTTCGACCTCATCAACCTCGTAAACACTGTGTTAATAAGTTTCTAGCGCCCTTCCCTGACCCAATTCGCCGCATAGCGGATCAATTCAGCACTATCTTTCAGATTTAATTTGGCGCGAATGTTAAAACGATGCGTTTCAATCGTTTTAATACTGCGATTCAATAATGCGGCAATTTCCTGGCTACTGTGACCTGTTCCGATTAAGTTTAAAACCTCAAATTCACTCGGTGTTAAACTGTTAATCGTCTGTTCGGGCTCAGAATGCCCGGTTACCATTCTGTTAAGCAGCTTGGCCTGCATTTTGGTGCTTAGATAAACATTACCCTTCAAAACCTCGCGTATGGCTGATACTACGACTTCACCCGGTTCCTGCTTCATGACATAACCACGTGCGCCGGCGCGCAGAGCGCGCTCAGCATAAACTGCCTCATCATGCATCGAGACAAAAAGTACAGGCAGCATCGGATTGAAGATATGTATGCTTTTTATGACTTCAAAACCGGAAACCGTTTTGAGCGTCACATCAAGCAGGACGATATCGATGTGCACATTCTTCTTCAGTATCGACAGCGCTTCTTTGCCATCGCCAGCCTCAGCGGATACTTCCAAGTCCGACTCCATGTTTATCAGCATCGCCATTCCATGCCGCATCATGGGATGGTCGTCTACCAGCATAACTTGTGCTTTTGGCTCTGACATATCAAATCATCCTCATTCTTAAACACACTTTTGTTCCACCTTCGGCACGCGGCAGAAATTTCAGTTTTGCGCCAAGTTGCTTGGCACGATACAGCATGATCTTGATGCCCATTCCCTGAGTCTCCTCATGATTCACTTCAGATCTAAAGCCGCAACCATCGTCGCATATCGATAGAACAAGCATATCCTCCTTCTCAACTGACAGCGATATAGTCAAGTGCCGGGCGCCGCCATGCCGTATTGCATTATTGACAGCCTCCTGTGTTATTCGATAAAGATTCAAGGCAATATTTTTGTCGTTAATGGCAATTTTATGCTCACATAAAAATTCACAATCAATCCCGTAAGTTGATACTATTCTTGCAGCCAGTTTTTCCAGTGCCGTTATCAGACCGTTGGCCTCCAGCTCAAAGGGCAACAATCCCTGCGCAAGTTGCTTGATTTGTATAACAGCAGTCTGAGCTTGTGTGGCAATGGATGCAGCGACTGACGCCATCGTTTTGCTTCCGGACGTATCAATCTTTTTCTCCAGCGCTCTGGCCTGATAACCTATTGCAGCGATCTGCTGTCCCAGATTGTCATGGAGTTCCTGTCCGAGTGTATGCGCCTGTTCTTCTGCAACAAAGATCAACGCCTGTTCCAATCTTTTACGTTCAAGCCATATTTCCAGATCACTGGCAATAGCGTTGATAAGCTTCTTTTCTTCCTGCACCAGAAATGGCTTGTCGGCAGGATAAAATACACGCAAGTGCCCGCTGATCTTGCCGCTCACGCTGATCAGCGCACAGCCTGTACAGTCCGGCTCACGTTCGGCGCGCCAGGGGCCCCGGATTTCGTCAGCGACATATATCTTCGATGACGCCGGATTAACAAAGCCACGGTTATATTTGCCCGATGTATATCGCCAGCCATCCAGTTCGATGACTGTTGTTACAATTTCCGGAAACCGCATTGCGGGAATCAGATGTTTGAAAACATTTCGGCAGACATTATCCAGCGACAGTTCCATTCCCATACCGCGGCGAATTTCATAGAGGCAGGTCATTTCCTTCAATCGTTCCTGCAACATATCGTCTACCTGTTTACGCTCAAGCCATCGCGACAAGTCTGCTGCAATGGCGTCAACCAGTTTTTGTTCTTCCGCTACCATAAAAGGCTTGTCTTCAGGGTATGAGACGCGCAAATAACCGCAGGTCTTTTCATGAACGGCGAGATCAGACTGTACTTCAGCGCCTACAGTCGCGCCATGCCTGTAACAGTCGTAGCATATTTTCGCGTTGGCATGATGATTGAATTCATGCATGCCTGTATGCTGCGGATAAGAAACTTCAGAAGCATACTTGTTATCATCTATTTTAATTTCCACCGCAGTGATTTCCGGAAATTGCATTGCCGCAGCCAGTTGCTTGACAATATTGCGGCATACGATTTCCTCCGACAATTCCAGCCCCATGCCGCGACGAATTTCATACAAACAGGTCATTTCCTTCAATCGTATTTGCAGAATTTCATCAACCTGTTTGCGTTCAAGCCACTTAACCAGATCATCCCTAATGGCATCAATCAGCTTCTGCTCCTCCAGCACAAAAAATGATTTGTCATCAGAGTAAAAAACGCTGAGATGACCGCATCTCTTCCCGTTGACAATGATATCCGATCGCAAGGCGCGCGTGCGTTCCGGCTTATGACTGACTGAGGAAATTTGTTTACTGTCGATCTCGATTACGGCAGAAGCATCATCAGGGAATTGCATTGCTGGGATGAGATACTTGAAAATCTGATGACAAATGTTGTCCAACGCGTTTCCCGTACCAATACTGCTTCGAATTTTATAAAGACACGTCATTTCTTTCAGACGCTCGCGCAATTCCAGCTCCTTGCGACCCAATTCAAGAGAAAACTGCTCTGCCTTTTGCCTGGTGCTTTGCGCCTCCTGCTCAGAGTTGATCAGTTTGCGTATGAACCAGTTCAGCAGCAATATTTCAGCAGCTATCAATCCGGCCAGGTAAAAAATAATAGTTTTTAACTGGTCGGATACAGACTTAAATAATTCTTCCCTGTCCAGTTTCAGGATCATGCCCAGACCCAATGCCTGTAGCGGCGCATAGGCTTCAATGACAGGCACATGACGGTAATCCTTGACAGCGATAACGCCTTTCTGACCATCCAGCGCATAATTCATTGGCAATACACCTTCTCCTGTCGCATGCTTTAGATACTTGAACTGGATACCGTCAAGCTGACTGATCAAGCAGGCTATATTTTTTTCATCATTACGAGGTGGTGCACATAAAATAAATACGCCTGTTTTGCCAATCGATCTGATTTCACCGAAGCTGCGCGTTAATTGCGGCAATGCGATTTCGGTTGTAATACTGCCGATGCGCTGACTATATTGGTCAAATACATCTCTATTGGCGTGCAGGATAAGCTGATCATCCCAGACAAGGAATGTATTTGCATGTTGGTTCAGCGCCAATGACTGCTTTGACTGCTGTGAAAATTCCCCGATCCGGGACAGCTTCTTTCCCTGTAGATCGTAAACGGCTGTAGCTGTGAAACCCACCTGCATTAATGAGTGAAGATTCTTCTCCAGATCCTCGAACGCAAAACTTTCATCTGGATTGACATTAAGTCGCTGCATCGACTGAATCAATACGGGATGCATGGCCAGCGCTTCCGTATCAGCAAGGCTTTTTTCGATTTGACTTTCAAGCAAATGTCCCTTGCCCTGTAAGGCCACGTCAAGGCCTCTTCCAAGAGACAATTCAATTTGCTGACGCATCACACCATAAACCGCAGCGCCTGTAATAATGGTCAGCCCCATCAGTAACAGGCTACCCAGAATACTGATTTTCCGATTGTCACGCATCCACATCAGGGAATTCCGCATTCTGACCAAGGGGCGTTAACAATTAAGTCAGCCATATCATCGAACTTGCCAAATAGAGTATGGCTTGATAGTTTTGTTTTGATCGCTCATATCGCGTTGCAATTCGGCAGAATTGCTTAAGCTTCTGAAACAGGCGTTCGACAAGGTTTCGTTCTTTATAAATTTCTCGATCATATTCCTGCTGAATTATACGGTTTTGTCGCGGTGGAATAACCGTTACCGCACCTGACGCTTCAATGCTGTTAATAAACTTCATCAATGTCATAGCTCTTGTCCGCTAAAATATAATCGGCTTGAATCTGCTCAATCAGCGCGTTCGCCAGACCGTACTCCGAGGCCTGTCCTTCTTTTTGGCACTCAGACTGCCTCTTCCTGTTGTTTTTTTCGGGAAAAACACCATGCTGATACAGTCGAACAATCGAATCATCCAGTCAGTAGGTATTCAAAGTCGCCAGCCTCTTGTCAACTTCCCGGTTCACCTTCGCAACCAAGGTGGCTGTTTATCGTAAAGCATTATAATAAAAATACTATCTGATAAATTTGGCATTGTTTTGAGCATCTAATCCATGCTTAATCTTCAGGAAGCATAAGTTATGCTAGCTGCAATATATGCAAACACCTTAATACCTTGTATCCAAGAATGAAAATAAATACACAGAATTTATATCAGTACATAGTTACATCCACAACGAGATTAAACTATTTTCTGGCAAATAATTCCTCATGGTCAAAAATGCTTTTTGTAGTACTGATTTATTCTACCTGTGTGTATTTCACTAAGCTGTTAAATTTTTTTGATTATTACAATCTGCTCGCCGGTATACCAGCTGGACTTGCCTTTGCTATATTTGTTATTTGGGGAACACGTTTATGGCAATCTATCTGGGTAGGTACTTTCGCAGTTGATCTTCTTCATAATTTAAATCAAGTTCACGATACAGAATCGATTACCATCAATATAATCGCGGCATTTTTTACCACAAGCGGCACAGTTCTTCAGGCACTGATTGCCGCATACTTTACGAAACCATTCATTAAGAACTCTAAAAAATTCTTAAATATAGTAAAAATATTGGCCTTTCTTCTTAAAATTGGCCCAATTGCATGCCTCATCTCCACCACCATTGACATGGTCATTCTTTATCAATTCAATGTGTTACGAGGCAATGCAACAATGATATTGTGGATGTCCAATTATACGCTTAATGTATTAGGCATATTTTTATTAACGCCGATTGTTATCTTTTATTCGCGGCCAAACGTGTTTCTGGGTGATGGTTGGCGGCGCCGAATTTCCATCATCATTTTTTCATTGTTTGGCACTGCTTCATTGTTATTAGCGGGACTTTTCTTGATAAATCATGACGCAGACCGCCAATCACACTATACCTTTAAAGAAAAATCCAATGAAATCAGTCTTCATGCCAATAATTTGATCAAAGCAAGCCAAAATCAATTGCGTAGCATTGGTGCTTTGATCAAGAGTAATGACAGATTGGACTTATCTGAATTTACACGCTTTAACCGGAATATAGAAGCACATAAGGGCAATATTACTTTTTCCTGGATTTCAAATGAAGATTTCAATCAACAATCTGGTGTATTTCGCCATCAATTAATCTATCCGGAAGATCATATGGATGACCTTCTTGGTAAAGATATAGCGCAACACACCCCCAGACAGGCCCTGCTATTTTCCATGAAAACCGGACGGCTCGCTCTGGCTAAATCAACCGATTCAAATAAGCAGATATGGTGGTTGATTTACCCCGTGTTTGCTGGCAATTCTCCAGACGCTAATCCGATTGATACATACAAGTTACTTGGTTTTGCGGCGGCGCAAATTAATGCGCGGCTGTTCTTTGAGGATTTAGTTTCCAAGGCGGATTATCTGAACAGTGGGCTACGAATAACCGCCATGGCTGGTTGGAACTCATCAGCGACAATTCTGGAACACAATGTTCCTGCTCAGCTGGCGCCTGATTTGACGTATACAGTGAGCAGAATTTTCGCAGACGAAGGTCTGCAAATCGAAATATGGAGTCTTCATGATAGCGGCTTAATCTGGCAAACGGGTCCGATAGTATTGCTTCTTTTCGGTATCGTTTTAATGATGCTGATTATTGCATACTCTCTAAACACAATGGGTTATGCTTCCTATCTGGAACGACAAATATCGAGAAGAACGCGTGTTTTACAATTGCAGAACTCTAAAACACACACATTAATCGAGAATATAAAAGATGTGGTTTTTACCATGAATGAAAATGGTATTGTGCAATCGGTCAATTCTGCAATTACCCCTGTTTTTGGCTACACGGCATGTGAAATTATCGGATCCAGCATTTCATCCTTAATTCCAGAAAAAGCAGAACGGTCGGAGAATGAAACGAAAGGACAGCACAAAACCGGTCATTTCTTTCCAATTCAATTGATTACTTCAGAATACAGTGTGAACGGAACGCGTTTTTACTCTGGAGTAATACATGATGTAAGCCAACAAAAACAATTAATGTTAGCTGTCGAAATGGCTCGGGATAAGGCTGAGGCCGCCAGTCAAGCAAAATCAGAATTTCTGGCGGCGATGAGTCATGAAATTCGCACGCCAATGAATGGTGTTATCGGCATGCTCGAAATACTGACCCAAACCAGTCTAAAGCCAGATCAGACAGAAATAGTTGAACTGGCACGAGAATCAGCGATTGCACTACTTGGAATTATCAATGATATTCTTGATTTTTCCAAGATTGAAGCTGGCAAGTTACAGCTTACCAAAGAACCGTTCTCAATTGAAAAAGTGACTGAGAAAGTATGCGCTTTGCTTGACCGCATGGCGGATCAAAATAATGTTGAGCTACTCTTCTTCGTTGATCCAAAAATTCCTGATCAATTACAAGGTGATGCGCTACGTGTACGCCAGATTCTTTACAATTTAGTCAGCAACGCCATCAAATTCTCAGGCAAATTGAAGCGACAGGGATCCGTATTCGTTCATATTAAACTTGATTCTTCCAGCCCAGGGCAGACATGGTTGCAATGCGAAGTACGCGATAATGGCATTGGCATGAGCGAGGAAATGCAATCACATTTGTTTACTGCTTTCCAACAAGGCGAGGCTACGACTACACGGCGTTATGGCGGAACAGGGCTGGGACTGGCAATCAGTCGCCAGCTTGCCCTGATGATGGGAGGAGAAATCAGCGTTCGAAGCAAATTGAATGAAGGCAGCGCATTTTTTGTGCGACTGCCGTTTCCACAATCGAGCCTCGTCAAACAAAATGAATCCAAGCCTTTAGCGGATTTATCGTGCCTTACGATCTGTTCTGAAGATAGTCTCTGGTATATTGCGAATCACTTGTCACATGCGGGCGCGCATGTACAGCACGCTGAAGGTATTGACAGCATTCATGTAGACGAAGCAACCCTATCCGGGAAACCATGGGTCTGGTTACTTGATGTCAAAACGGGCTTTCATGCTGAATCGCTCCGCAACATGATCGATCAGTATTCACAACACAATATACGTATTGTAGTTCTTGACCGTGGAAAACGCAGAAAGCCGCGCCAGATAGGCAAGAACATTTTTCAGGTTGATGCCAATGTTCTAACGCGTAACATTCTATTGCACACAGTCGCTTTAGCTGCCGGTCTAGTCCAGGATGTAGGACATGCAAACAATAACAAATCCTGCAAACCAATTACGGAAACGACAGATTGGAGTTGTCCCCTTTGAACGGACACATTATGTTCTCGTTAAAGGAGATGAAAGATGACTCAAAACTATAAGCCTGCCTACCCGGCGGAGTTTCGCCAACAGATGGTGGAATTGGTAGCATTAGGT
>Ga0268299_1001367_pt1 | contig 44345 bp, 45 predicted proteins | sample NOBtaG_FD_193484 | JGI IMG/M metagenome (GOLD analysis project Ga0268299, IMG submission 193484) | Activated sludge microbial communities from bioreactor in Nijmegen, Gelderland, Netherland - NOB reactor | ecosystem: Engineered > Bioreactor > Aerobic > Activated sludge | place: Netherlands... | reverse complement strand
GGGGCCACCTTGCGCCAGCCATGGCGGGCCAGCAGTCGGTAAACCACCGACGGCTTGACCGCTTGGCCCAGGCGTTGGGCCAAGGCCGCGCGAATCGGGGACACCACGACCACCGAACCCTGGCGGGCCTCGTCGAGCCAAGGCTGCAGGAATTGCTTTTCCTCGTCGTGAGTGAGCAACGCATGGCGTCGGCCGCCCCAGGCGCGAGCCGCCGGGGCGGCGGATGGTTTTTCCTGCCGGAAGGCCACCTGCAGGCGAGCCACACTGGCTCGACCGATTCCTAGGGCGGTGGCGGTTTGTTCGAGCGTGGCCCCCAAGAGCCCCGGCAGCAGCACCGCCTGGCAACGCCGCAGCGCAGCGACGGAAGTGGCGGTGGCGACCCTTTCTTGGGCCCGTTGGAGCAGTAGCGGATCGATCCGGCGTGGTCTTGACATGCACTCATCATGCCATCATTAGTCTCATCTTGAAAGCGATTTAGAATTAGCGATCTTCGCTCCTCGCCGAGTCGGGTACGGACGTGAATTCGATCACCCGTTGCTCCAGAAACGAATAAAATGGATTGTACCGCAACCGCAGGAGAGTCCCGGGAGAGACCACAAGCAATCCGTTCTCTCCACGGAGGGCCAGGTTGCCCAGGCGGACGCGCCCCGGCTTCGCACCCGAACCGTCACCATAGACAGGATCCCCCGGCGGGATCGGCAAGGCCACATGCGAAAGAGACATCAACCCCGGCGGCCACCGGACCGATTCAACCGCAGCCACCACATTAGTTTGGCCGGCGGCCCGGAACAGCATCCGGAGCTGATCCGATTCCGGCCCTTCCGTGGTCAGGAGGCGCACCGAGTACGGGGCCTGCGGATCCGTCAGCAGCCGTTGGGTGAAATGCTCCGGATGGGACACCATCAGCGAGGTGGCCGCCGCGGTGCGGCGGATGTCGAAAAGGACCAGTTCATGTCCGCCCGGTGCCAGACGGCGAAACAGCCGGTCCACGACAGCCGTGGGAACGATCGTGGCGTCCACTACCGATTGGAACGCCAGGACCGGGGGCAGCCCCTGCACCCCCTGCCCGCGATCCAAGCGATCAAGCCGTTCCTGGATCCGCCGGGTCAAACGGTACACTTGGTCGCCTGCATTTACCGGAAACGAGTTGTATTTGTAGGGATCATATTCCGGCCCGATGTCCGTCCACGCGGCCTTTTCCATTCCCGGCAAACGGCTCAAGATCTGCACCATCGGCGCGAAGGCCGCGGCCGGGCTGACTCCGATCGCCGGGGAAATCAGCACCAATCCATCCGTCGCGGGCAGCGATTCGCCCTCCAGCCGCGCCAGAGCGTACTCCACCGCAAGGGCCCCGCCGTTGGAGTAGCCCACCAGGTACATCGGAAGATTTACTCCCAAGCGCTCTCGAAGGTCACGCGCCGCAATACGGGTGGCGGCGGCGAAATCCTCCATCGTGGCGCGCGTTAGGCTCACCGGCGCCGTCCCATGTCCTGGCAGGCGCAATCCAATGACCAAAAACCCGGCGCCATGAAGCCGTTCCCCGAGCGCCCGGAGACTGTAGGGGCCGTCCGAGAGCCCGTGCAGCAGCAAGGCGCCCGCCTTGGGCGCAGGCGGCTGCAGAACAAAAGTTCGGTTCCAGTTGGTCCCGTTGCCGGCAGGATCGGCGTCCGATCCCGGCCAGAAGCGGTTCCACAGCTCCCGATCCTCCGGCGGCGTCTGTTGGCGGACTTCCCGCTCCAGATCCGCAAATAACCGGTTCTCCTGCTGAAGGTATTGGACCAGGTTGGTTGCCGCGTCACCGGCCCGGAATTCGCTGGCCAGCAATGCGGTATGCCAGGGCTTCAGATCGGGATGCCCGTCCAGGTATCGGAGGTATCCGAGAATTCCAACCACCCCCACGCCCAAGGCCCCATAACCCAAGGCCAGAGCCAGATGTTTGAGGAAGCGCTTCATCGGAGATGCCGGCCGTCCGAATTCGATCCGCGAACCAGCGTAATCTCGCCAATTTCAGGCGGGACCCCAAGCCGCACCGGCAGGATCGCCATGCCGACGCCGCGCGACACGATCACCGGGCAGCGAGGGCCGGCACACCATCCCCCGGCATACTTCTGCCCAAAGGCACTGGGCACCAGCGGCGGACCATATCCCGGGACGCACAATTGTCCTCCGTGCGTATGGCCGCTGAGCATCAAGTCCACCCGAAGCCCCGCCGGAATCTGCTCCGCCGTATCGGGATTATGCGCCAGGACAATCCGGGGTACCTCCTCCGGAACACCATCCAATGCCTGGTCGAAGCGCACCTCGTCCTCCCAAAGGTCCCCGACGCCGCAAATCCCGATCCCTGTCCCCGGGGCGGCGTCTGGCCGGAGGGAATCCCGGCTCAGAAACTGGCGCCGATTGTCGAGGAGCGGAATGCTGGCGCGAGCAAACCCCTCCCGCACGGACGCAGCCCCCTCCCAATGATCGTGGTTTCCAAGAACTCCGACTACCCCCAGCCGCGCCTGAAGACCCTGCAACACTTGGACGCCAGGCCCGATCGCCAACGGAGTGCGATGCACGTAGTCCCCGGTGAGCACGATCAGATCCGCTGCCAGGGCATTTGCCCGCCGGATGACCTCACGGAGGTAGCCGAGGGAGACGAAGGGGCCGTAGTGGGTGTCGGACACCTGGACGATCCGAAGCCCCTCCAACGACGCCGGAAGATCACGAATGGGCACCGTGAACTGCCGCACGCGGATTCGCTGGGGTTCGACGAGCGTTGCGTAAGAGGCCAGACCTCCTCCCAGCGCCCCCAGACCGCCGGCCGACGCGAGAAAACGGCGCCGGCTTACGGAACTTGATGAAATGCGCCCAGTCGCTGAACGCATTCGCCAGCGACTCCAAATCCCCATGGCGGCCACGCCTCCCCACATCAGGCCGCCCCAAAAGACCGGTGCACCAAACGAGGTCAGCATCTGATAGATCGTCGGGAACCGGCGATGATGTCCGCGGGTCCGAAAGGCGGGATCGAGCAGGACAATGAGGGGAAGACGGACCAGGTAAGCCATCCGATACGCCGCCCGGCCCATGGGTTCCCATCGGTCCGAAATGAGGAGGCCATCGGAAGCGACGGTGACTCCCCACAAAAGAAGGCCGCACAGAGCCCCAGCGCTCAGACAGCGCCCCGAAAACCAACCTGCGGGCAGCCGCTGCGCGGCCGTCGAATCCAACCGCTCGGTCATCCGCGGGCGACTGTCATCATCCACCGGCGAAACACAAGCGCGCCTCCGTGCCCGCGAGCCGAATCGAGCCAAGACCTCGGCGCTCGCGGCCGGTCCGAATGCTTCCGGCTTCCTCGGCGGGTGCTCTTCCGTATCTTGGCCGCATGCTCCCGCTTTCACCAGGGCTGGCCGCGGCGGTTCTTCTGGCAGGCGCCGCCTTTGGCGACGCGCCCATCTCGCTGCATCCCGAGAATCCCCATTACTTCCTGTGGCGCAGCCAGCCGACCGTGCTCCTGACTTCCGGGGAGCACTACGGTGCGGTCATCAACCGCGACTTCGACTTCACCCGATATCTCCAGACGCTGGCCGCCGACCGCTTAAATTACACCCGGATCTTCTCGGGCGCCTATGTGGAACCAGAGGGCGCCTTCCACATCGCCCGCAACACCCTCGCACCGCACGGCCCCCGCTTTCTCGCCCCGTGGGCCCGCAGTGACCAGCCCGGCTACACGGGAGGCGGAAACCGCTTCGATCTGAATCGCTGGGATCCGGAATACTTCGACCGATTGAAGGCCTTTCTGAGCGAGGCCTCCCGGCAGGGCGTGGTCGTGGAACTCACGCTGTTCTGTCCCATGTACGAGGACATGCAATGGCACCTCTCGCCCATGAACGCGACGAACAACGTCAACGGGTTGGGGGCGGTCGCCCGCACCAACGTGTACACACTGGACCGCCACGGCGGCCTGCTGGCGGTGCAGGAGGCGCTGACCCGCAAGCTGGTCACCGAACTCAATGAGTTCGACAATCTCTTCTTCGAGATCTGCAACGAGCCCTACTTCGGCGGGGTGACGCTCCCCTGGCAGCAGCAGATCGCGAAGCAGATTTCCGACGCGGAGCGCCCGCTGCCAAAGCACCATCTGATCGCCCAGAATATCGCCAACAACTCGGCGACGGTCTCCGAGCCGTTTGCCGAGGTCTCCATCTTCAACTTTCACTACGCCACCCCGCCGGATGCCGTCGCCATGAACCGCGGACTGCGGCGGGTGATCGGCGACGATGAGACCGGCTTTCGCGGCACCAACGACCTGGTCTATCGCAGCGAGGCCTGGGACTTCCTGCTGGCCGGCGGAGGGCTCTACAACAATCTCGACTACTCCTTCACCGTGGGGCACGAAGAGGGGACCTTCGTATATCCGGACACTCAGCCCGGCGGAGGAAATCCCACCTTCCGCCGCCAGATGCGGATTCTCGGCGACTTCTTCCGCTCCCTCGATTTCATCCGCATGGTGCCGGACAATTCCGTGATTCGCGGCAGCCTGCCGCCCGGAGTCACAGCGCGCGCCCTGGTCCTTCCTGGACGCGACATGGCCGTGTACCTGCGAATGCCCGAGAAAGCCGGGGCATCGGGGGCGGCGGCCCTTCAGATCGAGTTGGCCGCAGGCGACTGGGACGTCATCTGGCTCAATCCGGTCACCGGCGCCTCGACCCGGTCCCGCATAGCCGGAGGCGGGGTGAAGTCCCTGCCCGTGCCTCCGTTTGACGCCGACCTGGCGCTGCGACTGAAGCGAATCTGAGATCCTGAATCTCTCCTCGGGGTGACGCGGCCTCCGGTTCCGGCAGGGCGTGCTGCGGTCCGGAGGAAACGGGATCAGAACACGATCAAATCCACGATCTCCTCGCCGCGCGGAAGCAGTGTCCAGACTTGTCCCCGCTTGAACACCAGCTTGCCGCAGGGACGGGCCTGCCATTCGGCGGCGTTGACCTCCAGCAGATGCACGCGGTTTTGCGACTTCAATTCCGAGGCGGCCCGCGGGATGAGCCGGACCGGCAGCCCGTTGTAGCTCAAGCTGAGTTCATAGCCGGCGATGCCTTCGCGTTCCGCCACCGGATTCCTTTCCACCAACTGTGGGTAGCGCCGCGCCCATGGGATGCCCGAGTTCCGAACCGCCACCCGGGCCAGGATGGGCTGCTTGCGGATGAAGTTCACGAGGCGGAACTCCGCGCCCAGCCGTGCCTGCTCCCGGAAAATCGCGGCCGGATCCAACCCAAGCAGATTGCGTCCATTGAAATTCCCGTGGTCGTTACGCATGCCCTTCAGGCGAACGCGGTGCCACTCGGCATAGCGGTCGTTGACCACCAGATTGATCTCGAAGTGAAGGTGTGCACGATCCTTCGTGATGGCCTGGCGCGTGTTGCTGGTCCGCCCCATTGTGCCGATCCGCTCCCCGCCCGCCACGCGGTCCCCGACGCGAAGGCCCTCCCGGACCGCCCGCAGATGCGCGTAGAGCGTGTACACCTCCAGTCCCTCCGCCTGATGCCGGAGGACGATGTAGTTGCCGTAGTTGGAGAGGCTCGGCCGCGCGTTGATGTAGGCAACGGTGCCGGGGGCGGAGGCGAGGACGGAGTCCGTGGGCTCGCCGCTCCGGTCGCGTTCCCGTGCCCGGATGTCCACCCCCTCATGAAACTGCCGGCCGTCGGTGCGGACGCATCCGAACTGCCCGCTCGTCCACGGCTTGCCGCTGGTGCCCTGGAAAAACTCCGGTTCCCCGCCGGCGCGCAACAGCGAATGGTTGCTCGTGGGAAATCGGAACACCTGGGCCTGAGTCCAGCAAAGACCGGCCAGGACGAGGAGGGCGCCGTGGCGGAGCGCGGCGATAAAACTCACGGACGGGAATACTTGTTGATCAGATCGCCGGCGGTGGACGTGGAGTTCACCGGATTCTTCTTCGGCGATCCCTGCTGGTTCTTGGTGGACGACTGTTTCCCCTTGGCCTGATTCTTCAACTTGATCGCCACGTTGTTCAGCCCATCCACCCACATCCGGGCCTCGTCGCGGTCGCAATCCACGGAGAAGCGCAACGAGCCATTGCGCACTGGCGTACGGATCAGCGGCGCGGCCACCCACCGGCTGCCGGTGGCCTCGTCGTCGGTGGTCCACTGGCCGTAGATGGCGATCCGACGCCCGTTGGCCGACACGGTGGTCATCTCGAGCGCGTTTCGCCCGTGCTCCGTGCTGTCAATTTGGACCACGAAGCCGCCGTCCGGCGTCTCCACGATCTCCGCCATCGCCACGTCGCGCTCGTCAAAGAACGGCACCTTCTGGATGGGAACGATCTGCGGCCGGCTGCGGATGACCTCGGCCTTGGGGCCGTTGCCGTCGTCCGTCGTCTCGATGTGCAGCTTGATCGCGCCGAGACGCGAGGAAGCCTTCTTGGGTTTGGCGGTCGTGGCGCCGGGCGTATCCGCAGCAGCCACCGGCAGCGCCAGCGCCGGCGCAAAGAGAAGCCCCGCGCAGACCAAAAAGAGATTGATGGTCCCGGGGGCAACGCCCATCGTCCGCAACGCAATCGCAATCATCGTTGAAGGAATAGATCAGCCATGGGCAAACAACACAACAAAGTCGAGAAGCGCCGCCGCCGGGTTCGTCAGATCAAGCGCAAGAAGACCACGGCGGCTGGCCGCGCTGCCCGCAAGGATTGAGGCCCCGCGCACAGGAAACGCCACCGGCATGCGGTGGCGTTTTTATTTTTCAGGCCGCGGAATTCGCGATTGGCTCTGGACATGATTCTTTGCGGCATCGGCGACGAGGCGGGCAACGCGCTGGCCTCGCAGATCCAGGCCACCCAAGAGCTGGGGTGGCGCCACCTGGAGGCGCGCAACGTGTTCGTGCCGGGTTTCCCCAAGACCAACCTGCACGACCTCCCGGATCCCGCCTTCGAACAGGCTGTGGCCCTGCTGCTCGAAGCCGGGATTTCGGTGTATTGCTTCGGCTCGACCATCATGAACTGGGCGAAGCGGGTCACCGATCCCTTCGACGCGACGCTGGCCGAGGTGGACCGCGCCCTGCCCCGGATGAAGCGCCTGGGCACCCGGTACGTCCGCATCATGAGCTACAAGCCGGACGAGGATGCGGACCGGCTCCCGGCCGAGGTGATCCGGCGCGTCCGGGAAGTGACGGCCCGGTTTCGCGACAACGGCTGCCAGCCGGTGCATGAAAACTGCATGAACTTCGGCGGCATGAGTCCGGACATCGCGGTGCAGTTGCTGGACGCCGTCCCCGATCTTCGCTGGGTCTTCGACACCGCCAACCCGGTGTTCAATCCCGACCGCTCGCGCCCCAAGCCCTGGCCCCGTCAGGATCCGTGGGAGTTCTGGACTCGAGTGCGCGATCGCGTGGCTCACATCCACGTCAAGGACGCCCGCTGGAACCCGGGAAAAAATGACGCCGACTACACCTGGCCGGGCGAAGGCGAAGGCGCCGTCCGGCGCATTCTTGAAGACGCCCTGAGCCGCGGCTACGACGGCGGAATCAGCATCGAGCCTCACATGGTGGCCGTGTTCCACGACACGGCGTCCGCCGATGCCCAAGACGACACTCTGCGCGCCAACTTTGTGGAATACGGACGGAGGCTGGAACGGATCATTGCGGAGATTCGGGAGGGATAGGGGGCGTTCGTCGTTCGTTGGTGGTGGTTTGTTGTGAATGGATCTGGGGGGGATCATCCTTCACCTTTTATCCTTCTCCCAAGAAGGTTCTCGAAGGATTGTACCATTGCGGATGCGTCGAAATGGTCGAGCGCGCGCTTCCGACCGGCGATGGAAAGACGCTCGCGCAGGGGGCGGTCCGCGACCAGGCGTTCGAGACACGCGCGCAGTGCGCCGGGATTTCCCGAGTCGAAGAGCAGTCCGCTTTCGCCGTCCTCGATGATCTCCGAGATTCCGCCGCTGCGGCTGCCGACGGTTGGCACGCCGGAGGCCATGCCCTCGATCACGGTCAGCCCCAAGCCCTCGCGGCGTGAAGGCAGCACATTGACATCCATCAGCGCGTAGTGCGCCGAGGGCTCCTTCACGAATCCGGGAAACAGAATCCGGGTGGGATCGGCGCCCTGGTGCCCCGCAATCTGCCGGACGGCGTCCTGGGCCGCCCGGTAATCCGGTCCCAGCGCCAGCACGCGCCACGGAAAACGCACGCCGGCCAGGGCGCCAAAAAGCACGTCATATCCCTTGAAATCCGGGCGATCCGCGCGCCAGTCGCTGCCCAGATGCACCCGGCCGACCATCCCGATCACCACCGTGCCGACTGGAACGTCCCTCAGCCACTGGGCCCGGGCCGCCGCGACCTGGTCCGGATCGGGACGTGCAAAGGGCCCGAGGTCCACCCCGCCATAGATCCGCGTCACCGAGGTGCGGGGATAGCCGCTTGCAATCAGGTCGCGGGCGATGATGTCGCTGACCGCGACGTGGTGGGCCACCAGCAGCCGGTGCAATTGCACGCCGCCCAGGCGCGTGGTGCCGCTAATGCAATGGCGGAAGAACCACACCGGGCACTTCAATCCCAGCAGACGCGACCACAAGGCGAAGTGGCGCGCCCCGCCGTCGTGCGCCAACACCAATCCGGCGTCGCGGGCGTGCGCCTTGAAGGCTTTCAAGCCCGCCCAGGGAAGTCCGCGAAACCTCGGCACCACGCGGCACGGATGGCGCTCCGCAACCGCGGGCTGGTGCTTGAGAAACTCCGGGTTGACCGCGTACTCGACCTCATGCCCCCGCAGCTGGAGCCCGGCGCCCAAAGCCGCCGCCACACGGTCCGCTCCGCCCTGGCCGGACCCAGAAATGAGTTGGATGATTCGCACAGGACTACCTCCAAAGCTGCGCGATGAGCTCGCGATGACGGAACGGTGTCATACGGTGAAACGCCTCGGCATAATCCCCGGCGCCGGTGGTTACGCCGCGATATCGGTTCAGGGCCAGCGAGGCCTCGGCCCAGTTGTTGGACCGGTTCTGGCTGGTAAAGCATCCGAGCGCCGCCGACTTCCGCTCCCGTTGCTTCGAAATGTCCACCGCCACGTTGGGCGTCAGCGTGCTCCAAACCTCGTACCCGTAGATCATGCCCTTCCAGCCGGAGCGGGCGGTCCAGTCCGCCACCAGATGATTCAACGCCACGTGGTCGGAGTGGCGGTCCAGCAAGGCCGGAAGATAGATCAGGTCGGGTGACTCCTCGGCCAGCCAGCCTGCGAGGCGTCCAGCCAAGTCGGCGTTTCTCTCGAGGGACTTGGACTGGAACGGAAGGAATTCCTGCCGCTGAACGCCGAGTATGGCCCCGGCCGCCTGGCCTTCCGCGATCCGCTCGGGAGTGCAGTCGGCCACGGTCAGAATCGCCACCCGGTCGCCGGCCCCCACGTGCTTCATCATGACGCCGCCGCAGCCGATCGTCTCGTCGTCAATGTGCGGCGCCAGCACCGCCACCCGCGGCCCTCGCGGCAGTTCTTCCTTGGGAATCGAGTGGTTGAGCAAGGGCTCCACGCGCTCGTAAAAGCGGTACACCTGCGCCCATTTCAAATGGCGAGCCATCGTCGTCGTGTCCTCGTTTCCGGGAAGCGTTCCGGACAATTCGCGGGGATGACAAGGCAAAGGAAAATCACGTGGACAGCGTCATTGAGGACCCGGCGCCGAAGACCATGGCCCGAAGCTGCTGGCGCACCTGCCGGGCGTCCAGGCGGGGACCGATCAATACGGCCACAGGCTCCGGATGCGGCGTCGCGGGAAACTCCTCGATGACGTGGTGCCCCCAGACGGTTTGAAAAAGAAAGAGCTTCTCCGGCAGGTGACGAAACCGCACGAATCCCTTGGCCCGCACGACCTGCCGGGGATCCAGACCGGCCAGGAAGGCTTCGAACCTCGGACGCTCGACCGGCACGGGGAATCTCCAGGTCACGCTCTGGTATCCGGTATGCAGGTGCGGCTCCCGGTGTCGTTCCTCGCGATCGCGATCGCCCAGCGCCAACTCGCACTGAGCGGGCGGCCCGGAAAAGATCGAGGGAAGATCGGGCAGGCCATAGGGCAGCTTCACGACCACCGCCGCAGGATTGATCGGGCGCAAAGTCTCCAAAGCGCGTTCCAAGCTCTCCGGCGCCATCCGATCGCATTTCGAGAGACACACCACTTGCGCAAACTCGATCTGGCGCCGTGCCAGAACGCGTTCTCCGATGTCGGAAGTCTCTCCGGCAAACCAGGGGCCATCCACCACCGCGACCACTGCCTGGAGCCGGACCATGGCCAGCAGGTCAGGGTCGGTGAGCACGTCAATGATGTTGTCGGGATCCGCGAGTCCGCTGGTCTCGATCACCACGGCGTCACAGCCGCCTTTCCGGACCAAGCGGCTCACCGCATTGGGCAGCTCGTTGTCGGGAGCACAACACACGCATCCCCCGGCCACCTGCTGCAGGGCGAGGCCCGGACGCCCGATCAGGCGCGAGTCCACGCTCTCCGCGCCGAACTCGTTCATCACCACCCCCAGGCGCCTGCCGGTGGCCGGCGCCTCTTCCAGCCAGCGGAGGAGCAGCGTGGTCTTGCCGGCACCCAGGAAGCCGGTCAGGAGGATCGTGGGGAGCGGTGGCATGGACGCGGTGTTCACCAATCGTAATTGAAGCTGATGCTGACGCGCTCGGCACGCACCGGATTCGGCATCACTTCGTGGCGCAGCCAACTCTCAAACAGGGTCACCCGACCGGCCACCGCCGGATAAACGACATGAAGGCGCTGCGACGGCGGCGCCGAGTGCCGGCGCGGCGGCACGGCCATGAACCGGCTGAGGCGGGGATCCTCAAACTTGAGGCCCGCGCATCCCCGCGGCGTGGCCACATAATAGGTGCCACTGACGACCGCATTTGGATGCAGATGCAGGCCATGCGCTGCGCCCTGCGGCATGAAGTTGACCCAGCAGTCGGTCATGCGCAGCACGCGCCCGCCCAGGTCCCACGACAGGGCCCGGGCGAAGGCGCTCACGTGCCGGTTCAACTGCCGTTCCAGCTCGGCGAATGTGGAGGAGAACTGGTGCAGGCGGTCCAGGGATCCGTAGCTGGTGTACCCTCCCGGATAGTTGCGACCCGACCAGCGGCGTCCGGCCACGTCGAAGTCCCGCAACTGCCGGCATTCCCGGAGCAAGTCCCGCCGGAATGCCAGCGCCCCCTGACCGCGCAGGTTCCGGTGATAGATTGTCGTCGCAAACCACGTTTCCAGCCGCTTCATGCAGAATATCCGGTCTCGCCGTCGGAGCATCTGGACACGGATATCACAGAAAAGAAAGGGACCCTCTCCGTCTTCTCCGTGAGAATCCGTGAAATCCGTGTCTTTTCTTCAGCCAGTGAAGGTCCCGCAAATTTGAGATCCGCCCCTCCCTGGGTGTGCTTCCAGATTCCACTTCGGCTTTCACGCCTCCTCTTTCATTCTGGCCACCCCATGTCGTCATCGGTCCGTGTCCGATTCGCTCCTTCCCCAACGGGATTCCTCCACATCGGAGGCGCCCGTACGGCCCTGTTCAACTGGCTGTTCGCCCGCCATCACGGCGGCACGTTCATCCTGCGCATCGAGGATACTGATACGGCCCGCAACACCCAGGCCGCGGTGGACGTGATCGTTCAGGGTCTCCGCTGGCTGGGGCTGGACTGGGATGAGGGACCGGAGTCCGCGGATGCCGGCGGTCCGGCTCGGGGCTCCCGGGGTCCGTACTTCCAGAGCCGTCGGGAGACAATTTACCGGAGGCGTCTCCAGGAACTGCGGGACCGGGGTCTGGCCTACGACCGGGAAGACGCCGTGTACTTCCGGATGACCCGGGAACCGGTGCTCATTCCGGATCTGATCGTGGGCGACGTGCTGCGGCCGCTCACCGACCGGGAGGTCGAGGATCCGGACTGGGTGCTCTGGCGCAGCGACGGGCAGCCCGTGTTCCATTTCGTCAATGTCGTGGATGATCTGGAAATGGGCATCACCCACGTCATCCGGGGGGATGATCACCTGACCAACACCGCCAAGCACCTGGCCCTATTCCATGCCTTCGGCGCCAAGCCGCCGCGGTTCGGACACCTGCCGCTCATCCTGAACGAGGACGGCACCAAGATGAGCAAGCGCGACCGGGGCGCCGTGGTCACCAACTACCAGGAGGACGGTTTTCTGCCCGATGCGGTCCTCAATTACCTGGCGCTCCTCGGATGGTCGCCGGCCGACGGGCAGGAATTCCTGACGCCCCCGGAGGTCATCGCCCGCTTCGACCTGGACCGGATCCATCGCAGTGCCGCGCGCTTCGATGTGAAGAAGCTCACCGCGCTGCATTTCGAGCATGTTCGCCGTCTGGCCTCCGACCGTTTCGTGGCGCTCGGCGTCGCGGCCCTGGACCGGGCCGGCATCCCCACCGCCGGGTATCCGGCCCGCTACGTGGAGGCTGCCCTGCGCACCGTGCAAGAGAAGGGAAAGCTGTTCTCCGAACTTCCCGACTGGACGGATTTTTACTTCCTTCCGGATGACGCCATCACGCCGGATCCGGACGCGGCGGCCAAAGTGCTGACGCCGGCATCCGGCCCGCTGCTGGATCAACTGGCAGCCGCGTTCGACTCCGTGGCCGAATTCACCGCCGCCGCCCTGGAATCCGTTCTGAAGCAACTGGCCATTCAACTTCAGGTCAAAGCCGGGGCGCTCGTTCAACCCTGCCGGCTGGCCTGCACCGGACGCGCCGTGGGGCCGAGCCTATACCACCTCATGGAAGTTCTTGGACGTGATCGTGTCCTGCGCCGGTTGAAACAGGCTTCCGCGCTGGCAACTGCCAGGTGAAGCAGCGGTGTCTCCAGGGTCCTGATGCCGCGGAGGCCTTCTATGCCTCGCGCCAAGAATGCAAAGTTGCGAAGGAGAGGAACCTTCCCCTTTTGCTGAAACAAAATCTCTGCAGTCGTTCCTTTGCCCTCAGCGACCCTTGCGTGAGGTACAGGATCCGACAGTCTCGCAACGGGCAACGGTCTCAGGCGGAACCATGCAGTTTAAAAGGGGAGCGCACGCGCCTCGCGTGCTGCGGACGGCGCCCTCGCCGTCCGCCAAGGGCGTGTGGAGTGATCACCGTTTAGTTCGCCGCGACGCGCTGCAGCCGGGGCGAGGGCGCCCCGGCCAGCACGCGAGGCGCGTGCGCTCCCCAGCAAAATCAGCGGCATCGCTACGGCTCAGGCAGGAAACGTCAGCCAGGCAGCCACGGGAAAATGGTCGCTGGGGTAGCGTCCGTCCCGGGCGAAGGTGATCACTTCGCTAGCCCGCACTGACACGGGGCCCCGTGACAGGATCCAGTCAATCCGCTGACCTGCCGCCTTGGCCGTCTCAAACCCGTTGAACGAGTTCATCTGCTCGTTCCGCCGGACTGCCGCTGCGGTCCAGGTGTCCGTCAGCCCGCCAACCTGGACCAACTGGTCATACACCGGATTCTCTCCCGCCACGGAATTGAAGTCTCCCACCAGCAGCAGCGGAATGCCCGGCTTGGCTGTCGACCGGATCCGTTCGAGGATGAGTGCAGCGCCCTTCTCGCGCGCCGGCTGAAGCGCGTGGTCCAGGTGCGTATTCCAGAAGTAGAAGTCCCGGCCCGTCTGGCGATCGCGGAACAGCACCCAGGTCAGCATCCGCCGATTGGTGTTCCCCCAAGTCGAGGACCCCATGACCAGCGGCGTGTCGGACAGCCAGAAATGGTCGTACTCCAGCGGTTCGAAACGGTCCCGGCGGTAGAAGATCGCCATGAACTCGCCGCGGCTACCGCCGTCGCGGCCGAGTCCGATCCAGTCCATCTCCGGCAGATCCGCCGCCACGTCGCGCAATTGCCCGTACACCCCTTCCTGCGTGCCCATGATATCCGGCTTCAACTCCTGAAGCAGCGCGCGCATCAGGGGACGCCGCGCCGGCCAGGCATTCTCGCCCGTGGGGCTGGCATAGCGCAGGTTGTAGGTGACCGCGCACATCTCCCCTGGCGCCGCCGGCGCATCAGCGGAGCGAGCGGGAAACGAAACGACGGCGGTGGCGGCGCCCAAGGCACTGAGAAACTCACGGCGGGAAGTCATGCGCGAGATTTTCCGGCGGAAGCCTGGACGTCAACCACCCAGGCCGGTGCTGTTGCGTGGAGCGCATGCAGGAAGCACGACTCCGTGACTCCACGCCACGCGCTGCGGATTCGTCGGGTGTCTCCTGCGGTGGAAGAGGCGAGACCCTGTTCCCGCAGTCCGGAAGAACTCCGCACCGCCAGTGGGTGGGGTAATTGTCCAAGACCAAGTGGATCTTCAGAAGGGCGCGTTGGGTTGCGGTGCAGGGCCCGGACCCGGCATTTTTCGTCCACGCGCATCATCATCGCCCGGGTTTGATCGGAGGGATGCAGGTACACCCCCCCCCCACGGTCGCGCACCTATTCCACGAAGAACGGGTCGGTGGAGAGTGTCGTCGGTCAGCTTGCGGGGTTGACGGGAACGGGCGCATCGCCCCGGAACCCCCAGACGTCCGCCCAAAATCGCTCCCGCCACTTGCCGACCGTTTGGATGGTGACGCCCAGTCGGCCGGCCACTGCCGTTTGGGTTGCTGCGGATGCGCACTGCAGAACAATGCGTGCCGCAGGGCGATCCGTTGCATCGGAGGAAATTAGGGACTCCCAACGCTCGTCCCTCCGAAGCTGCGGTCACCCTTCTGCCGCCTTCCATGCTGCGGCAAACCGCTCCCCCTGCTTCCGGAACCAATCCCAGTTCCCCGTCGCTGCCTGCCTAGGATCGAACAGCGGCCCGCCGACCCCGAAGGCGTCCGCTCCCGCCTTCCGGAACGCAGGCAATGACTCCACGGTCACGCCGCCGGTGGGCATGAGGCGAATCTGGGGAAACGGTCCCTTGACCGCCCGCAAATGAGCCGGTCCGAGCTGATCGGCCGGGAACACCTTCACCCAGGCCGCTCCCAGGCGCCACGCAGCGAAGATCTCGGTGGGGGTCATCGCGCCTGCCATCACCGGCACTCCGCGTCCGACACACGCCGAAATGACCTCGGGAATGACCGCCGGGGTCACCACAAACGACGCCCCCGCCTCCAGGGCGCGATCCAACTCCTCCAGGGTGGTCACCGTTCCTGCGCCGACATTGCCGCGGTCTCCCACCAGGGCGCCAGCCAGCCGGATGAGATCCTCGGCGCCCTCCGAGTTCATCGTGATCTCCAGCGTGTTCAAACCGCCGGCGAGCGCCGCCGGAATCATGCGCTCAACCTGGTCCCGCGGGAAGAAGCGCAGGATCCCGACGACCGGCAGCGTGCGGAACAGCGGCTCGTTGAACGAATTCGGCATGAAGTATCGAACGGAACGTTCGGACGGCCCCGGCGGCTCAGGCCGTTACGGACGCGGCCGTTCCGGTCGGCCCCGGTGCGGCGGGCGGCTCGAAATCATCGGCGTGATACGAACTGCGAACCAGCGGCCCGGCGGCGACATGCAGGAACCCCATGGATTCCGCGATCTCCCGCAGTTCCTGAAACACCCCCGGCGCCACGAATTCGACCACCGGCAGATGCCGCAGAGTCGGCTGGAGGTACTGTCCCAGGGTGAGAATTTCGACGCCCGCCGCGCGGAGATCCTCAAACGCCTGCTGCAACTCCTCCCGCCGTTCGCCCAGGCCGAGCATCAGCCCCGACTTGGTGTGCAGCGGACGCCCCGCGCGTTCGCGCGCCTTGCGAAGGACCGCGAGGGAGCGGTCGTAGGTGGCGCGGTGGCGAACGGACGGCGTGAGCCGCCGCACAGTCTCGAGATTGTGATTGAAGACATCCGGCCGCGCCGCCAGCACGCAGTCGAGCGCGAAATCCTTTTCCAGGAAATCGGGAACCAGCACTTCGATGACAATGCCAGGATTCATTTCCCGGACGGTCTCGATCGTTTCCCGAAAGTGCGCGGCGCCGCCGTCCGGCAGGTCGTCCCGGGCCACCGCCGTGATCACCACATGCCGCAGCCCCATCCTGCGCGTCGCCTCGGCGACACGGCGCGGTTCGTCGGCCTCCAGCGCCAGAGGCTTCGCGGTATCCACGGCGCAGAAACGGCAGGCCCGCGTGCAGCGATCCCCCGCGATCATGAAGGTCGCCGTGCCCCGGCTCCAACACTCCCAATGGTTCGGGCACTTCGCGCTCTCGCACACGGTGTGCAGCTTCAAGTCGGCCAGCAGCAGCCGGGTGCGGGTGAAGGTGTTGTTCGACGGCAGGGGAACCTTCAGCCAGGCCGGAAGCCGGGGCCGTGGCGCGACGGGGGCGGGGGCGGGCGGGGACAGCAGTGTTTCCATCAGATGCCGCCACGATTGCGGCGGCCGGCATCTTTGGCAACCGCGGGCGCAGATCCTCCCCATTGTCAGGCGACAAAATGCCCCGTACTTTGGCCCCACTGGCGCAGGCGCCAGATCTCTGCATTGCCATGAAACTAACACGACTCCTGCTTCTGTTGGCGGCCCTCGCCGGATTCACCCTCGCCCAGGCCGAAGATGCCAAGGCCGACAAGCCCAAGCCCTATCCGCTCGATTTCTGCCTGATCTCCGATGAGAAATTCGAGGGCAGCGGCATGACGCCCTACGAAATGACGGTGGACGGCCAGGCCATCAAGCTGTGCTGCAAGAGCTGCCTGAAGGACTTCAACAAGGACACCAAGAAGTACCTCAAGAAGCTCGACGACGAGGTGAAGAAGAAGGCCAAGAAGTAAGCCCGGGAGCACCTGGGGCGGCCCGCCCTGGACTTCTTCGGAACGCCGCATCCGTTCGTGCCTGAATTGCCCGAAGTGGAGCAATTCGCCCGCCACCTCGCCCCGCGGGTGGCGGGGCAACAGATCCGCTTCGCCGAAATCCGCTGCCTTCGGACCATCCGGCCGCTGACGCCGGAGTCTTTCCGAGACGCACTCCGCGGAAGCGCCATCACCGGCGTCCGTCGCCGCGCCAAGTACTTGCTCTTCGACCTGGCCCCGTCCTGTTCGGGGCATGCCCAGTGCCTGTTGGGCCATCTGGGAATGACCGGACGGATCTTCGTACAGCCGTTGCAAGAGCCCCTGCCCCGTCACACCGTCGCGGCCCTGGACCTGGGCGCGACACGGCTGGTGTTTGAAGATGCCCGGAAGTTCGGACGCCTCCTCACCGACGCGTCCGCCCTGAACGGTCTCGGCCCCGAGCCCCTGTCTCCTGACTTCTCCACCGAGGTCCTTACCGCCGCGCTGCGCGGCTCGCGGCGGGCGATCAAGGCCTGTCTCCTGGATTCCGGAGTCGTCGCCGGCATCGGCAACATCTATGCGAGCGAATCGCTGTTCCGCGCGCGGATCCATCCGCAACGGGCCGGGGGGCATCTGACGCCGGACGAATGCCGCCGGCTGCGGACGGCCATCCGAGGGGTCCTTTCCGAAGCCATCCGCCGCGCCGAGGCGCAGTCGCTGGAGACGCCGGCCAACCGGGAGACCCTCTTCTATCACGGTAACGCCCCCGGGAGCCCGGCCACTTCGCGCTTTTGCGTCTATGACCGCGCCAACGCCCCCTGCCCAAACTGCCGGACGCCGATACGACGCTTGGTCCAGGCTGCTCGGAGCACCTACTTCTGCCCGAGGTGCCAGTGGTGATCTTGGTCCCGGAATCACGACGGACGTGTCTCAAATTCTTGGATGGCATACGCGTCCCATGCATGGGTGGGTCTCGGCGGGAACGTCGAGACCCACACACGGGACGCGCCGGCTCCCCATCCAAAAACTGAGATCGCCCGGTCACGCCATGCGTCACGGCTCCGCATTGATCTGGATGCCTGCATCCGACACGCTCGGCGCATGGCTTCCCGCATCCTGGTCCTGGGCATTGATTCCGGCACTCAGTCCACGAAGGCGCTGGTGGTGGAGGTGCGCACCGGCCGGGTGGTGGGCGAGGGCAGCGCGCACTACGGGCTGATCGCCGGCCTGCCCCCAGGCGCCAAGGAGCAGCATCCGCAAACCTGGCGCGAGGCCACCGTCCGGGCGTGCCGGGCGGCGCTCCGTTCCGCCAAGGCGCGCGCTGGCGAGGTCGTCGCCATGGGGGTGAGCGGACAACAGCATGGCTTCGTGCCGTTGGATTCCGCCGGGGAGGTCATCCGGCCGGCCAAACTCTGGTGCGATACCAGCACCGCGGCGGAATGCGCCGAGATCACTGCGGCGCTGGGCGGACCGAAGCCAACCCTGCGGCGGCTGGGCAACGCCGTGGTGCCGGGATTCACTGCCGGCAAAATCCTCTGGCTGAAAAAGCATGAGCCCAAAAACTTCCAGCGATTGGCCACGGTCCTGTTGCCGCATGACTACCTGAACTTCTGGCTGACCGGCGCGCGCACCATGGAATACGGCGACGCCTCGGGCACAGCTCTCCTGGATGTCCGGCGGCGGCGATGGTCCGCTGAGGCGCTGGCGGCGATTGACGAAGGCCTCGCGGCGGCGCTGCCCGAACTGTCCCCCAGCGATTCCCCGGCAGGACAGCTCACTCCGGAGTCCGCTCGCGAATTGGGGCTATCCCCGGGGGTTCTGGTCAGTGCCGGCGGCGGGGACAACATGATGGGCGCCATCGGCACCGGAAACACGCGGGAAGGCGTAGTGACCGCCAGCTTTGGGACGAGCGGCACCATTTACGCCTGCGCCAGCCAGCCGGTCGTGGATCCGGAGGGCGAGATTGCCGCCTTCTGTGATTCCACCAACCGGTGGCTGCCCCTGCTCTGCACCATGAACGTCACCGTGGCGACGGAGATGGTCCGGCAGGATTTCGGGATGGATCACGCGACCTTCGAACGGACCGCCGCCAAGGCCCCGGCGGGCTCCGATGGATTGCTCCTTCTGCCGTATCTGGAGGGCGAACGTACGCCCAACGTGCCCGACGGCAGCGGGGTGTTCCTCGGGGTCCGACCCGCCACGTTCACCGCCGCCCACTTTGCCAGGGCCGCGATGGAAGGCGTGACGCTGGGGATGAACTACGGTCTGCGCCGCCTGGCGGCCTTGGGCGTGCGCGCGACCCAGGTCCGGGCCACCGGCGGCGGCGCGCGCTCCCGGCTGTGGCGCCAAATCATGGCTGATGTCTTCAACGCCGAAGTGGTGACCCTCCAGGTCGCCGAGGGGGCGGCCTTTGGCGCCGCCCTCCAGGCGCTGTGGTGCTGGCGCCGTGAGCAGGGAGAGGACGTCCGCATCGAGGATCTCACGGACGCTTTCGTCCGTCTCAATCCGCGCGAAACCGCCCGGCCCAATCCCCAGGCTGCCGCCCGCTACACCGAGTTGCAGGCCCTTCAGGATGCGACGAGCGCGGCGCTCCGGCCGGTGTTCCCAGGACATCGCCGCTTCCTGGGATAACCTCTTGCGGAGAGGCGATTCACATTCACCGCGAATGGACACGAATTTGGAATTAAAGGTAATGCCTTTCGGGAAAACGGGGATGAGAGGGAACGGAAGGTGAGAGGGCCTTCCCAGGACTGATTGTGGATCAGGCGTGACCATCTGCTGACGGGCTGCCGCACGGCATGAAGGCAACTGCGAGGACGGAGACGTTTTCGCCTGACCAGGGTGGTCGCCTGTTGGAGGAACCGTTCGGTCAGTTGCTGCTTCTGCTCTTCGGTGAGGAGGTCGGCGCCCAAAGCCACTGTCAGCCAAAGCGGACGCATCAGTTCCAGGGTTTTGAGAAAGCTCAGATGCAGCACCGGCATGTTGCCATCGGCCGCCCGCATCCGCTCCCGGGCCAACAGGGCGCCGGCGGGCAGGTGGCCCAACAACTCCAGCGCCAGAGCCCATTCGGACTGTCCCCGGGCTCCGATGGCCGCGGCCAGAGGGTTGTGCAGGCCCAACTCCAACAACACGCCGGTGGTGATCTTGGCAAACGCCGCATGGCCCCGGCGACTGCGGGCCTTGCGGACCTGGGTTTTGATTTGCGGGGTGTTGCTCAGACGGAACTGCGTGCCATCCAAGGCTACCAGCCGCCACTCCCGCCAGAAGGCTTCGGCTTGAGCCGTGGCGTTGGCCAGCGGGCGCAGGCTGTGCCGCATCAGTTCGCTGAATACGTCCCAGGGCATGCGGGTCCGTCGCTCACTCAATGAACTGTCCGCCATGGAAGTGCCGAACAATTGGGCGAAGTGTTCGGAAAGCGTGCCCGCCGCGCTCATGAAGTGAAAGACCAAGGCCGCCAGCACCTGGCTCAAGGGGACCCGCGGCTGGCGGCCACGGCGTCGGGGCAGGGTAAACGGGTCCGGGCCGACGCATTCCCAGAAGGCGGCCAGGAAGTCGCTGGAATCCGAACGGGCGCCGCGGCGGCCACGTGCTATGGCACTTTTTTTATCCCCCTCTTTCTCACGCAGCGTCGGACATTTGCAGGGAGACGGGGGATTTCCCGAAAGGCATTATCTTTTGGGAGGAATTGGTCATTCGTCTGTGGCAGGTCCATCGCTGAACGGCATGCCAGCACAAAGTGTCAGGCCCTCGGTTTTGATCCGCTCGGCTCGGGCTGGGGGCATGGAGGCCCAGCCCGGGGCTGCGATCGCTGGGTACGACCCCGAGTCCAACGAGAGGTGGAACGCGTCCTGAAATGGGCCAGAGGGGCCAAAGCCCCTGGAGAAACTCCATTCCCCTCTCGGCAAGGCGTGGATACCCCTTCCCAAGGAACTCGTCGGTCCACAGGACCGATTCCCAAACGGCAGATATTGGGATGAGTCCTCCTTGAGAGAGTTACCCAAAACTAGGCTTCCCCGGCCGTCGAATCCTCCACCCCACGGGTCAATTCCTCGACCGAGCGGGCACGAATGGCCACCTTGAGCAGGGCGCTCAAACGAGCCTCGTCCTGAATGGAATCCACCGCCTCGCGCACCCCCTCGGGAACCTCCCCGAACCGCACACCCACGACATCCAATATGTCGTTCTGTCTGGCGGTGATCAGGCCTTCCTGCCGACCCTCTCGCCGGCCCATTTCCTCGATGCTGGTGATGTATGGCATACGCTTCTGTTGTTCATACTCGACCACTTCCCTCCGAAATTCAACCGCCAGCTCGTCGGGCAGCCAAAGCAGCCAATCAATCAACCGGAACAGTTCCAAGAGGTCCTTCTTCCCATAGCCACGCTCGTACAACCCCCGGGTCAACCGCCACTTCACCGCCTTGCGCTTGGCGGGATCCCCCGCTCCGGACTGCGCCGCCCGATGCGCCAGAATCACCACCGCGATCGGATTGTCCTCCCGCTCCAACGTCGCCTCCTCCAAGTCCAACAGCTTGCAGGTCGGGTACTCGAATCGCACCCGGCACCCTAAGGTTTCCTCCTCGTAAGGGTCCGGACGAAACCCGGGTGACTCGTCGGCCAGCACCACCAACGTGGCCACGGGCCGATCGTAGCGGTCGGCGATCCGGTGCCGGTAGCGGTACACACGCCGGGGCAGGCGTGGGTCGGGCTGGCTTTGAATCTCGATATGAATCAGCAGCCACTCCTCGAAACCATCGCGCCGGAACACCTTGACCAGTAGATCCACCCGCAAGGGACCGGTTTCGGCGTCGCGGACGATCTCCTGGAGTTCCTTGTCCAGAAATTCGACAGGACAGTCCCAGTCAATGGCAGCGTGGACGCGCGGAAAGCACAGGCGCAGGAACGGTTCCAAATAGAGTTCCAGGGCAGCCTTCCAGGCGCCGTCGTAGTCGGTGGCACAGGCGCGGGGTAGTTCTTCCATGGCTCTTGGGCGTTCTGCTGACTGGAGCTTGACCCTGCCACGTCAAGCGTGGGTTTTCCAGCGCCACCATAGGAGCAATCAGCGATAGGGCGTCCATTGGTCAGCCCCCTTTCCTACGCTCCACGGAGTTCCGCCAACCGGGTTGCCACTTCACTGGATGATTCCGTCAGCAGGACGCCATCAACGGAGTGGTAGGCAACCGGCGACACCCCATTGCCTTTTGCCTTGAACCGATAATCCGACACCAGCACCGGCCCTTCCAGGGGAGGCGGCAGATACCTCTGGGAACCGGATCGGTCCCTGGTGAGCTGCAGATTGCAGACAATGCTCCGTTGATCCGGCCGATTCTGATATCTGCTGCCCCGAAGGTATCGCGTCATGTGAACCTCCAGCGACTCGATCCGGTCGTCACAGAGTCCGGCCGAACAGTGCACCATGGCCCACACAACCCGCGTTCCATGCAGCCGTGCTTTCTCAAAACTATCCGGAGAACGCATCAATAAGGCTGACGGCACTAACACGTTGATCACCCAGGAATGAACTTTGCCGCTCCTTTGGGTAAAATTCACCGTCTGGCTCAGTTGGCTGCGGGGAATCTCGGACAGGATGCCCGTATCCAGAAGCATCTCACTATCGGCGTTCGCCCGGGCATCCAATGATCCGAGAATGATCTCAGGGATGGACGAACAATGGGATGGCGGGACGCTCCCGGCATCCACCGCCAGATGGGTGGCGCCATCCGTGACCGCACATGATTGGATCAATCCATTCCCACTCCAGAACACATGAAGGCCGGCCGTCGGAGCGCCTGCCAGAGGAGTTGGTGAGGCGCCGTCCATCGAGTCCCGCCTGCCCCTCCGATGGGTGACTGACGCCTCGTGGTATCGGCACTGCCATCGCTGAGGGCCGAGGAGAAACTCAATCGTCCCATTGAATGACATCCCAATCTGGGGACCGTCCGACCTGCCGGAGTCTTCCGGTGGGTAAAAAAAACTCTTGAGGGAAACGCTCCCACGGAAGGCGTGTTCCTTGCCCGTTTGATCGTTCGGATCCACGGCGGCCACTAGGTGATTCTTCATCGCTGTGAAACTGTCTTGTCCACCCTGCCACCAGGCTGCTCGCTCATAGCTCCACCTTTCGCCGCGCTTCCTCGACCACGACCACCCGAGGCACGCTGGCGTTGCGGGCGCGGCCTTCGCACCAAGTGCGGAGGCGCGTGATCTGTTCGTCCATGGTCCGGGCGAGCGGGACCGTCTGATGCAATGAGGAGAGGACGTGGCAGGTGGCCAGTTCCTCGTGCGCATAGAAAGCCTCGTAGAGAGCGCTGTTGACTGCCTCCTGGATCTCGGCGCCGCTGAACCCGGCCGACGCCTCTACGAGAGCGCCGATGTCGAACGTCCCGGGGTCGCGCCCGCGCCGCCGAATGTGCACGCGGAAGATCTCCTGGCGCTCCGCCTCCGAGGGAAGATCCACGAAGAAAATTTCGTCGAGGCGCCCTTTGCGCAGCAACTCCGGCGGCAGGTGCGAGATGTCGTTGGCGGTGGCCACGACAAACACCGGGACCGTCTTTTCGCTGAGCCAGGTCAGGAACGTGCTGAACACCCGGGCCGTGGTCCCGCCGTCGCTGGCGCCCCCGCCCTGCGATCCGGAAAAGGCCTTGTCAATCTCGTCCACCCACAGGATCGCCGGCGCGATGGACTCCGCCACCGCGATGGCGCGCCGGACGTTCTCCTCGGAGGACCCGACCAGGCTGCCGAACATGCGCCCCATGTCGAAACGCAGCAGGGGCATCTGCCAGGCGGACGCCACCGCCTTGGCACACAAGCTCTTGCCGCAGCCCTGGACGCCCAACAGCAGCACCCCGCGCGGGGCCGGCAACCCGAAGGCCCGCGCCTCCGCCGTGAAGGCGTCCGCACGCATGCGCAGCCATTCCTTGAGCATCGTCAGTCCGCCGACGTCGTCGAAGGTGTCCGCCGTCGCGTAATACTCGAGCAGGCCATTCTTCCGGATGATCTGCTGCTTCTCCGCGAAGACGGCGTTGACGTCCTCGCCTGACAGCCGGCCGTCCTGCACGATGATCTTGGCGAAGACGTTCTCGGCCTCCGACCAGGTGAGCCCGAGGGCCGCCTGGATCAGTCGCTCGCGGCTCAGGTCGTCCAGTTCCAGCGACAATTGCTTCAACGCCTTCAGGTCGGCGATGATGCGGTCCAGCAGTTCCGACAGGTCCTCCTTGGTGGGCAGCGGAAAGTCGAGGACGGTGATCTCCTTCTCCAGCTCCGCCGGGATCTCCAGGAGCGGCGAGATCAGCACGATGGTTTTGAAGCTGTTCTTCAGATGCAATGCCACGTCGCGCAGCTTGCGGATGGGCCCGGCGTTGGAGGACTTGTTGCACTTGGAGAGGAATGGGTGGAAGTCCTTGAAGATGAAAATTGCCGGCTCCACCTGATCAATCACCTGGTCCAGCGCGGCGAGGGGATCCTTGGTGGCGGCGTTGCGCGCCTTCTGGCTTTGCAGATTAGTCCCGGCGGGAATCAGGCCGGTCGAAAAGGACCACTCGAATACCTTCTTGTTACGCCGGGCCGCCACGGACTGGATGACCGGCAGCACGCGCGCCTCCTCGCTGGTGTTCAAGTAAATGACCGGATACCGGGCGCGGATCAGAATCTCGAGATCGGTGGCAAAGGACATCGGGGAAAGGAGGAAGGAGGAATTCAATGCGGAACGAAAAGTTGCGTCAGCAGCGCATGGAGTTCGGGGGTCAGGTTGTGGGCGAAGAGCCGACCGTCGGGGAGGAGAAGGAGACGGCATTCGGCGGAATGATCCGGTGGCGGTAGCGATTCTCCATCCGACCGATTCGACCAGTCCGACGCAGGGGCATTGCCTTCCTTCTCCAAGACCCGATTCATGGAATGAGATTCAATCCGAGGTTCAATCCGATCTCCCGCGCCTGCAGGAACTCTTGCCGTTGGAGCGGGCGGTTCAATTCCGGATGCCGCCCTGCAAACCAGGCCGGCCAGTACCCTTCACGGAGGCTCACTGGGACTCCCGGCAATTCCGCAGCCAGCCATCCGGCGACCGGACGCCAGCAGCAGTCCAGATGCCCCGGCATCAGCAGATGCCGCACGATCAGCCGGGAATGCCGCTGCGCCCAGTCCAGGTTCTCCTGAACGATTTCGGTGTAGTCGCGCACCCCGGCGAGCCGCTCCGCGCAGGCGTCATTGCCAAACTTGAAGTCGGCCACCCAGACGTCGAAGACGCCCCGCAGCAGGTCCCTGGCCTCGGCGGTTCCATGCGCATTGGTTTTCCAGACGAGGGTAGCGTCGTCGGGCAGCCGGGCGGCCAGTTCCAATGCCGTGGGCAAATGGAGGGTCGGCTCGCCTCCGAGCATCATCACCGAGCGGGCGCCTGAAGCCAGCGCCCTCCGGGCCGCGGCGACGACGGTCTCCAAGCCCGCCGTGGGACCCTCCGGACCGCTCACCTCGGCGCCCATTCGCGGATCCCAACTCGAGCGTCCGGTGATGCAGAAATCGCAGCGCAGATCGCATCCCGAAAACGCCACCGCGAAGACCGGCCGCAGCATCGCCTCATCGGCCATCTCGGTTTGAGCGTGAAAAACCCGGGCGCCCATCCCGGCGCGGCACGGCCCCCGGCCCCCGGCCCACCGGTCCACTCCACACCGATGGCAGCAGAGTTCACAGTGCCTCAAGGCCTGCCACGCGGACACCGCATTCCGGGCTGCCCGCTCGGAACGGGAGGACCGCATGATCTGCCCGGGCGGCAATGGGCCGTCCTGCATCGAGTCCAGTGCCAGCATGACATTCATTCGGTCGCGGAAAATGAATCTATGAGGACTTGAATCCTCCCAGCCAGCGCCGCCACCACGGCCCGGCGGAGGGGGTCTGCGGCTCGGATTGGAGCGAGGACTCCAGCCGTTGCTCCACTTCCGCCGGCACCGGCGTGCCCAGGCGATCGTGGCGCAGCAGTTCCTCGGGCGTTCCAAACGCGCCGGCCGACGACGCAGTGGCGAGTTCCGACTGCGATTCGGCCGCATGCGTGTCGCGCAGTTCGTGGCGGAGACGGGGAGTCGGGTCCATAGGTTCAGGCGGTCTTGGCGAAGGCGACGGAGAAGGCCTTGCGGGCTCGGTGGAGTTTGCCGCGGACGGCGTCCGCCGTTTGCCGGGTGAGTTCCCCCACCTGCTCATAGCTCAGTTCCTGGTCGGCCACGAGCAACAGGAGCAGACGGTACTCCGGCGGGATGGCATCGAGCGCCCGCTGAATCCGCTCGCCCAATTCCTTGGTTTCCAGCACGCGCAGCGGATTCGGAGAGTCTCCTCCCAACTGATCGAAGAGGGAGTCATCCGGAGCCGTGTGAATGTTCCGTGCGGACCAGGATTGGCGGAGGTTGGAGCAGTGGTTGAGCGTGATGCGGTAGAGCCAGGTGCGGATCTCGGAGTCCCCGCGAAAGCCGGCAAAGTTCCGGAATGCCTTGAGAAACACATCATGGACCGCGTCCTGGGCCTGCGCCGGATCCCCCAGAAGCCGTAGGGCCAGGTAGTAGATCGGTTGGCTGTGCGTGGCATAGACCGCCGAGAACTCCGGCGGCAGGCGGGCTCCTGGCGGTGGCGCGGCCAACGCTTCCGACGGTTCGACCGTCGCTTCCGGGGGATCCGCCATGGCGATCACGCTAAATTGGACCGCCCACGCTGGAAAGTGTCACGGCGACATCCCCGAGTTCTCCCTTCGGTTCATGCCCACACACCGATTGCCACGGAAGGTGTTCCGACCTAGCCTTCTCCTCGACACTCCCCATGACTTCCTCCACGAAGCGCGGTTGCCGCTCGACAAGTGCCTTCACGCTGGTGGAACTGCTGGTCGTTATCGGGATCATTGCCCTCCTGGCCAGCCTGCTGCTCCCCGCCCTGTCCCGCGCCAAGGCGGCGGCCCACAGCGCCAAGTGCCTCGGCAACCTGCGTCAAATCGGCATCGCACACTGGCTCTACGTTGATGACTTCGCTGCCTACGCAGTATTCTTTGACCGCGCGCCCGGCAATCTCACCAACCGCTTCTGGGTTGAGCGATTGAGCCGCTATGCCCGGAACCTTTGGAGCGACCCTCTTTACCAATGCCCTGGAAATCAGCGCACCAACACACCGGCCCAGTTGAGGCAGGGTGAGTGGGTTTTTCCCCAGGGTAGCTATGACATGAATTTTCAAGGCACGGAGTTTGCCGGATCACCCCTCGGCCCGGGCGCTGCGTCGTACACCGGATTTCTCGTCAATCCCGTGCCCGTCCGAGCGGATCAAGTGCTCGTCCCGTCCGAACTGTACCTTGTCGGGGATTCCTTGCTCCCGGTGGGGATCGTTTTTGGGGGACATTTCAGCTTCCCCAACCATCAGAACTTGCTCCGCTCCCCGTCGGTCTATGACCGAATGCGCGCCATGGAGAACCGCCGCCACGGTGGACGCTTCCAAGTGGTCTTGGCGGACGGCCATGTCGAACGCCTCCGCCACGCGCACCTCTTTTCCACCCTTCCCGATCATTCCCGGCGTTGGAACCGCAACCACATGCCATACATGCCAGCGCCTTAGCCCACGAATCCACCGTTTAGGGCCAAACTGATGACCTGGCACTCTGTTGGTACCCCCCTCAAGGTCCCGATCGAGCCTCACGCAATGGCCGCCAAGGCCGCAAAGGACGGAATGCGGAGGACCCACGGGGTGAATTCAGAGACCTCCGGCTTTGCCGCAGACCTCTGACATTCGCTGGTGGAAGAAAAGGCACGGATTTCGCAGATCGTCACGGAAGGAAGAGAAAGACGCCTTCTCCGTGTCCTCCGTGAAATCCGTGTCCACAGTTTCCGACGGCGAAGGAAAACGCGGGGGCCAAACTGATGACCTGGCACTCTGTTCGCGCTCTGTTCGCGCTGGCACTCTGTTCGCGCTCCCATATTGACATCGAGCCGTACAACCATATCATCAGCCATATCGTGAAAACTACCCTTGATCTGGATGATGCTTTGCTGATGGAAGCCAAATCGGTGGCGGCCAGACGCCGCACCACGCTCAAGGCCATTGTCGAGCATGCTCTGCGCCGGGAGCTGGCTCCCGCGCCTGAAATGGCCAATCCGGATCCGGAAAACCTCGAGATGGGCCCGCTGGGATTCCTTGTCCTGAAACGGAAGGCCGGGGAGACCCTCACGCTCGAACAAATCAGGACGATCCAGGACGAAATAGACGACGAGGAACTCCAACGCGCCATCCATCCACGGCAGGCATGATTCATCTGCTCGATATCAATGTCCTGATCGCCCTTTGTGATCCCGCCCATCCGCACGCCGCCGCGGCCCGGAGATTCTTCAATATCAGCCTCACCCGGGACGGCTGGGCCACCTGCCCGCTCATCGAGAATGGATTTCTGCGCATCCTGGGCTCACGCAAGTATCCCGGCGGACCGGGATCCCCTCAAGCCGCCCGTCCAATCCTCGCTGGACTCCTGGCAACTCCGGGCCATCAGTTCTGGCCGGATGACCTCACGCTCATGGCTGGGGGTGTCTTTCCGAATCTCCCGACCTCCGAGGATATCACGGACGTGTATCTTCTCGCCCTCGCCGTCAAACACTGCGCTCGTTTCGCCACCTTCGACGCCGGCATCCATACTGTCCTGGTCCCCGGAGGCCCGCAGGCCTTCCATCTTCTGAACCCCTGACGCGCGAGGCGATCCAGCCCGCGCTGCGGTCGGACGCCCTCACCCCGTCCCCTGTTCTTCCACACCGGAATGACCCAGGATAACGGACTATGGATTTAGGGAAGGGACAGGAAGACGGGGATCAATGCGTCGCATGGCGTCAGCCATCGCCTCGAAAGCTCGCCGGTTTTCGTGCAAAGGCCCCACGAGGAGCATTGGGACCAGTGTGGCCGGGACCAGCGATTCCGTTCCGGCACTGATGCCCATCGCGCTCGAAAGCGGTTCAATGCTGGCATGAAAGTCGCGCATGGCTACTGCGTACTCACCTGGTGTCAGTGAAGCCTCCATCGCTTTGAAAAGCGGTTGTAGTTCCTCCAGGGTAAAGACGGGTTTGGGGGCGTCCGTTCGTAGGCGCGATAGGGCGTTGGCTGCCGCCTCGACCAGCGTCGGTTCCGGATCTTGGAGGAGCGCATCGAGCAGTCGAATCGTCGAAGCCCGATCCTCGGGATGCTGCTTCCAGAAGCGATCCTCGACCGTCGCAAGCCTCCCCGCAGCAACGACCGCCGTATTCACGCCTTGCGCGAGATCGGTGATGGCCTTCGATACGGACTGCCGGCGGTCAGGCTCGAACGGCACCGCGGCTCGCTCATCTCCGCAGCATTCGTCGCCAACATCGGCTCCAGGCTGGAGACGGCGCAAAGCCTGGCGGGCGGCGAGCCGAATCTCTGGAGACGGATGGGTGCCCGCGGTCCGGGAGACATCACTCATCAAATCCGGCGGAGTGACCGGCAGCAAGCGGGCCTCGTTCAGGGCGATTTGGATGGAAGGAGCGTCCCCTGATTTGAGCCTGGCCGCTATCCTTCCCAGGAGTTGCTCAGTGGATGACGATGCGGGGTCCGACTCCGAAATCGCTGCCAGAATCTTTCCCGCAACCGCCTGAACCGCTGGATCTCCCTGTTGCAACAACGCCTGGAGAGATTGCCGCCGGCTTTCCCGTCCGCCGGGATCACTCAGGATCGCCTCGGGCAGCAGCCAGGCGAGCGTTTCCCGGACGACCGGCTTCTCCCGCAAGAGGCGCAGCAGTTCATCAGTGTCTCCCACAAATTGAGGACCGAACATCAGACGGTTGCCCACAATCCCAGCAAGTTCTGCTGAATCGGTGGTGCGAAACACTTGGAGGGGCGAACTGATGACCTGACACTTTGTTCGCGCCCCGACACTTTGTTCGCGCCCCACCCTCGGCCCCAGCTTGCTCCACAAGATCCCAATCGAGCCTCACACAATGGCCGCCAAGGCCGCAAAGGGTGGAGCGAAGGGGGTCCGGGGCTGCGTCATTCCTCCGCACCTTCCCTGACTTCGTTTCCCCAAGGACCAGGATTCCCCTTCCTCCGCGTCCTTGGCGTCCTTGGCGCGAAATCCTCCTCCCGCCCAGACTTTGTGAAAAGAATCACAAAAGCCGCTTGCGACGAAAACGGGGCGAACCCAAAGTGCGGTCACCGCTCCGATTCACGGGGTGGCGAGGGCATCCCATGGACTCCACGACAGCATCCACGGAGATCGGCTACAACTCCAAGATCGAGGGAGAAGTGGTCCATACGCGGCTGGATTCCGCCATCAACTGGTTCCGCAAGAACTCGTTGTGGCCCATGCCCATGGGGCTGGCCTGCTGCGCCATCGAATTGATGGCTTCCGGCGCGAGCCGGTTCGACATTTCCCGCTTCGGCGCCGAGGTGATGCGGTTCTCCCCGCGGCAGTCCGACGTGATGGTCGTGGCCGGTACCGTCACCTACAAGATGGCCCTGGCCGTCCGTCGCGTCTACGAGCAGATGGCCGAGCCCAAATGGGTGATCGCCATGGGGGCCTGCGCGTCCACCGGCGGCATGTACCGCAGCTACGCGGTGTTGCAGGGGGTGGACAACATTGTGCCGGTGGATGTCTATGTCGCCGGCTGTCCGCCGCGCCCCGAGGCCCTGCTCGACGCCCTGATCAAGCTTCAGGGCAAGGTCAGCCGGGAGCCGATCACCCGCATATTGAAACAGGATGCCGGGCCCGCCCAGTACGGCCGCCTCGGCCTGCGTCTGGATCCACCTGCCAAAGCCGTCCAATCCGTCGCACACACCTGATCCATCCCCCTTTCCCCGTGCCTGACGCCCAAGAACTTGCACAACGCCTCCGCGAGCCGTTCGGAGACTTGGTCTCCGCCCCCTCGGAGTTCCGCGGGGAGATCTCGATGACGGTCGCCGATCCCGAGCGGATCGCCGAGGTCTGCGCCGCGGCAAAAAGCACCTGCGGCTTCGATCTCCTGCTGGATCTCAGCACGGTGGACAACTACGGCGACGATCCCCGTTGGACCGTGGTGTACGAGCTCTACTCGCTATCCGATTCCGTCCATCTCCGCCTCAAGACCCACGTCAGCGAGGAGCGGTCGGAACTGCCCTCCGTGTCCTCCGTCTGGCGGGCCGCCGACTGGCACGAACGGGAGGCCTACGACATGATGGGCGTGCGGTTCCGGGGGCATCCGGACCTGCGGCGCATCCTGATGTGGGAGGGCTACCCCTATTTCCCGCTGCGCAAGGACTTTCCGCTCGCAGGCAAACCCACCGACCTGCCAGAGGTGGCCTTCACCCGCCCGGCTCCGCTGGAAGGCGGGCCGTTTGTCACCGCGGCTGGCGGACGCGACTCCGCGCTGCGCGAACCCCGCGCCCGCACTCCCGAAACCTAGGATTCGATGGCTGTTCAGGAACTCAGTATCCAGGACCCCGGCGCCCGCACGGCCGCGGTCTCCCCGGAGGAGCTTGAAGACCTCCAAGGTGAGAAGATGGTCGTCAACATGGGGCCGTCCCATCCGGCCACGCACGGCGTGCTGCGCTTGGTGATCGAGCTCGACGGCGAAACCATCACCCGCGCGGATCCCGACATCGGCTACCTGCACCGCGGCGACGAGAAGATCGCCGAGGCGATGACCTGGAATCAGTTCATCCCCTACACCGACCGTCTTGACTACCTCGCCCCGCTGGCGAACAACGTGGCCTACGCCCTCGCGGTGGAGAAACTCATGGGCATTGACGGCAAACTGCCGCCCCGCTGCCAGTACATCCGGGTGATCTGCTGCGAACTGGCCCGCATCTCCGCCCATCTGCTCGGGATCGGGGCCTTCGCCATGGACGTCGGGGCGATGACCGTCTTCCTGCACACCTTCACCGAGCGGGAAAAGATCTACAACCTGGCCGAGGCCCTGACCGGCGCCCGGTTCACCACCAGCTACACGCGCATCGGCGGCGTGACCCGGGACACCCCGCCGGGTTGGATCGCTTCGGTGCGCGAGTTCTGCGACGGGGTGTCCGCGCAGATTGACGAGACCGAAAAGCTGCTCACGCGGAACCGGGTCTGGGTGGACCGCACCCAGCACGTGGGCGTGATTTCCAAGGCGCAGGCCATCGAGTTCGGGCTCACCGGTCCGAACCTCCGCGGGAGCGGATGCGACTACGACGTCCGCAAGGCGCATCCGTACCTGTGCTATGGCGACCTCGAGTTCGACATCCCGATCGGCTCGGTGGGCGACTGCTACGACCGATATCTGGTGCGGATGGAGGAGATGCGCCAGAGCGTGCGTCTCCTGCGGCAGTGCCTGGACCGCATCCCGGGAGGCCCGGACAACGCCTCGAAGGAACCGGTGCAGGTGCCGGACGGCAAGGTGAGCCTGCCGCCCAAGAGCGCCGTGCTGACCAAGATGGAGGAGCTGATCCACCAGTTCATGCTGGTGACCGAAGGACCGAATGCGCCGGCCGGCGAGGTATACTTCGGCGCGGAGAATCCCAAGGGCGAACTGGGCTTTTACATCCACAGCCGCGGCGGCGGCACCCCGCACCGGCTCAAAATCCGATCCCCATCGTTCTGCAACCTCAGCATCCTGCCGGTGCTGCTGCCGGGCTGCCTCATGAGCGACGTGGTGTCCATCCTGGGATCGCTCGATTTCGTGATGGGCGAATGCGACCGATGACCGCCAATTCCCAGTCCCCAGCCTTTTCCGTTCCCTCGGCGCTGGAGTCCGAACTCGACGCCCTGGCCGCGCGCTATCCTCAGAAGCGCAGCGCGTCGCTGATGTTTCTGCACGCGATCCAGGAGCACTTCGGCCACGTGTCGGACGCCGCGGTGGAATGGGTTGCGGCCAAACTCGGGCTCCAGCCGATCAACGTCTATGAACTGGTCACGTTCTACCCGATGTTCCGCCAGGAGCGGATCGGCCGGACGCAGATCAAGATCTGCCGCACGCTGAGCTGCGCCCTCGCCGGCGCCTACGAACTCCGGGATCACTTCTGCTCGAAGCTCGGACTCGACGCCTCCCGCCACGGCCCGCAAACCACCCCCGACGGCCGGTTCACCGTGGAATTCGTCGAATGCCTCGCCAGTTGCGGCACCGCGCCGGTGGTGATGGTGAACGAGGAATTGCTGGAGAAGGTGGGTGCCCCGGAAGCCGATCGAATCCTCGCCCAAGGCCAAAAATGAACCCCCACGACACCGTCAACAAGGGGAGCGCACGCGCCTCGCGTGCTGGCCGGGGCGACCTCGCCCCGGCCGTAGCGCGCAACTGCGAATTGAACGGAGACCACTCGAACGGCGACCACTCCACGCGCGCAACGCGGACCGCGAGGGCTTGTCGCGAAGCGACACATCCCATTTGCAGTTCTGTTTTCCCGTCCGCTGCACGCGAGGCGCGTGCACTCCCCAGAAAATTCGCTGCGCGGATGCGTATGTCCCCCACCCCAGGAGGCCTTCAGAAGGATTGGCTGCCCGACATGGATTTGAACCATGACAAGCAGATTCAGAGACTGCTGTGCTACCGTTACACCATCGGGCAGGCCGGAAGCGCGGTGAGCCTAGTCAGGTGAATCTTCGAGTCAAGCGCTGCCATGCCGGAACCTTTCAAATTGATCACGCGGAACCTGGACACGCCCGGATACACGCCGGATCTCGCGTGCTACCAGCGCCACGGCGGCTACGAGGCCCTGCGCCAGGCGCTGGCTACTGCGCCGCGGGAATTGCCGGACGGCAAGAAGCTGTCCCCCCGGGAGGTGATTCGCGACGAGGTGCTCAAGTCCGGACTGCGCGGACGCGGCGGCGCCGGCTTCTCGGCCGGGCTCAAGTGGAGCTTCGTGGACCGGCGGAGCGGCAAGCCGATCTATCTGATCTGCAACGCCGACGAGTCGGAGCCCGGCACCTTCAAGGACCGCCAGATCCTGCACCGCGATCCGCACCAGCTCATCGAGGGCATGGTCATCTCGTGCTGGGCCAATGACGTCAAACTCGCCTTCATCTACATCCGCGGCGAAATGCCCAAGGCCGCCCGGCTGCTGGATCAGGCCCTGGCCGAAGCGCGGCAGGCCGGCTTCCTCGGAACGAACATCCTGGGCACCGGATACGACCTCGAGATCGTGGTGCATCGCGGCGCCGGCGCCTACATCTGCGGCGAGGAGACCGGGCTCATCGAGTCGCTGGAGGGCAAGCGCCCGTATCCGCGCATCAAGCCGCCCTATTTCCCCGCGGTGCTCGGGCTCTACATGTGCCCGACCATCGTCAACAATGTGGAGACGCTGTGCCACGTGAAGCACATCGTCACCCTGGGCAGCGCCGCCTACGCGAAGCTGGGCACGCCGAACAACACCGGCACCCGCATCGTGAGCCTCAGCGGCGACGTGCAGCGCCCGGGTTATTACGAGATCGAGGTCGGCAAGGTGACCCTGGGCGAGCTGATTCACCATTCGAGCTTCGGTGGCGGACTCCGCCCCGGCCGCCAGTTGAAGGCCATCATTCCCGGCGGCTCGTCATCCAAGGTCCTGAAGGCTGGCGAAGTGTTCAAACTCAAGCGCAAGGGCGCGGATGGCCAGATGACTTCCGTGGAGGTGCCGTTGCTGGATCTGCCCTACGACTTCGATTCGCTGCAGCAGGCGGGGACGATGTCCGGATCCAGCGCCATCATCGTGCTCGACGATTCGCGCAGCATGGTGTCCACGCTGGGCAACCTCGCCGAATTTTACGCGCACGAGAGCTGCGGACAATGCACCCCCTGCCGCGAGGGCGCGCTCTGGATGGACAAGGCCCTGCACCGCCTCAACCACGGCGAGGGGCGCAAGGCCGACGCCGACTACCTGCTGCACATCGCCCAGAACATCCAGGGCCGCACCATCTGCGCCTTTGGCGAGGCCGCCGCGTGGCCCGTGTTGAGCTTTGTGAAGAAGTTCAAGGACGAGTTCGAGGCGAAGGGCGCCGCGGATGAATCGGCCCGCGCCAATGGTTCCGGCAAACCTGGCTCCAAGGCCCACTGATCCCCTTCCCCAATGTCGAACGTCGCGACAACCGCAGCCGCACCCGCTCCAGCCGCCCCGCCGCCGGTGGAGAAGGTCAAGATCAAGGTGGATGGCCGGGAAATCGAGGTCCCGAAGACCCTGCCCGACTGGCAGGGACGTCCGCAGCCCACCACCATGCTGCAGGCCTGCCAGTTCGCCGGCGTCGAGGTGCCGCATTATTGCTACCATCCGAAGCTGCCCGTGGCCGGCAATTGCCGCATGTGCCTGGTCGAGTTCGGCACGCCGATGATGGGACCCGACCGCAAACCGGTCCTGAACGAAGACGGCTCGCCGAAGATCGCCCGGTCGGTCCTGCCTTATGAACCCGGCACCCCGCGCGGCGCCATCGCCTGCGCCACGCCCATCTCGCCGGGCATGGAGATCTATCCCAGTTCGTCCGCCACCCAGCAGATGCGCGAGGCGGTGCTGGAGTCGCTGCTGATCAATCACCCGCTCGACTGTCCGATCTGCGACCAGGCCGGTGAATGCAAGCTGCAGGAATACTCGGTCGAGCACGGCCAGGCCTCCAGCCACTTCGTCGAGGCCAAGGTGCACAAGCCCAAGGCGGTGAACCTCGGGCCCCGCATCGTCCTCGACGACGAGCGCTGCATCCTGTGCACGCGGTGCATCCGCTTCACCCGCGACATCGCCGGGGACGACGCCCTGGGCATCGTGAACCGCGGCTCCTACAACACGATCGCCGCCTGGAAGGAGGGCGCCTTCGACAACAATTACACGCTGAACACCGTGGACCTGTGCCCGGTGGGCGCCCTGACCTCCCGAGACTTCCGGTTCAAGATGCGCGTGTGGTTCCTGAAGGAGACCCGCAGCGTCTGCACCTCCTGCGCCACCGGATGCAACATCACCATCGGATCGCGCGAAGGCGTGGTGTACCGCTACGAGCCGCGGGAGAATGACGCGGTCAACGGACCCTGGATGTGCGACGCCGGGCGGCTCAATTACAAGTGGATCGGACGTCCCGACCGGCTGTCCGAAGTGCGGCGGCGCACCGCGGACGGCACTCCGGACGGTATCTCCGAGCGCATTCCCTGGGAGACGGCCCTGCGGGAAATCCGCGCCCGCCTCGACGCCGCGCCGCAGGGGTCCGTCGCCCTCATCGCCAGCGCCCGCCAGACCACCGAGGAACTCTACCTGCTCAAGGCGCTCGCCACGCGCCACGGCGCCGTCACGGATTCGGTGCCGCGCACCGGGGAACCGGACTCCCTGCTGGTCAGCGGGGACCGCAATCCCAACGGCAACGGCGTTCGGCTCACCGGCATCGCCTTCACCGAGATGGGCATCCGGATCCCCGAAATTGCCGAAGGCATCCGCTCCGGCCGGATCACCACGCTGATCGTCTTCGGCGAGGACGTGACCCAGCATGGCATCGAGCCCGACCTGCTGGCCCGGCTGGATCTGTTGGTGGTCTCCGACATTCTGCCCAACGCCACCACCGCTGCGGCCCATTACGTCCTGCCGGGCTGCGCCCACGCGGAAAAACGCGGCACCTTCATCAACGGCAAGGGACGCCTCCAGCGTTTCCAGAAGGCGGTCGAGCCGCCCGGGGATGCGCGGCCGGAATGGGAATTCCTGCTGGAATGGGTGGACGGTCCCGCCCGCAACGGATCCTCCAACATCGAGGCCCTCTTCAACCGCATGGCCCGCGAAGTGCCCGCCCTGGCGGGAATCCAGTGGGCCGGCCTGGGCGACCTGGGAGTTCCTGTGACGATCTGAGCGACGCCCATGGACGCGATTTACTATCTCCATCCGACGACCCAGTTCGTCCTCTTCAGCCTGGTCAAGATCGTCTTGGCCTTCGGCATCACGCTCACCTTCGTGGCCTACGCGGTGCTGGCCGAGCGCAAGATTTCGGCATGGATCCAGGACCGCGTCGGCCCCAACCGGGCGGCGCCGTTCATCGTGGATTACCTCCCGGTCATCGGCCCCGCCCTCGTCCGCCTCGGCCTGTTCCAGCCGATGGCCGACGGGCTGAAGTTCCTGCTCAAGGAGGACTTCACCCCGGCCTATGTCCGCAAGGTCTATTTCTGGCTCGCGCCCGCGCTGACCGCGGTGCCCGCCTTCATGACCATGGCGGTCATTCCGTTCGGATCCACGCTGGGCAATCCGAACAACCCCATGGTCATCGCCGACCTCAACGTCGGCGTGCTCTACACATTCGGCATCGTCTCCCTCGGCGTGTACGGCATCGTGCTCGCCGGCTATGCCTCCAACTCCAAGTATCCGTTCCTGGGAGGCATCCGGTCCTCGGCCCAGATGATCTCTTATGAAATCGCCATGGGCATGAGCGTCGTGGCGGTCTTCATGGTCATCGGCGACCTGAATCTGTCCAAGGTGGTGGCCTATCAGGGTGGCGGCATCCACCACTGGATGCTCTGGAAGCAGCCGCTGGCGTTCTTCATTTTCCTGGTCGCCGCCTTCGCCGAGACCAACCGCCTGCCCTTCGACCTGCCGGAATCCGAGTCCGAACTCGTGGGCGGCTATCACACCGAATACAGCTCGATGAAGTTCGCTCTCTTCTTCCTGGGCGAGTACGCCAGCATGATCGCCGCCTCGGCGATGATGGTGACGCTGTTCTTCGGCGGCTGGACCTTCCCCTGGGGCGGCGGCGCCGCGGACGGACTGTTGGGAGGCCTGGCGCACATTGCCTGCTTCATCGCCAAGATGCTGGTGCTGATGGTCGTCTTCATCTGGGTGCGCTGGATGTTCCCGCGCTTCCGCTACGACCAGTTGATGGACCTCGGATGGCGCCGGTTCATTCCCCTGGCGATGGCCAACATCCTGATCACCGCCCTCGTGCTCGCCGCCCTCAACCACTGACCCCTCGCGCCCATGACCAAGGTTGTCGAACGCAAGCCCCTCTCCATGCTCGAACGCACCTACCTGCCCTCGATTGTCGGCGGATTTCAGGTCACCTGGAAGCACTTCGCCAAGTCGGTGCTCAAAGGCAAGCCGTTGACGATGGAGTATCCGGAGGAAAAATGGGTGGTGCCGGAAGGCTATCGTGGCGCGCCCTACCTGGTGAAGGATCAGGAAGGCGACACGAAATGCGTCAGTTGCCAGCTCTGCGAATTCATCTGCCCGCCCAAGGCCATCAAGATCACCCCGCCCGGACCGGAGGGTACCCCCGCCGACCGCGCCAATGCGGAGAAGATGCCGCGGGAGTTCGAAATCAACATGCTCCGGTGCATCTTCTGCGGCCTGTGCCAGGAGGTCTGTCCCGAGGAGGCCATCTTCCTGCAGCGCGACTACTCGCTCACCGGCTCCACCCGCGAGGAGATGGTCTACAACAAGCAGAAACTCCTCGAACTGGGCGGCGTCCACGGCGGCATCCAGAAGTGGAAGCACAAACTGGAGGAAGCCCAGGCGCAGGAGGCTTTTCCGGTCCCGCAATCCTAATACTTGGCGATATGAATCTGCTCATCGAGTTGGATCGGGAAATGGAGGGTCGCTGGATTGCTGAAATCCCTGACATCCCGGGAGTCCTTTCCTATGGAGAGTCCAGGGTGGAAGCCGTTGCGAAGGTGAAGTCACTCGCACTGCGGGTCATTGCGGACCGGCTCCATCACGGAGAGTTCGTACCCGAGTCAGCCAACCTTTGATCCCCATGCCCGGACTGACTGATCTCCTCTTCTACGCCTTCGCCGGAATGGCCCTGTTGTTCGGCTTCCTGTGCGTGGCCAATCCGCTCAGCCGAAACCCGGTCACCAGCGCGATGTTCCTCGTGCTGGCCATTGTGTCGCTGGCCGGGCTCTACACCCTGCTCCACGCCTTCTTCCTCGCGGCGGTGCAGATCCTGGTTTACGCGGGCGCGGTGATGGTGCTGTTCCTCTTCGTGATCATGCTGCTGGACCTGAAGGAGGAGGAACGCCGGAAAATCCGCGGCATCACCATCGGGCTCGGCGCCCTCGCCGTGGCGGTGATCGCCGGCATCCTGATCCGCGCCGCGATGGCCGCCGAGCCACTGGCGGGAGGGCGCCCCCTGGTCGAAGGGGGCACCAAGGAACTCGGCCGCTCCCTCTTCACCCTGTATCTCCTGCCCTTCGAGGTGATGTCCCTGCTGCTCCTGGTGGGCATGGTCGGGGTGATCCTCCTCAGCAAGAAGGAACTGAAATGACCGTCGGCCTCCATCACTACCTGGTCGTCAGCGCCCTGCTCTTCAGCCTCGGGCTATTCGGGGTGTTGGCGCGCCGTAACCTGCTGGTGATCTACATGAGCCTGGAGCTCATGCTGAACGCCGCCAACCTCGCCCTGGTCGCCTTCTCCCGGTACCACGCCAACCTCAAGGGACAGGTGATGGTCTTCTTCATCATCACCGTCGCCGCCGCCGAGGTCGCCGTGGGCCTGGCGCTCATCGTGGCCCTGTACCGCCGGCGCGGCACCGCCCACGTCGAGGATCTCAACAGTCTCCGCCTGTGACCGCCTCCCCTTCCGATCCCTTCCCGACCCATTTTCAGGACCTGGCCTGGGCGGTCCTGATGCTGCCGCTGGTGTCAGCGCTGTTCATCACGCTCGGACTCCGCCGCAGCCGCGTGCTGACCACCACGCTGAGCCTCTCCGCTGTGGCCACCGGGTTCGGACTCAGCGTCTGGCTGTTCTTCCTGTACGGGGTCTCCGGCGCCCGGGCCGCCGCCACGCCCCTGCCCTGGCTGTCCGTGCCCGGACTCGACATCCACCTCGGCCTCACCGTGGATTCGTTGTCCACCCTGATGCTCATGGTGGTGACCGGCGTCTCGTTCCTCGTCCACCTCTACAGCACCGGCTACATGGAGGACGATCCCGAATACGCCCGCTACTTCGCCAGCCTGGGATTCTTCACCTTCTCCATGCTGGGCATCGTGCTCTCCGACAACTTCGTTCAGACCTTCATCTTCTGGGAACTGGTCGGCGTCTCCAGCTACCTGTTGGTCGGATTCTGGTACGACAAGCCCGCCGCCGCCGATGCCGCCAAGAAGGCGTTCCTCACCAACCGGGTGGGCGACTTCGGATTCCTCCTCGGCATTCTCCTCATCTGGGCCGCCACCGGCACCGTGGCCTTTGACGGCGTGGCCGCCAAGATCGGGGCCGATCCCGCCCTGTTCGGCTCGCTCGGCTCGCTCGCCGGAGTGCTGGTCTTCCTGGGCGCCGTGGGCAAGAGCGCCCAACTGCCGCTGCACGTGTGGTTGCCGGACGCCATGGAGGGCCCCACGCCGGTGTCCGCCCTGATCCATGCCGCCACCATGGTCGCGGCTGGCGTGTACATGCTCTGCCGGGTATTCTTCCTCTTTGGCGCCACGCCGGCCTGGCCGGAACCGCTGGGATTCCTGGGATCGCTTTCGGCCCTGGACGTGATCGCCTGGACCGGCGGCCTGACCTCGCTGGTGGCCGGCGTCATTGCGATCCAACAGGATGACATCAAGCGCATCCTCGCCTACTCCACGCTGTCCCAACTCGGCTACATGGTGATGGCCGTAGGCTGCGGCGGTCCGGATGCTGCCATGTTCCACCTGACCACGCACGCCTGCTTCAAGGCGCTGCTGTTCCTGGGCGCCGGCGCCGTGATCTACGCCTGTCATCATGAACAGGACATCTGGAAGATGGGCGGACTGGCCTCCCGGATGCCCATCACCTTCTGGACCTTCCTCATCGCCACCGCGGCGCTGTGCGGAGTGCCCGTGGTGACCAGCGGATTCTACAGCAAGGACGCCATCTTCGCCTCCACCCTGGCCTCGGGCCGTCCGGTGCTCTTTGGCCTCGGAGTCCTGGTGGCCGGTCTCACCACCCTCTACATGGCGCGCCTGGTGATGATCGCCTTCCTTGGGGCGCCCCGAAGCGAGGCTGCGGGCCACGCCGCCGATCCGGGCCGCAACATGACCCTGCCCCTGCTGATCCTGGCGGTTCCGTCGGTGGCCCTGGGCTGGCTTCCGCTGGGGAATTATCTCCGCCACGCCCTGCTTCCCAGCGCGCCGATTCATGCGGCGGACGGCCCCTCGGACGTCTTCTTCGAACCGTTCAACCACTCGCCGCTGGGCGCCTTCTTTGGGCTCGGCATGGTGATCTTCGGACTCTCCATCGCCTGCGCGGCCTACTGGGGCGCCGCCGCGGATCCCTTCCCCGCGCGCCTGCCGCGTCTCTCCCGCGCGCTGCGCAACCGGCTGTATCTCGACGAGATCTACCAAGCCACGGTCATTCCCCTGCATGACGGCATCGCGGCGCTGGCCGCCGGCGTGGATCGCTGGATCGTCCGCGGGTTCTTCGTCAACGGCCTGAGCGGGGGCATGGATCTGTTCGGACGCGCCCTGCGCCTGCTCCAGACCGGCAACCTGCAAACCTACGCCTTCCTCTTCGTCGCCGGCGTCGCCCTCGTGGTCCTGCTGGCCCTCAAGTAACCGCCATGTCCTCGCTGACGCTTCTTCCGCTGTTCCCGATTCTCGGCGCCCTGGCGGTGTTCCTCGTGCCGAAATCCTACGCCGCCGCATGGCGCGGCATCGCGCTGGCAGTCACCGGGGTGTGCGTGCTGGTCGCCGCCGCCGTGTTCTTCGGATTCCGCGTGGGCCATGCCGGATACCAGATGACCGCCAACCACGCGTGGATCCCGGCCCTCGGGCTCAACTACCACGTGGGAGTGGATGGCATCAGCGTCGGCCTGATTCTCGTCGCTTCCCTGGTGGCCTTTGCCGCGGCATGGATCTCCGAAGAAATCGAATCCCAGCAGCAGCTCTACTACACGCTGCTCCTGCTCATGGTGGCCGGCGTCTTTGGGGCGCTCATTTCCCTCGATCTGTTCTTCCTCTACTTCTTCAACGAACTCGCCCTTGTGCCGACCTTCCTGATGATCGGCATCTGGGGGCGGGGCGAGGACCGCACCTCGGTCGCCTTTCAAATCACGCTCTACCTCTCCCTCGGCGCGCTGGTGGCCCTGGTCGGTCTGGTCTGCCTCTACGCCCTATCCGGAGCCAATACCCTGGACGTGGTGGCGCTGACGGCCTGGGTGAAGACGCATCCCCTCTCGCCGTCGGCCCAGACGCTGATTTTCGGGCTGCTGCTCTTCGGCTTCGGCACCCTGGTCGGCCTCTGGCCATTCCACAGTTGGGCCCCGGCGGGATACGCCGCCGCCCCGACGGCCACCGCGATGATGCACGCCGGCATCCTCAAGAAAATCGGCGCCGTCGCCCTGCTGCGGGCGGCGTTTCCCCTGCTGCCGGAGGGAGTCTCCCAGTGGACCCAGGTGCTGGCCGTCCTCTGCCTGGGCAACATCCTGTATTGCGGCTGGGTCGCGATGCGCCAGCGCGATCTGAATCTGCTCTTCGGCAACTCCAGCCTGGCCCACATGGGCTTCGTCTTCCTGGGCCTGGCCAGCGTCAGCCTGATCGGCATCACCGGCGCCGTGCTGGTGATGGTCTCACACGCGCTGCTCGCCTCGCTCGAGTATGCGCTGAGCGGATACCTCCGCCGCCGGGCCGGCACGCTGGACCTCGGCCGCCTGGGCGGATTGATGCGGTCCATGCCCTTCATCGGCGCGGCCCTGGTGGCCACGCTGCTCGCCGGATGCGGTGTCCCGGGATTTGCCAACTTTGCCGGGGAACTGGCGGTGATGTTCGGTGTGTGGAAGTCGCTGCCCTGGTTCGTGGTCGCCGCGGCGTGGGGCGGCGTGCTGATCGCGGGGGTGTACATGCTTCGGGCCATCCGCGAAGTGGCTCACGGCCCCGCGGGAGAAGCAGTGGCCGCGGGACAGGACGTTTCCTGGACGGGCCGGGTGCCGTATCTGGTGCTGCTGGTCCCGCTGATCCTTTTTGGCGTCGCGCCCTATATGCTGGTGGACCGGATCCGTCCGAGCGCCGCCCTAATCGTGGAGCGCGCCCGCCCCGCGGCCACGCCGGATGCCCCCGCCGCCCCGGCCGTCACCGCCGCGGTGGCCCACGCCGCCCGTTGATCCTCTTTTGACGCGATGAACTCCTCGTTGCTTGCCATCGAATTCCTGGTCGTGGTGTTGGGGCTGGGCGTCCTGATGGCCGACCTTTGGATTCCCGCTACCGCCCGGCGCGGTCTCGCCTATGTTGCCGCCACTGGCCTGCTGCTGATCCTCACCCTGCATGGCGGCTCGCTAGCGCCGGACGACGACACCGCCTTCGCCGGTATGTTCCTGGTGGATGCCCTGTCCAACTTCTTCAAGGGCCTCTTCCTGGTGGCCGCGATCCTCGTCCTCCTCATGGCCGCCGGCATCAGCGACCGGCTGGACGGCTTCGGGGAATACGTCGCCCTCACCCTGTTCGCCCTGACCGGCATGCTGCTCGCCGCCTCGGCCAATGACTTCATCCTGATGTTCGTGGCCCTGGAACTGGTGACGGTGACGTTTTACGTGCTGGTCAGTTTCCAGCGCCGCCGCCAAGCCTCGCTGGAGGCCGGCGTGAAGTACCTCATCTTCGGCGCGCTCGCGGCAGCCTTCATGGTGTACGGCATCGCCCTCATCTTCGGCGCGGCCAACACCACCAACTTCTACGAAATCGCAGCGCGCCAGGCGGAACTCGGCAAGTCGCCGGTGTTCTTGATTGGACTCCTGCTCACCCTGGTCGGCCTTGGCTTCAAGATCTCGGCGTTTCCCTTCCAGATGTGGACCCCGGACGTCTATCAAGGCGCCCCCACGCCCACCACCGCCTTTCTGGCGACCGGCTCCAAGGCGGCGGGATTCGTCCTCCTGGTCCGGCTCACCTACAGCGTCGTGCCCGAAATCATGATCCGTTGGAGCCACCTGCTGCTGGGCTTCGCCATCGTCACCATGCTCTACGGCAGCTTCTGCGCCCTGGCCCAGCGGAGCGTGAAGCGCCTCATGGGCTACAGCTCCATCGCCAATGCCGGCTACCTGCTGCTCGGCCTCGCCGCCGGCAATCTCACCGGGTCCAGCGCCATCCTCTACTTCCTCGCCGGCTACCTGTTCACCACGCTGGCGGCCTTCGCGGTGATCTCGCGGGCCACCGCCTCCGACGACCATGACGACATCAGCGTCTTTGCCGGGCTCTGCCGCCGGTCGCCCGGCCTCGCCGCTGCCATGACCCTCGCCCTGGTGAGCCTCGCCGGCATTCCGCCACTCGCGGGATTCTTCGGCAAATTCTACCTCTTCAAATCCGCCGCCCTCCAGGTGCCGTCCAGCCTGCTCTTCCTGGTCGCCATTCTGGCGGCGTGCGTCTCGGTGGTGATGTCCCTCTACTACTACTTCAACATCATCCGCGTCATGTACTGGCCCGCCCAGGACGCCGTAGATCGCCCCGTATCCCTGCCCCTCGCCTCGGGCATCGGCCTGGCGATTGCCCTGGCCGGAGTCATCGGCATCGGAGTCTTCCCTGGTGGCGCAATCGAGATGTCCCGGCACGCCGTAGCCGGCCTTGGCACCCCGCCTCCCGCGATGCATCCCGGCGCCCACCACGCCACGGCGGCTGCGAAGTAACCGGCAGGAGAGACGAGCGGCGGGAGGGATGAGCATTGCGAGTCCCTGTGGCGTGTCGCCCGGTACGGAATCGCCGGAAACGTCTTGAAAACCATCAAAAATTGGGCTCCAAGTGATTTCGAGTGGGTAGCCGGAGTTTGGACTGGGTCGAGGGTGGGCAGCCGTCAAGGTATTGCTCGCTTCGCTGCGCTCCACCTTGACAGCCGCC
>Ga0268299_1001366_pt1 | contig 44353 bp, 45 predicted proteins | sample NOBtaG_FD_193484 | JGI IMG/M metagenome (GOLD analysis project Ga0268299, IMG submission 193484) | Activated sludge microbial communities from bioreactor in Nijmegen, Gelderland, Netherland - NOB reactor | ecosystem: Engineered > Bioreactor > Aerobic > Activated sludge | place: Netherlands... | reverse complement strand
GCCAAGCACTGGACCGCTCCGATTCCGGAATGGAAACGAGCGCTCAATCAATTTGCCATGATCGTAGGAGACCGCGTGCCCACCAGTGATTAACCACAATCAGTTACACAGAAAACTTGACACGCCCGGATCGCCCGGTGAATTGTGGGCCTGGGCCCACACCATCCATGGCCGCCGCTAACGGCATGCTCCCGCCTGGACTCCCTTTTGGAGGAGTACTTGGTGGGCTCCCACTCGGTCCACTTCCACTTGGGCCACCACTTGGGCCCGTGATCATCTGTGTTGGAGGAGGTGTACTCCCACTGCCGTTCGACACAGCTTGCATCAGGGCTTGAGACCCGGCAGCTCCACCCGCCATTCCTGCCCGCGCCATGTTCGCTGCGAGTCCAACCCCGGCGGCCATGGCTGCCGCTGTGCCGACGGCTGATACTAGCGACACGCCCGAGCCCAGCGCTCCTACGCCCCCACCCATCGCGAGACCACCAATAAGAGGAGGGATTTTGTTGACCAGGGTTAACAGCATGATCGACGCGACGAGCACGACGGCTTCTTCCTCCAGGGACACATTCGATCGCATCAGGGTGTAGTAATTGGTGATAATCGAATAGCCAATCCCGATGAGCAAAATCATGGCTGCTAATTGTGCCCCCAGCGCTAAGACTGTGCGGTAATAGCCAAGGGCCATGTCGGAGGTCCACCGTGACCCACCAAACCCCAAGAAGAAGATCCCGGCATAGGCCAAGATCCACGTACTGACATAGAGCACCAGGAGATTGACCCCAATAAGCGCCAGAACTACAAGGACAATACTGCTCATCATCAAGCCAAACATGCTATCCACTGGTGACCAGATCGTAGACTGCGTCAGCACCCGATGTAATAGATCAAAACCAATATCGACCACTCGTGATGGAGAGGTGGTGGAACCTAGCCCACTGGCGTTATTGGCAATTCGTTGCATGGAATCGATGATTTGCAGCGCGAAAGTCGGGCCATTGGTGAGCAGCCACCAAAAAAACCCCGTCATCAATGTGAATGACAGGAATTCACCCAAAAACTCTCCAATCTCCGCACGGCGCAGAGCCAGGTGACCCATCGTCCACACCAAGGAGATGGTGGCGAGGGTCCAGAACAGCCAGCTTGCCCGTGCCAGGATGTACGGGCCCCATCCTGCTGCCGCCGTCTGAAATTTGAGGAGTGCGTTGTCGAGGAGATTTCCTGAATCGATAGCCGCATAGACTTCCAGCGGCCACCACCACAGAATCAGGAGCATCACTAACCAGATGACGGCACATCGACTATGCAGGTGTTGCACCATTCGTGCGCGTCTCATCATCAACGGAATTTTTCTAGAGGCCCCGGACCGTTAAGCTCATGGCCTGTTGGGCATTCACACAGTTCGGTGTCGAGGCGAGTTGTCCAGGGTTACTGTGGCACTTCTTGACCATAGCGGTCATTTCTGCTTCATGGGCTTTGTACCACTCAACGGTGTTGACAGGCTCAAGCGCTTCTTTCGTACATCCGGTGAGTGCGATCATTCCATTGAGGAACACCGCACAGGTCAACCATGTGCGGACGGCAAGCTGAGAAGATCTCTGAGTCGTCATACGTCTCCGTGAAGATCGTTGAATTGTCTGGCTCTCGTTAGCGTGGACCATACACAGACCAGATACGGGCGGTGCTTGGTTTATACGCCGGCTGTCGAAAATTCCGATCCGCAGCCATCTGCATGGCCTCACGATCCGCCTGTACTTGTTGGCGAGTTGCTTCCATATTCTGTTGCGCCAAGAGCGCGGCCCGAATCTGCATCAATTGATTCGCGCCCTCACTCGTCAGCATGTTGTTGTGTTGCATGACCTCGGCTTGCCCATTGGATGTTTGCGCGGCCAGTTGGAGCCGCTTCAAGCGTCGCGAATCGAGATTCAGCGTGTCGTACTGGCGTTCCAATCCTCGAAAGAGGGCCTCAATCGATTTCTTCTGCGATTGGGCCCCGATGACCTCGTTCTCCAAGATCAGGCCCCATTGACTCGGGGAGCAGCCCGGCTCTTTGAAGCATTGCGCATTGCGATACCACGCCATGTCGTGGAAGTTGCCGGTAAAGCCGGCTACCGTCCCATAGAGCTGTCTATAGAACGATACCGTGTCGATCATGTAGCGCAGATCATTCATCGTTTCCTGCGCGTTGTCCCAGATAAACAAGCCGGGGTTCATCGTGTTTTGCAGCATGTTCACATATTGCTGCAGTTGCAGCCGATATTGCTCGATTTGCTTCAGTTGTTGGGCCATGTTCGAGATCGCTCCCGTCACCGACGGGGCCAGCACCGCGCCGTCGAACGTGGGAATGCCACTGCCATAGCTCGGCGTCAGTGGAGACAGGAGGACGACTGACAACACGAGGCCTGCCAAACGCTGTGCACGATGCTTCATGGCGTCTCCTTTCGTTCGTAATCGAACTCTTGGTACGGTTTCGGCAACACGAGGTCTTTCACGACCACGACGTTGAACCGATACCCAGGACGAATGGTCAACTCGGGCGCGACGCTCAGATTCTTCGCGATGAGCTGCGCCGTCACTTGTCCCAATTGCAGTCCGAGGGCTTGGCTCATGGCGGTCCCGGCACTGTATTGAGGAATGGCGACTTGACCGGGAAGGCCTGTCCCTTGCGCTTGTTGCTGGCTGAACGTGACGCCGGCCGTCACCGCCGACATCAAGAGGGCAGATCCGAACAGCCGAACATAATGGTTGTTGACCAGATCGGTGAGGCCGGATGCCCCTGAACCTGTGGCCCCTGGCATGGAGCCAAGGTCGAGCGTTTTTCCGTCGGGATACCCTAAGCGTTGCCACGCCACCAACAAGGCTTTCTGCCCGTAGCCGACATCACTGGAATAGGTCCCGATGAGTTTGGTGCCCTGTGGAATGAGCAGCTGAGTCTTTGTGGGCGTATCGTAGACGTTCTGCGACACTTGCGCGATGATCTGACCCGGCAAGGAGGAATCAATTTCCGACATCATCAGCGCCGGGAGCACATCACCGGCTTGAATCACGAATGGCGCACGAGGCGGAAGCTGTTGTCCGTCGTGCTTCCACCGGTCTCCTCCCGCCGAGTTTGCTGGTGTCACGGTCCCACTGGGAGCGCTGAGTTTGGCCGTCGGTGACGACTCTGATCCTCCGTCAAAGGGGCCGAGCATCCCGGCTTGCCGCAATTGCGTGAGTTGCGCTTGATAGGCCTTCGTGGGGTCGTCACTCCGCGCCGCATTCGCGACGTGTTGTTTGACTTCCGCTAAGCGGTCGCGTGAGTCGCTTGGCGAAGTGGGCTCCGGCTTGCTCTCGGTCGTCGGTGCGAGCTTCTCGCTCCGCACGAGCGAAAAGGTGACGGTGGAGGGCGCTTTGAGCGCGTCCTGCAGCTGCTGGATCTTCGCGAGTCTGATCGCGTCCCGCTCCTCACTCGATGGGGTTCTCGACAGCGGCTTGCCGGTGACCAGCTGAAGTCCTCCGGTTCGATTCGGCATCGGTGGCGCATCGAGATCGTCAGGCCGTGCGATAAGGATATTGGCTTTCGGTTGTCCTTCCGCGTCGAGACTCCCCGCCCCGGCCAGCGCGGTCTCTGGCTGAGTGAGCTCTTTGCGCATGAGAGGCTTCGCGGGCGCCGGCGGGATCACGCCGCCCAGGTGCGATCCCGCGATCCGATCCGCGAGCGCCAAGGTCCCGCCGCCTTTGCCTTGCTGAGGCGGCCCTGTGGTCGATTTCAACATCTGCGCTTGTTTCTGGGCCCGATCGCTCGCCACCATCGCCACGACGAGCGCGACCACCGCGATCAGCCCAATCACGAGATAAAGTGGAATTTTATTGGCGCGACGGACCCCGGCTCCGGGTGAGATGGACCCCGGGGACCGCTCGGGAGACATCTGAGGATTGGCGGAGGTACTCACGTCCCCTTACTCCTTCCGCACCCAGGCCCCCGCCTGTGCGAATACGTGTTGGTCCATGCGATAGACCCGGCTTAACGATTGCGACCCAATGAAGACCGTGACACGGTACAGGCGAGGCTCGAACGGACCATCGACCACATAGCCAAACGGCAGGCCTTCTTTGTGGCTCACGGCCGGCTGTACGGCTACGGGCATGTCGTCTCTGGTGGAAGGGTTCATTCTTGTGGTCACGCGAGACTCCATCACCCCATACCCTTTTCGCCGTAAGGCCTCGATCAGCGCCACTCCGTAGGCGTCTGTGGCAGGATGGCTCAACGCGAGATGGGTATGGGCCGGAGGGTACAAGGCCTCCATCCTCATGACCGTATCCTGGGCTAGCCGTTGAGGCATCTGTGGCGGAACAGTCACACTCACCAGATAGCCATACGGTGACGGACCGACACAGCCCGCGAGCAGGAGTCCGACCCCGAGAACAACCGACAGTCGTCGCATCGTCATTTCCTCCGTTGGATCGTCACCCGATCTTGATTCGAGCCGACCCCTGCGACGAGCACCGCTTTCTCGAAGACGGTATCGACGATATACCGCCGATCGTGCAGACTGTAGTTCACCATCACTTCCTCGGCATCGGTAAACAGCCCGCCCTCTTTTCGGACGATCAAGAGGATCGGGGCTTCGGTCTGCGCAATCGACGGCGGCATTTCAATGACGGTCCTGGCGCCATCGTTGTAGACCCGCACGGGCTTCCATGCGGCGTGACCGGCCACGTCGTATTCAAACGACAGCTTGGGCAGATAGTCACTCGTCTGCGGAATCGTCTTCTCCTTGATCTCCCGCTGTTGGCGCGCTTTCAGCATCTCGAACTTCACCGCCGAGTCTTCTGGATAGCTGAACGCGACTTGCGGCATGTAGCGTGTCTTATGCGACCGTAGCCGCAGATAATAGGCGCGGCGATTGGTCGCGACGACCAACGAGGTTTCCAACCCCACTTCACGCGGTTTGATGATCACATGCTGCACTTCTTCGACTCCGCTCCCGGTCAGCGCGGGCTCGATCGACCACCGGACGTTGTCGCCGACGTTGACCGAGTTGACGTGCTCACCCGGTTGTAAGGCCACATCGCAGACATGCAGCGGCGCACAGACGATGCTGATCTGGTTCACGCCGTACGGAAACGTGATGAACCCGTTGGCCCCCGCCACCGGCGCACTGCCCGATGTCGTGCCCTGTTCGCCGTACGCGAGTCCCGCTTGTTCTTGCGGCGTGAGGGCCGGGTTGGAGCCGGACAGCACCTCCTCGACGCTCGGGTCACTCCCCGCCGTCGCATGGAGTGGCAGCAGCACGAGCACCAGACATAGGACGATGTTTCTCATTCGGTTCCTCACTCCTCACAGTTGTTTGGACCAGGAGAAATCACGGACGTAGACCGAGAGGGGGTTGCGTCGGAGCTCATCCTCCGTCACCGTCGCGGACGGTTCGGCCCGATAGACCGTGACGAGCGCACGCATCGGGACCGGCTGGGCTTTGACCTCCCCCTTCCGGTCCCACACCGATTCCATCCAAGTGACTTCCCAGGTGTCCGCGGTTTGCGGCAGGACCGTGGAAATGTCCACCGTGACCGTTTCCTTCTCCGCTCTCGTAAATGGGTTCGAATCCTCGGTGCCGTTCATCCATTGGTTCATCTTGCCGGTCGCCGGATCCTGTTCGCTCAACATCGCATAGACCTGATACACCGCTTTGCGCTGGAGGGCGGCATCGACCGTCACCAGCCGCGCATTGGCGATAAATTCTCCAACGGTGGCCGCCAGCACGCGCGGATCGGCCGGGCTCGCCATCTCGACCGGCCCGATCGCCGTCGCGTGGCCATGTGGATCGACGTGGTAGAGAAAGGGAATGAACTTCGATTGGCTCCCGACATAGGCGATGCCGCCCACCGAGGCCAGGGCGATGAGCAGACAGAGGATCGCGATTATTTCCCAGGATCGCCGGGTCGCCACTTGCGCTGTCATCAGATCGTTCCAGGTCCGACGCGCGGAGAGATAGGGATTCGCGTTCTCCCCAACCCGTCGCCCACCTTCGACGACGGGGGGTTGGGACTGCCGTTCGTCCTTCGAGATCCGCTCCCCTCCCAAGAGGTACTTCACGTCCTTCCAGGCTTCGACCAAGTGGCTCATGCCGTCACCTCTTCATAGGCTCCATAGTCACGCAGCGTGAGTCCACGGCTCGCGAGCCATTCGTCCGTCCAGGCCTCGCCGTGCTTGTCTACCAGCGCACGGATCTCCGCGATGGACTCTTTATCCGACGCGCCGACGAAGGCGAGGGCCAAGGGACCAAGCGCCAGATCGTAGAGCCGATGGCCATATTCGGAACTGTAGTAATACTGGCGTTTCGGAATCGCCGTGGCCAGGATCTCAATTTGCCGCGAGTTCAGTCCCATGCGACGATACAGCGCCGACGTGTCCTCATCGCGGGCGAAGACGTTGGGTAAAAAGATTTTGGTCGCCGTGGACTCCACGATGACATCCAAAATGCCGGAATTGGCCGCATCGGTGAGACTCTGGGTCGCCAGCACCACGAGGCAGTTGGCTTTTCGCAGGACTTTCAACCATTCCCGAATCTTGTCTCGGATCACCGGATGCCCGAGCATCAACCAGGCTTCATCCACGATGATGGCGCAGGGCTGCCCCTGTAAGCTCCGTTCGATCCGGCGGAAGAGATACAAAATGGTCGGGAGGGCGTATTTATCTCCCAGGCCCATCAACTCCTCAATTTCAAACACGGTGAAATCCGCGAGCGCGAGGCCATCCCGTTCGGCATCGAGCAGATGGCCCAAGGCGCCACTCACGGTGTATTGCTTCAGCGCTTCGCGGATCTCCTCGTCCTGCACCATATTCACGAAATCGGAGAGCGAGGCCGGCGGGTGGTTCAATCCGTTGGTATGGTCATGACTCAACGCATTGGCGTGCAGCGCCATGACCGTTTCCGCGATGGCGTTCCGCTGGAGCGGCGTGGTCTTCACACCGTTCAGGGACAGCATGGTCTCGATCCACTCCAACGCCCAGGCCCGATCCCCTTTGGTCTCCAAAAATTGGAGGGGGCAAAAGGCCAACTCGTTGGCATCTCCCGCCACGGTGAAGTGCAATCCGCTCTGTCCGCTCGTGTGGGCTCGAATCGCCGCCGCCAAGGGATACATCGAAAGGCCCTTGTCGAAGACAAAGACGGACATGCCCTCATACCGACGCAGTTGCGCGGCCAGCATCCCGAGATGCGTCGATTTGCCTGAGCCGGTCGGTCCGAGCATTAACGTATGGCCCACATCGCGCACATGGAGATTCAGACGAAACGGGGTGGCGCCATGGGTGACGCACTGCATCAAGGGAGGGACGTTCGGCGGATACATGGGACAGGGCGCGGTCGCGCTGCCGGTCCAGATCGTGCTGGTCGGCAGAAGATCCGCCAGGTTCATGGTGTTCAAGGGCGGACGCCGGACGTTTTCCACGCCGTGTCCCGGCAAGCTGCCCAAGAAAGCGTCCATTGTATTGAGCGTTTCAATCCGGGCGGCAAATCCCAATTGATGGATCACCTTTTCGATGTGTCGCGCCGACCGTTCCAGTTCCGATCGGTCCTCATCCATGAGGACCACGACACTCGTGTAGTACCCCATCCCGATCAATCCACTGTTCACTTCCCCGATGGCGGCCTCCGCATCGGCGACCATCGCCATCGCATCCTGATCCAATGGACCCGTCTGCGAGTTCGTGATTTGATCGAGGAATCCTCGGACTTTCTGCTTCCATTTCCGTCGATAGCGCGTCAACTCCCGCACGGCTTCGTGTTGATCCATGAAGATGAAACGCGACGACCAACGGTACTCGATAGGCAACTCCCCGAGGGCCGTAAGGATGCCGGGTGTGCTGTCGAGTGGAAAGCCTTCGATCGCCACCACCTGCATGTACTGACGGCCGATCTTCGGAATGACGCCCGTCCACAATTCTTGTCCGCCGATCACGGCATCGAGATACATCGGATGGGCGGGTAAGCAGACCGGTTGATTGAGACCGGTCACGCAGCGTTGCACCCACCGCAGGAATTCGTCATGGGTGACGGTCGAGCCCTCCTCGAGGATGAGGGATTGTCCGCGGAGGCGTTGCAGCCGAAAGACCGACGACAACCGCGATTCAAAGGACGCGCAGTCCCTGGTGAATTGCTCCACCAGTCCCTTCGTCCTGTCCTGCGCCGTGACGGCCGCCTGGTCATCGTCGAACATCAACTCCACGAATTTTCTCTGTGCGACTAACGGAGGCAGATACGTGAGGGTCACGACAAAATAGCCGTCGTACATGGTTCCCAATCCTTCGAAGAGCCGCCGCCGTTCTTCGTCCAACGCGGCCGTCAGCGCATCGGGAAAGTGGGAGAGTCCGGGCGTGGCATAGCCGGCCGCCCGCCGCCGCACCGCATCGACATGCACCATCCAGCCGTTGCCGAGCGAACTCAAGGCTTGATTGATCCGGAACGACACCGCTTCGCGCTGGGGTTCCGTACTACTGGCCTGATCGTCGCCACGGTAGAGCCAGGCCGCCATGAGGGACCCGTTTTTCCCGACGATCACGCCGTCCTCGACCATCGCCGCATAGATCAAGAGATCCGACAGGCCCGCGTCCTGCGAGCGATGCTTCTTCACCGTCACCTGTGCATCGGCTTCTCGGACTCGTTGGATCAGCATGAGCAGGAGAACGAGACCCAATACAGCGATGAGGACAGTGAGCGCCACCATCATGAATACTGGTTTCCTTGCCGCGTGCTGTTGAGCCGCCAGGGAGTGCTCCGCGCGGGATAGTAGGGTTTGTAGAGCAACTGCCGCAGATAGACATACCGCAACTTCGGATCGGCTTTGGCCATGAGCCGCAGAAGATACAGAAGAAGAAACCACAAGGTCACGCCGACGATTCCGGCCCGCAGCTCCTGCGCGGTGAACACCAGCGCAAATGCCACCGCGCCGCAGAACAACACCAGTTCGCGGTCCCCGCCCAAAAACAGATTGTCTCGGTGCATGACGCGACGAATCGGGATCTTGCGCAGCGCCATGGTCAGGTCAGCCTCGCCAGTTCAGGATGAGTTGATGCCACCAGTCCCTTCCCCTCCCCGCTCCACGCGATTTCTGCCCCAGCGGCAAAGAGCGTGGTCAGCACGTTTTGGGCTCCCACGAGAATGGCGATCAACAACACGAGAAAGACCATCATGCGGAGAAAGCCGGTCAACTCGCCGCCGAAGATCAAGACTCCTGCCGCACCTACAATCCCGATCAAGGACAGGGTAAAGGCGACGGGTCCGGTGATCGAGGCACGCAACCGGGTCAAGGCCGATTCGTACGGAAGTCCTCCTCCGGCTGTGCCTGCCGCGTAGGCCTCATGCGGAAGCATGAACGCACACAGCATCAGGAAGAGGCCCAGGCACCACAGCGAATTTGTCCAATGCGATCCGTCCTCGGCTTGTTCCATCGATCGTGCTCCTTCAATTAATCAGTGACCTGGTGATGTACTGTCCCTGCTCATAGCCCTGAACTTCGAGAATATCGTCGACGCGGCGCCCGTCCGCACAGCGCGTGATGTGCACCACGACCTGCACGGCTTCGGCAATCAGCGGTTCGATCGGTTTGGGATAGTCCTGATTCATGCTGATATAGAGCGCCAGCTTCGAGAGCCCGGCTCTGGCGTTGTTGGCGTGCAAGGTCGCAATGCCCCCTTCATGTCCGCTGTTCCACGCCATGAGCAGATCCAAGGCTTCCGGCCCTCGGACTTCTCCGACTAAGATCGTGTCGGGCCGCATGCGCATGGAAATCTTCAAGAGCTTCGCCATCGTGACATCCACGGTGGTGTGGTACTGCACACAGTTCTCGGCACGGCATTGGATTTCCGCGGTGTCCTCGAAGATGAACATGCGAAGATGGGGAAAGGTGTCCATCATGCTGTCGATCAGGGCATTCACGAGGGTGGTCTTGCCTGAGCCGGTCCCGCCCACGACGAGAATATTGCGACGAGTGGTAATGGCGGTCAGGAGCACGTCTCGTTGCTGCGCCGTCATGATCCCCTGCTCCACGTACTGCTCAAGCCGAAACACCGCGAGCGCCCGTTTGCGAATCGCAAAGGTCGGCGCGGGCACGATCGGCGGGATCTGGGCGGCGAAGCGGGAGCCGTCGAGGGGAAATTCCCCGTCGAGGTAGGGGGACTGACGCGTGATTTCCTTGCGATGAAATCCCGCGACGGTTTTGATGATGGCTTCCGCACGGGCGGCCGGAAATGTCCCGATGCACGCCATCCCCTGCCCCAGCCGCTCACACCAGAGCCGCCCATCCGCGTTCAGCATGACTTCCACCGTGCGTGCATCATTGAGGGTTTCGAGCAACAGTGCCCCCATGTCCCGTTCAATCATCCGGCGGGCGCGTTCTTTGGTCGAGGGTCCGTCATCCATGCGAGTGCTTGCGCGAACCATTTATGATGTCTGCGTGGAAAAGAACTGTATGTAGTAATACTAATATATAATCCTTAGTCGTTTTGTTGTTTGCACTAGTACGCGGATGTATAGCGCATGTCAAGATGCTTGTTCCGGATGAGCGATAATTAATTTTGCCGTGTATGGCGGTGTAGGGACGTGCCTCTACAGAAAGGCTGGACTTGCTGACAAAGTGTATGCGGTGGAGGACACTGAAATGGACGGGTTACTTCGGAAGTGCTTTCGACATGTTCACGATCATAATCGGTGCGTGGGCGAGGCCATAGGCGATATGGGCCGCCGCACCCAGATTCACGAAGGCACGAGGCGTCGATTTATTCCGAAGGGTGGCGAGATACCATTCCTGCGCTTGGTTCTTGATCCGAAAACTCACCTGATAGCGCTTGTTCGGAAGCGCCCACAGCGTGATTTGTTCGACGCCTGACGCATGAGCCAGCGCCCGTAGCACATCATATCGTGCACAGACGGCCATCTGCGGAGTCTCCGTCTGTTCTTTGAGATGACGGGCAGGGCTCGACACGCCACTTCCCTGTCTCGCTCGAGATGAGTTGGTCGACTTTTTACGCGTGATGAGCTGGGGGTGCGACACAGACAAGGCGCGCGATCCTTTCTCTGACGATCCCACAGGCTAGTCCATCTGTGCTCTTCCGCATAGATCCACATCGCCCCACAAGTGTCTCATGCTCAGATTATACACCGTTCGGCACACAGAGCCTCTCCCAACGTATATATACTATGTTTGGTGTATTTCTCGAACAATCTCCCGCTCACGATCCCTCTTCGCTCTCTCCTTCGTGACACGAGGGCGATGTCCGGTGGTGATACCCTTCGAATGGTCGGTCCTGTTGAAGGGCTCAAAATAGATAAGACACTTTTTCGCTGACTCTGTGGGGCTGGACGCGGCACTAGCGCGCGGAGTCGATGCGAAAGACAGGGTAGTCACCCGCAATCGTTTCGAACGCCGAGACCGGTTCGTGGGGCGAGACCGGGAGGTGCTGACGACCACTGGTGGCCACCTGGCACCAGGCCTTCAGGATGGGGGCGCGCTCGTGAGGCGGAATCTCTGCCAGCCTCACCGGATACGAGTGGCCACGCTGAATCCATGCCTTCCCCCCTGCCGCTCGTAGATTCTGTACCCATTCGGACCCGTCTCCGAGCATGGAGACCAGATAGCGATGTCCTTCGTAGTTGGCCGCGACGAGGACGACCGAACGCAGTTCGGCATGATTCCGGTCCTGCACTTGTAACGTCACCAGGATCGAGGGGGTAAGACCACGGCCCGAAAGCCAGGCCCAGATGCGGTTATGAAATCTCCCGAAACGAGTCGGGCGCCATCCGCGATAAAACCAGCGAAGGTATCCGTGATGTTCGGCTGGGTCTTCGTGTGACGGCATCTGAACACAAGACGTTGAGAAGATTGTCAGGACGGAACACTCAGGGGCTCAGGCCGATCGGACTCGACATCGGATCAGCCGGTTCGTGCCTATCCGAGACGCAACGAAGATCCATGCACCATACCCCATCATGGTTGTCATTACAACGAGCTGCGAGCACTGCGCTGTCCAACAACGATCGTGAGGCAGGAGCCGATGGGTATTCAACTGCATGGAGCCTATAAACAGGACATGACGGAATGATTGCTGATGATGGGCTTGCTCACGCCGATGTCTCTCTTGTTCGCGGGGCGGGGAACACGATTTCAAGGAGTCGAGTAAGGCCTTTTATTGCGTCGCTCGGTGATCAGGTCTTAGAGGTCTTGCGTCGTACCCAGGCTCCTCCTGTTCCAACCGTTCGACGATTGCTGCGATCTCTCACATATGAGACATGGCCCACTCACTCTTCACGTGACCATGCATTCCAGTCGCTGGTTCGACGACCCTCATTCGTTCTCGGATGTATCGGCCGAGATGCGCTTAGGGCCGGGATCTTCACGCTATAGGGCTTTTGAGGTGTCACTTGACATATCCACGGAGTAATGTGACATTATGTCACATGCGGCCAGGATCGTTACGGGAACTTCGAAAGTCGTTGGGGCTGACGCAGGAAACGCTCGCCCAGACGCTGCAACGCACGCGCCGATCGATCATCCGCTATGAAGATGGCACGGTGCCGATTCCCATGACGGTGGAATTGGCCCTCATGCAACTCAGCTCCGCCCAGATTCCACTCGCTGGAGTCGTCGCGGCCGGGGCGCCGATTGAGCCGATTCCGCAGATGGAACGCGTCGAGGTTCCGAAAAGCATGGTCGGTCGTGGTGAGACCTTTGCCCTGCGGGTCAAAGGCACCTCCATGCAGAACGAAGGCATCTTTCCGGGCGACATTGTCGTGGTGCAGAAGCACTCAACCGCCAGGAATGGGCAAACCGTCATTGCCTTGGTGAATGGGGAGGCCACGATCAAAACCTATGTCCGCAAGGCCGGTACCGTGGAACTCCATCCCGCCAATGACGCCATGCAGCCGATCATTATTCAGCCGTCGGACAGCTTCCAGATCGAAGGCATTGTCGTCGGCGTGATTCGCCACTTGAGAAAGTGAGGCCTCAGCTGTTGGCCCCATGGATCGCCAGATTGTCTGCTTCGGAATTCCTGCCTTCGAAGTCGCTATCGCTCGGATTCATAATCCTCGCCTCTCGACACGACCGCTGGCCATCGCTCCCTTAAATACCCCGCGAGCATGCCTGCATGAAATTTCATTCGAAGCCGAACAAGCCGGCCTCGCCGTGGGAATGTCCGTCGAGCAGGCGCGACGAATCTGTCCCTCGCTGCATGTCCTCGCTCCGCATCCTGCTCGAGTCCGCACGGCGGAGGCGTCGTTGCTTCACATCGTGAGCCGCTATGCGCCGGTCTGGGAACCGGCACAACCCGGCACCTTTGTGCTAGATGTCACAGGGACTGGCAGATTGTTCGGTCCGCCATGTGACGTGGCCGCGACGGTGCAGCACGAGGTCCTGTCACGCTCTCACCTGGAGGGCGTTGCCGGAGTCGGCAGCAACAAGCTCGTGGCTCAGACTGCGGCGACGCTGATTCAGCCGTCAGAACTGTATGATGTCCGGCCTGGGTCTGAACCGATGTTCATGGCGCCGCTGTCGGTGCGCACTCTGCCGGGTCTACAGCGGCCCTGCATGCGGCAGGTTCTGTCACGGCTCGAGGATCTCAACCTTGACACACTCGGTGATGTGGCGGAGAGTCCCGTTGAGGCGTTGGAAGTAGCGTTGGGGGATTATGCCGGTCAACTCTCCCGCTGGGCTCAGGGCATTGACTCATTGCCGGTGTTACCGCCAGCGAGTCAGCCTACGCTCGACGAGACGGTCCTCCTCGATCCGGATGAAATCGATGATCTGGTACTAACCGGCCGATTGCTGGACGCGCTGCAACGGCTCTGCCGGACGCTCCGGAGTCAACGTCGTGTCTGCGGCCGTCTCTCCCTCACGATCCGCTCTAGCGATCACCTCGATGTAACCAAACACGAGCGTGTCACTCCAGAAACGTGCTGGGAATGTGATCTGTCTCCCGTGGTGCGGTCCCTCTTTCACAAGTGCATGCGTCGGCGGATTCGACTGCGAGCCATGACGCTGGGCATGGCCGGTCTCACCGGCTTCGCCGAGCAAGGCGTGCTGTTCGATGACCGGCCGCTTGATGAGCAGCGCAAACAGGACCGAGCGAAGCAACTCTCTGTCGCCCTGGACACCCTGCATGCACGATTCGGAGAACAGAGCATTCGTTATGGGAGGAGTTCTTGAGTGCCCTTCGTCCACCTGCATACGCATTCGTCCTCTTCACCGATGTGGGGCGTGCCCACAGTAGAGGCCCTCTGCCTGGCAGCTCAATCACACGGACAGGAATTCCTCGCCCTTACCGATACCAACGGACTCTATGGTGCGATCCGCTTTCTGCAGGTCGCGCGTGAGCATGGACTCAAGCCGATCATCGGTGCAGAACTCGTTTCCGGTCAGCACCGTGCCGTGTTGCTCGCGAAGAACCCCACCGGATACGCCAATCTCTGCCGGATCCTCTCCGCTCGCCACTGCGACACATCCTTTGAATTCATCGAGACGGTCGCCCAGCATCGTACAGGACTGGTCATCCTGTCTGATGATCCTGTCGCCGTGGCTGCTTGGCAGGGAAGATCGGAAGAGGATCTCTACGTCGAGCTTACACCGGGTGCATCCTTGCAAGACGCGGTCGCATTGAGCCGCCGACTCAGACTCCCGCCGGTGGCCACCACTCATACAACATTCCTGCAGCCAGCAGACTATCAGGCCCATCGGCTGCTACGCGCGATTGCGGAGAACACGACGCTCTCACGACTCAAGCCCGAGCACTGTGCCCTCCCCTCTCACTGGCTCATGCCGGAATCCGTGCTCGCGCGACATCTGCCTCACGTGCCGGAGGCAGTCACCAACACGCGACGGATCGCCGAACAGTGCCACCACGCGTGGGACTTCAAACAGACCATCTTTCCCTCCTTCCGTCAGCTCTCTTCTGTCGCCGCCTTTGAGACGCTACACCGTAAGACCTACGACGGCGCCGTCTGGCGCTATGGGACTTTGTCAGCAACAGTCCGACAGCGGATTGAAAAGGAACTCTCGGTGATCCGTGACAAGGGCTATGCCGACTATTTTCTCGTGGTCGATGAAATTGTCCGCCAAGCCCCACGGACTTGCGGTCGAGGATCCGCCGCCGCCTCGATCGTATCCTATTGTCTCGGCATCACACATGTGGACCCGATTCGACACAATTTGCTGTTTGAACGGTTCCTGAATCCCGGCCGTCATGATCCGCCCGACATCGATGTGGATTTTCCCTGGGATGAACGGCCCGCCATTCTCAAATGGGTCTTTCAGAAGTATGGGCACCAGCATGCCGCCATGGTCGCGAATCAGAACACGCTCGCTACCCGTGCTGCCTTGCGCGAGATCGCGAAGGTTTATGGTCTACCATCGGCGGAGATCAGCAAAGCGCTGAACTTTTTGCAGCGAAGATCGGACTTTGTCGACCTGCAGCCAGGAGTGACGGTGCAAGACTGGGCGCGTGATGTCTGCAGGGCGTTAAACCTCAGAAACCCCTGGCCGGAAATTCTCTACTGGTCCACGCAATTAGATGGGCACTTTCGCAATCTGGGTCTCCATCCTGGCGGCGTGGTGTTGGTCCCAGATGAGATCCGACGCTATGTCCCTGTCGAGATCTCCGCCTCCAATCTGCCGGTGATTCAATGGGAGAAGGATCAGACGGAAGAGGCTGGACTGGTGAAGATCGATCTGCTGGGCAATCGTTCGCTCGCCGTGATTCGTGATGCCTTAGCGGCGATTGCACAGAACACAGGTCGCACGATCGACTATGCGACCTGGGACCCGATCAGCGATCCAGCGACCAAGGAACTGATTCGACGCGGTGAGACGATGGGCTGCTTCTATGTGGAGTCTCCCGCGACCAGGCTGTTGCTCAAGAAGCTTTGGGCCGGGATGCCGCCGGCCAGAAAAGCAGTCGCGGATGTCTTCGAGTATCTCGTCGTGGTGTCCTCGATCATCCGTCCCGCCGCGAACGTGTTTGCCGATGAGTTTGTGCGTCGCGCGCATGGACAGCGGTACCGTTCGCCGCATCCCCTCCTGGATGACGTTCTTCAAGAGACACACGGCATCATGGTCTACCAAGAGGATGTGATGAACGTGGCGGTCGCACTGGGTGGCTTCTCCGTCGAAGACGGCGACCAGTTGAGGAAAGTCTTGAGCAAGAAACATAAGGCACGACAGCTCCGCGATTATCAGCGGCAGTTCTATGAGGGAGCGACAATCCGTGGTGTCCAACAGCACGTGATTGATGCGATTTGGTCCATGATTATGAGCTTCGCCGGCTATAGCTTCTGTAAACCCCACAGTGCGAGCTACGCCCAAGTGAGCTTCAAGTCCGCCTATCTTCGCGCGCACTATCCAGCGGAGTTCATCGCCGCAGTCGCGAGTAATCAAGGCGGCTATTACTCAGCCTTTGCCTATCTGTCGGAAGGGCGACGGATGGGTTTGATGATCCTCCCACCGGACATCAACGCAAGTGTGTGGGTCTACACGGGATCGGGCACCACCGTTCGCGTGGGATTGATGCAGATCAAAGGTCTTCAAGAGGATCTCGTCAAGCCGCTCATTGCGGAGCGAGATACGAATGGTCCGTACCGATCGCTCTCAGATCTCCTGAGTCGTGTGAAGCTGAACTACGCCCAAGCCAAATTGTTGATCAAAGCCGGATGCCTGGATTCGATTGCCGGTGAACTCACCAAACCAGCCCTCCTGTGGCGCGTCTTCGCATCGCAGGCGACCAAGCCACCGAGCTACATCCCGATCCCAACCGAGTATTCAGCGCAGAAGCAGCTCCATCACGAGCTCGCCCTCTTCGGCTTTCCCTTACGCTGCCACCCGCTTGATCTGTTCAAAGAAGCGCTTGCTGGTGTCTCAAACATTCTTGCAAAGGATTTGGATCAGTATGTGGGAAAAGAAGTCACCCTCATCGGCTGGCTCCTCATCGAAAAGATCGTCTCCACGAAAAAAGGCGAGCCGATGGAGTTCATGACGCTGGAGGATCAGACCGGGATGTATGACGCCACCGTGTTTCCCAACACCTACCGGCAGTATTGTCATCTGCTGGCCACGAATCAGGCCTACGTGGTGACCGGCGTGGTCGAGGAGCACTTTACGACCGTCACGCTGACGGTGAAAGAGCTCGGGCTTCTCACCATTCAGGGTACGCAGACTGGGTGGGATTCTGTCGAGGGTGAGGACATGGCTGCACGACTAAGGCATCAGCAATGAGCACCGGGGGCGTATGAAACCTCGACAACCCGAGACACTATTGTCTCTGATACTACCTCATCGTTTCAGAGGTAGGCGAAGATCCGATGAAACCACGTCGGACAGGATCGTTCTGCCACCGTTGAGCCACCGTGGCGACCAATCATGATGTTCAAAAACGACTGAAGCAGTTGCCGTTTCGTTACCATGTCACGCGATGCTACGTCCGCGCTCTGACTTCATCGTGATGTTCCAATTTTACCCGTAGCGCCGTGAGGACGCGGTGTGTCGTTTCAATGTCCTTGACCGCAAGCCCATTCGAGAGGGTGCTGATCCACGGAGCCTGGAGGCCCATGGCGGCCTCGAAGGTCTGTCTGCCTGTATCCGTGAGAACAACGAGCTGGGCTCGACGGTGATGGGGATTGGCCTGGAACGTGACGAGCCCTTCCTGCTTCAGGTCGTTGACAATCCGTTGCACATTTTGGCGATTCGCACCGAGGTTGCGAGCGAGCCACGCCACGGGCTCAGGGCGCTCGGCGGCGACGATCGCCCCAAGGATCTGCCAGCGGGCACTCGTCAACCCAAGGTCACACACCAATCGATCCCCCGCCGTGACCAGCCTGTTGTTGAGCCGAAACAGGTCGAGAATCAGATGAGTGACCGCTTCCCCGGCAGGCGTTCGCTTTCCGTTCCGCATACGTCTCCTTGATGGCATATTGACATCATAATGTCATGTATGTACCATACATACAACATGGACGGAACCATTTAATCACAAACAAGGAGGTTTGTCATGTCTCTGTTACGCCCACTCGATCCGAAGTTCCCGATTGAACGTCAGCTCGCGATCGAGGCAGCCCCTGTCGTGCTCGTGAATGTCTTTACGCTGGACAAGGCAGACGAGCAGAGTTTTCTCAAGATCTGGCAGGACGATGCGGCATTCATGAAGCGGCAACCTGGCTTCATTTCGACTCAGCTCCACCGTGCGATCGGTGACAGCCCAACCTACTTGAACTATGCAGTCTGGGAATCTACCAAGGCCTTTGTGGCGGCGTTTACTGATCCGGAGTTTCAGTCCAAACTGTCGGCCTACCCCGCCTCAGCCGTTGCAGCCCCACACTTATTCCAGAAGGTTGCGGTACCGGACATCTGTGTCGCATAGCCGAAGGGAGGTGCACCATGATCAGCATCGTCCATCCCCTTGCCGGAGTGCTCGCGATTCTGGCAATTGCGACGTGTTGGCTCTCGACGACCCTCAGCGAACTCTTCGGGTCCCAGGCGATGATCACTACGGTTAAAACAGCCATCATGGGGGTTCCTGGTGCTCATTCCGGCCTTGATGGCGACCGGTGGCTCCGGCTTTGGGTTGGCAGGAAGCCGGCGGACCGGTATGGTCGGCACAAAGATGAAGCGCATGCAGGTGATTGCGGCGAACGGGCTCCTGGTGATCATTCCCTCCGCGCTGTTTCTCGCCTCCAAGGCGAAGGTCGGCGAGTTCGATTCGGCCTTCTCCATCGTCCAGATGCTTGAGCTCGTGGCAGGTGCAGCCAACCTGACGCTCCTCGGTCTCAACATGCGGGATGGTCTGAAGATGACAGGTCGGTTTCGCCCCAATCCTGTCGCGGGGTGAGAGGCCTTCAAGGCTCGCGAGCCATCGCGCATCAAAGGTCAGCTCCTGTGGTAATCGCGCACTTTGTGCCAATGAAGCCTGAGGAGAGAATTGCAGAATCGCAGACCGTCAACGCGATGGCACTCTGCCATTGAGGAATTCCATACATCACCGTACACTCTCGGCCGATGGCCCTTTCACCGCTCATCCGATTCGGCACTTCCACCTGGACCTATGAAGGCTGGCAAAACCAGGTCTATCTGAAACACTACGCGAAAACCACCTTTGCGAGGGAATGTTTAGGCGAGTACTGCCAGTATCTCCACAACGGTGAGCCCTGCTTTCGTACGGTCGGCAACGACTCCACCTTTTATCGCCCACCAACGGCGAATCAGCTTCGGCGCTATCTGAATCAGATCCCTGAAGACTTTGAAATGTGCTTCAAGGTCTGGGAGGAGATCACGATTCCGACCTACGCGAAGCAAGCTCGGTATGGCACAAAGGCCGGCCAACTGAATCCCCGGTTTCTCGATGCGAAACTGTTCAATGATCTGGTGCTCACGCCGTATCGAGACGCGAAGTTCGAACCGCACACCGGCCCCTTCCTCTTCGAATTCCAGCGGCACGGCATGTCTACCGAGGAGTTTTGTTCGAAGCTGGATACCTTCTTCAGCCGACTCCCCAAGGACTTTCGCTATGCGGTTGAAATCCGTAACGCGGGACTGCTGGGTCCCGACTATCGCAAGGTCTTAGCAAATCACGGCGTCGCCCATGTCTACAACCATTGGTCCTACATGCCTCCATTACGGGAGCAGCATCAACGGATGGATGAACACTTCACGGCGCCCTTCACGGTCCTGCGACTCCTGACACCGCTCAAGATGTCCTATGAAGCCGCGAAGAAACGAGCGGAACCGTACACCAAGATTGTGGAGGAGCTGCCAGAGATGCGGCGAGACACGGTTGAACTGGTAAAGAAAGCGGTGGGCGAGAAGCGAAAAGCGTATGTCTTGGTCAATAACCGCAGCGAAGGGAATGCGCCCCTGACCATTCAAGCCCTATGGAATGCACTGCAGGTCCTTTAGACTTGAGCGTCGCCTCTTTCCATTTAGGCGTGTCCCGCCAGCGGCAATTGGAGAAACGATCGGAGATGCGTACGGTCAATATCGCTCGACGCTCCACATCCCAACACGTCACGTGGCTGGAGCCTTTCTCACGCTGAGAGGTCGACCGTTCTGCACAACCCATATCAGAGAGGAGACTTCGTGCCCCTCCTTGTGGTCGGCGCTATAAAGACAAGCAAAGAACGGTGTGCTCGTTATTGGACGAGTTCAAGCCACTGGAGGAGCCCCTCAGGCGGGTTGGGAGCTTCTCGCGGTTGATTGGCAAAATGAACAAAAATGAGGGCATCAATCTGCTCACCGCCGACCAGTGCTTCCGGTACCGTTGATCCGCTGTTCCCAGGATCACGTCCGCAGGGTCCTTGATCGATCACCGTCAGTCCACCCGACTCATCCTCCACACGAATCTGATACGCGGCTGCGAACCCGCACTTGGTCCAGTTCGGGACCTGAATGATTGATCGCACGACGCCTCGGATCCGTACGAGTCGGAACTGGTAGTGTCCGGGATCCGACAGAATCCCTTGAATGGATGTCACGGCATACGAGTGCACGGAAGGCGGTTTCGATCGGAACATGATTTGTGCGGGACTGACGCGTGCCGTCACGACGGACAACACCACGATCAGCACAGGGACGGCGTACCGCGTCAGGGTGAGCATCTCTCAAGTATAGCGCAGCGCGATCGTGCGACTGGGGGGGCTCCTGGTGGGTGAGGACCGACTTGCAGAGATCTCAGCCCGTGTGATGTGTCATGCATGCCCCTCAAGCCATTCTAGTCGCTTTTATGGAGGGCACCGAGTCCCAGCCATGTCTACATGTGACCCGTAATCGTCACGTAGCCCGCGTCTGATACGAAACAATGCTGCACGAGGCACTCATCATTCCGGTTACTGCGCTGATCGCCACAAACCCGATTGTCAGCACGTCCCTACCCACCTCTCTCCTGAAAACAAGATTTGGCACGTGGTTTGACAGAAATGGGTCTGCAGAATACGCTTGATACGAGTCTGTCTTGGAAAGGAAGTCTGACTATGAAGCCAATCATTGTCGGTGGGATACTGATGGCGGGGCTCACAGGAATGCTCGGGCTGGACAGTCTCACGCAGGCAACCGCTCGAGAACTGTCGCAGGAGACCTACCACCTATTGAGTCAGGGCATGTCCGAGGCTGAGGTCGTGGCGAGAACAGGTCCGCCGGATCGGCGGATTGAGACCTTCGAACCGACACCGCTGAGCCAACGGGTCGTCAGTTATCAATACATTTGGAACGGAGAGACCAGCACGGATGAATGGACCACGACCGTGACTTTCTCCTCGAACACGAATAGAGTCATACGGATTGATCGTGACAGAAGGTAACTGAGAGGCTCGTTCCTCTCAACCCTTTCCCGCCATCCCACGTCACGCGCTTCGGGTCGTTGTGTCACATGCCCACCCCGCTACAAATGGCCCCAGCACTAAGAAGGATCGAGCATCTGAGTCGTCGCGGCGAGCACCTTTGACAATATGATGAGCGCCATAGTCTGCGGGAAGGGCATGCCCGGCAACAGAGACGGTTTGGCGGTTGCACACGCGCGTGCGTTCTCCCTGCTTCAATGTATGGTCTCTTTACAGGGGAACAGTTACCGACACGTGGAGTCTTCCATCGCCCTCCCCGCCTCCTGTGATTCTCGCCACCTCACCCAGAAACGCGGTGTCGCCCGTCGTATCTGTTGGGAATTCCTTCTCGGACCCCTCACCCGTCGGCCCCTCTGACAGCTGGTCTTCGAACCGCTGTACTTACATAAAGGGGGCCAGCTATGTGTCAGGAGGCGAGGTGCGGTCAGCGTGCTCTGCCGGTCATCGTCATTTGCCTCATCTTGTTCTGTATCGAACCGGGACGGGCCGACGAGATTCTGCCGATTGAAACGATTCTCGAGCACGCGAACTCCTACGCGGCACACCTCGTCACCTTTCGTGGTCGGATCGAATCGTTTGAGACGGACGCTCCGCTCCCGATGAAAGGCTGTTTTCGGGCGACGCGCTATCTGGCCGTCGTCACAGACGAATCGGGATCGATTCAGACTCTATTGTGCGGGAAACACATCGATGAGTCCGGCGTTCTCCGTGTGGGCGACCATGTCGTGGTCCGAGCCGTGTTGGAGGTCAAGGTCGACGGGCTCAATCTCGCGGTGACCGCCACCGCCGCGCGGATGGAACGCGCCATCGAGTGAGGCCACCCAGACGATGAACCCGTTCCAACTCGCGATCATCACGCTGTGCACGGTCGGATGGGCCGCGAGTGTCTCGGCTGGCTCGCTCGTTGGAATCGTATCGAGTTCTGACGTCATTCCGATTCGGAAGATCCTGGACAATCCCAAGGCGTTCCACCTGCAGTTGGTACGAGTGGAAGGGATCGTGCGACGTGTCGAGCCGCTCACCCCTCACGACCCCTACCAGCCCGGTCATCCCTGCTTCGGAGCTTATGCCTTCACTGTGGAGGATTCGAGTGGAATGCTACGCATCGAGGTGATAGGCCATCGCACACCCTGTGGCGTGACGATTGGGGAGGAACAGCCAGGGACGCGTGACGGCGACCATGTGCGCGTGGAAGTCCGCATTCAAGCGCCAGGCACGTACATCGATAAGATGACATCGCCCCATCCCGCCGAGAAGACCTCGATTCAGGCTATCGCCACCCAGATACATCACCTCAAGGACTAGCGAGGCTCAACCGTAGCCGCTATGGTCCACATGGCGTTCTGGGCTTCGGACGCCCTTCCATGAGGAGGGCAGAGCGGGAGAACCACGGGAATTCACGAGTGAACGTCAGGAGCGGTGGGTCGGCGGTGCCGCTCCCTTTGCGAGCGGGTCCACACCACGGTTGCCTGTGTCGTGACGAGCGGTCCTGGCCGATTCGGCGTCGAACACCGTGACCCTGAACGATCCTTCACCCTCGACTTGCGCCATCGTGCCGACGCCAATGGTCCTCGTCTGCCATTCGTTCTCTTTCACGGCATGGACCCATCGACTACGCCGGCTCTTTTCCGACCCAGCTCACCCGCTTCTGCACCCCAACGCCATCTTCGACGGTGTGGCCATCATACGAGCCAGCGCAGGCTTGGATGACGATGTAGTACAGGCTGTCCGTATCCGAGGTATTCCTCCAGCAGCGCTCTCCGTCTGGTGCCACTCGAATGACCGTGCCCTCCTGAATCGGGAACACCTTGCCATCAATCTGGAATTCTCCCTCACCCTTCACGAAGAGATAGATTTCTTCGTTCACGCGATGTGTGTGGTAGAACGGCATGGAGGTGCGTGGCGGTAACTTGTTGACCGAGATTTCGCTGCTCGTTAAGCCCAGAAGTTGGTTGAGGAACACCTTGCCGTCGGTTGCTCTCGGCAACAGCGGGTGTTGATAGGTATATTGTTCCAACTGGGACAGAGGCCCCAGATCAACTGCGGTGAAATGAGGACCACTCTTCCGGTTCATATGCCTCCTTTGTGGAAACGGCCAAGCCGAGCTCCCGACTCTGGCTGCACTGGCCTCTCGCGACGACGGTGAGATTCCAACAGAGGTCCCACATGCGACAGAGGGCTTGGCGTCATCTGTTGGAGAGTCTGAATATGTGGTCTTCGGAGTCCTCCCAAACTTCCACCTCGTGCTTTTGTGCCATGGATCAAAACCTTCCTAGAAGGGCTATGACCAACCTGATACCGTTGTTGGAATGTCCCCTCTCTTCGTCGGCTCGGAACAATCGCTCAGATGATTCCAGTTGCCAGATGATCCTCTCACCTGATCACGAGCTCAGATTCTCGAACGGCGTGGCCGTTGATCCCGCGCTTAGTACGGAAAGTCGAGGCCTGCAAAACCCACGATGCCTTCTCGGCTCTGTCCAATATCGAATCGTGCCACGACGTTGGGACGAACGATCCCACGAAACCCGATGCCTGGGGTGATGCGGTAGTCTTTGAAGCTCACATTCTTATACGAGCTGAATACCTGTCCGGTATCGAGGAACGGAGCCACTTCAAAATCCGCAGGGACGCCAGCGAAACGAGCGCGCAACACATGAATCCGTTCTTCGACGCTTAGGGCGAGGAGCTGCTTGTCGAGATACCGATCAACGCCGAAGCCGCGCAAATTGTTCTGCCCGCCGAGCGAACTCAATTCATAGAACGGGACATCCGTGCCAAGCGTGGCTTGCAGGTCGCCACGCACCACTAAGATCGCCCGCTTGGACTCGCTTGCAAACAGCTTTTTCACCTCCAGCCCATAGCGTGAGTAGAGGGGATCTGCGTGATTCTGGACATTGTAGTTGAGCTCGGCATAGGCGGTGACCGCCGTCCCATCCGTTGGGGTGACCAGGTTATCGCGTGTGTCATAGTGGAAGCTGACACGCTGACCAAGAATTGTGGCCCCTCCCACGCCGGGAACGTTCGGGAATGCATCTCCGGTAAAGGGCAGTTCTGTGACTCCTTGCTGAATCGGTTGCATATAGCGGAGGCGCTGACTGATCGCGATCTGCGTCACTTCATTGGCATAGACACCAAATTTCCAATTGGCTCTGGTCTCAGACGCAGTGTAGTTGGTCTGATCGTGTTTGGCTGTCGAGGGACCAAGCCCGAAAAACCGCAGGGTGGCATTCTTGAAATGGGTCACACTGGCCCCAATGCTGTATCGACCGTTGCCGAACCCTGGGTCGACATAGCTCAGCAGGAACTTTCGCTCGATCTTCTCGGACCAGGATGCAATCCCTCTCAGTTCTCTCCCTCCCGGCTCATAGCGGAACAGGTTCAACGTCCCCCGAGTGCCCACAAAGGAGTTGTAGACCACCATCGGCGCGAGTAAGTACTTGAGATCGCCATCCGGTCCGCTGATCAGGGTCGGCACAATCAATCCAAAATCGCGGCCGTCATTCTTCCCGACGCCGAGCGCAGGAACCGGGAAATATTTGATGTCTGCCTGAGCCGGGTGAGGGCATGTGAGACTGAACGTCAGCAAGAGCACGAGGAGTACATGGAGAGCGGGGATGTGCACCAACCACCTCCTCTGTGTGTACAAGCGCGGTTGTAGAGCTGTCAGGATGATCGCCCCGGCGTCTGAGGTTTCTGACCGTCCAGGACTCTGTACACGAATTTCAACATAAGTTCAAAATGTTTGATATCCTGCTCAACCCCCGCTCCTATATGTCCGGCGTCGAACCAGTGCACCTCCACGGATTTACCGAGCGTCTTGAGTTTCTGCTCGTATATTTCAATTGGTCTGGCCGGCGTGCGCGTATCATGTCGCCCCTGGATGATTAACATTGGGGCCTTGACGTATTCGGCATAGGTGATCGGTGAACTGAGTCGGTATTGTTCTGGTTTCTCTTGCGGCGTGCCGCCAAACATGGCCACGGCATACCCCTTCAGTGTGTCGGCGCAATCCTCGTACATCATCGCCCAGTCGGAAATGGCGATCCCCGCCATGCCGCCGGCCCACAGATTTGGCCACTTGCTGAGTCCCATGAGGGTGTTGTACCCACCATACGACCAGCCTGTCAGGAAGATCTGACTGGGATGTGCAATCCCTTCGCGGACAAGCCAGTGGCGCGCCGAAGCCAGATCCTCCATTTCCCAATGACCGACATCGCCACGAATCTTCTCTTGGAACTCACGACCAAACGTGGTCGAGCCTCGGTAGTTAATGGTCAGATATGCAAACCCATGGTCCATCCAGGCCTGACTCAGCGGTCCATACGTTTCTGTTGTCACCGTCTCTGGTCCCCCATGGGTGTGAAGGATCGTGGGAAAAGGACCTGGACCTTCGGGTTGGCCCAACCATCCTTGAATGAGCTGTCCATCCGACGATGCAAAAGAAATTGATTTCCACGCTCGACCAGGAGGGGTTTCACCCGCTGCCAACACCGTGCGCGTCTGTGTGCCGGTGCGCCCATCGAGGGCAATGACTTGTGGCGGATGAGCGCCATCCTGCCATTGGGCGAAGATCTCTCCATTCTGATGGAAATAGGTTCCCGAATGAGGGAACGATGCGTAGGTGCCCTTTGGGTGCTTCAGTTGTGTGAGCACCTCGGTGACGACATCGTGGAGATAGAGCTGCTGAACAGCTTGTGTAAAGTGACACAGGAGCACGCGTGTGCCATCCGGTGACCAGTCGACAGGTACGACTTCACCGGTGAGTGATGAACAATCGATGTCTCGGCGTGTGAAGGTCTGGAGATCCCAAATAAAAGGGCGCTTCTCCCCAGTGCGATTACTCGTTCCAGCCAGGCGCAGATCGCCGGGTCTCGGAGCGAACCCTGACAGCTCCAGGCTGGTTCCAGAACCATCCCACAGTTCAGCGATCTGTTTTCCAGTGGCGGTCTCAAATGCGAGCAGATTGTAGTGCTGCAGGTTGGCTCGCTCCGTGGTCATGACGACCGCCACCTGACCATCGTACGAATGGATGGGACCGATCGCGAGCTTGCGGCTATGAAACAGCCGCGTTCGAATACCGATCTCGCCGTTAGCCTTGGTCTGCAGACTATACGCATGGAAGCCTTCCTGATCGGCAGCAGTAAAGCCAAAGTGACTGCCCGAGCCGTTTGACGCGAAGGCCCAACAGGAGTACGGAGGCAAGTCGGGAGTGAGATCGAACGGGGCTCCATTCTCAAACGGGACTCGCACAAGATGGCCGATCTCATTGCCCTGTTTATCTTGCAGATAGTAGACATAACGGCCGTCTCCGGACAGTTCCGCAGCGATGATGCCAGTGGGCCGATCGGTGAGTTGGTGCAACGCGCCGGAGGGGACATCCCAGGCGTAGAGCTGGAACCTGCCGGTCGTATTGCCCACGGCCAAGCCACGCGTCGGATGAGCTGGTGCGATGAGCGTTCCGGCGATCACCGGGGCACGAAAGCGTTGCTTCCAAATTGCCTGATCGTCAAGTTGTGGCTTGGTGAGCATCGTGTCCTCCACTATCTCAGCGCGGGACGAAGACATATTCACCGGACGGGTCTTTCTGCTTCAAGGCAGTCACCTGACTGTTTTCCAGGACAAACTCAAACGTCATATTTGAGAACCGCTGGATGCCGAAGACAAGGCCCTTAGAAGGAATGAGCTTTTCTTCAGGTTGTCCTGGTACCACTAAATAGAGAGCATCATCCTCCTTCCGCACCACCTGGAACGTCCAACCACTTGGCGCCACGTACGTTCCGACGAGTTGGGCCACGCGTGCCGGATCCAGGATCTCCGCCCTCCGCGTAAAGGTCACATCACCGTGGTCCAACGACAGGGTCGCGTGATTCACGTTCCCCTGAGGATTGGTGAGAAAGTTCACCGAGTGCTTGCCCACACGCTCGTCGTCCGGGGTATCGAAGCGATCATAATGAAAGTGAGTCAGGGGCAACTGGACCCTGCCGAAGTTGAATTGAAGATGGCCAGCCGTCATGTCGATCGTGAGAAGACCGTACGCTTGGTGCTCGTACTCACCGACGTAATCAGCGAGAGGGTGTGAGGGATGCGTATTGGGAATCCGCTCAGCGCCGGCTTTTGCCCGCGCCTCCTTGCCCGCCTGCTTGTGTTGCTGTCTGACCTGAAGCCAGCGTTCACTCCAGGGTGTGTAGGGCAACTCCAACAGCCGCTCGTACAGGTGGTACATCACGATGTCTCGAAGCGGAGCACAATGGTTGCCAATGGCAAAGACGTTCACGCCGATCTTCTTCTGAAGTAACCAGGACATCTGGGAGTGAAACCCATCAATGTATCCTCCATGGCACGTCATCAAGTGCCCCCGATACGAGGCCATCACGCGACCCATTCCATACACCGGATTGAGAAGTTCCCACCATCCCCACGTCTCACCCACGATGTTCGGCACTACCATCGCCGGTTCCAGTGTGGCCTTGAGGACACTGGGAGGGAGCACCTGCTTGCCGTCATACTTCCCGTCGTTCATCAAGGCGCTGAGCCAGTGCGAGAGCTCTTCGATGCTCGAGATAATCGCACCGACAGGAGCGCAGGCTTCGGTCTCTTCAGAATACGGAATCTTGTGGAGATCCCGGCTGTCGCGTTGCTCCGTAAACGGGACGCCATGGTCAGACTGTTTCTGCATGTCGGCGATCCTGTACACCGTGGTCCGCATCCTCAGAGGCTCGAAGAGCCTCTCACGGACGAACGCTTCCCACGTCATGCCTGAGACCAATTCGATGATGTACCCGACTGCGGCATACATGATGTTGTTGTAGAGAAACCTCTGCCGTAAGGCCGCGTCAGGTTCAAAATATTTGATCCGACTGAACAGATCCTGCCGAGAAAAGGAATCCTGCCGATACCACAGGCTATCCTGGTGCGTGATGCCCGTGCGATGAGCCAGCATATCCCGCAGCGTCACCATATTGTTCAATTCGTTGTTGTGAAAGCGAATGGCGGGAACGGCATCGCGAATGGGCTCATCCCAGGTCAGCTTGCCTTGCTCAACCAACAGGCCTGCCGCAACGGCTGTAAACAGTTTCGTGTTAGACCCGATCGGGAACAGCGTGTTTGAGGTCACAGGTAATTTCTTCTCAAAGTCCCGATAGCCATACCCTTTCGCGAAAGTTAGTTTGTCACCTGCGACGATTCCAACACCCACGCCCGGCGCATTCCAGTCCTTGAGAAGCTGCTCCATATACGCGTCAAATCCCTGGAGCCGCTCAGCAATGTGTTGCTGCTGAGCGGGAAGGTCCTCTTGTATTGGACGTGTCATCGTGCCTACCCCAAACGGTTGAGATTGCTGCTGTCTAGAGACGCATCTTACTTCACCTTGATAAACCACCGTGGCTTCATCCGCCAGAAATCTTTTCGCAGGTGACGCTTCAAGGCCTTCTTCGAATCCAGCACGTACGCTCCGTTCGAATCTCGGACGAAGACAACCCAATGCCAAAAGGCCCGATCCCTCACACGATGCCACTTGATGGCTAAGAGTGCTCGATTCGGCAGTGCATCCCAGGAGACAAACGGCGTTGGCCTTGACGACGCGTGAAGCTGATACTGTTTCAAAAGTCGACGTACGTGAGTGGTCTCAGACCATAAGCGGCTATCCGCTGCAGAAATGCCCATTCGATTAGCCACCTGCTTTGCGGCGGTATAGTTCACACCGGCAAGAGCCGCGACGCTGGCGATCCCACATCCCGTTTTCTCCAGTTGAATCACCGGCTTCATCATAAGTTCAGTTTCCGCTTCCGTCCGCCAGAGATGGTGAATCTGTTACGTTGATAGAAGACCGGATGAATCTGTATGCATGCGAGCTGCATATTGTAGGGCTAGCGGCTTACTTAAACTTGACCAACACGCGCTGTCCCAGTAACAGGTGCTGCTGTTCGATGCTGAGGACACATTCCACGACTCGTTCGTCGACACGCTCCTGTGGATCATCGGTGCGTGGACGTTTGGGCCCAAAGACTTGCCCCATTCTCAGCACTCGCCCGGTATAGGAGCGCGACTCGTCCGCCTCCGGGACGATCTCCGCCGACATATCGGGTCGGACGGCACCAATAAACCGTTCCTCGAGTTCGGCGCGTACGATGCGCGGGGTAGCCGGAACGAACCAAAACAGCGGCGTCACATTCAGCGTACTGACACCGTCCCCCGGACGGGCGAGGCGGCGAACGATCTGCCCATCAAGGGGAGCCCGGATCACGCGTCGATCGACCTCATATTCCGCCACTCGCTGACGGGCTTGGGCGACTTTCAAATGTTCCTCGGCCTGCCCGATTTCCGCTCGTAGCTGCCTCATGCTGTCCTCGGCGCGATCCAATTCTTGCTGGGAGGTCGCCTGATCTTTAATGGCCTGAGCAAGCCGGGCTCGTTCTCGTTCAGCAGCGGCGAGCCGCACCTGGTGGACGGGTAGTGCGGTGCGTGCATGAGCCACTTCGGCTCGTTGGAGTTCGAGATTCAGGCGTGCTTGTCGATCATCCTGCGCCGCAAGCACCTGTCCTTTTTTGACGAGGTCGCCTTCCTCAACAAATACCTCATTGATGATGCCATCTCGACTTGCGGCTAACTGAATAATGCCCCCTTCGACATCGATCCGCCCCTTCGCGATGGCCGCATAGGGAGTGTTCGAGCCGGTCTGTGGCGGGGAGTTCGGTGTGGGGCGTACTTCGGAGGCACCTTCGCTCATCAGTTTTGTGATCAAGGTGGCGCTAATTAAGAATACAATCAAGAGCCACGAATATTGACGGAGAAAAGACTTGTCTGAAAACTTTCTAGTTACCATTGCGTTCATCCCGAATGATTCGCCCGTCTTCTAAATGGATGACTCGATCTGCATGCTTCATCAGGCGCGGGTCGTGCGAGACGGCTAAGACAGTTGCGCCATGTGTACGAGCGGAGCGATGCAACAGTGCGATCACCATCTGTCCGTTTTCACCATCGAGTGCGCTTGTCGGTTCATCAGCAAAGACAAGCCGTGGTTCCTTGACGAGCGCCCGAGCAATCGCGACGCGCTGCTTTTCCCCTCCCGAAAGTTCCAGTGGGCGCAGATGCCTCTGTTTGCTCAACCCACACTCGTCCAAGTAGCGTTCCGCAGCAGACCTCGCGCGATCTTCCTGCCACCCCATGTACGTGAGTGGCAACATGACTTGTTCGATGGCCGTCAAGGCAGAAAAAAGATTAAAGCCTTGAAAGATAAACCCACAGTGATCTTGACGAAACCGATCCAGCCTTTTCTGCGGCAGCGACCAGAGATCCGTACTGAGCGCGGACACCTCACCCTGATCTGGCCGCAGCAACCCGCTCAGAATCGCGAGCAACGTGCTTTTCCCCGAACCGGATGGCCCCACGACTAAGGTGAGCTCAGCGGGATAGATGTGAAGGGAGATCCCACGCAACACAGGGTTGACCATGTTCCCCGTTGTATACGCCCGATGAATATCTCGAGCCGTTAGCGCTGGCGTGGCCGAACCATCCTCCATGACCTCTGACACCGTCATCGGAGCAACTCACCGGGCTCGGCTTTGTACAACACCCGTATCGCCATAACGCCAGAGATGATGGCAATGAGCATCGTAATGATCGCCGTACCCACCAGCGACCACCAGGGGAACACCATCGCCACATGTTGAGCCTTCCCGACCCAACCAATTATGCTCGTCAAGACCCCCGTGACAGCAAGACCAGCAAGGCCTACCCACCAGGCTTGCTCCAGGACCACGGTATTGAGTGACCAGGCCGACACGCCAAGGGCGCGCAAGGTGGCATACTCCCGTATGGAGGCCAAAATCGTTCCACGCAAAATCTGACCGGTGATCACAACTCCAACGGCAAGACCCAACAACGAAGAGAACCCGAATCCCGCTCCAGCGCCTGATTCAAACAACCAGTACAGTTGTGATTGGGTGGAGAGCTCGTTCTTCGTCCAGACAGTATAGCGGGGGTGTTCCTCTGTCATTTGTAACTGCTGTTGGACCTGCAACGCCTGATCGGGATGACGAATCTTCACGAGCAGATACGGAGCCGTGTCTGGACTGATACTGTTATCGAGGAGACGGCGGACCGTCGACAACGATCCAAAAATATAGGCTCCTCCAATATTCTTAAAACCCGACACCACACCGACAACCTTCACGCGTTTATTATTCAGCTCTGCCGTTTGCCCAAGTGTGACCTTCAGCTTGCGCTCATCATCAACGTCGATGACCACCCCACCGGGTTCTTCTAACGCCTGCCTGGTTGAGTGATCGAAAGTTGACGGAGTGCCAAGACTACTATCCCGTACGTCGACACCAACGAGAAAGATGGCGGTTTTGCTCCCGTCGGGCGCACGCCAATCACCAGGGGCAATGAGGAGACTCTCCACGTGCACGATGTCCGGGTGCATCCGTATCAACGATTCGTTACGCAACGGGAAATACCTGCCGAGGTCAAAGCTAGGGGTGTTGGGCGCGCTCACCCACAGGTCCGCGCGGGATTGATCGACCACGAGGCTGACCGTGCCAAACATGCCGAGCAACAATGCCAGTTGAACGATGATCAAGAGTCCGGAGAATGCCACCGCCAGCACGGCTGCCAGGAAGCGTCGCCATTCGTACCTCAGAGTCGACCGCGCAAGAGACAGCATCAGCAGAGCGTCCTAGAATTGAGTCGTTTGGCGGTCTCGTGCACCAAATGTGCAAGCAGTGTCAGACGAATCCCTGGTACGGCCACGTCATTAGGCCTCGTTCTGTTGCATGAAACTGTACTGTTTATCCAGTACGGTTATCAAGGTAAGATAGACTGAAGTCTAAGTCTTCATTCTTCAATACATTGCAGCACTTTCAGCGCGGGCTCTTGTATTTCTCATTGCGAGCCACACCAGTCACCTAGACATTTGCACTGACATCAAAGATAGTAGCTACTTGTGCGCCACAACATCCTTGTCTGATAAATCGCTATGCCACGATTGATTGCGATCCTCGGCGAGTACGATCCCTCTTATGGGCCACACCAGGCAACTGATGCGGCCATTGAACATTCCAAGATTTTGCTGGGTGCGTATATCCGCGCTGAATGGATCTCTACGCAAGCGATTGATGAAAAGCGCTTGCGCGACTATGCGGGTTTGTGGATTGCGCCGGGCAGTCCTTACAAGAGCTTGGAAAGGACGTTGCGCGCGATTCAGTATGCGCGGGAGCACCGAATTCCCTGTTTGGGCACGTGCGGCGGATTCCAACATATGCTGCTGGAATATACCCGCAATGTGCTTGGTGTGAAGGATGCCAGCCATGCCGAATATGATCCCTATGCCTCAAACTTGTTTATTTCACAGTTGCCTTGTTCGTTGGCCGGTCGTGAGATGGTATTGAATCTTGTACCGGGATCTCAGGTGGCGAGCATTTACGACACTACATCCGTACGAGAGCAGTACTATTGCAACTTCGGGGTGAACCCTGCATATGTTCCTCTCTTGAAGCAGGGTCCGCTCAGCGTATCGGGCTCAGATGCCGAAGGGGAAGTCCGTGTCGTCGAGCACCCTGGTCACCCCTTCTTCATCGGAACGCTGTTTGTGCCTCAGCAACGCTCCACACCAGGGAGGCCACATCCTCTTGTGACGGCATTTATGAAAGCGGTCCTGGAACGGGTGGATATCTTGGCCTAGGGTACAGCGGAGCACGACATTCGTTCAGGTGCACAGTCATGACCACTTATTCTACAGAAGCCTTGTCATGTCGTTCAGACCAGCCATTCTTCGACCGCCGCTATCCGAAAAGGCACATCCTTTGCGCTTGGTGACATTCAGGTTGATCCTAACCGTGGTGGTGGCTGGTTCCATCTTGACAGGTTGCGTGGATCGAATTGTCGAACCGACTGACGTGTTCGGCGACGTGCACCAAGGAGAGACCTACAGCCCTGCGTCACGGATGATTGATGACTGGTACGCCGTCGAAGCGATCGATGCGCAGACGTTTGCCATCAACGAACCGAAATCCTCTCAGTACAACACGTCGTATCTCCTCGTGGGAGAGAACCGAGCCCTCATGTTCGATGCGGGAAGCGGTGAACGACCGGCCGGATCGCGATCCATGCGTGAGGTGGCAGCGCGGTACGCAGGCAACAAGCCGATCATGCTGATCCTCTCCCACTTTCATTATGATCATATCGCTGATACCGCTGCATTTGATGGCGTCATTCTCATTGACCGCCCGGACATCCGCGCCTCTATCAAAGACGGGGTCTATACGATCGGCCCAATGAAGAACCCCGCCCTTCCAGGCGGGGTCTCCTCACGATTCAAGCTGCGCTTGACCCGTCTCCTGCCCGCCTTGGTGCTGGACATCGTGCCGAATCGTGGCCTCGCTGATGCCCACTGTGGAGGCGAAAATCCTCGTGCCCAAACGCCGCCCCCATCCCAATACACTTTGCGTACCATGTGCGGGAATTTCTCTTTCAGCTGCCGACTGGTCACACTTTTCAAGGTTTCCACCACCCTTGAAACCGCGTATTTCGGTGGAATCACCATGTGCAAATGGACATGGTCCCGATCCACGCCAATTTCCTCCAGAAACCAATCGGGGTGAAATTCCCGCACGCTCCGGAGGACCTTCTTCAGGTATTCAGCTACTCCGGGCACGAGGATTTTTCGCCGATACCGCGTCACCCACACCAAATGGTACTGAGTCTTGTACACCACATGAGCCTGTCGATGGAGTTTCATCGACGGCCGTCATAGCACCAGGCGAGCAACAGACGGCGCCCTGCTCACACCCCCACCCTCCCAGGTGGGGAACTCCCGCGCAATTAGAGTCGCACGGGATGGATTGGCAACCGCTCAAGGTCGCACGTCTCGTCGCGGATGGTGAGGTGCTCGAACTTGGCGGTAGGACAGTCGAGGTCTTCAACGTGCCAGGGCATACCACCGAGTCGGTCGTGCTGTTCGATCGGGATCGCAATCAAGTCTTTACCGGCGATTTCGTCTACCGACATCTGGGGGGCATCATCGCCTTTGCATCGGGGTCCGATCTGACGGCGTACAAGGAGAACAGCACACGACTGTTACGGCTGACTCATGCCGACGCGCTGCTTTTCGGCGCACATGGCATCCCACGGTTCGATCGCGACTGGCTGGTTCTCTTGGACCGTGAATTGGACAAGATCATCAAGGAAATAGCCACGTACCGGTATGCGGCCCACTATCTGGCTCCTGGCCTGCCCTGGCGGGTCTATCAGAATGGTGACCTGTACATTTATACGACGCCCCTGGTCGATCCTCCGCTTTTCTGGTCCAAATGGATGGGGTTGCTCGTCGTGACCATGAGCTTCCTGTCACTCTACTTGCTGTACCGCATGGCGAGGCCTCGTTCCTATCGGAAACCGTCTTTCCGCAGGGAGTGACGATAGACCTGCCTCCACCATTGCCGTAAACTCAAGTCGTCACAGTGCTCCCGCTGGGAGCATTCGATGACAGACTTCAATGGCCATGCAATTGGATCGGGTTGTTCCATTTGGTCGTTCGCTCGATGAATATCGGACGATGTTTTCATTGTCTCACGATGATTTGGATAAGGAGATTGTCGGTGTGGCGGATGGCCCGGCGAGTTTCAATGCCGAGATGCAAGCGTTGGGGAAGCGCGTGATCTCCGTTGACCCGTTGTACGCGTTCCGTCCAGCCGAGATTGAACAGCGATTTCATGCAGTGGTCGATGGGATTATGCGGCAGGTCAAAGAGACGCCGGATGATTGGGTCTGGACCTTCCACCAGTCACCCGATCAGCTGCGCGAGCGTCGCGTGCAGGCCCTCACCCGATTCCTTACGGACTATGAACGAGGGACAACCGACGGCCGTTACGTCATCGGTGAGCTCCCACGATTGGATTTTTCTGACGCACAGTTCGAGCTTGCCCTCTGTTCGCACTTCTTATTTTTATACTCGGATCATTTCTCCTATGCGTTTCACCGTGCTGCTTTCTTCGAGATGTTGCGAATCGCGGAAGAAGTCCGGGTGTTCCCCTTGCTGACCCTTGCGCTGAAGCCGTCTCCCTATTCTCACGCCGCTTCTTCAGAACCTCGCAGCCGCCAGCTATGTCCATGAAATCCGCACCGTGCCCTACGAGCTGCAGCGCGGCGGGAATCAGATGCTGTGCATCAAGCGGGCAGGTCTCACGTAGCGGCTGGATGTCGCTCCTCGGTGGTTTCGTCATGAACCATCATGCAGAATGCGGGTTACGGAAAGTGTGCTGAAGGACCTGGTTCCCTATTGGAAGACAGTGGGACAAGAGCAGATTGTGGACGAGGACAATGTGATCACGGCGGATGGAGTGACGCCATCTATCGACCTCGGCCACTACGTCGTCGAGCGTAGTGCCGAGCCAGCAACATTGGCACAGATCGAGGCTGACAGGCGTTCTCCTAAGTGCCGATACGCCTTTGACGCCGGGACACTCCTGCTTCACCTATGGTTTGGGGGGCACATCCCCACCCAGAGGAAGTGTTCATTGTGAGCGGTCGTTTGTATGATCATGCATTCCCTTGAGAACAACCTACACTACGTAGCCGAGCTGAATGGGAGCGTTGGTCCGTAAAGGAGACGTCATGAATTTTGAGGATATGTTAGATGCGGACATTCTCGAGATTGCCACTCCGATCATGGACAATCTGATGGAAGCCTCAACCATGATCGATTATGAGGCCCATGTCAGGGATTTCAGTGATCGGATGAAGAAGGTCGTGACCAAAAAGCATCTCCAGAAGGTGTGCCAGCAGTATCAGGCAGAGAAGGGATTCTTCGCTGAGCGTCAGCCGGTCGCCGTGTTCAAGCGGCCTGAGTCGGCAGCTATCGTGTGGAAACAGCGCTTTACCAAAGCCAAAGGGGAATTTGTGGCGGAAATGGCAGCAGACCATTCACATGCTGACAGCTCGGGACCTTGTGCGCGGGGGCCGCTCAACGACCAGTGCCTAGCTGTCTCACCATGTCATCGACTTCGAGACATAGGTGCGTAACTATCGCACCTTCATTGTGAACGTTGACAAGCGATACTGTCAGGGTGACACGGTCTGCACGGCGTTCGTGGAGTCGACGGTCACCCAGGTGATCAGTACGCGCATGGTCAAGAAGCAACAGATGGGGTGGACGCCACGCGAGGCGCACCTGCAGCTCCAAGTCCGCACACGTGTACTGAACGAGGAGCTACGAGCAATCTTTGCTGGGTGGTATCCAGGGATGGAGCCTGTGCGGCAGCCGGCTGTGTAGGAAGCGGCGTAGCCCCGGTTTGAAATGCTCTCCACATTGCGGCTTTCTGTGGCGATGTACCAGAATCCTTCGAGCATTCAGGTCTGAGGTATCAGCCGCCGATCGTGTCGAGCATTTCCTTGAGACTTCGACGGATGCACGTGAAGATCGGGGTGTCCCGCAAGGTATATCGCGATCCCTCTGTTTCCCGTAGTGCCATCACCAAGTCAAGAAAATCCTCAGGCTTATCGCTCTCAAATGCCACCGTCCACTCTTGATCATCCAATCCGAAGGAATAGCTCGTATTGAGTTTCACCGAGGGAAAGCGATGGCCAACCTCAATATGCTCATCCATCATGCCCTGTCGCGCCGCCTTGGTCAGCAGAAACCATTCCCGCGTCTTCAGAAACGGATACACAAAGTTGTACCTACACTTTCCCGGCACGACTGTCAGTCGCTTCCCTTCCTGCCCAGCATGAGAATGGTGATCCACATAGACTGACCGTTTGGTCATCGCCAGATAGGAGTACGGAGTCGTGAGGTATTGCCCTAGACCGGAGGCGAGGATCTTGGTGCTCATGTCCTGAAAGAGGTCCAGGTCGTAACTGATCCGCCAGAGCATGATGTCGCAGTCGCCGCGAATGCCGATGGTCGAATACGGAACGACCAGGACTTTGCCATTGTAGTCCTCCACGGCACTGAGGAACTCCTGTTTACCCTGCGTGCGTTCACTCTTCGGTAGGCGACGCCATGCCGGATCAATTTTGTAGAAGACGAAGTTTACATACTGGCCTCTCGGCACCGGGCTTTGTTCGGAAGTCGACATGAACACACCTTTCTATGGCACAACTGTTTCAGAAGCTAATTGTCCCGTCACCTCTTCCCGCAAACACCGAAGCACGTGAAACCTCGACGACCCAAACCCTTATGTTGCGGTGAACATTCCTCGCATGTAGGAAACGCCCCCTTCCTGCTTACGCTTCGAGGAGCGCGGCCCTCCTTCGAGCAATCAGCTGACACACTCCCGCTCGTTCGATACGTCAGCATGGTGAATAATCGATTCCTCAACCGATCCATCGTTCAATCCATGGGCGCAACACACGTCATCCTCTTCTCTTGGTCCTGCTCACTCGTTACGTGACGACCGGCGCATGCCCCTCCGCGAGGTGCAGGTTCGGACACCAGTCCGCTTCCGCCTGGCGCGCCAGTTCCCAGAGCTGACTCGAAATCGGAGGCGCGCCTTGATCGCTCGACAGCCCCACACACCGTGAGCACATAAACCGACAGTGGGACAGGCATGATCGATCAGGACATCCTTTATCAGTTCCTACTTTGGCCGCCTGCTGAAGGCAATAGGCTTCTGCATCCGGTGCACTGAGACTCCCGTGGTAGCAGCGGAGGGCGACATAGAAGTTTATCCGGCTCACGACGGGCCTCTCTTCGAGTAGGATCCGGACATGGTCTAGGTCCCAGGCTTCCTCGATCAATCGCGCAACGGTTTCGGCTGATTTTGGAAAGTCCTCGAAGAAGGCTAGGTACAACGCCCCTTCTTCACCGGCCTCTATGTCGCAGACCGGCGCCATCCTGACCAGCCGCAGCAAGGTCGGAGCGTCAACCATCTGCGCCTCAGGAATCGCGATTGAGAGACGCACCACCAGCTCCCGCGAGAAATTGTAATATCGGGTGATCAGCCGTCGAGTCGGTCTGCGAGGTCGTGGCGTCACCGATCGAAGTCCGTCTCGTCCTCGGCCAGCGCATCAGGGCGGCCGGGCCGAAATAGGCGAACGCATCCTTCATGTTGGAGAACAGCTTCTTGAGCGGCCCCATTCGCTGATCCGTCACATATTGCAGCGTCAGGATGATCCGTCGTTCGCCGGCCCCCAATGGTGTGACGGCATGCCAGAGCTTGTCTCCGTTGAACACCACCATCGTGCCTGGCTCCATGGGGATCCGGGTTTCGTTGATCTCGGCGACATCCCTGCCCTTATGAACCCTAGCCACCAACCGGCAATGCTTGGATTGCTCGACCAGTCCGATGAGCACCGTATAGCGGGCGCCTTTGTAGTACGACGTGTCGTAGTGAAAACCGATGTGGTCACCGGGTTTCGTGTAGTAATACAAGGCGCAGGCATGCGGATCGTCTTCGGGACAGAGCATGAGCTGCGCGCCGACCAGCCGGCTGAGGTACGTCCGGAGCGCCGGCGACCGATACAGCGCCACAAGGGCCGGCGCTTTTTCGCGAATCACGTAGTAGCTAACACTGCCTCCCTGCTTGTGGCCGGGCACGTAGTTTCTATGGATGTCCGGCTCAACCTGTTCGATCTCGAGGAGGCACGGCTCGACGACCGTCGGAGGGACGAAACGTGGGAGAAGGACGAACTCGTTCTGGTTCCAATAGGCGCTGTGAATGTCCGGTTCATCCAGCTCCGCGATGACCTCGCTCAGACCGGTTTCAACATGGGCCACTCGATCCTTCACTCCCACACAAGCCACTCCTTCCTCCGTCGATCGCCCGTTACTTCGTGTCCGGACAGCCTCCCGGCGTCATGTAGAGCAGGTAGTTTCCCATGCCGTGATTCGTCTGGGGTTCCTGCAAGGGACGGTGATGCACCATCACCATTTCGTACTCATCGCGTTGGTTCACGGGGAAGCCCTGTGGGCTGCGATAAATCTGATGCGGCAGAAAGGACAGGAACGAGCCGTCCGGCGCGACATCGGGAACCGTCCGAAGGAGTGTCCGCTGCGCCGTCTTGTTCTCCAGAGCGATCAGCAACGCTTGATCGTGTCCATGCGGATACGCGAACTTCACGCAGCCGTCCATCCGGAATGTGAGCGGCGCGCGGTCCACCTGCACCCCTCGCTGGATCTCGATCCCCTCGTCGGTCTCGTCCGACCGCCGCTTGTCGAATTTAGTGAAACAAACCACGTTGACGCCGACCTGGTAGACCTCCAGCGCCTTGACGGCACTCCCTTTCGGTGCCATCTCCATCGTGAAGCTTGCCATGACGTCCTTCGTAGGTGGCACCCCGTGGTAGAACGCGACAATGGTCATGAGTTTCTGCCCCTTGGCGAGCGTGACTCCATACCCGGCGGGAAACCGCGTCTCGGCCATCTCCATCCCGGCGCCGGCAAAAAACAGCGGCTCGCCCGGGCAGGCGGCGCTGTCTTTGTCCTGATTGATCATTAAAATATGGTGAAGGTATTGGCGAGGAAGCGGCGTCCCGTCTTTTTGAAAGACGGCGGAATGGAAACCAACCATGGTCATATCGTCGGGCAAGGCAAACACATGCTTGGGCAGGCTGGCGGCAAGCTCACCGTCATGCCCTGTCGGCAAATCCACCGGCCCGAACGTCACCGTGACACGGTTGTCCTCATACGTGACCGTCGTGCTTGTCTGAGCGAGAAGCTGCGGCGCATGATGGTCGCCGTGCGTGCCATCCGCGAACGATATGTCGGCCAGATGCAGCACGAGCCACAAGGCAATCGGAACGACGTACATGAACTGTGTGTTTCTACTCTCCTTTTCGCTGCGCAATGCGTATAGCATATTGCTCCACCCCCACATCACCCATGCTTGCCGGACACGACTCTGCCGGAATAGAAAATGAGGGGACCACCCTCACCTGTGGTCCCCTCATCACTCACACACGTGGCGGTCGGGACAACCGCTCACATTTGGTGGGCTACGCTGGATCGCGACAGGGCAAATCGCCATCCAGCACCCAGAGAGCCGGACCTCTCTCTTGAATCCGAGGACCAAGCAACGTGCGTGCCATAATGGCTCACGTGCTCTCGACTGATTCATTCACGCATCAGAAGCGATGAATAGAGTTTTCTGCGGCACGGACACCGCCGTCGCCGTGTTGAAAGAGATCCATCGACTTGGACAGTCAGAAGGAGATCTCGCACGTGCGCTTCAACATCATTCACTTAAACTGTCTAGGCTGATAGACGACGCATCAAGGATCAAAGGGCGAAATGGGGCACCAGCGAGACACCGCCATGAGTGAGCTCTGTCGATCGACATCAAGAACCCACGAGCAGTGACGGAAGCGGTGTTCGGGAATGGGAGAAATGCCCTTTCGGGTGAGGGTTGGACCACTAACGAGAATGGGAATGGGCTGGACTATCGAAACCAGTGGGTCATGGGGAAATTAGAAAGACGTCGTTATGGGGCAACGGAACGGCTAGTCAATGCAATAGGCGCGAAGCTTGTTGTAGAGACTCGCTCGACTGATCTTGAGCAACTTGGCTGCCTTCAACCGGTTTCCTGCGGTCTTGCTCAGCGCATCGACGATTCGGGTACGCTCAGTCTGGGCAACGACTCCGCGCGACGCCGACCGTAAGCTCTCCTCCGCACCGGCGTCATGTGAAACGAGATCCTCGCACACCAGCGACCGTCCGGTGGTCGTGACGACGGTTCGCTCGATGTAGTGCTGCAACTGACGAACATTACCCGGCCAGGGAGCATCACACAACGCCCGCATCGTTTTGTCATCGACAGACCGGACCGACTGATGATGCCTGGCACAAGAGGCGGCGACAAAGTGCCGTGTCAGCAAAGGGATATCGTCTCTCCGTTCCCTGAGAGCCGGCAAATACAGCGGCAGCACGGCGAGTCGATAGTACAGGTCCTGTCGAAAGGTTTTGGCCTTCACGAGGTCCGTCAGATCTTTGTTGGAGGCCGAGATGACACGCGCATGGATCTTCATTGCTCGCGTACCACCGACAGGTTTGATCTCGCCCTCCTGCAGCACACGAAGCAGTTTCGCCTGAAAGGTCGACGTCGTATCGGCAATCTCGTCGAGGAAAATCGTGCCGCCATCCGCCTCTTCGAACAACCCCCGCTTGTTGGTTACCGCTCCGGTGAACGCCCCTCTCACATGACCGAAGAGCTCGCTTTCAAGGAGTGTTTCTGGAAGGGCCCCACAATCGACCACGACGAACGGCCGATCCCTCCGGGTACTGAGGGCGTGGATCGTTTTTGCCAGGAGTTCTTTTCCCGTTCCGCTCTCTCCTTGAATAAGGACCGTCGCCGAACTGTCCGCCACCAATCGGGTCATCTCAAAGAGCTGTTGCATGATCGGACTTCGGCCGATCAGGTCGCCGAGACAATCGGTGAGCGGTATGGCTGCGGTGTCTGAAGTCAGGTCGCTGCGCCTCGTGTTCGAGGCTTTGTCGAAGAGCACGAGCATTGAGGCCACCGCGCCGTTCTGATCCGTCAAGGGAAATGCTTGGTGCATCCCGCAGGCGGTGCCGTCGCCGTTTCCCGAACACGAGACACACTGCACCTCCGGTGTCTCGAATACCTTGATCGCGGGACAGGTTCCACACGGGTCCGTCCGTTGCGCGAACGCTTCGTAGCACTTGGCGTGATGACGATCATGGTCTTGCCTGTCACCCACCGCCCAGGCCGCTTCGTTTGCGTACACGATGTTGAGGGCTCGATCCATAACCGCCACTCGGTCGGACAATCCTCGAGCCAACTGTTTGATCGCTTCTACGCGTGCGGTAATGATAGGGTCCGTCGGCGTAGGGCCGGACAGCGATTCTAAGTTAGACACGGCTATCTCCCGTCACAGGGAGGAGATGTATCGGCTGTCTACTTACTTGTTCTGATGAGCGGAGTGCTTGATCAGCGCTCAGCTCTCTTTCCTGAGTTGAGCAATTGTTGCACACATGTCTTGAGGTCGGCAATACGGACAGGTTTGTCGAAGTAGGCGTTCGCGCCTGCTCGTAACACTCGATCTTTCAACATCGCCTCGCCGAATCAAAGTTCTTGGAGGGAATCCCAAGCAGGGAGAGCGCCTTCGCCTATTAGCCACATCCACCCGAAAATCCACATTAAGCGTCCGAACCAACGGGATCGAGCGTTTGCCGCATGCGGTCCACATCAAAATGGTAGCGGCCATAGGGATTCACGTGCTTGTGGAACAGCGGGGTGGTGAGCAAGAGCGTCGCTTCCGCACGCACATGCCCTTCGGCACGGAGTTCCTCGACCGCTCGCCCAATGTGGATGTGTTCCCAGGCATTAAGCACATGGGGAGAGCATCACAAACCCGGGGAGGCTCATAAAAACCATGGGGGAATCGACTCATTCAGAATCACTGTTCCGAAATCAGAAGGGGCTTTTGAGAGCACGAGGCAGCAGCCCCCCCGAATATCTGATGCGTCCCTTCATTCCGAACTTTGCCAAATGCTATCGGCAAGAGACAACAACTGCACTGGACACCCAAAGGGGCACATCTCCTCCTGTAAACTCGACCCCGTGTGCTTAACAACGAGCTAGAGGAAGTTTTCCGTGCATGAGCACTCATGAAGAGAATGGAACGCAGGCCCGTTGAGTGACTGCAGCCTTGCGTCCTCACGCATCAAGAACCTGTGGAATCAAAGGAGTCAAATCTGTGTCACTGCATCTTCGGCCCCTTCGAGCAGCCGCTGCACTTCTTCGACATAAATCTCCGTGGTGGCATAGTGCTGATGCCGCATCATCTTCTGCACCCGCGTCGGATTCGCGTCATTGAGGAGGGCAAAGGTGGGGGTGGAGTGGCGAAGGCTATGGACCACAATGCCGGGTTTCTTCACTCCGGCTAACAGGAGTCCCTCCGTAATGATGCGATGAATCGCCCGTGTCGAGAGCCGCTTTCCCGCCGGCGTCACCACATTCCCGCCGCGATCATAACAGGCCGTCGTCGCAAACAACGGTTCACTGCCTTGCAATGGCGTTGGTCTGAGTGCCAAATAAGTTTGAATTCGTTCATGGACTTCCTTCAGCACCTGCACTGACTCATCGGCGGATGCTCGCCCCTTCCCATGCACCCACAGCCGCCACTTTTCACCAGGCATCAACTCCTGTAAGTGCTCGACCCGTGCCCGACTCACCTCAATCGTCCGCAGCCCGGTCTTGAGCATGAGATAGGCCATCGCGACGTTGCGGGCTCGCTGTTCGTCCGGTTTCCGTGGATCGGTCTCGAGCACTTCGAGTAACCGCTTCGCATCCTCGACCGGCAGATGCCGCCGGGTGTGCTGCCGACTGCAGCTCCAGCCCTGGACGAAGTCGGCTGGATTCACCAATCCTGGATGCAACGGCTCGAGCCAGTTCAAAAATTGGCGCACCGCCGTCAGATACCCGTTCTTCGTGCGCAGGTTGGAAAAATGTTGATCGAGGAATGCGCGATAGGCTTCCAGACACGCCCGATCGAGGCGACGGAGTTGCGAGTCTCTCCCCTGCTCCAGCCAGGTTATGAAGTATCGTCCTCGCTTGAAATAGGTCCGAGCTGTGGTGGACTCTGGTTTGCGCTGGGTGAGCTGCCGGGCGAACTCGTCGAGATAGACGCGCAGGCCAATTAACGTGGAGGACAAGAGCGCCAAACAGACCGGTGGCAGCTCTCCGCCCGTCCGTCGGAGCCCCGTCGTGGCTAACGGCACCAAGGCTCTGGAGGCGTCTCGATCAGGCCGTTCTCGCTCCGGGGTCAGCGGCACCAACTCCATCGTCTTCGTCCTTTCTCAGTTCTCGCTATCTCTCTATATATGGGGGAACGCTCTGAAGCGGGGCGTCCATCGATCTCGTGTTCCGCCGTCGTCCCTCTCTCCATATAATGGAGAGCGCCCAATCCGGATCTCTCCCGACCCGACCTTCCCACACACCATAAGACGATTGCTTTGTGCCCCGATTTTCAGGGCCTTTCCTCTGTCCTCCCCACCCTACCCCTTCCCCTCCCAAATGGCAAGGTATCCGAGAAGGAGTCCATCCCGGATACCA
>Ga0268299_1001365_pt1 | contig 44381 bp, 39 predicted proteins | sample NOBtaG_FD_193484 | JGI IMG/M metagenome (GOLD analysis project Ga0268299, IMG submission 193484) | Activated sludge microbial communities from bioreactor in Nijmegen, Gelderland, Netherland - NOB reactor | ecosystem: Engineered > Bioreactor > Aerobic > Activated sludge | place: Netherlands... | reverse complement strand
AGATTTCCCAATTGGTCTTGCCTGCCGCAACCCATCGGAGAATTTCTTCTTCCCGTTTGCTCAGTAGGGTCGGCGGCGGGGCGGGTCGTTCCGGATTCCACGCGGAGTGGCATCGCATGTAACTCAGATGAAAATGCGGGGTCAGAATGTCGAGGAGGAGCCTGAGTTTGTCGGCCTGTTTCGCGTCAAAATTACTGAAAGCGAAGTACGAACAGGAGCCGTTCTCTCCGCGTACTCCGGCCGACAGGCAGGTCTTGATGCCGAAGTCAAGTTTGAGCGAGGTGATGTCCTTGGGCTCGTCGGCGGTCGGTACATCGGCGCTGGAGGTCACGGTTTGACCGGAGGTGATAAGGCGGTTGACGGCCGGATCGACGACCAGTCCTCGGCCCATATACAGTTGGCAGAATTCCCGCGGGTAGGTGGAATGCCCCAGTAAAGGATCGATTCCGTGCAGGAGATCGACGGCGCCGCATCCGGAGAATTCGTAGGGGACCACCTTCTTGACGGCCGAGACGAGTTGCCACACCCTGTCGCTGCGATCGACGGAGCGAGCATCATGCATGATTTCGCCGAGCCGTTGAAATTCCTTGGCGGAAAATGCTAGCTGACTCATGCCGATTCTTTCCGATCAGCGGGGCCGGGTGCGAGTGAGCGCACCCGATGCCATGAAGATTCAGAAGCGCGGACGTGGTTCATAGTGAGACAGCTGTGCCCTGATCGAACAGGCTGATTGTACTGTCCGCTTGAGCCCGGTATCTAGGGCAACCTGCACCTAGTATAGAGTGCTTAAGGTTTGAACCGCAACGGGGAAGAGGAGGGTCGTGAAAATTGACATGGAGCCGGCGGGAGGCCCGCATGCCGACGGGCTAGCGGTGAATCTTCAGGGTCGGCCCGAGCGTCAGCCACTTCGTGGGGCCAAGGGCAGCCATATGCGGCAGATGGGCCACGTACCAGAACACCACATCCTGTTCCTGGACGCCCTGGTTGTCTTCGTCATACCCGAGCTGACCCCGGGCTCCGAAGACCCATGGAAGATCTTCGTCCGGGTTGGCCCGGCGAATGGCCACGTCGAGGTCGGCAAATGAATCGCGTTCTCCGTCGTCCTTCAGGGGCGAATACCCGTCTCCGGGAAGCACCCATACCCCGTGTCCAGTGAGTTGGTCGCGAACAAACCAGGACCGGTGAGTGGCTGTATTCTTCACGTCATTGCGTTCGTTGGTATATTTTTTCCATCCCGGCCCCCAGCCGCTGTCCGGGCCCCCATCGTCGCGCACAAATACCTGATCCATTCCGTTGCCGTTGATGTCGAAATCGAAGCGCCAATAGGGATGGTGGACGTGATCGGTGTTGCAGGACAACCCCCGGCTCTGGACGACCGGCCGCAATTCACCGTCCTCGGACAGATGCCACGACTGATAAATGTGATACTCCCCGATTCGGGCATAGATGCCCAGTTCCAGCCATTTCATGCCTTTCACCGTGGAGCGTTCGACGCACACCTTCTGGTTGCCGCAGTTCACAATCGGGACGAGGTCCTGCCAGCGCAGTCGATCTTGAAAGGGGCCGCAGCGTCCGCTGTCGGCGCGGGAGCCGAACCAGGTAAAGGGGTTCCACCAGATGCGTTCCTTCACGTATTTCACGCGCAGGACCGGCATGCTGGCTTTCGCCAGCACCTGCTCACCGCCGTAGGTGACGTTGCGAAGTGCCAGGCCGGTATTGTCCCGGACTTCGTAGTCGAAACTCCACGCACCCCACTCGACATGCTCCGATGCGGTGTCGGCCGAGCCGGGCAGCGGCAGAGCGAGGCTGCAGACCAGTAATAACGCACTCACCGCGAGGCGTCTCATCCCGTATCCTTTCACCGCCTAACGGGGCGGTTCATCTCCCGCATCCAATACACGGTCTTCCGTGAGATCGACTTGCGCCCAGTATTTCGGGTCGCCGCCCAGACCGGGGGAGAAGGTGATCCAAATCACCCGATGTCCATACCCGGGGTCGTTTCTGAAAAATCCGCGATCCGGTTGCATCAAGAGCCCATGTCCTTCCATCCCTTGCACCTTGCCGGCAAGGCGGCGATCGGCGCGAGCCAACTCGATGCCCCGTTGGACGTCCCGGGGGCCTTCGGGGGGCAGATACCCTTCCACTCGCGAGGCGTCCAGAACGGTCGAATCTTTCAGGCGCACGTCGACGGCGACGTTATGGCTGTAGCTGAAGTAGGTGAGTCTGGTGAAGCGCGCGGTTGTCCGGCAGCAACCGAACGACACCTTCCCTCTCGGCGGTACGCGGTCCGCGTCAATGAATCCCCATCGTTCACCCAGGAGGGTCGCGACCCGAGGGTCAGATTCCGCAGCCGTTCGCAGTCCGGCAATGTCCGCAGCTGAGAGCACCGCCTCTTGATTGGGTGAGCGAGCGATCCCGGCGTCGAGAGTGCTTCCGGCCATCTTGGGCTTGATATGCTCGGGAGATTCATCGGACGAGAATTCCAGGATATGTCTGGTCGGGAGCTGTGCGGGAAGCGGTCTCTTCGGCACGACGGTTTCAGGATCTTCCGGGCCGAAGGGGCCGCGTGAGGCGGCATCGAGACTGCAGCCTGTGGCGAGAAGGAGCAGCATCAACGCGGCGGATGTCCACATGACCGGTCGAGTTCCCATACCTCTCACACCAATGCCAGCTTGCCGGCCACGCCAAGTGCCAAGCGCGAAATCTGCGCGCCCGCTTTAATGACGGCTGCGCGTTTCTTTCGCGATGCGGCATCCAACACGGCCTTCTTCATCAACTCTTTATAGCCGCTGATTTCGTCGGCGCCGAAGGGGACGATTTGGGCCACGGTCTCGTTATTGAAGGTGTTGGCCAGTTGCAGGTAGAGATTGGAGATCTCTGCGGCATAGATGCCTCGTCGCAGCGGGTCGTTCTTGTAGGTCTCAAATTTCTTTCGCAGCGCGGCGACGGCCTCCAGCAGGGCTGCTTGCCGGACCTTGGTATCGTCCTGGCGGCCGACGCTGAACTCCACCGCGCCCAACTGATCGACCAGCACTTGCGCTTCCTCGCGGGCGTTGCCCACGCGGTCGGCCAGTTGTTCGATTTCATTGGTGGCGCTTTCGGCGGTTTCCATCAGCTGTTTGATCAGATTGTCGTTGTCTCGGAGGAACGTGACCACCCCCTCGATGCTGCGATTCATAGAGCCTCCGTTACTGTCCGTCGTCTTTCTTCAATCGATCGAGGAGTTCTACCAGGTCGGCGGTAAACAGTTGGGCACGATCCAGTCCGCCGATGCGCAGGATTCGTGCGCCGACCACTTCTTCCAGCGCATCGTTGACGGTACGCGAGTGATCCAGGATCTCCATGATCTGGCCGGACCGGTTGGGGGCCTGGTCAAGGATGGCCGTGACGAACTCAGGATCGACGGATGCGAAGGCCGTTTGCTTGGCAAATCGATGCACCTGGGCATGAAGCGTCGCCGTCCGTTTCCATGAGTCGTTCAGGGCATTGGCGGTATCGCGCAGACCGCAGAAATCTTCTTCAAATTGATTCCAGACCGCCTTCTCGAGTCCCTGTGCATCGGCCATGTAGATGAGACTGGTAAGATAGGCAGCGGCGTAGGCGGCGTCTCCCTTCTTCGTGGTGAGATTCCGGAATGAGGCCAGGGCGAAGCGGTGTTTGGTTTCCTGTATCTGGAGCGATTTGAAGCTCTCGTGCAGCGAACTGCGGGCTTGTTCGAGGAACTTGATGCGGGCCTCGGTTTCCTTCTGGAAGAGGTCGATGTTGGTCTGCGCCGCGTCGATCTTGGTGCCTTCCAGTTGAATGAGGTCGCGTACCGAACGGCTGTGGATCGAGTGGCAACCGGTGGCCATGAGGACCAGTATGATGACGGACAGTAGCCTCACGCCTCGCGTGACCATGGAGGGCTCCTTCTTCCGGCCGGCTGTGCGGCGGATCATCGGCGCACCGTGCGGAGCGCGTCGGCAAGCGACTGGGTGTCGTTCCGGCTGAGGGTGACGTCGATGTCCAGGTATTGCTTGATGATGCCGTTGATCCGGCGTAGTGCTTCGACATTGTCCCGGTACTGGTCGAATGCCGTGAGATCGAGGGCCTGCGGGGCCTTGGAATCGGAGGCCACGCGCTGCTCGATCCGGGAGATCAGTTCGGGAATTTGCTGGATGAGATGACTCATGTCCCCGGAGCCGGCGAGAAAAACAGGCTGCCCGTTCCCGCCTTTGCGTTCGGGGAGAGATTTGAGGCGCATGGCATTGATCACAGCCAGGACATCGGGGCCCAGCACCTCGGCATCGTCGTCGGCGAGGGTGGCGTCCGGGATGTCGGTCAGGCGGGGATTGGTCGTGGCCCACTGCAAGGCCAGATCCAGTTTGAGGCGGGTCTGAACATAGCGGAACCACTGTACGTGGCGGCTGTTGATATTGCCGACCAGTTCCCGATACTGCTGCATGAGCTGTTCATTTTCGGTATAGGCCCGGTCCTTGGCCGCCAGCGCCTGCTTGACCTCCGGCGGGGTGGTGCAAGCGGCGAGCGACGCGAAGACCAGTATGGAAGCGATGTGCAACATCCTCATCGGGATGCCTCCCCATTGTCGTCTTAAGTCGGATGCCCGGAGAGACACGCAAACTACGTACCTGACAGGCAGCGATTTCTCCGCTGTCGAACGAGTCGCAAAAACCCAATATTCGACGAGAAAGTGTGCCTGTTCCACTGTGAAGCATCGCCGGTGAAGCGGATCAGGCGTACCTATTCAGATACGGGTGTATCGAACCCAATACAGTGTATGCGAAGTCCCCGTCGGTATTGCGTGAGCCCGCATCATTCATGACGGTTCGTCGTGAAATCGTCGAGCCACATCGCCAGCCCGTCGGCCGAAGGCTCATCGCGGGAGCGGATCGGCGATTGCATCAGGAGCGCTCATGAATAATGTGGGCTAGGACGGGGTGAGGGCTTTACGTAGGGCGGCGACGGTGGAGATATCGAGGCCGGCGGAGCGGAGTTCATCGTCGGTGGCGGTGGCGACCCGTTGGAGGCTGCCGAATTGCTTCAGAAGTCGCTTGCGGCGAATGGTGCCGATGCCGGCGATCTGGTCGAGTTCGGATGACAGCAAGGCCTTGCCGCGCAACTTCCGGTGATAGGTCAGGGCGAAGCGATGGGCTTCGTCGCGAATGCGCTGGACCAGGTGGGTGGCGGGGGAGGTCGGCCGCAGGACAATGGGATTTTTCCGGCCGGGGAGAAAGATCCGTTCGTCTTTCTCCCCACGGGCCTTGGCGAGGCCCATGATCGGAATCTGGTCCTGTCCGACCTGTTTCAAGCCTTCGAGCGCGGCGCTCAATTGGCCCAGCCCGCCATCAATGAGGATCAGGTCCGGACGGGCGAGATCTTCGGTCGCGCCATACCGCCGCATCACGGCTTCCTGCATACTCGCAAAGTCGTTGGCTCCCTCCACCGTCTGAATCCTGAATTTGCGATAATCGGATTTCTTGGCCTCCCCGTCTTCCCACACGACCAGCGAGGCCACCGATTGATTGCCCATGATGTTCGAAATGTCGAAGCCTTCGATGCGGCGTGGAACTGCGTCGAGGCGAAGCAGGCGTTTGAGTTCAGCCGTCGCCTGCCGATCCAAAGCCTCATTGCGGAGATGATCGGCAATGGCAGCCGCGGCATTCTCCTCTGCGAGGAGGACCAGTTGATGCTTGGTACCCCGTTCCGGCGCCAGGAGACGCACGCTGTCGCCCCGTTTTCCGCTCAGCCACCGTTCGATGAGCGGGGCCTCGTCGAGGGTCGTGGGGAGCAGCAATTCCTTGGGCGGTTGTCCTTCCTTGTTGTAGAACTGCTCGATGGCTGAGCGCACGAGCTCCTCGTCGCTTGAATCGGCGGATTGAGGCCAGAAGAAATCCTTACGTCCGATCAACAGGCCTCCGCGCACGAACAGGAGCTGGAGATCCGCAGCAGTGCCCTGACGGGCTAATCCGATCACATCCTGGTCGGTCGTGCTGACTTGGGTGATGCGCTGCTTTTCCAACGTGCGCTCGACGTTAAACAGGCGATCCCGCAGCCGGGCTGCTTCCTCGAACTCTTCCCGTTCCGCCGCCCGCTCCATGTCCTCGCGCAGGCTGTCCAGCAGCTCACGGTCCCGCCCTTCGAGAAACTGGCGAACCTGTTTCACGATCTGGTGGTACTCGTCTCGCGACTGGTTGCCGGTGCAGGGGGCCATGCAGCGTTTGATCTCGAACTCGATGCAGGCCCGGTCGGCCCGGCCGTCGATCTCGATTTCGCAGGTGGCCAACGGAAACGCCTTGCGAATGACCTTCAGTGTCTCGCGGAGCGCCCCGGCCGGAGTGTAAGGACCGTAGTAGAGCGCCCCGTCTTTTTGTACCCGCCGGACGATGGAGAGGCGCGGAAAGTTCTCTTTGATCGGCAGTCGCAGATAGGGGTACTGCTTGTCGTCACGCAGGACGATATTGAAACGCGGCCGGTGGCGCTTGATCAAATTGCTTTCGAGGATCAGGGCTTCCAGCTCGGAGCGGGTCACGATGGTTTCGAGGTCGGCAATCTCGTTGACGAGCACGGCGGTCTTCGGCGTCTGGTCGTTGCCTCTCTGGAAGTAGGAGCGGACCCGGTCCGCCAACACGGCGGCTTTTCCGACATAGAGGATCTCCCGTTTCGCGTTCCGAAACAGGTAGCAGCCCGGTTGACCGGGCAGGTGATCGAGCTTGGATTGGAGGGCGTCAGTCGTCATAGGTCATCCGTCAGGCGTAAGAATACCAGGACGGGGTCCTGTATTTCCTCACGCGTGACCATGGACGGTTGACGAGAAGTTATTTGAGTCCGCGCACGAACGATGGACTCAGAGCGCCTCGGGCGACCTCTGCCACCGGGCCTTTCATCGTCAGGCTGAAGTCCCGGGCGACTTCGATGTTGAGCGTGCCGCCGGGCATCTTGACCGTGACCGGTCCCTTCACCAGCCCGAGACGGACGGCGGCGCTGGCAGCCGCGCAGGAAGACGATCCGGAGGCCTGCGTTTCTCCGGCACCGCGTTCCCAGATCAGAATAAAGATTTCTTTGGGGCCGGTGGGCACCGCAAGTTGGACGTTGGTCCGTTTCGGGAAGAGAGGATGGTTTTCGAGCACAGGCCCCAGTGCGAGGAGCTCTTCCCTCGTCCAGGTTTCGCCGGGTTGTTTGAAAATCACGCAGTGAGGATTGCCGACGCTGACGCCGGTGAATTGCAGCGCACGTCCGGCGGCTTCGATAGGCTGCTGGATCAGTTCATCGACGGAGAGCGTGCAGGGAAGGGCACTCGGTTGAAACGTCGCCCGGCCCATCTCGACCGTGGCGGCAGCGGCATCGCCGTGGCGGTCGATATGGAGGGCAATGGAGACCAAGCCCCCTTTGGTTTCGACGGTGAAGGCTCGTTTTTTGGTTTTGCCGGTGGCATGCAGGTAGCGGGCGAAGATGCGCAGGCCATTGCCGGATTTTTCCGCCTCGCTGCCGTCAGGATTGTAGATGCGCAGGCCGAAGTCGGCTTTTTTCGACGGGACCAGCGCCAGGATCCCGTCGCTTCCCAGTCCCCAATGGCGATCGCAGATGCCGCGGATTTTGCCGGGGGTGAGTGTAAACGTCAGTTCCGTGGGATCCATCACCACATAGTCGTTGCCGAGTCCGTGTCCGCGGAAAAACCCGTTCTTCATCTGCGTCTCCTTCTCATCGTTCGTCGCTCGTGAAACGTGAAGCGAGGAGACAATACTTGGACGGATTCGGATTCGTCAATGGGTTCGTGTGCGCGGTAGGCGGCCTGGCAGGGACAATCAGGGGGGCAGATCACGCTCCAACGACGAGCGACGCTTCACGAGCGACGAACGACGGATATCACACGAGTGCCGTACCCGGCGGGCGTTCGATGAGTTCCACTTCATAACCGTCCGGCGCATCGATGAAAATGAAGCGGCTACCGGAGGAGGTTTTGGTCGGGCCGTCGGTGATTTTCACCTGTTTGGCTTCCAGCGCCCGGATCGTGTCGTCCAGGTTCTCGACCTGAAAGGCGAGGTGCACCAGATCTTCTTGCACGGTCACCGGTCCGCTGGCGGGAAAGCTGCAGAGTTCGATGAGTTCTTCACTATTTGGAACTTTGAGAAACGCGAGGTGCGACCCGCGCGGCGAGACCTTGCGCTCCAACACTTCCAGGCCCAATACGTGCTGATAGAAGCGGATCGTGCGATCCATGTCGGTGACCCGCATGCGGGTGTGGAGGAGTTTTGTGACTTTCATATGAGGAGCTTATAGCAGATGGCGTATAGCTGATGGCAAGAGGGGAGATGAGAAGTGCTGTTATTGTCTCGTGCCAGAGGCTATCAGCCATTAGCTCTTTCGTGCCGGCCCGGTCGTCTTGCGCAGCAGAATCTCGGCGTAGCCGGGAATGAGAAAGTTCGGCATGGGGCCGATTTCCTTGTAGCCCTGCTTGCGGTAGAAGGCTCGCGCGGCCTCGTTAAAGTCCGACACGCAGGCAAACATATTGTTGGCCCGCGCGAACGTCAGGGATTCGACGTGGGTCAAGAGCCGGCTGCCCAATCCTCGCCCTACGGCCGACGGAGAGATCCCGAGCAGCTCCAGATAATCCCCGAACAGGAATTTCCTGCGTACGATGGCAATGCCCAACACGTTCCCTTCGATTTCCAGTACGAATGTGTCTCGCCCTGTAGGGAGCGGCGCAAAGATGCGGTTCCAATCGACGGCCGTGAAGCCGAGCCGTTTCCAGGGGTCGGAGCCGGTGAGGATCTCGATCACCGGATCTCGATCCTCCGCTCGCATGTCGCGAATTATGGTGCGGGTAAGACTGTCGATTGGTTGCATCGTAAGAGGTCCGACACGGTCATCGGGGTCAGGCCTTTGGCCGGCAACAGGGTGGCGGCCAGGGTTTCGGTCACTTCACGGGTATGTTTGCCCTTGCCGTTGGCATGCATGACGATGACACTGCCCGGTTTCATACGTTTCTGAACACGAGCCACGATCGCTTCTGCGGTCAGTGTCGGGTCGGGATCGCCGGATTCGATATTCCACAGGATGAACTTGAGCCCGAGGGCTTTCACGGCTTCGACCGTGTGGTCGTTATATTCTCCATAGGGCGGCCGGAACAGGGCGGCGGGGCGACCGTACTTGGACTTGAGCAGGCGCACCGGTCCCATAATTTCCTGTTGCTGTTCCTCGACCTCGTGCATCGGCAAATGGGCATGTACCTCGCCGTGGGTGCCGATTTCGAAAAACGGCACAGCGAGCAGCATCTTGACCTCGGCATCGTGTTTAGCCATCCAGCGGCCGGACATGAAAAACGTCGCCGGTACCTTATGCTCGATGAGAAAGTCGATCAGCTCACGGTCGAATCCGGATGCCGTGCGCACGGGGCACAGATCATAGGTCAAAGCCACGGCAGGGCATGAAGCCGGGCCTGCCTTGATGACCTGCGCTTTCACAGGAAGGGCCTGCAGGGCGAGTGCCATGCCGCAGATCGCCGACAGTCTGATCCAGAACTGCTTGCCACGCATGGGCGCAGTATACCCGAAGGCACGAAGCGGCGATAGTTGACGCTCTGTCCGGGTGGCTGCTACGGTGAAACCATGCAGGGACCAGACTGGAAAATCGGCCGGATGTTCGGGATTCCCATCCACGTGCACGCCTCGTGGCTCTTTGTCTTTTTCTTTGTGACCTGGTCGTTGGCGACGGGCTATTTGCCCGACGTGCTGCCCGGTCTCACCGAGCCGCGATATTGGGCGATGGGCGGTGTGGCGGCCATCCTCCTGTTTGCGTCCGTCCTCCTGCATGAGCTCGGCCATTCCCTGGTGGCCCTTCGGTATCGGATTCCGATCGGTCAGATCACACTGTTCATCTTCGGAGGTGTGGCCCAGATGCGAAAGGAACCACCGCATCCCCGGGCTGAGTTCCTGATTGCGATTGCCGGTCCGATCGTGAGCTTTCTGCTCGCCGGTCTGTGCATCGGCCTGGTCGCGCTGTTGGAGTTCCTTCCGACCGGATCCTCCGTGCACGGGTTGGTCGCGTTGGGGACGCTGCTCGGAATGGTCAACACTCAATTGGGCCTGTTTAATCTGCTCCCTGGTTTTCCGCTGGACGGCGGTCGCGCCTTGCGGGCCGGGTTGTGGGCCTGGAGCAAGGACTACTATCGCGCAACCAGTCAGGCGGCATTGGTCGGGTTGTTGTTCGGCGTGAGCTTCGGCCTCTTCGGGGCCTTCCTTCTCGTCGGGGCCCTTTCCGGTACCGTCTCCGGTGCTCTGGCGAGCAGTGGGGGCTGGATTGTGTTGCTGGGGGCGTTCTTGTTCGCTGCCGCGCGAGGGAGCCGGAAGCAGGCCGCTATCCGCGAGTCACTGGCGTCGGTGCCGGTCCGCGAGTTGATGGTCAGCAATGTCGTGGCCGTATCGCCAGACACCACGTTGGAGGAGGCCGTGAACCAGTATTTTCTCCCCTACGGCTACGGAGGATTCCCTGTGGTGCAGGACGGCCGGCTGCTGGGTGTGGTGGGGGTACGCGATGTGCAGACGGTGAACAATTCTCTCTGGGCGTTCCGCCGCGTGGCCGATATCATGCAAACTTCCAGTGACGAGATGGTGGTCTCGCCGGATCTCTCGGCGATGCACGCGCTGGAACAGATGATCGCGACGGGGGCTGAGCGGCTTGTCGTCGTTCAAGACGGACAACTCCTGGGCCTGGTGACCCGCGCCTCCATCGGGCATTTCATTGAGCAGCGACACCCTTCCGGTATGGGATCCTCCCAATAACAGGATCCGGCCCCCGTCCAGTCCGGGTCTTCCTTTCGCTCCAATTCTCCAACGCATCAGACAACTTCCCTCCGATCAGGAGAGGCTGCTTTGCTGTACGACGGCCGTTCAGCGATGCAGGTCGACCGGAGGCTGGGAGAGGGACGGCCCTCTGCATTGGCATTCGTGGGTCACGACTGCGCCGAGGAGCACCAGCGCCGAGGAATAGTAGACCCAGAGCATGAGGAGCACCACTTCGAGCAATGAGCCGTATAGTTGGGTATAGACGGCGGCATCTTCCAGATAGGTCACGAACAGGGCTTTGGCGGACACCCACAAGAGGCTGAACACCGCCCCTCCGATCGTCGCCTCCCGCCACGTGGGCCGCTGATGAGGAAGAAATCGATAAAGACAGGTGACAGAGGCAAAGGCGAGCAGGAACGGGAGTGAATAGGCAATCAGAAAATCATGGGCGGCGATGGCGACCAAGTTCATGCCGAGGAAGCGAGGCGCATAGGCCGTCAAGAGCTCGATCGCCTGGGTGGCCACGAAGGAGATCAGCGTCAAGAAACCCAGCATCCAGATCAACGCGACCGCCACCAGCGTGGAGATCAGCGGATGCCGTTTGGCTGCTGTGCCGAATACGGTGTTCATGGCATAGTCCAATTCGTAGAACACGAGTGCGCTGAACCAGCCGAACGCGAGAAACACCGCCCACCGGACCTCTTCCTGTTCCGCCACGCGGCGAATATCCCTGGCCAACCGTTCACCCATGCTGGGGAGAAAGCCTTTCAAGAACCCCAGCAGAAATTGATATCCGATCACATCCTGGCTGACGATGAAACTGATGCCGTAGAGCAGCAGGAACACCATAGGAAAGAGAGACAGCAGGGAGAAGAAAGCCAGTGAGGCGGCCAAGCTGAGACAGCCTCGCCGTCGAAAGGTATCGAAGACATTGGAGAGAAACGACAGTTCAATCATGCCATCCTGGATGGTGTGGATTCGGTGTGCTGCGACACAGGGCCCGGTCCGGTGCGGAGCGCGGTATGAGGAAGGCCGGCGCGACGTCGTCGCAGGAACGCGGACGCCACCGCATGACGAACGGTTCGGGATGCTACTTCAAGAGCGGCGCGGCCTGGCTGGCCAACGACCACAGGCCATTGGGGAACAGACCCAGAAGCACCACGCCGGCGAGGGCGCAGGCCAGAACCAATGACAGGGCCGGAGAGGTTTCCAGCCGTGAATGGGTGGCAATGGAGCCCTCGGCCTCGCGCATATACATGACCATCACGATACGCAGGTAGTAGAAGGCTGAAATTGCGGCGAATATGACCGCCACGATGGCCAGCCAGGTCATGCCCCCATTCACCGCGGCCATAAAAATGTAGAACTTGCCGATGAAGCCCGCGGTCGGAGGAATGCCGGCCAGTGACACCAGAAACACGAGCATGAAAAAAGCCGCCAGGGGCTCGCGTTTGGCCAGCCCCGCGTAATCCTCGATCTGGTCGCTTTCCTGCCCTTCCTTACGCAACATGCCGACTAAGGCAAACGCCCCCAGCGTCATAAACGAATAGATGGCGATATACAGCAACACGCTCGCAAACCCGGTCGAGGCTCCTTCGCCGCTGTGGCCGCCCGCCACCACGACCCCGATCAGAGCATACCCGGCATGGGCGATGCTGGAATAGGCCAGCATGCGTTTGATGTTGGTCTGGACGATCGCCACGAGGTTGCCCAGGGCGAGGGTCGCCAGGCAGACCACGGTAAACAAGACCGACCAATCGGCGCTGGCTGCTCCCAGGCCCTCCACGAACACCCGGAGGAAGGCGCCGAAACTGGCGGCTTTCGAGGCGACGGCCATAAACGCCGTCACGGAGGTCGGGGCTCCTTGATAGACGTCCGGGGTCCACATGTGAAAGGGCACTACGGCCATTTTGAATCCGAATCCGACCGCGAGCAGCACCAGCGAGAGAGAGAGGAGCGGGTCTCCGGTGCCATGGGCGGTGATCGCGGCGGCGATGGCGGAGAGGCCTGTGCTGCCGGTCAGGCCGAACAACAGCGAAATGCCGTACAACAACACTCCGGAGGAGAAGGCGCCCAACACGAAATACTTGGCCGACGCTTCCAGTGATCGGGCTTCCGTGCGTTTCAATCCGGCCATGACATAGAGCGAGAGGGACATCAGCTCGGTCCCGAGGTAGATGGTCAGCAGATCGGCGCCGGACACCATCACCATCATTCCGGCCAGTGCGAGCAGGATGAAACCGTAGTACTCGCCGATACTCAGGCGTTCAGCCTTGAGATAAGCGAGAGACAGTAACACGGTGAGTCCGGTGACGATGTACAGCAACAATTTCCAGAATGCCGCATAGGCATCGATCACGACCATGCCGCTGAACGCGGACACACGACCCGTCATCTGAGAGGAGGTCAGGCCGATGCACATGGCCAGTGCGCCTAATGTCAGCCAGGCGAGGACGTCTTTCTTGGTGGCTTCGAGGATGGGATCCAGCGCCAGAATGAGACAGGCCGTCCCGATGACGATGAGTTCCGGAAGGATCGTGAGGAGGTCCTGGAGTGGAAAGGTCATCGTGCCGCTGCCTGTTCAGAGGATGAGGGAGAAAGCATTGCCGCGATCGTGGCCGTCGGCTTGTCTGTTGCGGCCGGGGTTTGCTGAGGTTCGACGGCAACGGCCGGAGCCTTCTGGCCGGCCAGGAGCTGCGTCACGCTCGCATGCATGCGGCTCAACAACGGGTTTGGAAAAATTCCCAACGCGAACACGAGTACGATCAACGGGACTAGGGTGGCCGTTTCGCGGGCATTCAGGTCCAGAAGATGCGCGCGATGGGCAGGGGCCGGGGTCCCGAAGACCACGCGTTGCATCAGCCAGAGAATGTAAGCCGCGGCCAGGATTACTCCCAATGCGGCCAGGGCCGTCGCAAATTGACTCCAGACGAACGTGCCGGCCAAGACGAGAAATTCGCCGACGAAGCTGTTGGTGCCGGGAAGTCCCAAGGACGACAGGGCGAAAATCATCAAAAAGAGCGCATACCGAGGCATCGGCCCGGCCAGGCCCGTATTGTCCTGAATCTGGCGGCTGTGGGTTCGTTCATAGATGATTCCGACGCACAAGAATAGGCCCCCGGTGGTGATGCCATGGTTCACCATCTGCATGACCGCCCCTTCGATGCCCTGGATGTTCAGGACGAAGATCCCCAGGGTCACGAAGCCCATGTGGCTGACGCTGGAGTAGGCGATGAGTTTCTTGATGTCCGTCTGGGCCAGGGCCATGTAGGCGCCGTAAATGATGGCGATGATCGAAAGCGCGATCATCGGCTTGGTGAAGGTCACGGTGGCGTCCGGCAGCATCGGCAGGGTGAAACGAAGGAAGCCGTACGTGCCCATCTTCAACAGGACACTCGCGAGAATCACGCTGCCTGCGGTCGGCGCTTCCACGTGGGCGTCAGGCAACCAGGTATGGAAGGGAAACATCGGCACTTTCACCGCGAAGGCGGCGAAGAAGGCGAGAAACAACCACATCTGGAGCGAGGCGCTGTAGGTGCCGCGGCTCAACGCCAGGATGTCGAAGGTATGCCCGCCCTGGAAGTACAGGGCGAGGATCGCAACCAGGAGCAGGACGCTGCCGGCCAGGGTGTAGAGGAAAAACTTGATCGCTGCATAGAGGCGGTTAGGACCGCCCCAGACGCCGATGAGCAGATACATCGGGATCAACATGGCTTCCCAGAACACGTAGAACAGCACGAAGTCCAGGGCCACGAACACTCCCAGCATGGCCGTTTCCATGACCAGCAGCATCGACATGAACAGCTGAACGCGCTTATCGATCGCCGTCCAGGACACGGTGACGCAAAAGGGCATGAGAAACGTGGTCATCAACACAAGGGGGAAACTGATGCCGTCGAGGCCCAGGCTGTATTGCACCGGCGGAGCGGTGATCCAGGAGGCGCGCTCCACGAACTGCATCCCGGCGGTCGAGGAATCGAAGAGCCACCAGAGCGGCAGGGAGAGTACAAAGTCGGCAACGGTCACGCCGAGCGCCAGCCAACGGGCGGATTCCGGCTTGACCAGCAGGCACAACAGGGCTCCAGCCAACGGCAGGAAGACGATCAGACTCAGCCAGGGGAATGAGGTCACGAATGCGTCCTTATCGTGTTCGTTGTCCTAGAACAGTAAATACACCGTCAGAATCACCACAGCGCCCAGCGTCATGCCGAGCGCGTAATGCTGCGTTTGCCCACTCTGTGTCAGGCGGATGAGCCAGCCGCCCCAGGCAATAGCGCGAGCGACTCCGTTGACCGCTCCGTCAATAATCGCGACATCGACATGTTTCCAGAGCCCCTGCGCCGCCGACAGGGTCGGGCGGACCAGCGAGCGGTCGTACGCTTCATCGATATACCACTTGTGAAGCGACAGCTCATAGGCGGCACGCCATTGCCGCGCGAGCCGGTCCGGTAAGCCGGGATTCAGCACATACAGATAGTAGGCAGCTCCGATCCCGGTAAGTCCCATCAACGTGGCGACCGCCATGATACCGTAGGCGGCCGACCCCTCATGATGCGAGGCTGCGCCTTCACCATGGAAGACCGGTTCCAGAAACGCCGGAATACCGAGATATCCGGCGACGATACTCAGGACGGCAAGCACCATCAGCGGAGCGGTCATCGTGGTCGAGGGCTCGTGGACATGGCCTGCGTGATGCGGATCGACGCGGGATTTCCCCCAGAAGGTGACAAAGACCAGACGGAAACTATAGAAGGCGGTCAACCCTGCCGTCAGCAGCCCGCAGATCGTCAGCACCTGGCCCAAGGGACCGGATGACCAGGAAGAGACCAGCAGGTCGTCCTTGCTGAAGAACCCGGCGGTGAGCGGGAATCCTGCCAGCGCAAGTGAGCCCACCAGGAATGTCCAATAGGTGACCGGAAGTGTATCTTTCAAACCGCCCATGTGGCGCATGTCCTGTTCATGGTGCAGGGCGATGATGACCGATCCGCAACCGAGGAACAGGAGGGCCTTGAAGGCGCCGTGGGTGAGCAGGTGGTACATGCCGGCGCTGTAGGCGCCCAAGCCGCAGGCCATCACCATGTAGCCCAGCTGACTCATCGTCGAATAGGCCACCACGCGTTTGATGTCGGTTTGGGTCAGGGCGATGGTGGCGCCCAGCATCATGGTGAGCCCGCCGACCAGTGCCACGACGGTCATGGCCGTGGGAGACAGGTTATACAGCGGTGAGAGGCGTGCGACCATGAAGACACCGGCGGTGACCATGGTGGCGGCGTGGATCAAGGCCGAGATCGGCGTCGGACCTTCCATCGCGTCGGGGAGCCAGACGTGCAGCGGGACCTGCGCGGATTTCCCCACCGCCCCGGTAAAGAGCAGGAGGCAGATCATGGTCATGACCGAGACATCCCAGGTGCCGCCGAAGGGGCCGAGGAGATTCGTGGTCTTGGCAGCCAGGTCCTGCGCGTGCGCGAACACGGTGGCGTAATCGAGCGAACCGAAGGAATACCAGACGAGGAACAGGCCGAGGATGAAACCGAAGTCTCCCACACGATTGACCAGGAAGGCCTTCGTGGCGGCGGCACAGGCGCTCGCCCGTTCATACCAGTGGCCGATCAGCAGATAGGAGCAGAGTCCCACCGCTTCCCAGAAGACGAACAGCTGGAGCAGATTGTCCGCCATCACCAGCATGAGCATGGAGAAGGTGAACAGGGCGATATAGGCAAAGAAGCGGGCGTAGCCCGGTTCGCCATGCATGTAGCCGATCGTGTAGATGTGCACCAGCGTGCTGACGGTGGTGACCAGAATCAACATGACGGCGGTCAGACGATCGATGGAAATCCCGATGTGAATGTCGAGGTTGCCGGAGGTCAACCAGGTATAGAGAGGCACGTTGATGGCCTGGCCTGTGGCCACGTCATGCAACGCCATGAGCGAGAGCAGAAACGAGCCCGCCATGGCCGGAACGGCTACCAGGTGCGCGCGGTCTTTGATCCACTGTTCGCCGATACCGACGATCAGAAAGGCAAACAACGGGAGAAAGGGAATCAACGCATACAGCATGATCAGTGCAGTCGGCCTATCGTTTCAACAGGTTCAGGTCGTCGATATAGATGGATGAATGCGCTCGATGCAGGGCGATAATGATGGCCAGGCCCACGGCCACTTCCGCGGCTGCCACGGTCAAGGCGAAAAAGACGAACACCTGCCCCGCCACATTGTGAAAGTATTCCGAAAAGGCCACGAAGTTGATGTTCGTGGCATTCAGCATCAATTCGACCGACAGCAGGATCACGATGATGTTGCGCCGGATCAACACGCCGACCACGCCGGTGAGAAACACGAACCCGCTCAAAATCAGATAGTAGGATAACGGTACAGCCATGGAATTACCGGTTGTTACTGCACGGGTTCATTGATGTCTTTCTTCGCCAGGATGATCGCCCCGATCATGGCCACCAGCAGAATCAGGGACGCGACTTCGAACGGGAACAAATAGGTGGAGTACAGGGCTTCCCCGATCATTTCCGTATTGCCGGGGCCTGCGATCGGATCGGCCGCCGCCGGGGCCGCTGCGCCGGTTCGTGACTGGATGAACAGGAGAATTACTTCCGTGCACAACATGACGCCGAGAAGCCCTGCCACCGGCAGCTGGCTGTGGTAGCGCTCCTCCGACTTGATGCTCAGCAGCATGACCACGAAGAGATACAGCACCAGAATGGCGCCGGCATACACGACGATCTGCACCGCTGCCAGAAACTCCGCATGCAGGGTGACATAGAGTCCGGCCACATGAAAAAACATGATCAGCAGTGACAACGCGCTGTAGACCGGGTTTCGCAAGGCGACCACCAACAGCGAGGTGGCTGCAATCACCGCGGCGAAATAGAAGAAGAAAATGTGGTCCATGCGTCCGTCGTCTCTTCCGAATCTGATGAAGGTCCCGCCCCCTGTTGCCCTTGCGTCTTGCCCGGTGGCAGCCTGTTCCGCCTCGGTCGTCTCGGTGTGGGGGGCCAGCACGGAGGACGAGGCGGGGGCCTAATTCTCCTTTTGCGGGAGATGCTTGAAGGTGACGTTGAAAAACGCCACGTTCGGATGCTGCAGCTCGAGGCGTTTTTCCCGGACGGGAAACGAACGGTCGCCGATGGCGAGCAGTTGTTGCTTGTTGAGATGCAGTTGGCGCTTATCGTAGACGGCCCATTCAAACTCGCGAGTCATGCCCAGGGCATCCACGGGACAGGCGTCGACGCAAAGGCCGCAGAACAGACAGCGCGTCATATCCATGTAGTATTCCTTCGAATACCGTTTGGTCGGTTCTCCGGGGACTTCTCCGCTGACGACCCGGATGACCCGCGAGGGACAGGCCGCTTCGCACAGGTCGCAGCCCACGCATTTTTCCGTCCCGTCGTCGTACCGAAGCAGGGCCAGCATGCCCCGGTAGTTGTCCGGCAGCAGCCGCTTCTCATGCGGGTATTGCAGCGTAATCGGCTTGTAGTTGAGCAGGTGCGTCAGTGTCGCCTTCATGCCCACCAGAAGCTCATAGAAGGTCAACGTCTTCAGCCAGTCGCCGAACGACGGTTTCCGCTTGGGTTGCGTTGTGACCGCGACGTTCATTTCGCTCCGTTACCGCGGGAAGAAATAGGCGGCAATGGCCGTCAGGACGATGTTACCCAGTGCGATCGGGAGCATCACTTTCCAGCCGAAGCGCATCAATTGGTCATACCGCAGGCGGGGCAGCGTCGCCCGCAGCCAGAAAAACAGGAACAGGAAAAAGTAGACCTTCGCGGCAAACCAGACCACATTTTCGATCCAGGCCAGGGCGTCCAGGCCGAGGTGCCCCAAGATGGTGCCGGGATACGGAGCATTCCAGCCGCCTAAAAACAGGGCCGCCGCCACGCAGGACACCAGAATCATGTTGGCGTATTCCGCGATGAAGAAGAAGGCGAAGCGCATGCCGCTATATTCGGTGAAGAAGCCCGCGACGAGTTCGCTTTCCGCTTCCGGCAGGTCGAACGGCACGCGGTTCGTTTCCGCCACCGATGAAATCACGTAGACGACAAAAGCAAAAATCTGCGGGAAGGGCATGGCGATGACGAACCAGTTCCAGAACCCGCCAGCCTGCGCTTCGGTGATCTTCACCAGGCTGAGCGAGCCGGACAGGAGAATGACTCCGACGATCGCCAGGCCGACGTTCAATTCGTAGCTGATGACCTGCGCGGCGGAGCGGAGTCCGCCGAGGAGGGAGTATTTGCTGTTCGAGGACCAGCCACCCAGAATGATTCCGTAAGCGCCGATCGAGGCAAAGGCCAGGATGTACAGGATGCCGATGTTGATGTCGCTGATCACGAACGGCTTGATCTGCATCCCGAACAATTCGATGGTCATGCTCGGGCCGAAGGGAATGACCGCAAACCCGATCATGGCCGGCACCAGGGCCAGAATCGGTGCAAGGGTAAACATGAACTTATTGGCGCCCGCCGGGATGATGTCTTCTTTGAAGAAGAGTTTGAGACCGTCGGCGATCGGCTGCAGCACACCGTAGGGGCCGACTTCCATCGGGCCCATACGATCCTGCATCCAGCCCAGAACTTTCCGTTCCGCGAGGGTGAGGACCATGACGGTCAGCATCACCACCCCCATTACCGCGGCGATTTGAGCTAACGACACCGCCAGTCGCAATCCGATTTCCATGACAGCAATACTCCTCGTCCCGTCCTACGAGACCTTCGCGAGAGACACGTGCGCGAGCTTAAAATAGGGGATTTGAGTCCGGGGATCAATCGTCCATTCAGCGAGCTGTTTGGCCTCGCCGTCGAAATGCTCCGGGAACCACAACAGGCCGGCCGGCACCCGCTCGCGAATCTTCACCGTTGTGGTGATGGCGCCGCGTGAGTTGGAGACCTTCACCTGCCCGCCGTCCGCCAAATCGAGCCGGGCGGCATCCTCCGGATTGATGGAGAGGAACCCTTCCTGCTGCAACTGGAGGAGCCCCTTGGAGTGAGTGGACAGTTTCCCGGAGTGAAACAGTGTTTGCACGAACATCAGGGTAAACGGGCCGTCGCCCGTCTGCCGGGGCTGGCTCACGGCATACCGTGTCGCCGCATCACCCGCAAAACCCTGTGTCAGATAGCCGCTTAGCACGGCCTGATCCACCTTGGGTGGAGTGGGAGTCGGTCCTAACAGGCCATAACCGGGGATGACCGTCCGAATCTCTTTCAGGATTTCACGCGCATCGCCATATTCAAGCGGCGAGCCCATCAGAACGGAGAGTGCCGAGAACATTTCCCAGTCGGGGCGGCTGTCGCCCACGGGATTGATCGCTTGTCGAACCCCCTGGACATGGCCTTCGGAATTCGTGAAGGTGCCGTCCTTTTCCATATAGGAGCAGGCGGGGAGTACCACATGGGCCATCGCCGCCGTCTCGGTGAGAAACAGTTCCTGACAGACCAGCAGGTCCAGCTTTCCGAGGGCTTCTGCGGCCTGGGCCTCGGCAGGCAGGGTGCCGACCGGATTTTCTCCGACCACGAACAGGGCCTTGAGACTGCCCTTGTTGGCGGCGGCCAGCATTTCGGTGAGCGAGGCACCCGGGGTGCGCGGCAATTCTTCGCGCCACACTGTCGCGATGCGATCGCGGACGGGCTGGTCGTCGAGCGGAGCGGGTCCGGGAAAGAATTCGGCGACGGCGCCCATTTCGACTGCACCTTGATCGTTATTCTCTTCGGCGAGCGGCCCGAGTCCGCAGCCCGGCTTGTCGAGTTTTCCAAGCAGAATCAGCAGGTCCAGAAGATTCGTGACCGTCGCGTCTCCGCCCGGATGGCGCAACACACCGTTACCGACCAGGATGACGAGCCGATTGGCTCCAGCCAGGATTTTCGCCGTCTCCGTCCACTGTGTGCGGGTCTGACCAGTAACGGCCTCCAGGGTTTCCCATGAGATGCCCTGTAGGGCGGAGGTCAGCCGCTGGACGAAGGCCGGCGCCTGCTGTGCGAGCGTGGCATCGACCAGGTTGCCCTCAATGACGGCTTTGGTGAGGCCCAGGACGGTATTCCCGAACTGAGCGGGATGCGTCGGAAAATGTTGCAGGGCCAGGTTCGTGATGTTGCTCAGGGTATCGATGGCCGGCTGCAAAGCTTCCATCGTGACGAGACTGGCCTGCCGTTTCTTGACGGCTTCTTTGACCTTGAGGCCGGTGATCGGGCTGGTCTCGGTGATGTTCGTCCCGACCAGGAGCAACGCGTTTGCGGCGACGATGTCTTCGAACGCGATGGTCCAGCGATGGGTCCCCTGCACGCGTCGGAGCGCCTGCACTCCGTTGAGGTGGCCATACCGAGCGCTGCTGTCGATCCGGTTGGTGCCGATCACCTGGCGCATGAACTTTTGGAACACGTAGAGGTCTTCGTTGGTGCAACGGGAGGTAATGAGTCCACCGAACGCATCCGCGCTGTGCGCCAGCTTCAGGCGCAGCGCCTGTTCGGCGACATATTCCAGCGCGTCTTCCCACGTGGCCTCGACTAACGTGCCTTCGCGGCGGATCAACGGATGGGTGAGGCGGTCGGCATCGCTGCTGGCATGGAAGCCGAAGAAGCCACGGGCGCAGAGGTCGCCGTTGTTCCGTCCGGCTCCGTGAGCGGAATTCACCTCGATCAGCTCATTGCCTTTGGTCTGTACGGTGATCCGGCAGCCGTCGCCGCAGAAGGTGCAGATCGTGTCGGCGCGCTTGAGCATCCAGGGGCGGTACTCATACATGGAGAGCCGGCTCGTAATGGCGCCGACGGGGCAGATCTGAATGCAGCCGCCACAGAATTCGCAATCCAGTTCATGCGGACCGAAGTGTTTGATCTCGGTCATGGTGCCGCGTCCCACCGGAGCCAGCGCCTTCACGTCCATGATTTCATCGCAATATCTGACGCAGCGCAAACACTGCACGCAGCGGTTCATCTGCGTTTCGATGAGGGGGCTGAAGTACTCTTTCTGGAAGATGCGCTTGGTTTCCGTGAACCGGCTGGTCGTCGGGGTGTATTGATGCGAGAAATCCTGGAGGTCGCATTTGCCGCCCTGGTCGCAGACCGGGCAATCCAACGGATGGTTGGCCAGGATGAATTCCAAGACCGACTTGTGGGCGTCGTCCACCGTGGTGGTGGCGGTGCGCACGGCCATGCCTTCGGCGACCGGCGTGCTGCAGGCGGTCTGGAGCTTCGGCATCTTCTCGACTTCGACCAGGCACATCCGGCAGTTCGCGTCCGGCTTCAGCTTGGGGTGGTAACAAAAATGCGGAATCATCACGCCGACACGCCGCGCCGCTTCGATCACCAGGGTTCCCTTAGGAACCGCGACCGTCGTGCCGTCGATGGTGAGCCGGACTGTTTCTGGTTTTTGATCAGGCATAATATATGTCGTTCGTCGCTCGTGAAGCGTGCAGTGTTGTGAGTGATGCGCAGCGTCCGTTCTTCTCCGATGACCAGAGACGCTTCACGAGATACGTCACTGTTTGGCTCCCGCCGGTTCCGGCCGTATTAAGTTTGCCGCCTCGGCCGCGTGGATCATGGCGACATACTCGTGCCGCCAATGTTTGAGCGTGCTCAGGATCGGCGAGACTTCGGCATCACCGAAGGCGCAGACCGTTCGGCCGGCAATGTTTTTACACAGGTCGGTCAGGGTTTCAAGGTCCGCCAGCTGCCCCCGCTTGTTGACGATCCGTCGCATGATCTGCACGAGCCAGGAGCTGCCTTCACGGCAGGGACTGCACTTGCCGCAGGATTCGTGATAGAAAAATTCCATCAGCCGCAGGGCCGCCCACACCATGTCGGTGCCCTCTTCCATGACCGTCACACCGCCCGACCCCAGCATCGACCCGGCCAATGCGACGGATTCGAAATCCAGCTTCACGTCGAGGTGGTCGGGCGTCAGGAAGGGCGCGGAGGCGCCTCCGGGAATGAAGGCCTTCAATTTTTTGTCCGACCGCATGCCGCCGGCCTGTTCGTAGATCAGTTCGCGAAAGGTGATGCCCATCGGGACTTCGTAATTCCCGGGCCTCGCGACATGCCCGCTGACGCAGAAGACTCGTGTGCCGGTGCTCTTCGGTGGTGACCCGATCGAAGCGAACCATTCGGCGCCCCGGTTCAGGATGTGCGGCAGATTGGCCAGGGTTTCGACATTGTTCACCACGGTCGGCTTGTTGTAGAGCCCGTGCGTGGCGGGGAACGGCGGCTTGACGCGCGGAAGGCCGCGCTTGCCTTCGAGCGATTCCAGGAGCGCCGTCTCTTCACCGCAAATATACGCGCCGGCTCCCCGATGCACCCAAATGTCGATCGTGGTGTTCGAGCCGAAAATATTCTTGCCGACATATCCGGCGGCCCGCGCCTCGTTGATGGCCTGTTCGAGAATCTTGGCTCCCAGGACAAATTCCCCGCGAATGTAGATGTAGGAACTGGCCGCGCCGATGGCGTAGCAGGCGAGCAACATGCCTTCGAGCAATTGGTGCGGGTCGCGTTCGATGAGCTGCCGATCTTTAAAGGTGCCCGGTTCGCTTTCATCGGCGTTACAGCAGAGGTACCGCGGGCCCTGGTAGTCCTTGGGCAGAAATCCCCATTTGACTCCGGTCGGGAAACCGGCGCCGCCGCGCCCGCGCAAGCCGGACTTCATCACTACCGCGGTTACCTCCGCAGGGCTGACCTTGCCCAGCACCTTCCGGATTGCCTGGTAGCCGCCGGCGCGTTCATACTCCGCCAGCGAACCCGTATAGCCGGGTTGCAGCATGTTTTTCAGCAGAATGGGTTCGTACTTCGGCATAGTCTTTAGTCTCGTGAAGCGTCGTCCGTGAAGCGTGAAGCGTTAGATCCCCCGGTTTTCTTGCTTGCGAACGACGAGATACGATTCACGTTTCACGCCCCTGGTTTCGCCCCGCTCGGTTCCGGCCACATGAAAGGGCCGGTCTTCAGCGAACAGGTGCCGGTCTGTCGTAGGTCGGCCAGAATGCGATCCAGCTTCTCTTCCGTCAGCCGCTCGTAATAGTCGTCGTTGACCTGCATCATCGGGCCGGTTCCGCATGCCGCCAGGCATTCCACGATACTCAAGGTGAAGAGGTGGTCCGGCGTCGTCTCGCCCGGCTTGATGCCGAGTTTCGCGCTGATCCAGCCGATGACCGTATCCGATCCGACCAGTGCGCACATGAGCGACTTACAGACCTGCAGGTGGAATTTCCCCACCGGCTTGAGATTCAACATCGTATAAAACGTGGCCGTCTCGTACACCTGCGGCGGAGTCAGCTTCAACAGCCCGGCGATTTCCTGCATGGCCGCTTCCGTGATATAGCCCTGCTCCCGCTGCGCCAGATAGAGAAGGGGCAGCAGCGCGGACCGTTTGACCGGATAGCGGCTTAGAATGTCGTCGATCTCTGCCTTGTGCGTCTCTTTCAGCATCTATCGTGTCCCTATGCCTGCGCCACGATGAATCGTGAGCCGGTCTTCTTCCTGCGCGCGCCCTCTCATCTATCACATTCTCCCATCACGATGTCGTAGGTTCCGAAGATGGTGATGATGTCCGAGATCAGGTAGCCGCGGGCCATGTGATCGAATGCGCCCATGTGGATGAACGAGGGGGCGCGAATTTTCAATCGGTAAGGCCGCGGGCTTCCGTCGCTGACGATGAAGAACCCGAGTTCTCCCTTGGGCGCTTCGGTGCCGCAATAGGTTTCGCCTTTGGGCGGCTTGAAGCCCTGCGTGAAAATAATAAAGTGATGGATCAGGCTCTCCATGTCGCGCATGACCTTCGCCTTGGGCGGGGGAATGACGTGCGGCACGTCCGCCATGATCGGTCCTTCCGGCATCTGGTCGAGGCATTGGGCGATGATCCGCGCGCTCTGCCGCATTTCCTCCATGCGCACCCAGTAGCGATCGTAGGTGTCGCCGCGTTTGCCGACCGGCACTTCCCACTCGACCTTGTCGTACACACCGTAGGGCTCGTATTTGCGCACATCGTAATCGACCCCCGATCCGCGGAGCGTCGGCCCGGTGAGCCCGAAATTGATCGCGTCTTCCGCGGAAATCACGGCGATGTCTTTGGTCCGTCCGACCCAGATCCGGTTGGACATGAGCAGTTGGTTGTATTCGTTGACCTTCTCAGGGAAGGTCTGCAGGAACGCCTTCAGCCGGACCACGAGATCCGGGGTGAAATCGCTGTCCACCCCGCCGATGCGATAGTAATTCAACGTCAGCCGCGCGCCGCAGAGCTTTTCGAACATATCCAAGAGCACTTCGCGTTCGCGAAACGTCCAGAAAAAGACGGTCATGGCTCCGATGTCGAGCGCCTGGGTGCCGAGCCAGAAGAGATGACCGATGATGCGTTGCATCTCGGCAACGATGGTGCGGACGTATTCCGCCCGTTCCGGCACGGTGATGTCGAGCAGCTTCTCCACCGCGCGGACGTAGGCATAGTTGTTCGTCATCGCGCAGACATAATCCAGCCGGTCGGTATGCGGGATGACCTGCATGTAGTGGAGGCCTTCCGCCAGCTTCTCGACGCCGCGATGCAAATAGCCGAGGTCCGGTGTGGCCTTCACGATCCGTTCACCGTCCAGTTCCAGCACCACCCGGAGCACGCCGTGTGTACTCGGGTGTTGCGGGCCCATGTTCAGTAACAGCTCTTCACGGCGACGTGTGCCGCCCTGGTGCTCGGCGACGAGGTAGGCCTGCTTCTCCTGTTCCGGAACTTCCCCTTCCGTCTGTTCCTCCGGAGCTTCGTCCAGACGAGGAATGAACGGGAACGAGCTGCGCCAGCCGCGTCCTTCGGCCGGGAAATCCTTTCGCAGGGGATGGCCTTCTTCGTAGTCGTCGGGCAAGAGGATACGACGTAAATCGGGGTGGCCGACGAAGGTAATGCCCATCAGGTCATAGACTTCCCGCTCCATGAACTCGGCGCCTTTCCAGATGCCGGTCACCGAGGCGATCTGCGGCGCTTCTTCGGTGACGCGTGCTTTCAAGCGGATGCGCCGGCGGTGAGCCAGTGAGAGGAGCTGATAGACCACCTCAAACCGTTCCGGGTCGTTGGGGTAGTCCACCGAGCAGATGTCGGTGATATGGTCGAATGAAGCCTCCGGCGTGTCGTGCAGCCAACGCGCGACATCCACGATTCGAGCGGCGGCCACGCGGGCCGTGATCTCGTTTCGGGCGGTATCCACCTCCACGCCGCGGACGGCGTCGGGAAAGGTGGTCATAAGTCGTTCAAGCAGCGGTTGCATGTGTCTCGGCACGTACGGTTCGTCGATGACTTACCTGACGAAGATCTTTTCGCGCTGAATCTTTTCCTGTAATTTCAACAATCCGTCCAGCAGCGCTTCAGGACGCGGCGGACAACCGGCAATATACACATCGACCGGCACGATCTGGTCCACACCCTGCACGACGGCGTAACTGTTGTAGTGATTGCCGGAGGTCGCGCAGGATCCCATGGAAATCACATACCGGGGTTCGGCCATCTGATCGTAGATGCGGCGGATAACGGGGGCCATCTTGCGCGACACCGTGCCGGCCACGATCATCAGGTCGGACTGGCGGGGCGAGGCGCGGAATACGCCGGCACCGAAGCGATCGATGTCGTAGCGCGACGACACGCTGGCGATCATTTCGATGGCGCAACAGGCCAGCCCGAACGTCATCGGCCATAACGACGATTTCCGCGCCCATCCAACGAAGGCATCGAGATTTGTCGTCAGAATATTGGCATCCAGTTGCCGCTCTAAAAAGCTCATAGGTAGTATCTCGTTGTTCGTGAAGCGTCGTTCGTCGAAAGCGGAGCCAGGTTCCCGAGCGCCTGCGCTTCACGTTTCACGAGCGACGAATAACGGTTTGTTCTCAGTCCCATTCGAGCGCTCCCTTTTTCCAGGCGTACCAGAACCCGACGATCAGGATGGCGATAAACACGACCATTTCGACGAGCCCCACCAGTCCCAACTTCTTGAACGCCACGGCCCAGGGGAACATGAAGACGATTTCGATATCGAAGATCACGAACAGCATTGCAATGATGTAATACCGGATCGGGAACTGCACACGCGCGTCGGAGAACAAGGGGCTGCCGCTCTCGTACGGCGCGAGTTTGGCGCGATAGGGACGGCTCGGACGAACGATGCGTCCCAGGAGAATCTGGACGGCGCCGAACGCAAATGCGATCACGATGAAAATCAGGATGGGGATGTAGTTCAGCGGTGCGGCTTCGCTACCCATGACAGACCTGTGAATCGTGAAGCGTTGTGTGTGAAGCGTCGTGTGCCGGCGCGCTTGTTCGCAAAATCGATCCGAAGAACGGCTGGAATTTCAGTCCGTCCAATTCTGGCTTGGCCATGCCCTTGTGCTGTATCAGCACCTTGAATGTGCGACCCATGCCGTCCGGTCTCAGCAGGTGTATCGCCGCGTAAAACTCGGGCGATTCCGGCTGGAGCGATTCCAGCAATTGTTCGGCGCCCAGGCCGATCAAGAAACTCATCTGATTCGTAAATCCGGTGACGTCCAATCCGGCCCGTCGGCCCGTTTGCGCCAGGGTGGTGAAGTCCACGTGGGCGGTCATGTCCTGCTCCCCCACCCGGTCGTACGCATCCTCAGAGGTGGTTTGGTGGTAGTAGCAGAGGAATGTGCCGTTCTTGCGGTCCGGGCCATAAAGGTCTTCGGCGGTGTGGCCGTAATCGATCGTCAGCACGGCGCCGCGCGCCATCACCTGCGCCACCTGCGTCATCCAGCGGACTGCGTCGAGATTGATTTCAGCCCGATAGCCGTCCGGCAGGTTGATCCCGCCCTCTCGCAGGTAGGCGGAGAGTTCATTGGAGAGGGGGCGGTAGACCTCGCAGAACCTGTCGTCGCGATTGTCGACATAGATTTCCTGCGGCCGGCCGTCGACCACCGCCAACCGGTGAACAGGAAAGGCATCCACGAGCTCATTCGAAAAAAAGAGTCCGGTGACGCTGTTCGGCGGCAGATCGTCCAGGCGGTCAAGCCACGCCACGCGCCCGGCCTGTCCTACCCAGGGAGCCAGATTGTGTTGCTGCTGGGTGCGCATCGCGGCGCTGCGCTCGATCAGGATGTAGCGAAGGCGATTGCCGAGGTTCGCGGGCGCGTTCCGGCAAGCCGTCAGGAAATCCCGCGCCAGCAGTCCCTTGCCCGCGCCCATCTCCACCACGGTGAAAGGGTCCGGATGCCCGAGCAGAGCATCGAGTTGCTGTGCCTGTCTGGCTACCGCCTGACCGAGAATCGGATGCACGTCGGAACTCGTATAAAAATCGCCCGACCATCCGATGCGTTCCTTGGCGGGATCATCGACGGGGCGAACATAGTAGCCGTACTGCGGATGATACAGGGCGAGGTCCATGAAGCGGGCGAACGGAATCGGACCAGTGGCTGCGATTTCAGCCCTGATTTCCGCCAGGAGTTGTGGATGCCCAGTGCTCAAAGTGACACCACCCTTGTCGGTAGTCGCCTCCCGTTTCACGCGTCATCGCTGGAAACAGCACTTCTACCGGATTCTCTAGGGAAAAGAGTGGGTTAGATTAGCCGCTGGCTCTGCGGCAAGTCAAGGCGAAAAGACCCGGCGGGCGCGGCGGCGAGCCCAGTCTCGGTGCTCGCAGACCGCGCACCAGGATCACCCTCAATTTTTCAGGAGCGGGCGGTGCTCGGTCCATGCGCGCAGTCGAGTCTGCACTCGCCGCTTCGCCGCCGGTAGGAAAACAAGAGGGTGGGTCCTGTCGCGGCGAACAGCCACATCGAGTTCGGGGCACCCACGACTAGCCCTCCCGATTCCCCGATCTCTCGACCTAGGTTCCTGGCCGACTGATCCAACAGATCATGAATGGCTTCAGCCTAGCAGTGCTGGCCTCAGAACGGCCTGGTCAGGCCTTGGAGTGACTTAAGCACCTCACCGACTTGGCGAACTCATCGCCTGACATCCCTCGCAGTAGGGCGAAGGTTGCCATGCTATTCGGCGAACCTTTCAGTCAAGATCGAAGTCTTCCGCGCGATGACGGGGGCAATGGCACGGGGAGGTGGCCAGGTGAGGTGGGCTGCACCGGGAGGTCTACATCATTTTCTTAAAGATCGTCAGAAGCCGTTGGCAATAGGTGGGATCGGACGAGAATTCGGCCTCGGTCAGCGGCCTATTCAAGAACTCGTTGTACCCGGGCAGCGATCGTACCTCGGGAGAGTTGAGATCACGAAACCCCATAGACCAGTTGGGAAATTGTCGTGCCGATATGGTTGTCTGCAAGAGCGTGAGGACTCCGGTATGTCGCTCATCCTGGTAGATTTTGGCGTAGAGGTTCAACACCGTTTGTTCCTCGCCCTCGAGCGCCTGCATAAAATTTCCATTTTTATAGAGCAAGAGTCCCGTGATGCCTAATCGACTGTTGTTGGCATGGCAGGAGGCGAGCAGGTCGGTGAGTTGAGATGGAGAAAACAGTCTCGTAGCGGAACTGGCGTACACGAGGCAAAACATCAGGCCCTCCCCTGCGGCGGTGATTCTGTGGCAGTCGGTCGTCACAACGAACCCCGCAGCCTGTACCGAGGAGGCCCACGGCGTTCAACGATACTCTGCGGCCATTTTTTCGCTCGATCAAGTCAAATTGATTTTTTCCCACTGCCGACCTTGGCTGCGAGGATATCGCTGTCCGCTTGTCCGTCTGTTCTTCGATATGTGTCCACCGAAATGAAGGGATGTGGAGTCGGGCGTGTCTGATGATGAGGCCAACCGGCTGGTATTCGAGTGATGGTCTGCCCGGTTGTCTGCGCTCTGCCGCTGGTGGGCCCATCCAAGATGCGTTGAATCGTTAGAATGACGCCTGCGCCTGTCCGAGGGGCCGGGCGAGTGCCTGGGATGATTCACATCGTCTCGTGTATGGACGGACGAACATGGCTGAGCCGTTGCGCAGGATGTGGAGCGCAAAGCATAACGAGCCTAGCTTGAGAGGCGGGGGAAGACGGGCGATGGGGCAGTCTCGAGAGACGTCTGCAAACAGGCGAAGATCTCTTGGCGTGGTTGAGGGACAGGCCGATGGGGCGGTCGGGCGGATGAACCAGAGCCTTCTAGATGAGGACTCCAGCGTCATTGTCCAAGCGCCAAGGGGCTTCGCCAATCCATCTCACTGACGATGGCGAGATGGCCTGCGTTGCTACGCCCCGTGGCACTTCTTGAATTTTTTTCCGCTCCCGCAGGGGCAGGGATCGTTGCGACCGGTCTTGTCCGCCTGGCTCTGGACGGTTTGCGTGGCCGGTTCATCGCTGCGGTTGAGCACCATGCGCGGCGGCGGGGTCGGTTCGGGTGCGGGAGGAGGCGGTTGCTCGCCCCGCACGGCCTGGACGCGGAACATCCGCTCCAGCACATCCGACTTGATCCGGTCCATCATGGACGAGAACATGTCGAACCCTTCGCGCTTGTACTCGATCAGCGGGTCCTTCTGCCCATACCCACGCAGGCCGATGCCGTCCCGCAGATGGTCCATGCCCAGCAAGTGATCTTTCCAGTGGTGGTCGATGACTTGAAGGAGCAGCATCTTTTCCAGATACCGCATCAGCTCGGAGCCGAGTTCCTGTTCTTTGTGGTCGTAGGCCCGCCGGACCTGGTTCTGAATGTCCTCAATCAGCGCATCCCGGCCGACGTCTTTGAAATGGTCGGCGACGCTGCCCTTGCCCTGGGTGATGTCGAGGGCGAACTGGCCCTGCAAGGCCTCCCCGAGGCCATTGAAGTCCCATTCTTCCTGGTATTGGTCGGCCGGGCAGTAGGTCTCCACGAAGTTGTTCACGATGTCCCGCATCATGTCGTGAATATCCTGCTGGATGTGCTCGCCGGCCAGCACGGCGTGGCGGTGCTGGTAGATCACTTCCCGCTGCTTGTTCATCACGTCGTCGTATTCGAGGAGCTGTTTGCGGATTTCGAAGTTGTGCGCCTCGACTTTTTTCTGTGCGTTGGCGATCGCTCTGGTGACCATCCCGTGTTCGATCGGCACGCCTTCTTCCATGCCCAGCTTGAGCATCAACTGGGACACGCGCTCGGAGGCGAAAATGCGCATCAGATCGTCTTCGAGCGACAGGTAGAAGCGCGAGGAGCCCGGATCGCCCTGGCGGCCGGCGCGGCCACGGAGCTGGTTGTCGATGCGGCGGCTTTCGTGCCGCTCGGTGCCGAGGATATGCAGCCCTCCGGCGGCGACCACTTCCTGCTTGTCCTTTTCGCAATCGTCCTTAATCTGGTCGAAAACTTCCTGTTTACGTGCGTCCGTCAGGTTTTCGTCCTGGTACAGGATGCGTTTGAACAGGAAGTCGGCGTTGCCGCCCAGGAGAATGTCGGTGCCGCGGCCCGCCATGTTGGTGGCGATGGTGACGGCGCCCTTGCGGCCCGCTTGCGCGATGATCTCCGCTTCTTTCTCGTGGAATTTGGCGTTCAGCACATTGTGCTTCACGCCGTTTCGGCTCAGGTAGCCGGACAGCCGCTCGGACTTTTCAATTGAGACGGTGCCGACCAGGACCGGCTGCCCACGTTCGTTGCAGTCCTTAATTTCCTCGACGATCGCCGTGAATTTTTCTTTTTCCGTCCGGAAGACGACGTCGGCGTAATCCTTGCGGACCATCGACCGATTGGTCGGCACCACGTTGACGTCCAGATTGTAGATCTTGGCAAACTCTCCCGCTTCCGTGTCCGCCGTGCCGGTCATGCCGGCCAGCTTCTTGTACATACGGAAGTAGTTCTGGAAGGTGACGGAAGCCAGGGTCTGGTTCTCGTTGGCGATCTTGACGCCTTCTTTGGCTTCCACGGCCTGGTGCAACCCGTCGCTCCACCGACGGCCCGGCATCAACCGGCCGGTAAACTCATCGACGATGATGACTTCGCCGTCCTTGACCACGTAATCGACATCGCGCTTGTAGAGTGAGTAGGCCTGGAGGGCCTTCACGACGTGGTGGACCAGATCCATGTGCTGCAGGTCGTAGAGGTTGTCCACGCCCAGCAGTTTCTCCACACGGACGTTGCCCTCTTCGGTGAGCGAGGCGGTTTTGGTCTTTTCTTCGATCGTATAGTCGTGCTCCGCCTTGAGCTGCGGGATGATCGAATTGATGCGGTAGTACAGATCGGTCGTTTGATCGGTCGGACCGGAAATGATCAATGGCGTGCGCGCTTCGTCGATCAGAATGCTGTCCACTTCGTCCACGATGGCGAAGTTCAGCGGGCGCTGGACGCATTGGCTCAGGTCGCTGACGATCAGATTGTCGCGGAGGTAATCGAACCCGTATTCATTGTTGGTGCCGTAGGTGATCTCGGCGCGATAGGCCTCATGCCTGGTGCAGGGTCGCAGGTGCTGCAGGCGTTTGTCCGACGCTTCATAGGTCGGATCGTAGAGAAAGGACGCATCGTGCTGGATAATGCCGACGGAGAGACCGAGCGCGTGATAGAGCTGTGCCATCCATTGCGCGTCGCGCTTGGCCAGGTAATCGTTGACGGTGACCAGATGGGCGCCTTTGCCTTCCAGCGCATTGAGATACAGCGGGAGGGTGGCGACCAGGGTTTTGCCTTCACCGGTCTTCATTTCGGCGATCCGGCCTTTATTCAGAATCATGCCGCCGATGAGCTGCACGTCGAAATGCCGCATATTCAAGCGGCGGCGGGACATTTCCCGGCAGACGGCGAACGCTTCGGGCAGAATGTCTTCCAGCGTCTCTCCGTCTTCGAGACGCTTTTTGAACTCTTGCGTCTTCTCGGCCAATGCCTGGTCGGACAAGGGTGTGAGGCTGGACTCGAGTCCGTTGATACGCTCGACGATCGGGCGCAACGCTTTGATCTCGCGGTCGTTTTTGCTTCCGAAGATGATGTTCAGGACTTGGGTCAACATGCAGACGTACCTTTATTCACTTGAGCCTTCTCACGGGCGAGACTCACCCTCTGAGCATAGGCTCGGCGGCGGAGTATACAGGAATCCATAGGGGAATCCTACCCAAACAGCGCCGGAGGTCTCAACTGCTCTGCAACGAACGGAGCCACCGCGCCTCCTCTCGTTGCTTTCGCCTGCGCTGCGATCTATAGTGAGGCTCATCGCTTCGCCGGCTCTACAGGCGAAGGTCACCCACGGATTCCACTGCGGATTTCGATGCGGCAAGGGGCCACCTTCTCTCTCAGTCTCATCACGAGCGTTCCGCTCTTCTCCATGATTGTTTTCCTGGCACCCGTTGACGTGTCGGCCGCTTCCTCCGCGTCGTCCGACTCGGCGCGGCGCAGTTATGAGCGGGGCGTGACATTGTTTCGCGAAGGCAATGCCGACGGCGCGATCGAGGCGTTGAAGAAGGCGCTCGTACAAAATCCCAAGCTGGCCGAGGCCTACCATGTGTTGGGGCTTGTGTATTTTCAGAGCAGGCGCAATCCCGACGAGGCGATCCAGGCCTACAAGCAGTCGCTGAAATTGGGGCCGGCTTCCGCGGAGATTCTGAACGATCTCGCCGATGTGTATCTGGCGCAAGGACGCGGCAGCGACGCGGAGGGGGTACTGCGGCAGGCGCTGGATATCGCACCCGGAAATGAAGAAGCCCATCTGGATCTGGCGCGCCTCTATGAAGCGCGGCATGATCGCGCGAATGCCCTGAAGATGTATCAGTCTCTCCTGCGGGTGCGTCCTGACCATGCCGAGGCCCTGTATCATTTGGCGAGTCTCTACGACAGCCAAGGTGACCTCAAGCTGGCCCGCGAGTATTTGTCCCGTCTCACCCAGGCGAACCCCGGGCATGCGGATGCCTGGTATCTCCTCGGGCGACTGGCCGAGCGCGGCAACGACCTCAACGCCGCCGCCGCCGCATTCAAGGAAGCCATTGCGGTCAAGGCCGATCTGGTCGATGCCCATTACAACCTGGGGTTCGTCTATCGGAGTCAGGGCCTGCTGGCCGAGGCGGAGCGGGAATTTCTGGAAGTGATCCGGTATCGTCCCGAATATGCGGAAGCGCACTTGAATCTGGGCATGGTCTACACCAGCTTGAACCGGCTGGAGGAGGCGGAGAAGGAGCACGAGCGGGCGGTGGCTCTCAAGCCTCAATCGGCGGAGGCCCACTATAACCTCGGGGTCTTTTACGAGCTCCACCGCAAGGACATGGGGCGTGCGCTGGCGCAATACCGGCGCTATCGGGACCTTGGCGGTCGCGACGAGCGGGTCGAGCGCATCATCGGCATGGGCGGACCGTAACCGGCCCCGGCCGAATGGCCCTTGGAGGCCAAAAGTTGCGTTGACGCTCCGTCGGTCAGTTTGTTAGCATGCACCCCAGATTTTGGGCCTTTCCTTATGCGAAGTTCCCGTTTTAGAAGCATCGTCTGGGTGGTCGCATTCGCCGTCATTGCCTTATTGGCGGTGACGACCGGAAGCGCGGTCGCGCACGAACTCCAACATGCCGCGCATCACGATGCCGGGATGCATGGATCCGGCATTTGTGCCTGGATGTGTGCGACGGCCGGGGTCCATGTGGTGACTTCCGTTCACTCGACGCACCTGCTCACCGTGGCCGGTGACGCTTCGTTCCGCTCTGACACTGTGCTCTTGCCTCAGTTACTCGCTCCGAGTCGTCCCCGCGCTCCACCCCTGTTCGCCTAATCCAAGTCTCCGTTGTGCCTGTCTCGCTCCGTGACTTGATGTTGCAGAGTCTGAGGAAACAGTTCGGCGAGGTGTCTCGCATGCTGTGGGTGCATTCCTTCTTTCAGATCGTCGGAATACGAGGACACTGTGATGGTCCCTGTGCGTGAGATCGGCGTGGCTGTGTGTGGTGCTGCGGCCTTGCTGGCCCTCGTGGGCTTCAGCAGCGGAGCCTCTGCCCACAAGGAATCCGAGGCTGTCACGACGCTTGGGGCGCCGCTGACACTCGTCCAGTCCACCGCGGCGCTCTCTCCCCCCACACTTCGGTTTCATCGCGATGGAAGGCTGCACGCGGCCTGGATTGAAAAAAACGGGGTGCAGGGGGAAGTGAAGACGGCAGCTATTCCTACTGATCATTCGGCGATCACACAGGTGCCCGTCAATCCGCCGGGTGCCGGGCCGGAAGCCGTGCATCAATCACCGGGTTTTGCCATAGGTGGTGACGGAGAACAGTTCGTCACCTGGTCCTCTGCCAATAAGACCCCCGGAGCATTATTCGCGTCGGATCTCCGCCTCGCGCGATTGGACGCGGGGGGCATGCCTGTTCAGCCGCCGGTGCAGGTCAATGACGATGGCTTGGCCATCTCGCATACCTTCGAGCATGTCATTGCCGGCAACAATGGCGAGGTCTTTGTCGCCTGGCTGGATGGGCGGAACAAGGACCGGAGCGGGGCGAGCATTCTGTTCATGTGCTCCCGGGACCATGGCGCCACGGTCGGCAAGAATCTCGTTCTCGACGGGATGGCCTGTCCCTGTTGTCGCCCGATGCTCGCGCAGGCACCGGATGGGTCGCTGTGGGCTGTCTGGCGCAAGACCTTCGAGGGCAATGTGCGGGATATTGTAATTGCGCATTCACCCGACCAGGGCCGGACGTTTTCCACGCCGACCGTCGTCAGTCGGGACGGGTGGGTCTTTGACGCCTGTCCCCATCGGGGCCCTTCGATCGCATTCGATGGCCTGGGACGCCTGTATATCGGGTGGTACACCGAGGGCAAGGACGAACAGCCGCGCCTCTTTATTTCAACATCGGACGATCAGGGCGCGACGTTTTCCGCGCCGGTGGCGCTGCACACCGCCACCACCTCTCTGCCGGACAACCTTCACATGGCCGTCCATCCGGATGGCCGGGTCGTGGCGGTGTGGGAAGAAGTGACGGGGGTGCGGAAGCGCGTGGTGATGCGGGTTTCCGACGATCGCGGGCAGACATTCGGCCCGATGCAGACCTTGAGCCGCGGCTCGAAGGCCGAGCATCCGACCGTGGCTATCCACGACAGTGGAACGGTCGCGTTGGGCTGGACCGAACATGCCTTTCCGCATAACAGAATTATCGTGCAACAAGGGCAATTGTCGCGCGTGGTGACACCCTAGCGCGGTCCGGAAGTGCGACGACAACGACGGAATAATTCGCAGGATGCTCAAAAAGGCCGTCCGGCAAGGCCGCAGCAAGGGCAGGGGTGAAGCGTACTGTTCACGCACGGTGAGGCTCTGAACGCCGCGAGAACGAAGCCGACGGACTTTTTCAGCATTCTGCACGAGCAAGGGGAGGACTCATGAAGACGCAGGTGGATCAACGGGTGGGACGAATGGGGCTGTATGGGTTGGTGGGATTGGCGCTCATGCTGTGGGCGCCTGGCGTGTCCGCCGCGGATGGAAAGGCGGACAAGTCGTTCACCATGGCCGTGACCGACCAGCAGGGGGTCGAGACCGAGTTGAAGAACGGCATCTTCTATTGGGAAGAAAAAATGAGTGAAACCTCGTTCGTCCCGCATGAGTTGCGGCACCTGCCGGCCAAGCGCGGCACGGCGACGGTCAATATCAAGTTCGACCAGATCAAGCAGATCGAGATGAAGCCCGGTGCCGACAAGACTGCGCCGGCCATGACGGTGACGTTGATCAACGGCAAGAACGGGGAGTTTACGCCCGCCGTCAGCGGCAGCTTCAAGGGAGAATCGGATTTCGGCCAGGTCGAAGTGCCGATCGGATCCGTATCCAAGGTGATGTTCAAGTAAGGGCGGAACGAATCGTTTCGAAAGGACGTGTCCCATGGAGAATGTGCTCGTGGCGCAATCGTGGCAACCCAAGCGATCGATGACAGGGTGGGGAGCATCGCTCCTGCTGCACGCCTGTCTCGCCCTCGCTGCATTCGGACTGATGCCGAAAATGGCCATGATCGCGGAGAAAGAGCCGTTCAAGTGGGATGTGGCGCTGGTCGAGGCCCCGCGCGAAGTGGTGCGCCAGGAAGAGCCGGCCCCGGTGCCGCAGGTGCAGCCTCCCGCTCCGACACCCGTGAAGCCGCGACCTGAGCCGGTGCGCGCCGTGCCGCCGCCGCCTCAGCCGGTGCAACGCCAGGTCGAAACCCGGGTGGTGCCGCAGGCGATCCAACGTGAGGTGCAGCCGGTCGTCGAAACGGTTCGTCCTCAGGAGCAGATTCAGCCGACCAGGGAAGTGGTGCAGGTACAGGCGAAGCCCCTCGAGCCGCAAGAGATCCAGAAAACGGAACCGTTGATGCAAGCGGCGGTGCCGGCTGAGGTGGTACGGGAAACGGCTGCGGCCGTCGAACAAACGGTGGTGGAAGCGGCGCCGGTGACGGCGCAGACCTATCAGGCGCAAGCGGTGGTGAGTGCGCCGGCGGTCATGGAGACGAGGCCGGAACCGATCGTCACGGCGAGTGCACCGGTCGTGCAGGCGGCTCCGGCGTCTGAGCCGGCTCCGCCAAGTCCCGCTCCGGCCGTGGAGGCTGTCGCATCTGTCAGTGAGCCGGCACCTGCTCCTCCTTCCCCGGCGGAACCGGTCGCTGCCGCCCCTGCGCCGGCGGCCGCTGCGCAGCCGGATCCGGCGACGTTACAAGAACATCAAGTCGTGGCGCGCGTGGCGACGCCGCGGCCTGCCACCAAAGCCGACTACGGCTGGCTGGCCGAATCGCTGCATCGTCGCATCATCGAACTCCGGCATTATCCCAGCACGGCGCGCTTGAATGGCTGGGAAGGCAAGGTCGTCTTGAAGGTGTCGATCCGCAACGACGGCCAACTCAAAGATGTCGAGGTGGTGAAAAGTTCAGGGCATGAGTCGTTGGATCAGGCGGCGATGGAAGCGGTGCGGCGCGCCTGTCCTCTGCACATGAAGCATGAATTGACCGCGCCGATGGTCGTGCTGCATTTGCCGGTCAGTTACAGTTTGAATCGCTAGGCGGCCTCGGTGGATGACCCTGGTGCCCATCCTGCGGACCGTCCGGAAAGAGTCAGTCGCTGATTATGGAGAGGGTACGCAAAGGTCTGCGACCGGTAGGTGTTCCGATTCTCGTCTGTGCGGGGATTCTCGCCGCCTGGTGGATTGCCGCGGGCTGTGTGTGGGCTGGAGATGGGCAGGCCGGCGGTTCCGAGTCTGAGCGGGCTCAGCGGATCGAGGCCCTCCAGAAAGAACGGAATCGCATTCAGCGGGAATTGAATCAATTGAAACAGCAGCCGGACGGGGTCAGCCGCTCCTCGGTGCCGAGGACCGAACTGAGCGACCAGCCCACCCGGACGTTGAAAGAATCCATGGAGTCGGCTCCGGGGGTAGCGGTGTCTCCGGGAGCAGGGGGACGAGCCGTCGATCTCACCATCAGAGGAGCCGGAAAATGAATGTGGAAAGGAACGGGCAGTGATGGGCCGGTCTGAAACAAGCCTGGGCGGGCTGTTGGCCCTGTGCCTCGGCGTGGCGATCCCTGTTGGGGCCGCGCAGGCGGAGTCGGCCGTTCCCTTTGAGCTCGGTCAGAAATTTGTGACCGAACATAAGGTGAAGAGCCTGGTAGGTCCTTCCGTGCAGGTTGGGGAGCAAGGGCAGATTTCGCTGTCCTGGATGGAAGAAGACAAGGATGTGCGGTCCGTCCTCTATGCTCGTAGCACGGAACCGGGCGGACCGATGGGAGCGCCGGTACGCATCAACCGTCCGGAAGACGTGCCCTATTGGCGCCAGGAAGCGCCGGCACTAGTGGTGCAGGGGGAGGACGTGTTTGTCACATGGGGACTGGCCCATCCGAAAGCGACCCCGCAACAGCCCCTTGCGACGGAACTGCGATTGAGCCGCTCGACCGATGGCGGGAAGACGTTTCAGCCCTCCGTCACGGTGAACGACGATCCGGGAGTCATTCAACATACCTTCGATGCCCTGCATCGTGATGCGGATGGACGGTTGCACCTCTCCTGGATCGACGGGCGTGAAGGAAAGAAGGAGCCCGGCACCTACGTGGCCCGTTCCTTGGACCGTGGCGCGACCATCACCAAGAATCTCAAGGTGGATGAGGGGACCTGTGTCTGTTGCCGCACCGCGGTGACGAGCGGCCCGGAGGGGATGGTCTACGTGGCCTGGCGGAAGATTTTCGAAGGGAATGTACGGGAAACCGTCGTGGCCCGTTCGACGGACCACGGGGAGACCTTCGAGGCGCCGGTGATTGTGGGGCATGATCAATGGGTGTTTCCGGCCTGCCCGCATCGTCCGGCCTCGATGGGTGTCGACCGTCAGGGTCGTCTCTACGTCGTCTGGTACACCGAAGGAACGGACGAAATCCCCGCCGTCTATATCGCCTATTCGGACGATCGAGGGAAGAGTTTTTCTGAAAAGCGGAAGTTGAACGTCTCGAAAAACACCTTTCCCGACCATCCGCAGATTGCGGTCGATCCTGAAGGACGGATCGTGGTGGTGTGGGAGGAGCAGGCTCCGGTCAAGCGGGATGTGGTGATGAGCGTCTCGATGGATCGTGGCGCAACCTTTACGGCCCCGCACAAAGTGAACGAGAGAAAAAGCCAGACTCCGGTCGTGGCCGTGAATAGTCAAGGTCTGTTTGTCCTGGCCTGGATGGAGCATGGCATGCCCGGTCATAAACTTGTGATGCAGACCGTGAAGGTACCGTCGGTGAAGGTGGCGGCTGAACCAGTGCGATAGCCGGGCGGGTTTGTGATTGGAACGATGATGACGACGGGATTGTTCAGGGGCCTCATGTTGACGGTTGTGCTGAGCGCGACGGCCGGTCCTGCATGGGCGGATGATCCCTTCGCCGCGTTGAAAATCGCGCGGGTCGCACCGGGCACTGCCGCTGCGGCCTTCGAGTTGCCATCACTTGACGGGCGCACAGTGCAACTCGCGGACTTGAAGGGGAAAGTCGTCGTGGTGAATTTCTGGGCCACCTGGTGCGGGCCCTGCAAGGAAGAAATGCCGGCCTTCGAGCGTCTGCGACGACAGCTGGACCCCGATCGCTTCGTGTTGCTGACGATCACGACCGACTTGCAGCGCGCCGGCATCAAGCAGTTCCTGGCCAATCTCAACGTGCAACTCCCCGTGTTATTCGACGAACAGCAGGATGTCTCGCAAGCCTATCTGGTGCGGGCCTTGCCGACCACGGTGTTCATCGACCGGCAGGGAGCCATACTGGGCCGCGCTGTGGGACCGCGTGAGTGGGATGCGCCCAAGGCGGTGCATGCGTTGCAGGGGCTGATGCCATGAGTCGCCTCAGGACACCCTCCGTCGGACTCGCGGCCGCACTCGCGGGGATCTATCTGGTCCTGGCCCTGTTCTCCATGGCCTGCGCCGTCGACCATGCCGACCCGATGCCGGCCGGCCATCATCACGGCGGGACGGTGTCTCACTCCAGTTTCTGTGTCTGGGCTTGTCAGGCCAATCCCACGTCGGATGCTGCGGCGTCCGCGCTGGTGCTTCATCCGTTCCTTGTAGTCGCGCTGTTTGTCGAGCGCGATCATACCGTCATCGCCGGCGGCGCAGGCTTCCACGCCGCCTCTCGCGCGCCGCCCGTTCAATCGTAATTCCCTTTCAGATCGCTAGGTGTTCTAGCAGCCGTTCTCGCCCGTTCAGACAGGGGCGGGAAGGGTCTATCTCCGCTGTCGTGTGCACAGTTGTGCCAGGAGGACGTGTATGTGGGCCCGTCGGTACTTACCTCAAATTCAATTCATTCTGCTTCTTACTCTCGTCGCGGCGCTGCCGTTGAGCGCGCTCCAAGTCTTTGCGCAGGAGGAGTCGGTCACCGGGGCCGTCATGGAAAAGAGCGCGCGTGAGCGCGACCTGCGGGATCAGCTACAGAAAATTCTTCATGAGCTGGAGGAACTCCAGCAGGCGCCTGCGGGTGGCGCGACTGCCGCGCCGGTACAGCCGTCGGTGCTGCAGGAACCGTCGGAGGCAAAGGCCGCCGAAGCGATTCCGCAATTTGAACTGGCCGATGTCAGCATCGTGAGCGATCGGGTGCAGCGGCGTCCGGAAGGCATTACGCTCTCGGCGACCGAGCAGTCGGAAACCGAATCACAGCCGACCAGGACGCTTCGTGAGTCGATGGAGTCGCTCCCCGGCGTGGTGCTGCGGCAGGCCAACGGACCGAGGGATTTCAGTATTTCGATCCGTGGCTCGGGCGTGAAGACCTCGTTTGCGGTGCGTGAGATCAAGATGTACGAGGACGGATTCATCCAAACGCAATCCGATGGATTGTCCCGTTTGGATATCCACGATCCCTGGTTCATGCGGAGCGTGGAAGTCACGCGAGGCGCGTCGTCGTCGCTCTACGACAACTATGCACTCGGCGGCATGGTGCACTTCCGTACGAGGCGGGGCAGCGACATCAACGGCATGGAGAGTTTCATCAGCGGCGGGTCCTACGGCTATCAAAAATACGGGTTCGCCGTCGGCCAGCAATTCGACAATGTGGATATCTCCCTCTTCGGCAGCCACGTTTCCGAGGATGGATTCATTCGCCATAGCGACTACAGCACGCAAACGATGAATTTCAATTTTCGCGTGAAGGTAGACGACAAGCAGAACCTGTATTTCAAGGCGATTACGAACTGGCTGGATTCGCGGGTGCCGACGCGGCTGACGCTGTCGCAGTTCGATGCCGACCACCGGCAAGCCGGCGGGATCAACAATGCCACGAATGCGGTGCTCCTGGGCCAGCGTCGATTGGATCGGCGGAATATCATCGGTGGAATGTATGAACGGCAGATCGATGCCAACACCGTCTTGACGATGGAAGCCGACTACGACGTGAAGGACATCAATCAGACCTTCACGCAGATCAGCGACAACATCAATCCGAACTACAAACATTACACCGATCTGCGTCACGACGGGCGGCTGTTCGATATGCCGTTGAGGAGTTACGTCGGCTTCTTCGTGAATCAGATGGAGCAGGAAGGGCAGACGTTCAATAACCTGCAGGACTTTTTCGGGACGCGCGGCACGTTGGCGCAGAATAGCCGGGGCACGATTCGAAACATCGGCGGGCGGTTTCGGGAAGAATTGGAGTTTATTCCGAAGTGGACCCTTGCCGCAGGGCTCGGATTCGAGCAATCGCAGTTGAGCGTGCAGACGATCAACTACACCGCCGGGGCGGTGAGTGGTCGGTCCGGAGCGGAACGGAGCTTCAGCAACTGGGCGCCGGAAATGTCGATCAGCTGGAAGCCGGCCGACGGGTATCGCCATTGGGTACGCGCCTCCACCGGGTATGCCATTCCGGGGTTCGGCAATCTGTTGACCAATCCGTTTACGGGTCTTGCCGGAACCAACTTCGACCTGAAGCCGCAGAAAAACCTGAACGTCGAACTCGGCACCGAGTCCCGGCTGCACAAGACCTTGACCGTGCAATTAGTCGGCTTCGTCACGTTCGTCAAAGACGAAATCATCACGCAGGTCGTGTCCAATACCGGCGGTCAGGCGGCGATCAATGCGGACTCGTCGCAATATCGGGGCATTGAGTTGTTCTACGACTGGCGGCCGTTGGACGGGTTGCGGCTCTCCGGCGCCTATACGCACATCGATGCGCGGTACATCAACTTCAGCGACCGGTTCCTGGCCGGCGGGCTTCCGACGGCATTCGTGCGGGACGGAAAAGTGGTGCCGAACGTGCCGACCGACACGTTCAATTTCAAGGAGTCCTACGACCATGCCGCCAGCGGGTGGGGCGGTTGGGTGGAAGTCAACTATATGAACAGTTACTTCCTGAACAACAACAATACGGTGGGGATCCCCTCCTTTGTGATCGCCAACCTGAATATCCATAAGAACTTCGAGTTCCAGAATAACAAGTGGATCCGCTTCGCGAAGTTCTTTGCCGAGATCGACAATATCGCCGACAAGAAATATGCGGCCTCCGGCAACGTGGTGGCCGATAGCACGGCCGATGCGAACAAGACGTTGTTCTTTGCCGGGTACGGCCGGTCGTTTTATGCCGGGGTGACATTGGGATTGTTCTAACCATGTGGTGCGAGCGGCGCCCTGACGCGGGACCGCTCGCGCACACTTAACAAGGAGATTGCCATGAACAAGCAACTCTTGCGGGTCGGTGAGGCGGCGGATGTGTTGGCGGTGAGCCGTTGGACGATTTATCGATGGGTGGAAGAAGGGCGGTTGGAGGGTACCAAGATCGGGCGCGGGAGCCTCAGGGTCTTTCGCACCTCGCTGGATCGGCTGGTGCAAAACAATAAGACGCAGGAGATGAACCTGACCGTCTGAGGTGTGCGCTGCAAAGACCGTGATCGGCCGGTGAGACGGCCGATGCGGTCTGTTGTGAGCGGATGAGAGGACCTATGAGTCGCATCCTATTGTGTCTGGTTATTGTGCTGGCCGGCTGTGCGGGCGGGACGGACCTGTCCTCGTCGTCGAAGGCCTCGCACCGGACGGGGCCGTCCGGGAGCGATTCCTACGCGTTCATCAACGGCCGATGGTTCGACGGCCAAGGGTTTCAGCCCACCACCTGGTATTCAGTGCAGGGACGTTTGACGCGCACCCCGCCGCAGGGACGAGTCGAGACGGTGGATTTGTCCGGCCTGTTCGTCGTGCCGCCGTTCGGGGAAGCGCACAATCACAACGTGGAAGGTCCGTGGAATGTGCAGGCGGTTGCGGAACGGTATCTCCAGGACGGCGTGTTCTATGTGAAGAACCCGAACAACGTGCGGGACTTCGCCCTGCAGATCCGACCCAATGTCAATGTGCCGACGAGCATCGACGCCACGTTTGCCCATGCCGGCCTCACGGGACGCGGCGGGCATCCTGTGGCCCTTTATGAAGATGTGTTACGTGTCGCTCGGTATGAACCGGTGGTCGGGCCGATCGAACGGGGTTGGTTTGAAAACCGGTCGTACGTGGTGGTCGACACCGAGGCAGAGGTGGAGTCCAAGTGGCCGGTGATCATGAGCGGTCGCCCGGACTTTCTCAAACTGTACCTGGTCCATTCCGAGGACGATGACGGATCGGTAGAGGTCAGGCCCGGCCATCATCGACAGGGGCTCCATCCTGCGCTGGTGCCGGGCATTGTGGCGAGGGCGCATGCGGCCGGGCTTCAGGTGACGGCGCATGTGGAAACGGCGGCCGATTTCCGGCATGCCGTTCGAGCCGGCGTCGATGAACTGGCGCATGTGCCGGGTTGGTTACTGCAGGGGCCTGAGGATGCGGAGCACGCGCGATTAACGGAGGAGGACGCGCGCCTGGCTGCAGCACAGCAGGTGCGAGTGGTCACCACAAGTGTGGCGGGGCAGGCCATGCCGTCTCTCGGCGGGCATCACCAGCATGGTCAGCAGGCAGGGCATGGGCCCGGGCCGGAGGCGAAGCACCATTCGTCGCCCGCCGATCCCGTTTCTCATGTGCTGAGGGACAATCTCCTGTTGCTGCAGCGCGCCGGGGTATCACTGCTGATCGGCAGCGATCATGCAGAAACGTCGCTCGCCGAGGTGCAGCATCTGCGTAGCTTACGGCTGTTCGACGATCGCACCTTGCTCAAGATGTGGTGCGAGTCGACACCGGCCGTCATCTTTCCTAACCGACACATTGCAAAGTTTGCTGAAGGATATGAAGCGAGTTTTCTCGCACTGGCGGGGAGTCCCTTGGAGGATTTCGATCAGGTGCGGGCTATTCGCCTCAGAGTGAAACAGGGCGTCCTGCTCGACGACGGCCTGATGAAGGACGCTGCTTGGTCGGCAGCGAGTCAACGAGCTCATTAGAGCGCG
>Ga0268299_1001364_pt1 | contig 44477 bp, 33 predicted proteins | sample NOBtaG_FD_193484 | JGI IMG/M metagenome (GOLD analysis project Ga0268299, IMG submission 193484) | Activated sludge microbial communities from bioreactor in Nijmegen, Gelderland, Netherland - NOB reactor | ecosystem: Engineered > Bioreactor > Aerobic > Activated sludge | place: Netherlands... | reverse complement strand
TCTTACTTTTACAGTAGAACACCCAAGAGAATACACAATAATTGGGTTAAATTAAGTTATTAAAGGATTTGGCTGTGTTATTAAAACTAAACAAATTAGCAATATATGCATGGGGGGTGCTAGGTTATAACTTAGCCGTAATTGTTTGGGGTGCTTATGTTCGTTCTAGCCGTTCGGGTGATGGATGTGGTAGTCATTGGCCTGATTGCAATGGTGAAATAATTCCAACAGCCCCAGAGCTAAAAACCATAATTGAGTTTACCCATAGATTAACTAGTGGTGTAGCATTACTAATGGTAGTAGCACTGCTGATTTGGTCGCACCGGCTTTATCAGAAAAAACATCCTGTCAGACTTGGAGCTAAACTTTCTATGCTCTTTATGCTCTTAGAAGCTGCTGTAGGAGCAGGATTAGTTTTGTTTCGCTTAGTAGCCGATAATGCTTCTATTGCTCGTGCAATGTTTATGTCTGTTCATTTAGTTAATACATTCTTATTATTAGCAGCATTAACATTAACAGCTTGGTGGGCATCAGGTGGCCCGGCAATAAGGTTAAAATCGCGTCCAATGCTTAGTTTAGGTATAACTGCCTGTCTATTATTAATAATGCTTTTAGGTATGAGTGGGGCTGTAGCAGCACTTGGGGACACATTATTTCCTGCTCATTCTTTAGAACAAGCTCTAAAAGCTGACCTTTCACCTACAGCACATCTTTTAATCCGCTTACGTATTTTTCATCCTATAATTGCAGTAATTTCTGTTAGTATCTCTCTTTCTTTAGTTATAGTTGCGATGTTGCAATATCCTAGCATTTGGGCAAAGCGGTTTGGTTGGTCATTTGTTGCTCTATCAATACTGCAAATAAGTTTGGGCATCTTAAATATTGCTCTACTTGCCCCTACTTGGCTTCAATTAGTACACTTACTAGTAGCTGATTTGGTTTGGCTATCTTTAATTTTATTTGGAGCTAATGTTTTGCTTGCAGATTGGCAAGTTAATCCTGTAGAAGAAACAAACTTAAAAACTGTGTCTTTAGTAAGTAATTAAAGTATAGTTACGTAAGAATATAAATTTATACTCTTACGTAACTAATATAGGGGCTTATAGCCTAAATGAAATCTGTCCTTTTACATTAGCTGAACCTGTTCTTAGCTTGTTTGTGTTGAATTTCCATTGCTCAACAGCCTCTAAACAAGCATCATTTACTTTTTCATCACCGCTAATAATTTGGCTATTTATAACATTACCTGCTCGGTCAACTTCAATTTCTACTATAACTTGACCTGTAAAATCATTTTCTATTTTTGGCTCAACAATCGTAGTGGCTGCTTGTCGTAACTCTGTTTCACTACGATTAATAACTATAGTTTTAATAACTACATCACCCATTTCTACTACTGGTTCATTTACTGGATTAGCAGCAACTCGGCCCATAACTATTTTTCCCATCTCAGGCTCTTTAGTTGAACAGTTATTAGAATTACTATTAGCTAATTCATCTTTAGGAATTGGATTAGTATCAATTGCCATTTCACCTTGTACATAATTATTTTTAGGGTTGTAGTTAACCGCAACGGATCCCATAAGCGGATGTTCTGTTGTTTTTTTGCTAGTTAAATAACTAAACATCCCAAAGCTTGCTCCAAAACTTAACACGGCTGAAATAATAGCTGTTGCTGTACGAGCAATTTTCTTTTTTAAGGCTTGAAGGCCAACAGGACAATTTTGAGTAAGGATTGTGCCATCAGAACGACGATAAAACCTAACACATAAACGACCTTCTTTATTTCTAATTAATTCTTCTGCTTGGTCTTGAGCCATATTAGAAAGGTTATAAACATTTAAGCTACATTGTTGGCAAAATCTAACTTGGTCATTACCAGTCATTTCATTCCAATTAGCAGAACAAGGAGCAGCAATAGAAATCATATTTAATGGGATACTTCGTTTAGTCATAAACTTTCTAACCTCTGTTTGTTATTGATTTTTCTATTTGGTCGTTTATCACTAAAAAAGGTTCCGCAAAGAAATTAAAATTTTTGCAGAAAAATTGTTTTTTATATAAATTTTGAAAAAGCTTCAAAACTTAGCCACCTTTAACAAGCTTTATCAATAAAATTTAGCATGCTAGAATGGCACGTTTATTGCGTTGGTTAATAAATAGCAAGTTATTAACCAATATCTGAGGAAGTTAACACAAAAGAAAATAAGAGGAAGTAATTATGCAAATCCAAAAAATTGCAGTTTTAACCAGTGGTGGAGATGCTCCAGGCATGAATGCTGCTATTCGTGCAGTAGTAAGAACAGGCTTAGAAAAAGGTTGGGAAACTTTTGGTATTCGCTATGGTTACACAGGTTTATTGAATGGCAATATTATCCCGCTTGGTATGCGTGATGTAGGTGGAATTATTCAAAGAGGTGGGACAATGTTAGGTAGTTCTCGTTGCCCAGAAATGCGTAATGAAGAAGGAAAGCAAAAAGCTCTGCAAGCATTAAAAGATAATAAAATTGATGCTTTAGTAGTTATAGGCGGAAACGGTTCACAAACTGGAGCTTATTCACTTTCCCAACTAGGTTTTCCTGTTGTGGGAATTGCTTCAACAATTGATAATGATTTGTGTGGCTCAGATATTACTATTGGTACTGATACGGCATTAAATATTGCACTTGAAGCAATTGACCGACTTAAAACTACAGCATCTTCTCATAAAAGAGGGTTTCTTTTAGAAGTGATGGGAAGAAATTGTGGCTATTTAGCACTAATGGCCGGCATTGCTGGTGGTGCTGAAGCTATAGTTATTCCTGAAGCAGAACTTGATCCAGAAACAATTGCTGAACAAATTCATAGTTCTTATGAAAGAGGAAAAGCTCATGCTTTGATAGTCGTAGCTGAAGGAGCAAAAAATAATGCCGAAAGTTTAATAGCCTACTTTAAAGAACATGGAAAAAGGCTTGGTTTTGACTTAAGGCTTACTAAACTAGGACATGTTCAACGTGGTGGCTCACCAGGTGCATTTGATCGCATACTTGCTACTAGACTAGGAGCCGGTGCTGTAGAATACTTAAGTCAAGGTCAACATGGTGTTTTAGTAGGTTGGATAAATGGTAATATATCAGCTACCCCGCTTTCAGAAATTGCTAATAAAACTAAATCTATAGATATGGAGCTATTTAAGTTAGCTCAAATTTTGTCTTTATAGGTTAATTAATTTGGAAGTAAAAAAAGGAAGTAGTAATAAAGTATTGGGGCGTTAAAAAGTACGCTGTCTAAGCGGTCTAGCAATCCTCCATGACCTGGAATTATTGAGGCAGCATCTTTAGCACCTGCACCACGTTTAAGCAGCGACTCAAATAAATCCCCCATCTGACTAATAATATTCATTACTACAGCTAAAATTAGTACATGATGCAAAGGTAGTTGGGGGAAGAAAGTATATTTACTAACTAAAGCTGCCGTAATTGCACCAAATAGGCCACCAATAGAGCCTTCAATAGTTTTTCCAGGTGAAATTAATGGCACTAACTTATTTTTTCCTAAATTTCTACCTACGTAATAAGCTCCGGTATCGCTAGCCACAATAATTAGAAAAAATAAGGAAAGTAGTTGGCTAGATTTAGGATAAGGATTAGCAGTAAATTTTACTGCTAGTAAAAAGCTAGCTAGTAAAACCACATAACACACACCCAACAAGGTAGCAGCAACAGAGCTTAAAACCTTAGCAAAATCTTCTGATGTTTTACTTTCAAAAAGAGAAGTAATCATCATTGTAGTAAGTAAAACAACTATTGTAGGGATAATTATTTTTTCTGGATTATTATTTTGGGTTACAGCATAAACTATTGCACAAGCAGCTAAATAACCTTGGATTTGATGAGGGTTAGAACCAACCTTTTTTGCTAACTGGAAAAATTCCCAAAGAGCTAATGCAAGTACAATAACAGCTAAAGTTAAGAAGTAATAAGGGTTTTGACTCCAAATAGCAAAGCCTAATAAAGAAACTAGCACTAGTCCTGAAACAACCCGTTTCATTTTGCCACCCTTGCGGCAGGCTGCTCAACTGGGGCCAGACCTCCATAACGTCGCTCACGTTTTTGATATTCAATTACTGCTTCAAATAAGTTTGTGCGGCAGAAGTCAGGCCATAAAGTATCAACTACATAAATTTCTGTATAAGCAATTTGCCAAAGAAGAAAATTAGAAATCCGCATTTCCCCGCTAGTACGAATTAGTAGATCTGGGTCAGGAAGTTGTGAAGTATAAAGATAGCGGGAAATTTCTTGTTCAGTAATATCTGAAGCACTGCGCCCATTCTTAAGATAATCTAAATGAAGTCTGCGAAAAGCATCTATAAGCTCATTGCGCCCACCATAATTTAAGGCAATATTTAATACCATTCCTGTATTAGCGGCGGTTTGTTCTTGAGCAAATTTAATTTCTTTTTGGATTGAGCGATCTAGCTCTTCTGTACGTCCAACCGTTACAAAACGAATGTTATTACGTTTAATTTCTGCAAGTTCAGAGCGTAAAAATTCTTTTAGCAAGCTCATTAGCGTAACAACTTCTAAATGAGGGCGTTTCCAATTTTCTACAGAAAAAGCATATAGGGTAAGAGCTTTAAGTTTTAGCCTTGCTGCTGTTTCTACTGTTGCACGTACAGCTTGCACACCTGCACGATGTCCAACTACACGAGGACGACCACGTTTAGCCGCCCAACGACCATTGCCATCCATAATAATAGCTATATGTTGAGGCATTTTTTCTGAGTTTATTTGATTAAGTAGGAACTCATCGCGCGAGCCGCGTTCAATAACACCTTCAAAATCGAACATTTACCTATGTTTCCCTGTTAAGATTGGCCGCAAGATTATATCAAAGCCAAAAGCGAAAGTGCGATGTCAAGTTACTGAAAAAATTTGATTTTTTTGTAATTTTGTAAATTGACAAACTAGTAGTCTACCTTGAGCAAAGTTAAACCACAAGCCGGGGCCGTTGGCCCGGCTTGACTACGATCTTGAGACTGTAAGATTTTAATAATTTTCTCTACCTCTAACTTGCCTCGCCCAACTTCTAGTAGCGTTCCAACAATTGTCCGCACCATATAACGCAAAAATCCATTACCTGAAACTTGAAAAATTAACTTATCCTCTTTTTCTTCTATCTCAATACTAGTAATAGTGCGGATACAAGAATGTGTTTCTGGTGCTGTAGCAAAAGCAGCAAAATTATGTGTCCCAATTAAATTACTAGCTGCTATTTGTAAGTTAAGTAAATTTAATTTATATGGATAATGATAAAAGTAACGATACTTAAAAGGACTAACTATTTCTCCTATCCCAACTTGATAACGATAGCTTTTTCCTTTTGCTGAAAATCTAGCATGAAAATCCTGTGCGACTTCTTCAACACTGCTAACACGAATATCTAAAGGTAAATTACCATTAATTGCACGTTTTAACTTATCACAAGCAATCTGTTTTTCTGTTAAAAAACTAGCTACTTGTCCAAAAGCGTGAACTCCTGCATCAGTACGGCCTGCACCATGTAATATTATTTTCTCGCTTGTTATACGTCTTAATATTTCTGTCAAAATTCCCTGAATAGTAGTTCCATTGGGCTGAATTTGCCAGCCACAATAATTAGTCCCATCATATTGTAAGGTAAGTTTAATATTACGCATTAATTATTAATTTTCTATTTACTTGGATTTATCAGAAGTTTGCCGGCTACCTGGTTTTACTAGTGGTAATCCTTCTTGGCACATTGGGCAATTTTCCGCCGAGTAGGTCGCAACATCTAAAGCGGCTAAAGACACTGGTATAAAGGGGAGTTCAGCCTTGCCTGCTGAACGATCAATAATAGAAGCATTTCCAACAACTTCCCCACCTAATTTTGTTACTACTTCAATTACTTCTCTAGTAGATTTACCTGTAGTAATAACATCTTCAATTACTAAAGCTTTTTCACCTGCTTTTATTTCAAAACCTCGTCTTAGCTGCATTTGTCCTGCTTCACGTTCAGTAAAAATTGCTCTTACTGAAAGATTGCGTGCAACTTCATGTCCAATAATTACACCACCTAAAGCAGGAGCAACCACTAAATCTATTTTTTGAGTATAAAAGCGTTTAGCTAAATGCTCTCCCAAACTTTCTGCATCTTTTGGATATTGCAACACCAAGGCACATTGTAAATATTTAGCACTATGTAGCCCTGAACTTAGTAAAAAATGCCCTGATAATAATGCTCCTCGCTCAGTAAATAGCTCTAATACACTTGACTGATCCATTTTAAATAAAAAACCCCTTCTTAAAGTTAATAGTTAAAATTATTTTCTTTATCTTCTGTTTTCTCATCAGTTAGAATGCTTTTGTTTTTAAGAAATTTCAATCAATAACGGTTTTTTTTATGCCCGTCAAGCCATGTGTTTCTGCCTTTATACAAGCTGGTGGTAAAAGTCAAAGAATGGGACAAAATAAAGCCCTACTAAATTTAGCTGGCCGTAAATTAATTGAATACCCTATAAAAAGCCTTTCAAGTATAACTCCTTATGTTTCAATTATTACCAATACTCCTGAGCTATATAGCGATCTAAAAGTAACCTCTTATCCAGACCTGCGCCTTGATTGTGGGCCATTGGGGGGGATTTATTCAGCCTTACATTATTCTACTACTGACTATATACTTACCCTTGCTTGTGATATGCCTCTTGTATCAAGTAAATTACTGCTTTTTTTAATTGAACAAGGAAACAATTATCAAGTTTGTGTACCAATGGACAAAGATAAACAATTACAACCGCTTTGCGCTCTTTACCATAAATCTTGTCAAGAGAATATCTTAGCATTGCTTGATCAAAAAAAGTTTGCTCCTAAAAATTTATTTTCTTTGGTAAAAACAAAAATAGTGTTTTTTAAGGATTTTATTGACTTACCAGGAGCAGAGCATTTTTTTACTAATATCAATACTCCTACTGACTTTGATTTAGTAAGCCATTATTTGTCTTAGATTATTTATTTTTATTGTTTTCCAAGGAAGTGAAGTTTTGTTTGATAAAAGAAAAATTGATATAATGGGCTAGCAAAATTCTTGCTAATAATTTCTAATCAATCTTCCCCAAAATTGGAGACCATAATGCTGAGTAGACAGCAAAAAAAAGTTCTTATTACTGTTGGTAAATTTGTCTTACCTATTGTTACAGCATTTGTAGTATTAATGCTGTCACTTACATTTTACACAATAAAATCTCTTACTAAACCCCAAAAGACTACCTATGCCGTAAGCTTAGAGGATTATAAGTTAATAGGTGTCCCTATAACTAAGCAAGATGTTAGTTGGTCATTAAAAGGCGGAGGCAAAGCAGATGGTTGGCTTTTTCAAGGGCCAAAAGGCGCACCTTTAATTGTTCTAAGTCATAGTTATGGTCAAAATATGGTTGACCAAATTAGTTTAGCTGTCTTGTTATACAGTTCTGGCTATCATGTCTTGCTTTATGACTTAAGAGGACATGGGCAAAGTGCTGTAGAGCAAACTTCTTTAGGTGATGATGAAGTAGACGATTTACTTGCAGGAATAGAGCAGGCAAAAACTCTTAAAGATCCAAATGGTGAGCCATTAGTTGACAAAAATCGTGTAGGACTTTTTGGGGTTAGTCTTGGTGCTTATGCTTCTTTAGTTGCTGCTAGCAAAGATCCTTCAATAAAAGCTGTTGCTGTTGATGCAGTTTATCCAGATGTTAGACGTTATTTAGAACTTAAAATGAAAGATTTTTCTAGCTTAAGTAATCCACTACTATTTTATTTTGCTGAACTAGGAATGAAAATAACTTTTTCAAAATATGGAACTACTTCAGCACAAAAAGCTGTGCGTAACTTAGCCGAAGTAAATCAACTCTATATAGTTGGTAAGGATGCTAAAGAGTTACAAACAACTACTAAAGAATTATTTAATCAAGCACTTACGCCTAAAGCAGTTGAAGAAGTACCAAAATCCCGTATCAATATACTTTATAAAGGTGATCAAGATGTTTATGATCCAGTAGTACAAACATTCTTTTTAACAGCCCTACCACCAACAGTAGAAGCTGTTGATCCAACGGCTAGAACAGAAAACAAACAATAAGCAGAATTAGAAATTGTTAATTTTTAGGAAAATTTTAATTTATGTTAGCAAGACGTTTTTTCTATTTCTTTTTAGTAGTATTTTTGTTGGCTACAGCCTGTCAAAATGAGACTCAAAATTCAACCAATCCTTCTACAACAAACCCTCAGACAAGCCAAACACCAACAAACACAACAAATAAACCTGATACCGTTTTACTAGATAAAAAAGAAAACATTAAGGTTGGTCTTTTAATACCAGAAATTCTTACTACAGATATTGGTGGAAATAACTTAACCATTGGCTCACGTTTAGATAAACAAGGCCAACTTCTAATGGTCTATGCTCCAAGTTGCCCTGTTTGCCATGCTACTATGCCTCGTATAACTACGCTTTATAGCGGTTTTTTCCGTGAACGTAATATTCCTGTTATTGCATTATCCGTACAACCAAAAGCAGCAACAGAATTTAGTGTTAAAGAGCTAAATATACCTTTTAAGGTAGCTGTAATGCCTGATGTAGATGCACGTTTTGGCTGCCATATTCCTGACATACCAACTACAATTGCTCTTGGTTCAGACGGTAGCATTAAAGGTATTTGGGTAGGACAATTAGGCTCAGAACAAATGACAGAAATAATAAAAATCTTTTGTCCCGATTGTAATATACAAATTAACCAATCTTAAAACTTATAAATTAGCAGGTATTATGCTTAATGGATAATATAGATAATAAAACTCGGAGTCGTCTAGTAACTTGGGAAGATCCTTTTGAAGTAGCAAAAATATCAGCAGAAATGGATGGGCTAGCATTTCTAAAATTAATGATTGAAACTAAAAAAAACCCTCCTATCGCTAGCTCTTTAAGTTTTAAGCTTACTGAAGTAATTGAAGGTAAAGCTGTATTCACATTTGAACCTGCTGAATACCACTATAACCCATTAGGTGTAGTTCATGGAGGCGTAGCAGCAACCGTTTTAGATGCTGCTATGGCTTGTGCTATCCATTCCTTACTGCCAAAAGGAAAATTTTGTACTACACTAGAGATTAAAGTTAATTACCTTCGTGCAATTACATTAAAATCTGGTTTGTTACGTTGTGAAGGTGAAGTAATTCACTTAGGTAAACAAACATCTGTAACACAAGGAAAACTTTTAGATAACGCAGGCAAGCTTTATGCTACTGCTACTGCTACTTTTATGATTTTGAAGACAGATGAAAAATAATTTATTTTTATTAGGAGGCGTATGAGAAAAAAGTTTTTCCTCTTAATTATTTTTTTAATTACCTTCGGGAGTTTTAGTTTAACTATGGCACAAAGTAATATCACAGCACCAATAGCTAAAAAAGTTCCAAAGATTAACAAAATACATGGGGATACATTAACAGATAATTATTACTGGTTAAGAGAAAAAAATAATCCTGAAGTTATTTCTTATTTAGAAGCAGAAAATGCTTATACAGATTCTGTAATGAAGCCTTATAAAGAATTTGAGCAAAATCTTTATAAAGAAATCGTTAGTAGAATTAAAGAAACAGACCTTTCTGTTCCCTACCGTGAAGGGGATTATCTTTATTACAACCGAACAGAAGAAGGTAAACAATATCCAATCCTTTGCCGCAAGCTAGCTGCTGATACAAAGGCTAAAGAAGAAATCCTCTTAGACCTAAATAAATTGGCTGAAGGTCAGAAATTTATGTCTTTAGGTGACTTGGACATTAGCCCAGATGGAAAAAAATTAGCTTACACTACTGATAATAATGGGTTTAGACAATATCAGCTTTTTATCAAAGACCTTGAAACAGGTAAAATTTATCCTGAAACTAGAGAACGTGTTACAACTGTTTTATGGGCAGAAGATAATAAAACTCTATTTTATGTTGTAGAACATCCTCAAACTAAACGTTCCTATCAACTTTATAAACACCTATTAGGTAGTGAAAAAGACGACCTAGTTTTTGAAGAAAAAGATGAACTCTATGGTTTAGGTCTAAGTAAATCTAGCAGTGATGATTATATCTTTTCTGTTTCTAGTAGTTCTACTACTACTGAAGTTCGCTATATACCTAGCAATAAACCTGATAGCAATTTCAAGGTATTCTTAGCACGTGAAGAAGGTCATGAATATTCTTTAGACCACCATAGCGGACAAAATTTTTATGTTCTTACAAATCTAGAAGCCAAGAATTACCGTTTAGTTACTTCTGCAATTGAAAATTCTGATAAAAACAATTGGCAAGAAATAATCCCTCACAAAGAAAAAGTTAAACTTGAAGGAATGCAGTTTTTTGCTAACCACTATATAGTTTATCAACGTGAAGATGGTCTGCAAAAAATTCTTATTTCAAACCTATCTAATAAACAAACTCATTTTATTGAATTTCCTGAGCCAGCTTATTCAGTTTTTGGTAATGCTAACCGTATATTTGACACCAACATTTTTAGGTTTTCTTATCAATCCTTTGTTACTCCTAACTCAGTCTTTGACTATGATATGGACAAGCGCGATCGTAAATTATTAAAACAAGATGAAGTTATTGGAGGTTATGATCCAACACAATATAAATCTGAAAGAATCTTTGTCACTGCAACAGATGGTGCGCGTATCCCTGTTTCAATGGTCTATAAAAAAGATTTGGTAAAAGATGGCTCTCGTCCAATGTTTTTAAGTGCTTATGGTGCTTATGGTGCTACAACTCCTGTTACATTTTCTTCAGCATCTTTAAGTTTAATTGATCGTGGAGTAATCTTTGTCCGTGCGCATGTTCGTGGTGGTAGTGATTTAGGTCAAATCTGGCATGACCAAGGTAAAATGATGCTTAAACGTAATACTTTTACCGATTTTATTAATGTCACAGAATATCTAATTAATGAAAAATATACTAGTAAAGATCGAATAGTAATCCAAGGTGGTAGCGCAGGTGGTTTGCTTATAGGTGCAGTTGTTAATATGCGTCCAGAACTCTTTAAAGCAGCTATAGCTGAAGTGCCTTTTGTTGACGTAATTAACACAATGTTAGATGAAACTTTACCTCTAACCGTAGGTGAATTTTTAGAATGGGGTAATCCTAAAGTGAAAAATGAGTATGATTACTTAAAGTCTTACTGCCCATACACTAACATTGCAGCTAAAGCTTATCCTAATATTTTAGTAAAAACTTCATTAAATGATAGCCAAGTAATGTATTGGGAACCAGCTAAATATGTAGCAAAACTTCGTGTAACTAAAACTGACAACAATTTATTACTTCTAAAAACTAACTTAGCTGGCGGCCATGGCGGTGCATCAGGTCGTTATGACAGATTTAAGGAAGTAGCCTTTAACTATACATTTATACTTACTCAATTAGGTATAGCTCAATAAGTACACTGTAACTTAAATATTCTGATATTTTAATCTTAAGCCCCAGCGGGGCGACAGATAGGTAATATAGGGTTGAAACCCTACGTATGATAACATAATATTCCCAAAAGCCCCAGAGGGGCGACAGAGTATTTTCTTAGCATTAAAAGACTATGTCGCCCTTACAGGGCTTAAAGAGACTTAACTATTATGTAATAAGTAATTCTAAACTCTACAACTAGCGGTTATTTTGAAGGATAGAAACAAGATGACCGCTTCCCAAAACTCACCTTAATTTTATTTAGTCTAAGTAGTTTTTTATATGCTATATTTTGCATAATCTAATGGCTAGCGTACTTGTGAACTTTTACTACCCAAGAAGAAAGCTTTTAATTTATGTCTCTTATAAAATCTGAAGATTTTCTTGGAACTAATAGATTTTTAATTCAAAACTTAATAGGCTCAGGGACTTTTGGAGTTGTTTATCAAGTCTATGACCAAATCAATAATAGTGTAGTTGCCTTAAAAAAATTACGTAAAGTTCTTTATGAGCAAAATTCTGAAGCTCTTTATAGATTTAAGCAAGAATTTCGTGCATTAGCTGAAGTTAACCATCCTAATTTAGTTGATCTTTATGAGCTAATTTCTGATGGAAATCAATGGTTTTTTACTATGGAACTAATTGATGGTGTTAGCTTTATTGATTATGTTTATGGAAAAAATAAACATAGTAATCTATCTAATAATTCTTCTCAACAAACTATCTTAGATGCTGCTACAACAACAATTAATAAATCAACTGTATCAAAAAATATACCAAAAATTCATCAAGTAAGCTCTACTAACACTACTAACTCTCCAAGAAAGATTGCTATTACACCTGGCGTAATAGATCGACTAAGAGAAGCCTTAAAACAATTAGCAGCAGGTATTCACGCACTTCATAAAATCGGTAAGCTACATCGAGACTTAAAACCTTCTAATGTCTTAGTTACTGATTCTGGAAGAGTTGTAATTTTAGATTTTGGTCTAGTGATAGAACAAACTCTTGAAAATCTGGAGATTGACCTAGTTGGTACACCAACGCATATGTCCCCAGAACAAGCAGCAGGCTTACCAATTACTACTGCAAGTGATTGGTATAGTTTTGGTGTAATACTTTATCAAGCTTTGACTGGACAATTACCTTTTTCTGGTAAATTATTTGAAATATTAAACAAAAAGCAATTTTTAGACCCTGTTTCCCCTAATCAAATAGTAGAAGGTCTACCAACAGATTTAGCAGACCTATGTTTAGCTCTACTTCAAAGAGACCCACAAAATCGACCCACAGGACTAGAAATAATAGAAAGCTTTAAGGATAAAAATAGCTCGACTTTAACAAAACGTTTTTCACCTGCTACAAATGTATTTGTTGGAAGAAATAGCCATATTAGTTCTTTAACTGCCGCATTTAATCACAGTAAATCTGCTGGCCCAGCAATTGCGTATGTTTATGGTATTTCTGGAATGGGTAAAACCTCTTTAGCACGCTATTTTTTAGCACAAACTAAATCTTTAAACTCCAATGTTTTAATTTTATCCGGTCGTTGTTATGAGCAAGAATCTATGCCCTACAAGGTGTTTGACAGCCTTATAGATTCACTAGCACAATACTTAAAATTTTTATCTGAAAGTTTATTACTTGAGTTATTACCTGATGATTTTTTAGCCTTAACCCGACTTTTTCCAGTATTAAAATCTATTCCAACCATTCGCCAAGAATATAAAAAAGTCCTTAAAATCCCTGATACACAAGAACTTCGCCGTCGTGCTTTTACAGCCTTACGACAGCTATTAATTAATTTAAGCCAAAAATATTCAGTAGTATTATTTATTGATGATTTGCAATGGGGAGATGGAGATAGTATTGCATTAGTTCAAGAAGTTTTCCGCCCTCCAGATCCTCCATCAATTTTGCTAATTGCTACTTATCGCAGTGAAGAAAAGCATAATGTTTTCTTAAAAGCCCTTTTAGCTCTACCAAAAGAATCAACAGTTAATTCTTGGCATATAGAAGTTGATAAACTTTCCGAAGAAGAATCGCGTGAATTAGCATTAAAATTGTTAGGTGAAAATGAAGAAATTCTTTCTGTGTTTGCAGATTTAATTGCAGAAGAATCGGCTGGAATCCCATTTTTTATTGTTGAACTTGTCCAACATATTCCTATAGGTTCAGCAAATAAACGAGTTACTAAAACTGGAGAATTAATTTCTTCTGGTAAATTAAGATTGACTAAAGAAAATACGGAGGCGGTAAAATCACTAGAAGCAGTTATTCATGAACGTATTTTGCACCTTCCAACCTCAGCCCAACATTTATTAGAAGTAATTGCTATTGCTGGTCGTCCAATTCTTCGCCAATTAGCTAAACAGGTGGCAGGTCTTCAACAAGAAGAACTTTCTGCTATTTCGCTTCTACGCTCACAACATTTAATTAGATTTCGGGAAAATTTTAATGATGAGCTAGAAATTTATCATGACCGTATTAGGGAAGCTATCATCCGTTATTTAACAACTAGTGAAAAGCAACTATATCATCATAAACTAGCTTTAGCCTTAGAAGCTTTTACTAGTATTGATCCAGAAATTTTAGTAGTCCATTTTTTACAATCTAGCGATTTAGAAAAAACTGCTAAATATGCGCTGATTGCTGGAGATAAAGCCCGACAAGCATTAGCCTTTGAACAAGCTGCTCATTTCTACCAAATTTGTATTAATTTATATAATAAAGATACTGCTGTAGAAAGTCTTAAAACTTTACAAGTTAAACTAGCCACCGTTCTTTCCTGTGTTGGACGTGGAGCAGAAGCCGCACAAGTCTTTCTGCTAGCCTCTGAAGAAGCAGAAGTAGAAGAATGGCTAGATTTACAACGTCGTGCAGCAGAACAATTCTTAGTTTCAGGCTTAATTAAAGAAGGCTTATCTTTATTTAATACAATACTTAACGCTTTAGGAATGCAACTTCCTACTACACCCCAGGAAGCTTTTAGTTCTATGCTTGCTACACGAACAGAAATTTCTACTCGTGGTTTTAATTTTAGCAAAAGAGCAGAATCAGAACTTTCCACAGAAGAAAAATTATCTATAGATGCTTGTTGGTCAATTGTTATCGGTCTTACGTTTATTGATACAATTCGAGCAGCAGAATTTCAAGCACGACATTTATTATTAGCTTTAGAAAGTGGAGAGATTTATAGAATTTCCCGCGCTCTTGCTATGGAAGTAGGACATCGTGCTGCTGGCGGTAAAGCAGTCTTAAATAATGTATTTGAAATAGTTGAATATCTAGATAAACTATTAACTAAATCTCCTAATATACATACTTTAGGTTTATATAAATTAGTAATAGGTTCTATTTCTTATTTTAATGGTAAGTGGAAAGAAACCTGTCAATTTATGAGAGAGGCCGAAAAAATTTTCCGGGAACAGTGCGCTAATGTTCCTTGGGAAATAGATGCTACTAAGCTTTATCTATTACGAGCTTTATATTACTTAGGAGAGATTAAAGAAATTGCTTATCAGCTACCAAGTTTATTAAAAGAAGTACAGGAAAGAAGCAATCTTTGGGTAGTAGCCTTAATTTATTCCAGATTTTATATTGTCCCACTAGCAGACGATCTACCAAATATTGCAGAAAAACAAGTAAAAGAAGCTATTAACAACTGGTCACAAGAAAGTTTTTATATGCAACATTACTGGAGTTTATTTGCTAATATTGAGATTGCACTTTACAACCAGCAAGCAGTAAAAGCATGGGAAATGGTAGATAAATCTTGGTCTAAATTAACAGAATCTTTGTTATTAAGAGTAGAAGTATTTTTACTAGAAACTTTTTATTTACACGCACGATGTGCTTTAGCCATTGCTTTAGAGAGCGACGAAAAAGACAAGTTTTTTGCTTTAGCAAAACAAGACGCTCAAGAAATAGAAAATCGTCAAGTAGCTTGGGCAATGCCACTTGCCCAACTTATTTACGCTATGATCTCAGTTCAAACCGCAGACAAAGCCACTGCAATTTTACAGTTAGAACAAGCTGAAACCAAGTTAATTGCCGTAGATATGTATCTTTATGCTTATTGTGCCTGTTATCGTCGAGGTCAATTGATGGGTGATAACAAAGGTGAAAACTTAAAACAAAAAGCTTCTGAATGGTTAAACAACCAAACCATTAAAAATGTAGCCAGCATAGCAGATATGCTAATTCCCGGACATTGGGAATAACAATTAAAGTCTATTTATTTAATTTCTTTTCCAAAATCCCATTTTTGGGATATTTTTATTTTAAAATCGGACAGAAATTACCTTATGATTAGTCTGCAATTCTCTATCAATAAGAAATTCAATAACTTATAAAAAACTTATTTGGCATAATATTTGTCTACTCTAATCACATTTACACAAGGGAATAAATCTTATGTACCAAATTATCCAAGATATTCGTTTTGCTATTCGCCGTTTAAGAAAAACTCCTACATTTGCTTTAATAGCCATAATTTCTTTAGCTTTGGGTATTGGTGCTAATGCGTCTATTTTTAGTTTGGTTAATACTGCACTACTTCGCCCATTACCAGTTGATAAGCCAGAAGAGCTAAGAATTATTTATGGAACAATCCAACAAGGCAAAGTGGATACAATTTTTTCTTACTTAAACTATAAAGATATTAGGGATAGAGGAAAACATGCTATAGATCTGGCGGCTTATAGATTTGTTCCCTTAAGTATGAATCATCAAGGGCAAAATAAAAGACTTTGGGGTTATTTGGTTTCTGGAAATTATTTTGATGTTCTAGGAATAAAACCTAGTCAAGGGCGTTGGTTTAGTTCTGAAGAAGATTTAACACCTGGCACATATCCAGTAATTGTAATAAGTTATAGTTGTTGGCAAACAAAATTTGGTGCAGATCCACAAATTATTGATAAACAAGTTCTTATTAATGGCAATAAATATACTGTAATTGGCGTTGCTCCAAAAGATTTTGTTGGAACAGAAGTTTCTTATAATGCAGAAATTTTTGCTCCTATGATGATGGCTAAACAAATTGAGCCTTTAGGAGATTTGATAGAAAGCCGTACTAATGACAATATTTTTGCTATTGGCCGGCTAAAACTTCCCTCCCAACAAGCTGAATCTGTACTTCAATCAATAATGCAAAGTCTAGCAGAAGAATATCCAAACGATAATCAAGGTCGTGGAATTAAACTAGCAACTCCGGGCCTTTTTATTCCAGAAATTAGAGAGTCTGTTATAGCTTTTTCCTGGATCTTAATGTCTGTTGTGGGAATAGTTGTTTTAATTGCTTGTGTAAATTTAGCAAACTTGTTGTTAGCACGTGCCACAGAAAGACGTAAGGAAATTGCAGTAAGAATAGCTTTAGGTGCAACTCGCTTTCAGCTAATCAAACAAATGCTAACCGAAAGTCTATTGCTTGGAATAGTTGGCGGAAGCTTAGGTCTAATTTTATCTTTTTGGATTAATGATTTTGTAGCTAAGTTTAAGCTACCTACAGATATTCCTATAGTATTTAATCTAGCAATAGATTGGCGTGTTGTAAGCTTTACTTTTGTTTTATCTATTTTTACAGGTATATTTTTTGGGTTACTTCCAGCTTTACAAGCTTCTAAAACAGATTTAATAGCTGCATTAAAGGATGAGATATCTATAGGGAAGTTTAGTCGCTCCTGGCTACGTAATTTGCTAGTTATTGCTCAAATTGCGCTATCTCTATTACTTTTAGTAAGTTCTGGGTTAATAATTCATGGCTTAGAGAAAGCTCAAACCCTGCGTCCAGGCTTTGAGCCAAGCAATGTTGCCTCTATTTCATTTGACCTTACATTACAAGGTTATGACAAGGAAAAAGGAAAGATTTTTTACTCAAAAGCTCTTGATATGGCAAAATCTATGCCTGCAATAGAATCTGCTACTCTAGTAAATGTTCTACCATTATCAATAGAATTTAATAACACTTCTATTTATATTGAAGGTCAAACAATAGCTAAATCTACTGATTTACCCTTAGCAGTTCCTTATAATGTTTACCCAGATTATTTTCAAACTATGGGAATTTCTTTAAGAGGTCGTGATTTTACAGAAAACGACAAAAATGAGGATTCCCGCTTAGCAATAGTTAATGAAACTTTTGCACACCGCTTTTTTTATGGTCAAGATGCTATAGGTAAACGCTTTAATTTTTCTGGGCCAGAAAATCCTTATTGGACAATAATTGGAGTATGCGCAGATGGAAAATATAATAGTCTTAATGAAGAACAAAAACTGGCTATCTATTTACCAATACTAAGAAATTATACTGCACCAGCTACTTTAATTATTAAAACTAAAAGCAACCCTGAAAACGTTTTAGGTTCTCTAAGAGAAAATATTCAAACTCTAGATCCAACTCTTCCGCTTTATGACGTAAAAACTCTTAAACAACACCTTAATCTTCCTCTATTTCCTGCAAAAATTGCTGCAACTATTCTAGGTAGTTTTGCAATATTAGCTTTAATTCTTGCAGCAATAGGTATTTATGGAACTATGTCTTATGTTGTTTCACAACGTAGCCGCGAAATGGGCATAAGGATAGCTCTTGGCGCAAAGACTTCCGACATATTAAAAATGATTGTTGGTCAGGCTATGAAACTAGTAGCTGTAGGGTTAGGGTTAGGATTAATTGCTGCTTATAGCCTTACTAAATTTCTTTCTAGCCTGCTTTATGGTGTTAGTGCGACTGACCCACTTACTTTTATTATTGTTTTAGTGTTGCTAACCCTGATTGCTTTAGTTGCTTGTTTAATTCCAGCAATAAGAGCAGCAAAAACTGACCCTATGATAGTTCTTCGTCAAAGTTAGATAAAGTTAGATAAAGTTAGATAAAGTTAGAGGAGGTTTTTCTATAAAAATTCCTGTGCTATGATGCAAAAAAGCTAATTTAAGAAGTTTTGTTTCTAGTAATATTACGTTATATGCTCATTAACTACTTAAAATCACTTGTTTTTCTTTGTTTATGTTTTTTTGCTCTAACAGCTAGTGTTTTAGCTAATACATCTAGCCAAGTTCAATACAGCAAGTTTTATTCTGCTAGTTTATCAACAGAAGTTGATTTTGCTATTTCACTACCTGAGTCATATAGTAAAAATCCTAGCCGACGTTATCCAATAGTTATTTTTTTACATGGCTTATTTAATGATGAAAAAGACTGGGAAGGGCGAGGAATACAAGCTAAGTTAGATGAACTAAGAAAAGCTAATAAAGTTGGGGAATATATTATTGCTCTACCTTATGGAGCAAATAGTTTTTATCTAAATGCTAAAAACGGGCTTCGTTATGAAGATGCAATTGTAAAAGATTTTATTCCTTTTGTAGATAAAACCTACCGTACAATTCCTAAACAAAGAATGATAGCAGGTATTTCTATGGGCGGTTATGGAGCATTGTTGATAGCTTTTAAGCATCCAGAACTTTTTATAGGTGTTGCTGCTCATTGTGCAGCACTTTTTGAGGAACTGCCAAAACCTGCTTCCTCGCCAAAAGACACAAGGGCTAAATATCGTTATGAAATAGCAACTCAGCTTTATGGCAACCCACCAGATAATCAGCATTTCCAACAAAATAACCCTCTTTATTTAGCAAAAGCTAATGCTGCTAAGTTAAAAAATTTACAGATTTATTTTGACATAGGACAGCAAGATAGATATGGTTTTGAGCGAGCTAATCAATTATTAGACAGTATTTTAACTGAAGCTAAAATAAAGCATGACTTTCATTTTGTTGTAGGTGAGCATGGATGGTCGTTTTTACTTGCTCGTAGCGAACCAGCTTTTATTTTCTACTGGCAAGTTTTAGGAAGTAAAAATTAATGCTACAAAACTAGTAGTTATGAAATAGCATTCATTTGATCATCAGAAGATTCTAGAAAATTTTTTGATAAATTATATTTATTCCAATTTATTAAACCTTGGCGTAAATACTCTGCTTTAGCTCGAACTGTAATATCTGTTTGAAATTCAAGCTCAAAGCGATGGTCATAAACATAAGCCCTAATACGTACCAGAACAAAAGGTTGTGGAGCAAGCTTATCTTGTAACAGTACAACAACAGGTTTAGCTAAAAGTAGATAAGGAGAGCTATAAGCTGCTTCATAAGCAATTTCTACTGCTTTAACTGGATCTACATCGTGTGGTAAAAATATATCTGTTACTACCTGACAATCAGGTACACCAGAATTAGAATTCCAAGCTTGCCCATTTAATATATCTGTATTAGGAATTGTTACTTTTGTATCATATTGGGTAATTAATTTAGTGCTACGTAGTCCAATATGAACAACTTCGCCATAAGCATCACCTATTTTAACTAAGTCCCCTAACTGAAAAGGTCTATCAATTAAAATTACTAATCCACCAATAATATTTTTTATTAAATCCTGCGCACCTAAACCTAAAGCCAACCCAGCAGAAGCCAACACAGCAAATAAAGTTTGTTGCGAAGGAGCAAAAATAGCCACTATCAAAGTACCACCAACAAAAAGAACAGAAAACCGCACAATAGTAGCTGCCATCTTAAAGAAAAATCTTGCTCTTGGCGCACGATTACTTAAAACAGAGGCTAAAGCATCACTAAGCCTAATAATTAAGTAAATTACAGCTATTGTAAGAATTGCATTTAATATAGATATAGGAGATATACTAAATAACATATCCAAAGGGCTTTGTGTATCTTGTAGAAAAAGGAAAAACTGATTACTAATCATAAATACTCCTATTTCCTTAAATTAAATTACGTCGGTAAAGTAATTCTTTAACTACAGGCATTGCATCAGCCGAAACTCTATAACCTGCTCGGTTTGGTTCTAGTTCAACAATTTGCCTATCTATCAACGCATGAATTTGTAATTTACTTTTAGCCACATTAGATTGAAAAATAATGGAATGTTCTTCATAAGTTAAACTTCCATGTTGAAGTATTGCTACTAACGTAAATAAATTTTCTAAATCAAGATCTTCTATTAATGCACTTCTATCAGGTTTGATTATAGCTTTCATTGTTAGTAGTCCTGCTTGTATTGAATCAATATGTCCTAGCCAAATCTTAAATGCTGCACGAAAAATTCCTCCAGATTCTTCTTCTAAACTATTGAAAAATATAGCTTCTGAATTTTCAGAATTAAGATATTTTCTACTTAATCTTTCTAGGAAATTACCTTGTTTTGGAGGTTTATTTATTTTTAATCTTAAACCAGATAAATTATGACGTAACATAATTGCACTTTTCATAACTTTTTTACTAGCCACACCCATATTTATTTGATGTGAAAAGGTTTGTCCTAAATTTATTGTGACATTAAGTAAATCAAACGCAGTTTTATTAATACATAAAATCCATAAAGTAGTTTTAGCTGTTATTGTAATCAGCCGTTGAAGAGCTTTTAATGCTCCATAATGCCCAACTTGACGTAAAAATAAACGCTCTGTCTCCTCTAAAATAATAATTCGTCTATTTTCTAATAGACTTTGCTCTAGTAAGTTAATGTTATTAACTTTAATTAATTGTGATAAAAATAGTTGTAATTCTTCTTCTTTTATAATGCGTCCTTGAAATTCATCTTGAATTATTTCTATGTCACCCTTAAATATTTGTTTTACAGCACAATTAATTAAACTAGTTTTACCACTACCTCGTTCTCCAACAATAACTATAGAAACTGCATTAGCTTTTTCCCACATTTTTTTGGCTTCTTCTAAAACACGAATATCTTTTTCTCTACCAACTAAAAACCTAGGATCTTCTACAGCCTCAAAGCGAAAAAGATGTTTATAAAGTGCTGGTAAAGACAAGTTTTGAGTATCAATAGAAAATTCTTTTGGTAAAAATGCTCTTATTTTTACTGTAGACTCCCCAGTTACAGGCTCCCTCATCCAACCTATGGAAATCAGCCAATTTTCAAACACATATTTAGTATAAATTTTTAAGCTTTGTATAAATTTTTTACTATTAAGTAAGGCTTTTTCTTTGACTATAGGTAATAAATGCTTGATATTTTGTTGAGCTAAATAAGTTAATATACCTATTCTATCTTGGCTTAAAAGAATTCTACCTTCTGCATAAAATTCCACTACAGTTTGCAACATTTCCTTATTAACTTGGCTATACCAATCAGTTGCTTCTTGGCGACAAAACTCTAGCAGAGATAAAGCATTTTGTAAGGCTTCTTGGATTACTTCAAAAGAATTTTCTATTTGAGCTATCTGTAAATTAAATGATACAACCTCTCTAGCTTGTTCAACATATTGGGTGATTTTACGATGTTGACTTTCAATATTTGTCAATATAGCAAAAAGCTTTTCTTTTCCTCTGCGCAAAAATGAGTCATGAAATTTATTTTGTGGATAAAGTTGGTTTAATTTTAATTTGCGTGGGGGAAGACTAGAAAACTTCGTTATCACTTCACAAGTAACAGGAAGTATTTGCAAATGGTTTTGTAAAGTAGTCTCAAATTCTTGTAATCGGCTAGCTGTTGGTATTATGTTTGCTGAAGGCAAAGGAAATTTATTGTTAAATTCTTTCTGTTCTTTTAACCAATGAATTGCTTGGTCTAGCTCATTTAAGACGCTTGTTCGCTCTTGAAGTGTATTATTTAAAATAGCTTGCAGATAATAAAAAGTTTTTAGCTCGCTACTTTGTATTTTCTGTTCAAGCCTTAAATCTGTTTCTACAGACTCTATCAACTTTGACCAGTAAAATAAATTAGCACTACATTGTTCTTTATACTTAGAATTATTAGATTTATATTTTTTACTTCCAAAAATTAAACTAGTTAAAATATTATCAGTAATTTGCTTAGTTAAATTTTCATAAAGTTTATTAAATTTATTAATAGCTTGCTGACATTCTCTTACTAATTTTGCTGTAATGAATTTTATATCAGTTAAATTCTTAGTAAATACCGTTTTTTGTAAAATAGCATTTGATAATGTGTGATAAGTATTGTCCCAACAGTCTTTTAGCTTTTCTATAAGTTTTGCTAGTGCTTGAAAATAGCGACCTAACAACCTTGCTTGAGAAGGATAAATTCCCTCTAACTTTTCAGCCACACAGCCCTTAAAAGCAAGTGTTTTTTCTTTTTTACTTAATGCTGCTATTTTATGTTTCCAAGTTTTTGTAGAAACTATGCTAATTACTAGCAAAACTTCGTTATTAGTTGTAGCTAAGCTATTAGGTAAGCTATTAATTAGTTCTTGGATTTTTTTCTCATAACTTTCTACCGCAATCAAAGCACGTTTATAAGGACGTTTTTTTTCCCATTCAGCAATAATATTAATAAAAAAATTTTGTTTTGTTTCTTGATAGATATCTAAAAACTGTTCTAAACTAGGCGTTTCTTGGCTTAAATTTGGTAGTTCTTGACTGATTTGTAGCTTTATAATTTTTTCAATATCTCTATAACAATACTCTAGTTCAATTACTAAATCTTTATTAAATTTTTGCAAAAGATCTGTAAATCTATTCCAAGATTCAGCAAAGGAACTTGACATAATCTTAACCTTCTCTAAAAAATGATTTATAGTTTACTAGCTAATAAGATAAATCAAGATAAACATTCTAATAAAAACTAAGGCTTAATGGCTATATAACTAACCATTAAGCCTTAATTTTTAGAAAATAAATAGCTTAAATTTAAGCTAATTGTGGTTTAAGATTTATCTCTCTTTGGGAATTACGCATTTGTTTTTCTAGCTTTTTAATTTGAATTAAATGGCTAGCATTAAATGGTAGAGAAGGATAATAACAATTGCTTTCATGTGTGCAATAGCAGCCGTCTTTTACTTTTTTACGACGTTCTGCCATAGCTGCTGTATTCCAAAAAGCTTGGAAGTCCCAATTATAATCTCTAAGGTTTCCTACAGAATCTAAATTTTCACAGCTAGAAATTGTACCTTCATCATAAATAACTGCTCCAGCAGTACCGGCCCAGCATCGTAGTTGAGCTTTCTTTTCTACTTCTGTGCGAGCAATTAATTCATGCATATAAATATCAATAGCAGCCTTAAAAATCCCTGCTGACCCTGAATAACTATTTTTTATTGCAGCCGTTCGAGAATCATCATCAATCATATGTGCAAGCTTACGATAGCGATCTAGGTCTATTTCTAGTTCTTTTGGTTTTGCCGAAGGTGGTCGGATATAGTTAACATTGATTTTATCTGGTTTTAGGTCGTGTTTTAAGAAATCATACCATTCAAAAATTCTGTCTTGGTTGCTATTCATAAAGCAGGTACAGGTTTGAATATCCAGATTTGGGAAAGATTGCTTTAATTTTTGTAATTGGCGGGCTGTATCAGTAGCAATTTTCCAGCTACCTGGCTTTTGACGAATTTTGTCATGGTCTTCTTCTACGCCATCAATACCAAGTGCAACAGTGACATTAAGTTTTGGGCATTCGCGCAAAATGCGTTCTACGTCTGGTAAGATACGTTTTTGGATTTGTCCATTGCTCATTAAATAAATTGATTCTAGCTCATTATTTTTATAAAAAGCTTTTGCAACATCTGGTAAGTCTTTACGGGTAAAAGGCTCACCACCTGCAACAACTAATACTGGTAGATTTCCGCCTAAAGTTTCGCTAATTCGCTCAAGTTCATGGGTTTTCATTTGTAGCATTTTTCTAGGTTTATCATCTAGTTCATCAGTGAAAAAACAATGGACACATCGCATATCACAAACGGAAGTAATTAAAACATTTAGCACTACGGGGGCAAAAGGGCGACCTAAAAAAGCCTTTCCATAACGCTTAAGCAATTCTGTAGGGTAGTTCATAAAAATTTAGTCCTTAAAATTACCGATCACCAAGAATAATTTTAGCAATCGTTTGAAGTTGCATATTAGAAGTGCCTTCATAGATTTTACCTATTTTAGCATCTCGAAAATACTTTTCTGCTGGATAGTCTTTAGTATAGCCATATCCACCATAAATCTCTACTGCCATAGAAGTAACACGTTCTGCAACAACAGATGAGTAATATTTAGCCATAGCAGCTTCTTTAATAAATCCAAGCCCAGCGTCTTTTAAGCGTGCAGCGTTATAAACCATAAGTTTAGCTGCTTCTAGTTCTGTAGCCATTTCAGCTAATTGAAATTGAATAGCTTGAAAATCAGCAATAGGTTTACCAAATTGGACTCTTTCCTTAGCATAAGAGGTTGCATATTCTAAAGCTCCTCGTGCCAGCCCGATCATTTGCGCACCAATACCAATTCGACCTTCATTTAATGTTTCAATTGAAACTTTATAACCTTTTCCTACTTCACCTAAAACATTTTCTTTTGGTACTTCACAATCTTCTAAAAGTAACTCACAGGTAGATGAAGCTCGAATACCTAATTTATCTTCTTTTTTACCTACAGTAAAACCCTTAAAGCCTCGCTCTACAACAAAGGCTGTAATTCCACGATAGCCCGCAGATGGGTTAGCATTAGCAAAAACAATAAAAATATCTGCTTCATTAGCATTAGTAATCCAAAGTTTACGACCATTTAGAATAAAATGATCTCCCTTATCTTCGGCTCGTGTTCCCATAGCAAAAGCATCTGAGCCAGATCCAGCTTCAGAAAGTGCATAAGCTCCAACAGATTTAGTAGCTAGTTGAGGCAAGTATTTTTCTTTAATTTTATCGCTACCCCAACGTAAAAAGGCATTATTAACTAGGGTATTTTGGACATCAACACAAACACCTAAAGAAGCATCTACACGAGAAAGCTCTTCAACAGCAATAATGGACATAAAAAAAGATCCACTAGCTCCACCATAGTTTTCTGGAATATGGATTCCCATTAAATTAAGATCAAAACATTGCTGAATAATACTTTTATCTAAATGTGCTTCTTCATCCATTTGGCGCACAAGTGGACGTACTTTATTAACAGCAAAGTCTGAAATAGTATCTCTAAGAAGTTGTTCATCTTCGCTAAAAACTGTTAGTGCTGCACCTAAATTTGTTTGTTCAGTCATAAAAATCCCTTCTGAAAGACTTTTTATACTAATATAAGTAAAGATTATAATTTGCAAGAGTCTAGCATAAAGCTACTGTAAGAAAAAACTGAACCAGCGCAACGCTAAGCTTAAGAATCTTCTCTTGCAATCGTTTAATAACAGGTTTATGCTGGACATCTATTCATAGTTTTTAGCTTAAAATTTGCACTCTACCTTAAACTTAAATTTGGATAAGTTTGTTTTTTATGGTGGGTTGATGAGTAGTACAAGGGAAAAAACAGTAGTCGAAGAAGCACTATTGGAAGTAGAGTTGGCTATGAGATACAACTCTCATCAACGTGCTGTTACTGTACTGGAAAATGTACTAAAACAATTCCCTAGTAATACTGATGTACGTTGGAAATTAGCAGAAATCTATTATCAACAAGGCTCACCTCATACTTCTGCTGAACAACTATTTATTATTGCAGATATTTATATTGCAGCTAACCAACTAGACTTTGCCGAATCAACACTTCTAAAAGTTAAACAAGTTTACCCAGCAGCAGAATTTCATACAGATACTAAGCTTGCAACCTTAAGCCAGTACCAAAGCTTAAGTCAAAAACAAAATCAACCTAATCAATCTACTACAGTACAAAACCAGTCAGCTAACTATAATCAACCTTACATAGATCCTTATATGGATCCTTACCAAAATCAAAACCCATATCAAAATGATTATCAATACTCCTACCTAGATCCTTATCCAGGCCAACCTCAGCAATATCAAGTTCCTCCGCCAAATCAGCAATATCAAGCTCCCCAGCCAAATCAACAATATAATTTGTATTATCAAGAAACTCCTTATTCAGAAACTTATCAAGCTACATATCCTGAACCAGCTTATGTTTATGGAACAGAAGAATTAGAACATATAGATACACTTGACCCAATAGAATTAGAGCCTGTTGGGATGTCTCAAACTGTAAATAATGCTTTGCCCTATTTAGCAGGAGATTTGCACTATATTAATTTGTTTGATGTTATACAAACCCTAGAAAAGAATGAAATTACAGGTATTATCCACATTCAAAGCACACAAATTTCAGGAAACCTTTATCTAAATCGAGGTTTACTAGCTGATGTAATTTGTGGTGAACTCAGAGGAAAAGCGGCTTTTAAGTGTTTTGCAGAAATAACAGAAGGACAATTTGAGCTAGAAAAATCCCCTGTAGAGTTTCATCAAGCAATTCAAATAGAATCTAATGCTAAATTAATTCTGGAAATCTTCTCTGATGAAGGAGATCAACCCTTAGAAGATGATGAACCCTTAGAAAATAGTGCTGAACAAGGTCTTAACTGGTAGATTAATTAGTTTTTTCCATTAAGGCAGCAAAAAAACCTTCTGTATTATCTCTATATGGAAAAGTGCGTATAAACCCTTCTTTAGTAATTAAAAGTTCTGGGACTTCTGCTTTTACTAGTCGAAAGTTTTTATTTTTGCTAAGAAACTTTTCTATAACCTGTTCATTTTCTTCATATTCCAGAGAACAAGTTGAATAAATAAGCCTTCCTTTACTTTTTACTAAATTAGCACAATTACTTATAATTTCTAATTGTAACTTACTTAATTCTTCTAGTTTTTCTGGAAATAGTCGCCATTTTATTTCTGGATTATGTCTTAAAGTACCTGTCCCACTACAAGGAGCATCTACCAACACACGGTCAAATAAAATATTTTGATTGATTGGCACATGCTTAGTTACATCACAACAGATAGAATTAATTATACTTACTCCAAGTTTCTTAGCTGTTTGTTGGATTAATTTAACTCTAGCTAAATGTAAATCTCCTGCAATAATTAAGCCTTGATTTTCCATAAGTGAAGCTATGAGAGTAGTTTTTCCACCTGGAGCAGCACAGGCATCAAAAATTCTCATTCCTTTTTCTGCTGTAACTAAATGAGCAATTAATTGAGAGGCTACATCTTGTAAATAAATTTTTCCTTCTCTAGCTAGCTTAAGTAAAATTTGACTATCACCTTCCATCAAGCAAAAAGCTGTTTCTAATAAACTGCTTGGCTGAATAACTACATTATTTCTCTTAAGTAACTCTAATATTTGACCAGTAGTAATTTTTAAGTTATTTACTCTAAAACATATTGGATTTGGCTTATTGTTGGATTCGGCTATTGATTGAGCAACGCTTAATCCATAATGATTTACCCAATTTTTAATCAACCAAGTAGGATGGGAATGGTTTAATGCAATTTCTTCTATAGGGTCTTGGCAGGAAATTTTTTCTTTTATCTGTAGTCTAGTAAGTTTTCTTAATACTGCATTTACAAGCCGACTAGCAGAAGCTTTGCCGCTAATTTTTGTTAAATTTACACAATCATTTACTACAGCATAATCAGGAATACGGCTTAAAAAGTGGATTTGATAAAAACCTAGACGAAGGATTATTAAAACCTCTTTATCTAGCTTATTTAACTTTAAGCCACCTACTTTTTCTAAAAAATAATCTAAGTAGCGTTCTTGTCTTAAACTGCCTAGAACAATTTCTTGTGTTAATGAGCGATCTAAAGAAGAAAGTTTTGTGGTTAAGTTTGAGACTAAAAGGTTAGTAGCAAAAGCTTGCTCAGTCATTACCCGCCAAAGTATTTGAAAAGCAACTTGGCGGGCAGAGATAAGCTTGACACAATGATTAAGGTTTTTCATCAGCAGTTAATAAATATTAAAATTAATACGTACAAATTAATTACTAGGACTATCAGAAGCCTTATTATTTTTTACTTCTTCTTTGCTAGAATCATCAGAATAAAATTTTAACCATTTAACATCAACAACAGGAGCTTTTCTTTCTTTCTTTTGGTCTTTTAACCAAAGACCTCGTTTATTCCAACCCTTACCACCAACATTTTTTTGATGGCAATAAGTACAATCTTTAGCATCAAAACCTAGGGCTTTTGTTTCTTTTAGAAATGGGGGGTATGCAAAAGTTTTATTATCATTAAGTAAAGTAAGAGCTAAAATAACCATTGTTATAATTGCTAACAGCTTGATTTTCATAAAAGTTGCTCCATGTTTATTAAAACTTTTTGGTCAATTATAGTATTAAGATATTATTTAACAAAAAAAGTTTTCTTGATTTTCTTGATTTTGAAAGAACATGATAAAAAAATTTATTCCCTTATTATTAATGCTTTTACTTGGTTTAGCCTGTGGCCCTGTTTTTCAAGTAAAACCTAGGTCAACGGTTAATCTTCCTGAGATAAATAATAAAACTGCTAACAGTAATTTAATACTAGAAGCAGCAATTTTGTCAGAAGATAAGACAGTAGAAATCTTTGATGCTAATCTTTTTCTAGCAGGAATTATCCCGCTAGAAGTTAAACTAACAAATCAAAATCAAATACCTGTAAATTTTTCAGAAAAAGATTTTGCTATCTTGGACTCTAAAGGTCGTTCATTTAGTTGTATTAAGGACAAAGATGTTATAAATAAGTTGCTAGATTACTATAAAATCAAGGCTTATAACCCTTATAGCCATGAAAAATTAAAAGAAAAATTTTTTACTCATAGCCTGTCATTAAAAGAAAGTTTTAGCTTAGATGAAACACGCCAAGGGTTACTTTACTTTAAAATGGGTAAGGAAAAAATTGTAGGTCAAGGCTTAAAACTTAGTTTTAAGAATAAGAAAATAACTCAAGATAATTTACTTTTAACTCTAAACTAAAGATTGAGATTGTTTCTTAAAAACAACCTCAATCTATTAAAAAATTTAGCCTTTAACAATTTTAGTTGACTTTGGAGGAGCAAAATTATCTATTAACCCTTTTACATCAAAACTAGTATTCTTTTTTAAGTTGCTTAACTTTATAATAGTAATATCATCATTACCTTCTACTAGGTTCTCTTGAATAGGTAGCCAGGAGCTTTGAGAAATCCAAATATCTATGCTTTTATAAGGGCCCCCCGCCTTTGGTGTAAGATGAAGTAGTGAAGCGTCTTCGCCTTGGATTTTTTCATCTTTAACAAACTTTACATCATAATTTGCTCTAATTGCAGAAACTGAGCCAAAAGTTATTGCTAGAGAACCAAAGGATTGGGAGCTTTTTGTACTTTTCAATGAAGTAACTAACATTTGCTCAATAGAAGGTTGGTAAAACTTTAGCTGATCTCCTGTAATAACGACTGTCTTTTTTGTAGGATTACTAATATCTATTCTTAATTTTACTGCCCCATTTTTGCCAGGTAGATAGTAAAGTTGACCTGTTTCTACTGGATCATCTATTCCTATTTGAGTATTTTTCTTTTGTTGCCAAATATTTGCTACTAAAGAGTTTAGACTTTTTCCAACTACCTCCATTTGTGCTAAAACGGCTTCGGCACCTTTTACATTTGCTGATGCACTAGGAGAAATTCCTATCATAGAAAAAGTTAATAATAAACATATTAAAAAGGATAAAACTATTTTTCTCATTTATACTATCTCCACAAACTAATTATTTATAATTAATATAGCCTACTCAAACCAAACACGATAACCATTGATTTGATTGTCTTTGTCTTGGTTTTTTGTATTGTTTTCAACGCTATCAATCTCCACACGTTTAATTGTCACCTTGCGTTGGTAGCGTTTTGCTAGTACATCTGATAGTAGATCACTTAATCTAGTATGTTGACTAGCAACCTGTGTTATTTCATTAGTTGAAATATAAGTGCGTTGGGTTTGCACGGTGTTTTTTATTGGATCATTAGAATGCCGTTCATCTAAAAATCTATTTGGAGTAAAAAAGATAAAGGCAAGAATAACAACACAAAGTATGTCATACTGCCAACTACCTCGCTCATAAGACCATAGGATAATACTTTTAATAACACTGAATATTTTCATAACTTTAACTAATTCACTATTTGCCCATCCCGCATATTTACAACACGTTGAGCAACAGCCGAGGCTTCTGGGCTATGTGTAATCATTATAATAGTTTGACCAAATTTGCTATTTAGCTCTTGCAGCATTTTCAACACAATTTGGGAATTTTCACTATCTAAATTTCCTGTTGGTTCATCAGCTAGCACAATTGCAGGATGTCCAACTAAAGCACGAGCAATAGCAACTCTTTGTTGTTCTCCGCCTGAGAGTTCAAGCGGTTTATGATGGAGCCGACTTTCTAAATTTAGCAACCGTAAGATTTCTGTACGACGGGCAAAATCATTTTTATGATTCCCGTTCATTCTAATTTTTTCAGCTAAACTAATATTACCTTCAGCACTTAAAGTAGGGAAAAGGTTAAATTTTTGGAAAACAAAACCAATTTTACGCCGTCTTACTTCTGTTCGGTCGCCATCGCTCATTTTTGCTAGATCTTCGCCATCAATTATAACGCTACCTGAAGTAGGCTTTAACATCCCACCCAAAATATGTAGCATTGTTGATTTACCACAACCTGAAGGCCCCATTATGGCAACAAATTCCCCTTCATTTACATTTAAGTTAACACCTCTTAAGGCATTTACTGGGACTTTGCCAATTACATAAGTCATTTTTAAATCTATAGTTTGAAGTATTGTTTTCATCTTTTTTATTCGTAACTTAGAGCTTTAACAGGGTCTTGATTAGCAACTCGTAGGGCTGGATAAAGCGCGCCTATTACACCACTACTTAGCCCAACTATTGCAGCATAGAGTAACCATTCTGGCTCTAAATCTATGATTAATGAAGTGTTTTTTATTATTAACCATCTGCCAGTTAACGCAACTGCGTAACCTAGTAAAACACCTAGTACACTAATTAATAAAGCTTCCTTTTCAATCTCAGCAATAATAAAGAATTTTGAAGCTCCTAAGCTTTTTAAGATACCTATTTCTCTAGTTCTTTCTGTAATTGTTGTATACATAGCCAGCATAATTACTAGTACACTAATAACTAATGCTACTACTACTACAGCTTTAACAAAGATGTTAATAGCGGGTAAACCCTTTTCATAAAGCCCTTGTATTTCACGAGTAAAAAGTATTTTATTACCTGGCAAAGCGGCTAAGATATTTTCAGCTACTTTTTCTTCAGTATCTGTAGCTAGACATTTAACATAAACCAGGCTGCAACGCTCTTTTGAACCTAAAAGCTCTTGCATAACAGAAAGTTTAATTTTTATTCTTGCACCAATTTCTGGTTGATAAACTCCTGCAATGCGAAAACTACGTCCAAAAAGGTCTATTTTATCGCCTAGTTTAACTTTTCTATCTCGACAATAAATCGGATCTACTAACACTTCATCATCTGCAACTAAGGGCTGTCCTTCAGTAACTTTTAGAGAAGTAACTTTTTGATAACTCTCCATCTCAATACCTTCTACCATTTCCATACCAAAACTTTGGTTAGAGGGTTTTAAGTATTGCCCTACTGGGCTAACAGCCGAAACTCCTGAAACTTCTGCTATTTTAGTGCTGTATTGTACTGGTAGAGATAATACTGAGCTAGTACCAGGGCCATAATTATTAGGACGTGTAAAAAGAATTTCTGCTCCAACATTAGAATTACGCCGCCCTTGTTCTTGCAAAACACCATGGGAGAGACCTACCATTAAAATTACTAGTACAATCCCCAGTGCTACACCTACAACACTAATTAATGTTCTTACAGGTCGTTGACATAAATTAGCAGTAACTAAACTTTTACTCATTAAACCCTCTAGGAAAAGATATTTTGCTATCTTTAAGATCCATTGTTTTTGTCAACTTTTGAACGTTAGTAAATCAAAAACCTTGCAAGGTAAAAAATAAATTTTTGCAAATTTTAATAGATTTAAGAAGCGTCTAAGTCTTTTTCTGGTAGTTTTTGCGTATTTTCCAAAAAGAATGCTTTTTTATCTATAGGATTATTTTCTTTAGTATCATCAAAATTTAGCTCTAATATATAGTTATCTCTAGCCCTAATTATTTCTACAGCTTGAGGAAAGCTAGTTTTACCAATTGCTTTATATTTCTTATAACTAACCTCAGAAACCAATGCACCTTGACCATTAAAAATCTGCATATGTGCTAAAGGTAAGTTGCTTTGAGTCCGATCAAACCAAAATTGTTTAACAAGCTTTAACTCTGTTTCATTTATTTTTTCAAGTAAGTATAAAACTTGATAGGTTCTTAAGACTGTTTTTGGAGTTTGTCCAACAACATTATCAACTTCTTGGCGAGTTAAATCAGAAACAAAATATTGAAAGCTATCATTAGCTTCTATTGGCTTAACTAAAATTGCTTCTGTAATATGTTGTGGTCGAATACGAGCAATTGAGCTTATTTGTTGTTGCTGTTGCTGTTTTTTTTCATTGGGATCAGGTGATATATTGTCTACTTGCTCATTATAATTACGGTCATTGCTACCTACTAAAAAGCGTCGATACTCATCAGGAAAATAAACAGCAATACGAAACTTTTCACCATCAGAGGTCATATCAGCAATATTTTGCTTTGTAATAGGTACACGAACAAGCAAACGGATTTGTTCAGGCCGTTGAAGTACAACTAGAGCATCAGCCGGACGATATGGCTCGATTTTTCCTTCTGTAGAAAGTTTTAAGTCAGTTAGCTTAAGAGAAGCATTTCCAGTAACTGAGTTTACTTCTGTTAAAGTATTTATTTTTTCAATTAATGTTGCTGCTGGCAAGCGGTCATAAGTTTTAAGCAAAGTAGCAGCACTTTTGGTTGTTTTTGCACTAATACAACCACTAGCAAATAGGGCCAGCAAAAGAAAAAATATAAGATTTTTGTTGGGCTTTATCTGAGGCCAGGCAGGCCAATAACGCATATTTTAACCTATAGTAGCAGTAAAAATTTATCCAGCGGATACAAATATGCAAGATTAACAAAAGCCTTCTTAGCTTGTCAAACTAGTTTTCAAGTTATATCTATAAAGTAAAATTGCCTGCAACTAATTAAAATTACAGGCAATTAATTATAGATTTAATTATTATCTGGTTAACTACTATTTGTTTAAGTGAGTTTCAAACCAGTTAAGTACAGTGCCATACCAAAGCTCGCTATTTTGTGGCTTTAAGATCCAGTGGCCCTCATCAGGGAAATAAAGTAAGCGAGATGGGACATCCATTCTTTGTAGAGCGGTAAAAAGCTGTATTCCTTCTCCAACAGGTACACGATAATCCAATTCACCATGAATAACTAAAGTAGGAGTCTTAAAGTTTTTTACAAAATTACTTGGAGAATATTTTTCATAAAGATCTCGATTAGTCCAAGGTGTTCCCTTAAATTCCCAGTCTGTAAACCAAAGTTCTTCGGTTGCTCCATACATACTAACTAAATTATAAACCCCAGCATGAGAAACTAAAGCTTTGAAACGGTTAGTATGCCCAAGTATCCAATTAACCATATAACCACCAAAAGACCCTCCAGCAGCACCAATCCGGTTTTGATCAACAAAACCTAAAGAAATTGTCTGATCTACCGCGCTCATTATATCTTGATAACATTTACCGCCCCAATCCCCACTAATTTCATCTGTAAACTTTTGTCCATAACCAATACTTCCACGTGGATTAGGCATTAGAACTACATAGCCAGCCGAGGTATAAATATTTGCATTCCAGCGATAGCCAAAATTATGTTCCCAAGCACCTTGTGGGCCACCATGAATTAAAACTACCATAGGATATTTTTTTCCAGGTTGAAACCCAATCGGCTTAAGTAAAATAGAATGTACTTTTGCACCATCCGCAGGGCTAGTGCTATAAATATCTTCACCTTCAACTAGTTGGCGTTTAGAAAGTAGTTCCTTATTATGGTCAGTAAGTTGTTTTTCTGCTAAATTTTCTGTTCTAAGTAGAAAAACTTCACTAGGCTGTGTCATAGAACTACGAGAAAAAACTAGTCTATTTCCTTCTGAGCTAATAGAAAGTTCGCCATTACAAGTTTTATCAACTATTTTCTTCATTTCTAAAGTAGTTACATCAATTGTATAGATTGGAATATAGCCATTGTCTATAGCTGTAAAGTAGATTTTTTTGCTGTCTGGTGCCCAAACCATTTCTTCTATTGAACGGTCTAAGCTTTCGCTAATGCTACGAGTCTTGCCACTAGCACGGTCATAGAGCATAAGTCTTGAACGATCAGCTTCAAAACCTGCTCTTTCTTGTGAACGATAAGCAATAAAGCGTCCATCAGGAGAATAACTTGGGCTAACATCTGAACCTAAAGATGTAGAAATTTTCTTTGCCTCTCCACCTTTTATAGAAACAATAAATAGCTCATTGTTTGTACTAATAGCTTCTACTTTATCGGTATTACGAGAAAAACAAACTTCTTTGCCATCAGGAGAAAAAGCATAATTATCCGGCCCACCTAAAGAAAATGGTGGGGTGTCAAAGTCACCTGGTGTTAAATCCTCTGCTGCACCACCACTAGAAGAAACAATAAATAAATGGCTACGTTTGCCTTCCTTCCAGCTATTCCAATGACGGTAAAGCAACCGATCAGCAATTTTAGCTTTTACTTTGCTATTTTCTGCTTCCTCTAATTTTTTCTTATTACATTCATCTGTTTTACATTCTGGATAAATTTCTGAAGTAAAAAGTAGATGTTTAGAATCTGGCGACCAAACTAAATCTGCTGCTTCTGTAGAAATAGTGGTCAATTTTTGATTAGTTTTAGTTTCAACATTATAAGTCCAAATTTGACTTGCTCCATCACGTGATGAAATAAAGGCTAGCTGTTTACCATCTGCTGACCAACGTGGACGACCTTCTTTACCTGCACTTTCTGCCAACACTTCCACGCTTCCATCAGCAACCGTAGTTAAATGAATTTGGCTAGTTCGCTTATTAGTATCTCGATCATAAGTTGTTACTACATAAGCAACTGTCTTACCATCTGGAGAAACTTGAGGATCTCCTACCCGCTTAAACTTAAATAAATCATTTACTTTTAAGCCTGTTGGAGCTTGCGCACTTGCAACTAAGGCTAAAGCTAGCATTAAAGCTAGTACAGAAAACAATCTTTTCATATGCTCTCCTTACGTATAATAAATATAGTATTGCAATAGATATTAATTAGATAAAATCTTATGATTTGTAATTATTTGTAATTAAATACAGCATAACTTAAGTAATATAGCAATTTTATATTCTTAACTCTTAAGCCCCAGAGGGGCGAAAGATATGTAGCGTAGGGCGCAAGCCCCATATGCGCGAACTTAAGAAATAAGTTATTTATAATGAATAAATAACACAAATCTTAACTCTGAAGGAGCGTAAGATATATTTCCTAGGGCTTGCGCCTTAGGCTACAATTATTTCGCCCTTTCAGGGCTTAAGATTCAAAAATATAAGTTTACTTTGTTTACAGTGTATTAAATGCCAAATCTATACTTAAATTCTTTTTTAAGACAACCATATTCTGTATTAAGCTCTGTAACAAACTTTTGGCTGTTAGCAATATCTTCCGCTTTTTCTAATATATTACACAAACTAGCCATTTTTACTGCCCCAACATTACCACAAGCACTTTTTAACTTATGAGCCTCTTTTTTTAAGTTAGTAATATCATTATTTTGAAGTAGAGTGTTAATAACTACTAGACTTTCATTAGTAGTTTTAAGGAATAATTTAATAATTCTACTAAAAAACGCTGTATCTTCTTGAGAAACAGCCGCTAATTGAACAAACATATTTAAGTCTAAAGTAACTAGCTCATTATTATCTATATTTTCTGGTTGTTTTTTTTCTTCTTCAATAGGAGGAATCTTAAAATCACTTAACAACCATTTACTTAAAACATCAGCTATTTGTTGTGGATTAAAAGGCTTAGTAACAACTTCGTCCATTCCTACGGCTAAACAACGCATTCTATCTTCTGGCATAACTCCTGCGGTCAAAGCTATTACTGGAGTACGCTTAGCATATTTCCCATTTCTTTCTTCATTTCTAATAATAGTAGTAGTCTCAAAGCCGTCCATAATAGGCATTTGGCAATCCATAAAAATCAAATCATAACTATGTACTAGTAATTTACCTAGGGCTTTTAATCCATTACTTGCTACATCAACACTACAACCAAGTTTATTAAGTATTGAAACTGCTACAGACTGATTAACCAAGTTGTCTTCTACAAGCAAAATTTTAGCTTGAAAGTCACTACCTAAAGTGTAAGTTGCTTCTTCAATTTGTGAATATTCTGTAAATTTCTTTTTAAGTGAAGAACGCAGTACAAAGCGTAAACAATCATAAAACTGCATTTGAGTAATAGGTTTGTAAAGATAAGCTTCAATATCTATGTTTCCAACATCTTTTTTTAGACTACTTGATAAAGCAGATGAAAGCATTACCAACTTTAAGTTTGCAATAGAAGGATCTGATTTAATTACTCTTGCTAGATCTAGCCCTGAAAGATCTGGAAGTTTTGTATCAATTATTGCTACTTCATAAGGATCTGATTGTTTAACAGCCTGGCGTATTAATTGCAACGCATTAGCACCATTAGGAATATATTCTATTCTTAATTTCCAATCTAACGCATGTTTTTCTATCATTTCCCAATGTAATCTATTACTACTAATTATAAGTAAGCGTAAGTCTTGTAGAAATACCTTAAAGGCTTTATCTGCTTCACTTTGGCTAATAAATTGTTGTTTAGTCAATTTAATTGTAAACCAAAAAGTGCTACCTTCTTTTAATTGGCTGTTAACACCAATTTCACCTCCCATAATTTCAACTAATTGTTTACAAATAGCTAATCCTAAACCTGTACCGCCATATTCACGAGTTGTTGAGCTATCAGCTTGAACAAATGGATGGAATAAATTATCACAAATCTCTTTTGTAATTCCTATTCCGGTATCAATAACTTCAAAACGTAGTGTTACTTCCTGCGTTTTTATTTCATCAATACTTACTTTTATTATTACTCCTCCTTGCTCAGTAAATTTAACTGCATTTCCAACTAAATTCATTAAAATTTGTCTTAGTCGGTTTGTATCGCCTACTAAATCAGTAATAACATCTGGAGCTATCTGGTAACTAATACTAATACCTTTACTAATAACTTTACTGGTAAATATCTTTATAACTTCTTCAAGTAAAACTTCTAAATTAAAACTGCTTTCTTCTAGCTCTAATTTACCAGCTTCTATTTTAGATAAGTCCAATATATTGTTGACTATAGTTATTAAAGTATCCCCACAGCTATTAATTGCTTTTAGATATTCATACTGGCTTTCCGTTAATTCTGTATCCATTAAAAGATAAGCCATACCAATAATTCCATTTAGTGGGGTACGAATCTCATGACTCATATTAGCAAGAAATTGAGCTTTTAGCTGAGCAGATTCTAAGGCATTATCACGAGCTATTTTTAACAATTCTTCTGTTTGTTTAAGTTCTGTAATATCTTTTGCTAAAACCAATCTTGCTTTTTTTCCTTCAAAAATTACTTCATCTGACCTAACTTCTACATCAAAAATAGTTCCATCTTTTTTGCAATGCTTCCAATACCAAACATTACTTTCTGACTTCTTTTCTTCTTCAACATAACTAATAAATCTAGCTATTTCTTCTACAGGTCTAATATCTTTAACCGTTAATTTATCAAATTCCTCTTTTGTATAACCATAATGCTCTATAGCTGCTTTATTTACAGCTAAAAAAGATAAACTTTCTGAATCATAAACCCAAGAAGGACAAGGATTATTTTCAAATAATACTCTATATTGTTTTTCACGATTACGCAGGCTATTTTCTATATTTTTACGATCTGTTATATCTTCAATAGTACCATCATAGTAAAGAACTTCCCCACTTGATGATTTAATCATTTTTGCATTTTCTCGAATAAATTTTTTCTCTCCAATACGTGTTGTCCATTCTGATTCTAATCCTATAATTTGTCCATTTTTTTCTAATTCTTTCTTAAACTGGTTTCTAGAATAATTTGCATCTATACCTTCTATTTCTAAATTACGCTCAACTAATTCTTCTAAAGAGCTACACCCTAACATTTGCACTACTACTGGATTTGCATCAATAACTTTGCCCTCTGGAGTAGTTCTATAAATACCTATTGGTGCAGTATTAAACAATTCTCTATAACGTTTTTCACTGTCTTTTAATGCTTCTTCAATACGTTTTCTTTCTGTTATATCACGAGCTATGCCATATACAGATATAGGCTTTTTATTTTCCCATTCTAACCAAGAATTAACTTCAAAAATTACTTTATTACCACTCTTTGCTATTAATTCCAATTCATGCGCTGGAACATTTTCTCCTTTTAATCTACGTACTATTCTTTCTTTTATTCTTCCTAATATGCTGGCTTCTAGCACTTGACTAATATTCATTTCTAACATTTCTTCACGGCTATAACCAAGTAAAGTTTCTGCTTGAGAGTTAATAGAAGTAAAATTACCTTCCAAATCATGGCTATAAATTATATCTGTAGCCTTTTCAAAAAGATCTCTATAACGTCTTTCACTACGAATTAAAGCAAGCTCTACTTTCTTATGATCAGTAATATCAAACATTACACCACTAATTTTTGCTACCTGACCATTTTCTTTTAGCACTGTCATTATGTTTCTAAGCCAAACAATATTGCCATTTTTAGCAATCATTCGATATTCAATTTCTTGATCTTGCCCAACATTTGTTGCTTGTTTCCAAAAATCTTTTACCTTCTTCTCATCATTTGAGTAAATATATTTTTCTCTAAAATCCTTTTCTTCTAACCATTCAGTAGTTTGATAACCTAAAATTTCTTCAGCCTTTTTACTAATAAAAATAAATTCTAATGTATCAACATCTACTTCCCAAACTATTCCATTAATTGAATTTAAGAGTATTTGCAAATCTTCTTGAGAGCTTTTAAGCTTTTTTAGAGTGTCTAAGAGTTTTAAGTTACTTGTTTCTTTTTCTTCTAACGCATGCCCTAGTTCTATTTCTCTTGAATAACATTTTAGGCTTAACACCTCAAACTTTTCTAATGCATGCATTCTAGTCTGAAAAACCAAAAAAGAAAGAATACTAGCTGAACCTATCACAGGAGCATAATATAACCAATCATTTTGTAGTGTAACTAACATTAAAATTAACCAACCACTTAAAATCAAAACTACAACTGTTAAAAACCATCTTAATGATAAAATAAAACATCCTATAGTAAGAATAATCAAAGATAATCCTATAGTTTCTTTACTAGAAGAATATAAATAAAAAGACGTAAAACTATAAGACGCTGCCAAAAAAGCTAGTAAGGCTCCCACAGAATTAGCTTCATTAGAAGAAATAAAAGCTTTACGTACAGCTATATTTACTAGCAAACAAGCCATCCCAACAGCAGTAGCAGCAATGGTTAAGATTAAAGAAACACTTTGAGGTAAGATAAAAATATTAAATATAGCAATAATAAAATACAACGTAGCAATACCTATAGAAATCACATTTAACCCGTTATAAACTGTTTCTGCTAATGCTCCCTTTAATTTTTGATTAGGTATTTCATCCTGGTGATTATCTAAAAAGGAATTGCTAGATAAAAAAGCAGGTTGTTTTGGTTTTAATAAATGTTTAATTTTTTCCATGCAAGTATTATTAATAAAGTATTTCTAATTTTAGTATTACCGATATTAATGTTTAGCTATAATAGCTAAAATAATAAAATATTCTGTAATTAATAGTATAAATTAGAAAAACAGGAAATAGTAATTTATTGTCACCTAGTACATTACACGTAATTTATATGATATTTATATAAAATTTAATTAAAAGATTAGGCATATTATCTTAATTAGTGTATATTTTTGTTGGGAAGTTCTTTCACAAAATTTTACTTGCATTTATACCGAGTTTGGACCATATTTTGTGGAAGAACTATCTTAATAAATTCTTTATTTATTAAGATGTTTTTTAATAAATTCTATTACATCTTGACTAATAAAATCTTTCTCAGACTGTACTAAAAACCAAGGTTTTTTTAAATCCATTAAGTTTTTTAATGAAATATTTTGCCAATTGATTGCTACTTTTTCTATATCTATTTCTTGGTTAAATCTATCTACTACAATATAAGCATCTGCTAGGTCTAAAAACTCCTGTGCAGAGATCTTAAAATCTTCCTTTGTAGGATCTAAAACCTGTAAATATAAATCTGGCACAATAAATTTACGTAAGCTGTTACTTTCAATAATTACATAATCATTAGTTGCAATTTCTGTTTTTAATTTACTAAGAGCATTAACTAATTCACCTTGTCTAGTACGTAACCATAGAGCGCGTTTTGCACCTGCAAGCAGAAATCTTGGTGTATCGGCTCGCATACTTTTTTCTGTTTCTTCTGTAAGTAAAAATTCATGTTCAGGAACTTCACAACCGCAATCTTTACCATTACTTGCACAAATTTTATGGCCTGTTTGAGTGATTTTTATTGCCGTCCAATTAAGTTCTACTAAAGCTTTAACAATTCCTGCTACAACAGAAGTTTTGCCAATATTACGGCTATGTCCACCAACTAAAATTAGTTTCATAAATAATAAAATAGTAATAAAACTAGGGAGCCAAAATATATTTAACTCCCTAGTTTTCAAATAGTTAAAGTTTTAATTTATCTACTACATTTTGACACAAACAGATTTTGTTTCTGTATAAAGTTCTAGAGCTTCTTTACCCATTTCACGGCCCCAACCCGATTGTTTATAGCCTCCAAATGGCATTGCAGCATCAAAAATGTTATAGCAATTAATCCAAACAGTACCAGCACGAAGTTTAGAAGCCAGACTATGAGCTTTGCTAATATCACTAGTCCAAATTCCTGCCGCCAGGCCATAAACCGTATCATTAGCAGCAGGAGCAATATCATCTGATTGCTTAAATGGCATTGCAGTAACTACTGGGCCAAAGATTTCTTCTTGTACCACTTTCATATTTTGGTCTACATTTGTTAAAACAGTTGGTTTAACAAAGTAACCTTGTTCACCTAATTTTTGTCCACCTGCAAGGGCTGTTGCTCCAGAACTTAAGCCTGATTGCATATAAGAACAAACACGGCTTAATTGCTCATCAGAAACCAGCGGCCCCATTTGTGTATCAGGGTCAAAACCTGGGCCAACCTTAATGTTATTTGCTATATCTGCTACACCACTTACAACTTTATCAAATACACTTTCTTCAATATAAAGCCGTGAGCCTGCACAACAACATTGTCCATGATTAAAGAAAATTGCATTAGCAGCACCAGCTATTGCTAAATCCAGGTCTGCATCCTTAAAAACAATATTAGGAGATTTTCCACCTAATTCTAAGGTAACTTTCTTTAAGTTACCTGCCGCAGCTTGTAAAATTAATTTTCCAACTTCTGTTGAACCAGTAAAAGCAACCTTGTCAACATCTGGATGTGCTGCAAGTGCTGCTCCAGCAGTTTCACCATATCCAGCAACAACATTTACTACACCTTCTGGAAAACCTGCTTCTTGAACTAGTTCTGCTAGCCTTAATGCTGTTAGTGGGGTTTGTTCTGCTGGTTTTAATACTACAGTACAGCCTGTTGCAAGTGCTGGGCCTAACTTCCAAGCAGCCATTAACAATGGGAAGTTCCAAGGAATAATTTGACCAACTACGCCCACAGGTTCACGCGTAGTATAGGCTAAATACTTAGTGCCAGGTGTATAAGGAACAGAAATAGGTATTGTAGTACCTTCAACTTTAGTTGCCCAACCTGCCATATAACGAAATAGGTCTATGGCTAATGGTACATCTGCACCTCGTGCAATAGTAAGCGGTTTACCATTATCTAATGATTCTAGCTGAGCAAATTCTTCAATGTGTTTTTCCAAAAGATCCGCCAATCGCCAAATCAATTTTCCACGTTCGGAAGGAGTTATCCTAGACCAAGGGCCTTCTTCAAAAGCCTTGCGAGCAGCCTTAACAGCTAAATCTATATCTTCTTTGCGTCCCTCTGCTACATGTGCCATTATTTGACCTGTTGCAGGATTATAAACAGGGAAAGTTGCTCCATTAATTGCTTCTACCCAATCTTTACCTATTAGCATTTTTACTGGTTTAGCAATAAAATTGCTAACCGCTTGCTCCATTTTGACAGCAGCACTACTCATAAAAGTATTTTCCTTTCCTTAAATGAAATATTTAGTTTTACGGGATGTTTTAAGAATAATTACTTGTATCTGTCAAGAAATAAAGCCATTTCCGCAAAGATTTTGCCTTTGCAATTTGAAGAGCTACTTAATTTTATCAATAATTCTATTAAATAACTCTGGTGTTGGAGCAGAGATTGTTATTTCCTGATTGTTAGGGTCAAGAAATGTTATTTTTTCTGAATGAAGCATTAAACGAGGATATTTTGTAGCTTCTGTTTTATCTCCATATTGTAAATCCCCTACAATTGGGTGTCCTAAACTATAAAGATGTACCCGAATTTGATGACGACGGCCTGTTTTTGGATAAATATTTACTAAAGTATATTGTTTATAACGTTTTTTTACCTGACAAATAGTTAAACTTTTCTTTCCTTGACGAAAATCTACTGCCATTCGTCCCGAACCATATTCCCTAATGGGTTTATCTATAATTTCTTCATCAGACTTTAGAACTCCATAAACCAAAGCCAGATATTGCTTTGTAACTTCACCTTTAAAAAATAAATCATTTAAGTATTTATGACTAGTGGCAGTTTTAGCAAAAACCATTACACCGCTGACTTGTTTATCAAGTCTATGGACAACATAAAGTTTTTGCCCTGCTATTTCTTCAACCATTTTTAGTAACACAACTTCATTTTGTTCATTTCGCCCAGCAATAGAATTAACATCTATAGGCTTATTAACAGCAATAAAATTTTCATCTTGAAATAGGATTTCTACCATTGTATTTTCTATATATCTATTCCGCCTATTTGCTCCCTAGGCTTTCCGCTAGACTTAAGAAGCGATGAGCGTTCTTGTTGAACTTCTTGTTGTTTACTACCACTATGCCAGTTTAACCATTCGCTAGGAGCATCAAAGGTTTGACCTCCATGAGTGGTTAAGCGTTTTCTAACTCGACACATTACCGGAGTATTTACCCCTACACCAGTCACAATTACTTGTCCTTTAGTCAATGCTGGCAATTCTTCTAGCATTTTTCGTCCAACATTTTCCACTGTTGAAGCAATAGTATTTTGGTCAATTGGGTTAACAATTCGCATAATAAATTGTGTTTGACATTGACTTAAGACATCTTGGTCAAGCTTTCCAGGTCGTTGAGTAATTAAACCTATTCCAACACCAAATTTGCGACCTTCAGAAAGAATTTGTTTTAGAACATTAGTAGATACTACAGTAGTATTAGCAGGGGCAAATCTATGAGCCTCTTCAAGTAATACAAAAACAGGAAAATTTAATTGGTCATCAACATTTGGGCTAACATTTTTCTGATTTACCCAAGCTACACGAGCATCATTTATTCTACGTAGCAGTGTGCCTACAATTACTTGTTGTTCTTGCTGATCTATTTCATTAAGTTGTAATACTGTGCATTGACCAGGAGAAAAAAGGTCTTTTAAGGTATTATGCTCAATATTTGAAAAGATTTTGCTCTGTCCAAAACGAAAATCTAGCTTCCATAAAATGGCTTCAATAGTTCCAGCATTTGAACTACCCCCGCGCGAATTTCCTTCATCATCATCAAATTTCATAGCTAAAATTGCATCATAAAGATCCTGATAGCCATAAATTTGATTTTTGCCAAATTTTCTTTCTACCTCATAAAATCCTCGGTTTAGATAGTAGTTTTGCTTATCTGTTAATTCTGGCAATAAATAGCGTACATCTGCTAGTTTAAGCGTATTAAAGCGTACTCTTACTTTATCAGGTAGAAAAATTTTTACTTGAGGTTTATAGCCTAATTGTTGAAATTCTGGTAAAGCTTCAATCTCTCTTAAAGTGCTATATTCGCCATGCGGGTCAACAATTAAAATTGCTGCTCGGTTGTTAGGTTTTAATAATTCTTCAATTAAAACACTTGCTGTATAGCTTTT
>Ga0268299_1001363_pt1 | contig 44509 bp, 41 predicted proteins | sample NOBtaG_FD_193484 | JGI IMG/M metagenome (GOLD analysis project Ga0268299, IMG submission 193484) | Activated sludge microbial communities from bioreactor in Nijmegen, Gelderland, Netherland - NOB reactor | ecosystem: Engineered > Bioreactor > Aerobic > Activated sludge | place: Netherlands... | reverse complement strand
GTCCCCGCGAGCGGCGAGGTTCAGCGCGAGCTCCCCTCCCGTCAGCGCGAGCGGCGTGAGTCAGCGCGAGCGCCCCCTCCCGTCCCCGCGAGCGGCGAGGTTCAGCGCGAGCGTCCCCTCCCGGCACTGCGAGCCAGCGAAGCCAGCGAGCGTCCCCCTCGCGGCGACGGGAGGAGGCTTCGCCTCGACGGGATACGGGTGTCACGCTGACGCGACACCGTCTCTGCTCGACATCTGTGCGCTCCGTATCCCGACACCCGAAGGTCCCCTCCCGTCCCCGCGAGCGGCGAGGTTCAGCGCGAGCTCCCCTCCCGTCAGCGCGAGCGGCCTGAGTCAGCGCGAGCGTCCCCTCCCGTCAGCGCGAGCGGCCTGAGTCAGCGCGAGCGTCCCCTCTCGTCCCCGCGAGCGGCGAGGTTCAGCGCGAGCGCCCCCCGCCGCTTCAGCGGCGGGTGACGCTCACCCGCGTCACCCGCAACGCCAGCGATCGCGTGTCGGAGCCACCGGTGTCCGCGGGGCGCACGGCTCGCGACGTGTGCCACCACAGCTCGTTCGTGCCTGCCAGCCACACGCCTGCGGGCACGTGCCACGTGTAGGGCGCTCCCCCGTCCCGCGTCGTCCGAGTCCCGGCCTCGATGCCGTTTACGGAGAGGGTGACCGTCGTGTCGGGCCCCGTGCCCCGCGGCGCCGCCGCATCCGCCTCGAGGGTGAGGTCTACAGCCGCTCGGACGGCGGAGCGCACCAGCACCACCGCATCCGCGTCGGTCCACCGGAACGCGTTCGTGCCCCGCCCCTCCAGGCCGTACCAGCCCGCGCCGAAGATCGCCTCGTCGTCCAGCGACAGGACCTCCGTTCCGGCATCCCGCAGACGTACCCGCCCGAGCGGCGCCGCGCACACGCGTGCGCGTGCGGCGTCGTCGTAGCCGGCGAGCCGGGCGATCACGCGGGGGGCGCGCCGCCCCAGCGTCAACGACAGCAGCTCGCGGGTAATTGGATGCGCGGCCACGTGCACACGGCGAATCCATCGCGACTCCATCTCCGGGGCGCCGCCGTCGATCCAGTAGTCCGCCGGAGGGGGCGCCACGCCAGGTCCACTCGAGAGCGGTTCCTGGCGCAGGACGCGATCGCGTCCGTCGGGCGACTCGAGGCGCAGTGGCAGCGCCAGGGCATCGCCGATGACCAGCTGCAGTTCCCCGCTGATACCGGGCGGCAGATCGATCCCGAGGCGTCCCGTGTAATCGAGGCCCGGCAGCTGGCTCCACCGATCCACGCGCACGGTCGCGCACCGGAACGTGGCATCGGCCTGCGACATGCCGAACGGTGCCGGCTGCCCGATGGTGAACGCCTCGCCGAACGAGACACCTGACAGCTCGAGATGACGGCGCGCGGTCGGGCCGGCCAGCACCGTGCGGCCCTCGTCGCGGGCGCGGGCCACGACCGCACCGTCCTGGCTCGCACGCTGCACGCCGGGGGCGCGCCCCGCAATCCAGGGTACGAGCGCCGAGTCGATCCGCGTGTCCTCGGCCACGACGACCAGCGGCGCCGCGCGCGCCGACTGCTCCAGGGCCCGGGCCAGCGCGTCGCGAAATCCCCTCGCGTCGCTCCCGTCCAGGGGCCGCGCGCCGGTGACGACGGTTTCCGCGATGGCGATGGCGCCGAGCGCCACCGTGATGCCGACGGGCCGGCGGCCCTTGGAGGCCACCCACGTCAGGCCCACGGCCGACAGAGGCGCCAGGGCCCAGAGCGAGAACCGGAGCACCTCCGCCTGCCACTCGGCCCACGCCACGCCGACGCCAATGGCGAGCACGGCACAGAGCAACGCCGAGCGGCGCCACCATCGCCCGAGCGATCCGAAGAGCAGTCCTGCCAGGGCCAGCGCCATCAGCAGTGACCCCAGCCCCGTCGTCAACTCCGGTGCCGCGAAGCTGCCGAGCGGCATCCGCGGTCGAGCACCGAACCCCACGGCCAGCGCGTCGCGCCATCCCCACGCGGTGTCGTCGCCGACGGTGAGCGCCGTCGCCACCACGGCGATCCACTGGAGGTGCCCGATGAGGGCCGCCAGTCCGAGGAGGAGCGATGCGAGGGACCACCACCGCCGCGCCGGACGGTCCGGCGTCCGCCGGAACGCGGCCCAGACCACCGGCCAGGCCACGACCGCGATCCAGTGCCACCACACCGCCAGCGCCCAGAGGACCAGCGCCGACACGGGGTTGAACCACGGGCGGCCCCTGACGAGACGGGACTGGTCGTCGAATGCGGCGCCGGCCGAGAGCCAGATCAGGCCCACCGAGACGACGAGCGCGCCCGCGTGTGCGAGGGCAGCACTGAACGATGGGTCGAGCACCAATGCGACCAGCACAGACGCAGCAGCCAGCACCGTAGCGCCGGAGAACACCGCAACGCCGCTGGCCCCCAGCAGGACCACGAGCGTCGTGAACCAGATCGTGAGTGAGGAGGGGCTGCCCAGCCATGCGGCGTGCAGCACCGGCTCGACCGCGGCAAGCGCCGCCGCATCCCCGCTCGCGTACACGGGCTGCGGGCCCATCGGGAACACCGGCGGCATCGCAGTGCGCGAAGCGGTGAGCCCCCACACCGCGGTCACCAGCAGGGCCACCAGGCCGGCACGCACGAAGAGCCCGGGCCGGGAGGGGGCGTGCATGGTTTGGCGTATTCTACGCTCCCACGCCCCGCGTGCGGCCCTTCGATGTCGCCTCGAGCCCATCTCTGGACAGCGTCTGCCCTGCTCGCCGCCGCCGTGCTGTTACGGGCCTTCCCGTTCGTCTGGTGGCCAGGCACGCACTTCGATTCCGATCAAGCGGTCGTCGGCCTGATGGCGAAGCACATCGGCGAGGGGCGTGCCTGGCCACTCTTCTACTACGGCCAGCATTACATGCTCGGTGTCGAGGCGTATCTGGCCGCGCCGGTGATGTGGGTCGCCGGCCCCACGGTGACCGCGCTCAAAGCGCCCCTGGTCCTCGTCAACATCACGGCGGTGCTCGTGCTCCTCCGCCTGCTGGTGCGCGACGCGCGGCTCCCGCCCTGGGCCGCCCTCGTCGCGGCGCTCCCGCTGGCCCTGCCCTCGGCCGTGATGGCCGCACGAACGACCGAAGCCAACGGGGGCAACGTGGAGCCGTGGCTCTACGTGCTGCTCCTCTGGGGCCTGCGGGAGCGGCCGTTCGCGTTCGGCACGCTGCTCGGCGCGGCCATGCTGCACAGGGAGTTCACGGCGTATGGCGCGGCTGCCCTCCTGGTGATGGATGCCCTCGCATGGCCGGGCGGGGCGGCGTGGCGCACGTACGCAGCCGCGCGCCTGCAGCACTGGGCAATCGCCGGGGTCGCCTGGGTGGCCACGCGCGCGATTGCCAGCAGCCTCCAGCCATTTGCCAGCGCATTCGGCCCCGGCACGCGCGGCGACGACCCGGCGCTGCTGCTGGCGGCAGTGGACACCATCGGCGGTCGCCTCTGCTTCGCGCCCGAGACATGGACGGCACGCGCCACGCTGCTCGTCACCGATCACCTGCCGCGCATCGTTGGCGGCGTGGGCGCACCCATTCGCGACTACGGCGTGCTGAGCGGCGTGTTCTCCGGCCAACCCGGACTGGGCATCTGGGTGGCTGCCCTCACGGGCGCGGGTCTGGCCTCGGGCGCCTGGCACTGGTGGACCCACCGCGCGGCCCTGCGCAGCGGGCCGCGTCCACACCTCGGCGGATACCTGGTGCTCGTCGGCCTCATTTCCACCGCGGTCTACGGCTTCGCCACCTGCAGCGACATCCGGGTCGAGACGCTGCGCTACAACCTGCTGGGCGTGATGATCCCCGTCGGCGCGCTGACAATGGCGATGCAGACGTGGCCGCAGCCGGCCGTGCGTGCCGGCTTCGGCGCGGCGGTGGCCCTGTGGTGTGCGCTGAATACGTCGGACGTGGTCGCGCTCACCCGGGAATACCACCGCGCACGTCAGCCGGAGGACCAGCGGCAGGCCGTGGCCGACGCGCTGGTCGCACGCGGCATCGTCAGCGCGCAGGCGCCGTTCCGCACGGCCTACCACGTGACGTTCCTGGCGCAGGAGCGCGTGCGGGTGGCGGCCACCGACGTCAGCCGCATCCATGCGTACACGGTCGAGGTTGGACGAGCGTTGGGGCCGACGATCGCCGATGGCGCCTGCCCGGGCGGCGAGCCCCTTCCCAGTGGCCAGTTTCTGTGCCGACACGCGCAGACAGACGCGGACAATCGTTGACACAGGCGACGCGTTTCGTCTATACCAGCGGCGAGTCGGGCTCGCGCACGCGTGGTCGTGGTGTCCCCGCGCGCCCGTAGTTGACATTCGTCGGTTGTCTTGGTCGGCGGCGCGCCAATCGCCGAATCGGACCACCACGTGGTTTGACGGGAGGCCAGTGATGGGATGGACTCGGTGTCGCGTAGCGTTCGTGGTGGCGCTGCATCTGGCGTGGCCGGCGCTATCGTCCGCGCAGCAGGGATCCACGATTTCGGGCATCGTCCGGGACAGCTCCGGCGGTGTGCTGCCGGGCGTGACGGTGGAGGCCGCCAGCCCCGCCCTGATCGAGAAGGTCCGCACGGTCGTCAGCTCCGATGACGGTCGCTACTCGATCGTCGCGCTGCGTCCCGGCATCTACACCGTCACGTTCACGCTGCCGGGATTCACGACGGTGATTCGCGAACGCGTGGAGCTCACCTCGGACTTCACGGCAACCGTGAATGCCGACATGGCGGTCGGCACGCTCGAGGAGAGCATCACGGTGACCAGCGAAGTCCCGATGGTGGACACGCAGGCGATCACCCAGCGCGTGGTGATGACCCGCGAGGTCATGGACGTGTTGCCGACCGGCCGCAACATCCAGGCCGTGGGCATCATGATCCCCGGCACGACCATCGCGGTCGGTGGCGGCGGCGCGTTGTCCCGCGACGTCGGCGGCTCCGGCGGGCTGCAGCAGTCACCCCTCCAGTTCCGCGGCTCGGGCGACACCGTGCAGACCATCGAGGGCCTGCGCCTCAACAACCTGTGCGCGCAGGGCGCCTACAGCGGCGTCTACTGGAACGACGCGAGCTTCCAGGAGTTCAGCTACGTCACGGGCGCCGATTCGGCGGAAATGGGCCAGGGCGGCATGCGCGTGAACATGGTGCCCAAGGACGGCGGCAACTCGTTCCGCGGCCAGATCACCGGGAACTTCGCCAACAACAATTTCGCATCGGACAACTGCGGGTCCGCCGGCATCGGCCAGCCGTGCAGCCGGTCGAACCTCACGGGCAGCACGACGTTCAACGCGAACAACCGCCTCACCAACGTGTCGGAGATTCAGGACATCTGGGACGTCAATCCCTCGGTCGGCGGGCCCATCGTCCGCGACAAGCTCTGGTTCCACTACACCTTCCGCCACTGGGGCGTGAACAAGACCGTCGCCGACAGCTACTTCGACGCGAACGACTCGCCGTTCATCTACTCGCCGGACTTCAATCGCCGCGGCATCGACGACGGGCACATCGTCAGCAACGCCGGCCGCATCTCGTGGGCGATGACGAGCAAGGACAAGATCTCCGTCTACCACGACAACCAGCGGAAGTACCGCAACCACTGGGGTATCAGCGCGAACGTGCCTCCGGAGGCGGCCGGCGTGCAGGTGACCCCGACGAGCTTCGTGAACGTGACGAAGTGGACGCGGACCCACACGAGCAAGCTGCTGTTCGAAGGCGGCGTGGGTATCTACAACCAGAACTACACCGAGCTGTACCAGCCCTCGGTCACCGGCACCGACGACAAGATCTTCGACCTCGGCGCCATCAACGCCGCACGGGTCTACACGGTGGTGGATCAGACCAACGGACGCATCGCGAACGCCTGGGCCAACCCGGCGGACCATTACTCGGAGCTCTACACCTTCATGGGCGCGGCGTCCTACGTGACCGGCGCGCACTCGTTCCGATTCGGGGCAGCGGTCTCGCACGGCAACTGGCGCCTGACGGAAGCGTGGACCGGTGACATGCAGCCCATTACCTACAACGCCGGCCGACCGGTCCAGACGACGTTGCGCCTCCCAACCGATCGCCGGAACGGAATCAAGGCGGATACGGGCATCTTCGTCCAGGATCGCTGGGCCCTCGGCCGGATCACGCTGAACCTCGGTCTCCGCTACGACTGGTTCATCGGCGAGACGCTCGAGAGCGAGGTGCTGCCCAGCCGGTTCAACGCCGGCACGAAGTTCGGGCGCTGCGAGGACGGCAACAACGACTCGCGCGCCGGCTGCGTCGGCACCGTGCAGAACTGGAAGGACATCTCCCCGCGCGTGGGCTTCGCCATGGACGTGTTCGGTGACGGGCGGACCGCGCTCAAGGCCAGCGTGGCGCGCTACGTCGCGGGCCAGCAGATTGCGGTCGCCAACGCGGCCAATCCGGTGACCGTGCTCGGCCTGACGGACACGCGCCCGTGGACCGATCGCGACGGCAACGGCCTGCCGCTCGATGCGAACGGCAACATCCAGTTCGACGAACTGTCGGCGTCGGCCTCGACGCCCACGTTCGGCCGCAACGTCTCCACCACCACGACCGATCCGGCCGTGCTCAACGGCTGGGGCGCCCGTGGCTACAACTGGGAGTACACGATCGCTGCGCAGCATCAGATTGCCACAGGGCTTTCAGTGAACGGTGGCTACTACCGCCGGACCTTCGGGAACCAGACGTTCACCGACGACCTGCGCTACGACGCCAGCAGTTACGACACGTTCTGTCTCACGGTGCCGTCGGATCCCAACCTGCCCGGCGGCGGCGGGTACCAGGTGTGCAACGTGCACGACCTCAAGCCTTCTGAGTTCGCGCGCAACCTGCCGGCGGACAACCTGATCCGGTTCGCGGACGACTTCGGCGGCGTGACGAACATGTACCACGGGTTCGACGCGAACGTCGAGAAGCGCTTCCAGGGCGGCGCCTTCCTGCGTGGCGGCATCAACGCCCAGGCACGCAAGTACAACGAGTGCAACCTCCTCGCGGCCGGCCTCGACGCCGTCGTCACCGCGGCTGCCCAGGGGACGGAGACCTATCCCGATGGGACCTCCCAGTGCGACCGCTACTACCCCTTCCGCCCCGACGCGAAGATCTCCGGCTTCTATCCGCTGCCGTGGGACTTCACGATTTCCGGCACCTACCAATTCTCACGGGGTGTCCAGACCGGCGGTGCCGGCCCGAGCGTCGGCGCGAGCTTCCCGGTCGTCAGCGCCGTGGCCAACCCGCAGATTGGCCGCAACTGGACGGGCGTCGCCTCGCGGACCATCCAGTTGATGCGTGAGGGTCTCGACTACGGCGACTACAACCTGAACCAGGTGGACCTCAAGATCGGCAAGCGGTTCCGGATGGATCGGGCCTCGCTGCGGCTCGACTTCGACATCTACAATCTCTTCAACAGCAGCTGGCCCTACACGATCAGCAGTACCTACTCGACAGCGGCCACGGGCCAATGGCGCCGGCCGACCAACGTCCTGCAGCACCGGTTCTTCAAGCTGGGCGGACAGTTCAGCTTCTAAGAGTAGGAGGTAGGAGGTAGGAGGCGGTTTTGCCTTCAGCCTTCTGCCTTCTGCCTTCTGCCTTCGGCCTTCTGCCGTAAGATCAGCGCGTGTCCATTCGACACGTCTCGTGCGCCACACTCCCGCTGCTCGTGGCCGCCGTCACGTCGACGGCGGCGGCCCAGCATCTGGCCTCCCACGAGATTCCGCGTATCCCCCAGGCGCTGCTCGAGCGGCCCACCTCCCTGCGATCCGGCGTCGGCACGGTGCACGACGGCGTCACGACCGCAACCCCGGAGGCCCAGCGCTTTTTCGACCAGGGGCTCGCCTACATCCATTCGTACGTCTGGATCGAGGCGGCGCGCTCGCTCAACCAGGCGATTCGTCTCGATCCCGAGCTCGCCGCCGCGCATGCGGTGCTCAGCCTGGTGTACGTCGAGCTGAACAAACCGGAGGAGTCGCGAACGGCACTGGCGACGGCCCAGCGGCTGTCCAGCGGGCGGTCACTGCACGACAGACGGCACGTCGAGGTTCGGGCGCTGCAGTCGGCAGCCGAACAATCGCCGGCCGACGCCTCGCGACTCTCGGCCTATCGTGCGGCGCTCGTGCAGGCCGTAGCGGACTTCCCGCGTGACGTGGAGTTCGTCATCCTCCAGGGACTGGCCACCTCACCCGACCCGTTCGAACGGGGACAGGGCACCGGGGCCGACGCCGTCGCCTATTTCGAGCGGGCACGCCAGGCCTCGCCGGACCACCCTGGGGCACGGCACTATCTCACCCACGCCCTCGAGAATGCGGGGCGGATCGAGCAGGCGCTGGCCGAGGCCCGCGAGTACGTCCGCCTGGCGCCGGAGGTGCCCCACGCTCACCACATGCTGGGCCACGATCTGCGCCGCGCCGGGCATGTCGCGGACGCCATCACCGAGTTCGAGGCGGCGGACCGGCTGCAGCGGGGGTACTTCGCGCGGGAGAACATCCCGGCCTCCTACGACTGGCACCACCACCACAATCTCGACCTCCTCGCGCAGTCCTACGCCTACGTGGGCAGGATGGCGAAGGCCGAGGCGGCGTTCCGCGCCTCGTTCGACCTGCCGTCGAACCTCGTGACCCAGCTCTTCGACAAGCGGGAGTGGCCCGCGTTCCTGCGGTCTCGCGGCCGACTGGACGAGGCGCTGACGGCCGCGCGCGTGCTGATCGCCCACCCGCACCCGCTCATCCAGGCCACCGGGCACATCGAGGCGGGCTTCGTCCTCGCGGCGCGCAATGCCGCCCCGGACGCCGCCACGTCCTTCAACACCGCGCTCCGCATGCTGCGAGGCAACCCCGAGGGCGCCCCGCTGGCCGCGGACGCCCTGCTCGCGCTGCAGGGCGAGCTGGCGCTCCGGACAGCCGCGCGGGACAAGGGGCGGGCCACGCTCGAGGAGGTCGCCCGCCGCGTCCGCGCGAAGCCCGGGCCCGACAACTGGGCGCAGGCGCTGTTCACGCTCGAGGCGATGGCGCGCCTGGCGCGGCAGGTGGGCGACTGGGAACTCGCCGAACGCCTGGCGCGTCACATGCTGGAGCACGACGCCGGCTACGCCGGCAGTCACTATGCCCTGGGCTTCGTCCTCGATCGCGTCGGCGATGCGGCCGGAGCCAGGAAGGCGTTCGCGGAGGCCGCCGCGCGCTGGGCCGGGGCCGATCCCGCACTGCCGGAGCTGGCCGACGCCCGGAAGCGCGGAGGCGCACGGTAGAACCCGGCCCCCTCGTCTGGCGTATCCATCAATAACACGTCGAGAACCGCATGCCCCCAATCGACGAACAGGCCCGCCTGGCCGCCCTGCGCCGCTATCGCATCCTCGACACCGCGCCCGAGGAGGCCTTCGACGACCTCACGCTGCTGGCGTCGTACATCTGCGGGACTCCCATGGCGTTGATCACGCTGATCGACGAGGAACGCCAGTGGTTCAAGTCGCAGCGCGGTCTGGGGAACCTGCGCGAGACGGAACGGTCGGTGGCCTTCTGCACGCATGCCATCACCCAGGCCGACATCCTGGAGGTCCCCGACACGCGCGAAGACGACCGCTTCCGCCAGAACCCGTTCGTCACGGGCCAGCCGCACATCCGCTTCTATGCCGGCGCACCCCTCATCACGCCCGACGGCCACGCCCTCGGCACCCTCTGCGTCATCGATACCGAGCCACGACGCCTCTCACCGGACCAGCGTCGCGCCCTCGATGCGCTCCGCCACCAGGCCCAGGCGCAGCTCGAGCTGCGCCGCAGGCTCGACGATCTGAGGCAGGCCCTCGCGGAACGGGACAAGGCCGAGGCCGAGCAGGCCGCGCTCATCACCGAGCTGCGCGCGTCGCTCGACAAGGTGGACAAGCTGACGGCCTTGATGCCCTACACCTCCACCTGCGAGATGAACATCGTCGTGCCGGCCGAGCCGGCGTCGATTCCCCGGGTGAGCCAGGGTGTGAAGCAGCTGCTCGAGGGCAAGGGCTGGGACGAGGAGCAGATCATGCCGGTGGAGCTGGCACTGGACGAGGCCATGGCCAACGCCATCCGCCACGGGTGCCGGAACGACCCCACCAAACAGGTCCAGTGCATCGTCACCACGGACGCGCGCGGAGAGGTGGTCATCGCCGTGCGCGATCCGGGCCCCGGCTTCGAGCCCTCGACGGTGCCCAACCCGCTCGAAGGGGAGAACATGTTCAAGGGGAGCGGGCGCGGCGTCTTCCTGATCAACCAGTTGATGGACGAGGTCGGCTTCGCGGACGGCGGGCGCGAGGTCCAGATGAAGAAGCGGCGATCGTAAGCAACGACCCGCCGCTCACTTCGCGCGCCGCCGTGTGATGACCACCAGTTCGGCCCCGCCGAACGCCGTCTTGCCCACCGTCATCGCCACGGCCTCGTAGCCCTGCTCGGCGGCCTGCTGCAGTTCCTTCTCGAGCGTCGACGTCTTGCTCGTCGCCACCAGCTTGAACTCATAGCGTTCGGTGCGCGGGCGCTCCGGATGGCGCTCGAGGATCGCGGCCGTCTCCTGGCCGCCGAACAAGCTCTCGAACACGGTCTGCCCGACCGCGACGAACCCGGCATCGGCGGCGTCCTGAAGCTCCTTCTGGAGCGTCGAGGTCTTGTTGGTGGCGAGCAGCCGATACTCGTACTTCGTCCTGTCGTCGTTACGGCGTTCCATCAGGACGACCACCTCGTTGCCAGCCATGGCTGTCTCGCCGCCCATCACGGCGACGAAGCGGTAGCCGGCGGCGCCGGCCTCGCGCATCTCCTTCTCCATGGTCGAGGTCTTGCTGGTGGCCAGCACCTTGTAGGCCAGGCGATCCTGCGACAGGCCGGTCGCCGCCGACACGACCACGAGCGCCCCGGCCAGCAGCACACGCATGACGCCCATACTCGGTCTCCCCCTTGTCACGGAAGCGCCCAGGGTTGCCTGAGCGCGTCGTACGCCTCACGGGGCAACTGTACGAGGACGGGCGACCGCGCCGGATCGATCCAGGCCATCACCTGTCGCAGGACGTCGGGCGCCATCGCCGTGCAGCCCGCGGTACCTTGCCCGGTTTCACCACCGATGTGCAGGAAGATGCACGATCCCCGCTTCGCCACCGCCGGCGTGTTGTAGTTCACGACGACGCCCCAGCGGTAGGCCTCGCCCACCTCGCGCATCTTTTCGGAGCTGTTCCAGTCCGGCTGCAGGATCGTACGACGGTCCACAATCTGGTTGTAGACGCCGGATGCGCCATCGTCGACGCACTCGATGCCCTCCACCACGGGCAGGTAGGGCAGCTTCAGCCACGAGGCCTCTCGCGCCGGGGCGTACCCGAACGCCGTGCCGAGGGAGAACACACCGGCGGGCGACCGGCCGTCGCCTTCCTGTTTCGTCGGTCCGGGCACGACCTGGGCCATCAGCGGATCCCAAGCCGTCCCGTTCCTGCCCACGACGATGGTGCCCCCCGCGCCCGCCGACCGCCACGGTTGGCCACCCGCCGAACGCTCGAACCGGCGCAACTCCCCCTGCACCGTGTTCCAGTCCGGCGTCACGACCAGGATCAGCTGTCTGGCCGTCTGCAGCAACGTGGGCGGCTCGGCGCGAAGCGCCGGAGCGAGCCCGATGACGATGGCACCTGTCGCCACGGCCAGCGCGCACACGGGGAGTCGCATGACGCCCATTGTATGCAGTTCCTGCCGCCGGCATGACCTCCCGTGGGCGCAGAAACCTGCACGGGGACAGGGACGGGCTCCGGCGTTGCGCCGGAGGTCCATCGGGCACACATTCTGCACCCTGTAAGAGCGAGAGGTCGGGCGCCGGAGGAGACACCGATGGCACAACACGGAACGTCCGAGGTCCCCGTCCTCGACGAGGCGCTCGCGCGACGGCTCGACGCGCACTTCGAGGCGCTGCACGTGCGGCTCGACGCGCTCGACCGCCGGCTCGATCAACGCCTCAGTGAGGTCCGGGCCAAGCAGGAAGAGGACCTCATGCTGCTCAAAGCGATGTCCTGTCAGTTGCGCGGACGGGTGGAGCGCGCGGAACGGCGCGTCTCCCGTGGCGGTTGAACCTCCGGGGCCACGTGCGTACGGGGCGGCGCGACTTCAGTCCCGTTGCCTACCCTCCGCCATCGCCGCGCGCACCATCTGGAACACCTGGTCCCAGGTATCGGCTCGTGGCCCGGGCAGGTTCCGGTTGGTCGGGCTCGTGAACACGATGGTGGCGTGCCCCTCGCGGCGCAGCTGTTCGACGTTGCGGGGCGAGTCCTCGACGTACAGGTCCGCGCCGACGGCTGCCTTGTCAGCCAGAAAGCACAGGTCCCAGTACGGGATGTCGTGGCCGTCCAGCCAGTCCACCGTCTGCTGGACGGCCACGCGATGGAAGTTCTTGATCAGAAGCCGGTGCGTGATGATGCGGATCCGCACGCCCATGTCCGAGAGACGCCGCAGTACCTGCGGCGCGCCTGGCATGGGCTTGAGCACGCGGAAGAGATCGCGCTGCAGGACGGCGAACTGGTGCAGCTTGGGATAGCCGCCGGGCGCCTGGGCGACGCCCCACTCGGGGAGGTCCCAGGAGAACTCATTGCCGAGCGACTGCTCCGACACGCCGAGCCACTCCGCCGCGATGGGCCGGAGACCACCGTAGAAGTCGGCGCAGGTGCCGTCGAGATCCACGCCGAGGACGAACGGCTGAGACATGCCCTCATGCTACCCTCGGCCGGGTGTGGCTGCTCTACCCGCAAGTCTGGCTCGCCTTTGCTGTCGGTGCGGCAGTTGCCGTGCTCCTCGGGTGGCGATTCCGTGCGTCGACGAAGCCGCCTGATCGACCGCCCCGCCCGGGGCGCCGTGGCTAGCTCGGGAAGCGCCCCAGCGCCACCAGCAGATCCAGCCGGGCCTGACGCACGCGGTCCTCGGCCTGTGCGACGGCCGTGTCCAGGTCACGGGCCGAGCGCTGGGCGTCGATCACCTCGATGTTGGTGGACGCCCCGGCGTCGAAGGCAATGATGGTGATCTTCAACACCTCGTTGGCGGAGGCGGCCGCGGCACGGGCGCTCGCCAGCGCGCGCTCCTGGAACTCGACGGCCGCCCGCGCCGTGCGCACCTCGGCCCGGGCCTGCAGGGCCAGCTGCTCCAGGGCCAGTTCACTCTGCCGCAGCCCGACCTCCCGTTCGCGCTTCAGCCCGCGGCGCAGCCCTCCGTCGTAAACAGGCTGGCTGACGTTGACCGTGAGGCGCCACGTGCCTGACGGCTGGAACAACCCGGCCGGCGTCACGTAGGCGGGATCGAACGAGACCGTGGCCGTCGGCCACCAGTCCCTGGAGCTCTCCTTGACGATGCGCTCGGCCAGGGTGCGCTCGGCGCTGAAGAGTCGGTAGTCCGTGCGGGTGGGCAGCCACGACTCCGGCGCGCCGATCACCGGCACTTCGAAGACGGGCTCGGCCGCCGCATCGCGCGGACCGTCGGCGTTGATCAGCACGCCCAGCGCCTCCTGCGCGCGCTGGACGTTCAGCCGGAAGATCTCGACCAGCCCCTCCTCGGTCGAAACGATCTGCGACGCCCGCAGGGCATTGAGCCGGCTGCCGATACCGCCTTCGAGCCGCTTCTGGTTGTAGTCCAGCTGCGCCCGTGCGGTCTCGAGCGACCGCTCCTGCACTTCCACCAGCCGCTTCTGGTTGATGACGGCCAGGTAGGCGGTGGCGGCGGAGATGGCGACCTGCCGCTGCACGTCCGCGGTGTTGAGGCGCTCGATCTCGATGCGGTCCGCCTGCTGGGCCCGCGCCGCCCACCGGGCCGCGGCCAGCACCGGCATGCCGACGCCGGCCGACAGCGTCCACTGGTTCTGCGGCTGGACGATGTTGTCGTCGAAGCCGCGCGCGGCGTCGATCGTGGAGTTGATCGCCGACGCGTTCACGAACGGCATGGTGGCCGCGCGCACCTGCTGCAGGAGGGCCTCGGCCCGGAGGACGTTGGTGGCCGTGATCTGGACGGTGAGGTTCTGCGCCACCGCGGCCGCGACCGCCTCGTCGAAGGTGATGGACGGCGGAGCGCCTGCCTGCGGCGATGCGGGCTGCGCGAATGCCGGCGTGGCCAGCGCGAGCGCCAGCACCACGGACACCCCGGCGGCCGCGCCGGGAGCGACGCCCGCCGGCTCGGGATCGCCGGACCCGCGTACCGTACCCGGTACCAGCGTTCGGATGATCACGTAGAGCACGGGAATGAAGATCACCGACAGGAACGTCGAGGCCACCATCCCGCCCGCCACCGCCGTGCCCACCGAGTTGCGCGCGGCCGCGCCGGCGCCGGTCGCGAGCGCCAGCGGCAGCACGCCCAGGATGAACGCGAAGGACGTCATCAGGATGGGCCGCAGGCGGATGCGCGAGGCCTCCACCGCGGCATCCAGGATCGACAGCCCCTTCTCGCGCATCTGCTCCGCGAACTCGACGATCAGGATCGAGTTCTTCGCCGCCAGCCCGATCAGCAGCACCAGCCCGACCTGGCAGAACACGTCGTTGGCGAGGCCGCGCAGCAGCTGCGCGGACAAGGCCCCGAGCACCGCGAGCGGGACGCCGAGCAGGATGATGAACGGGAGCACCCAGCTCTCGTACTGGGCGGCGAGCACCAGATAGACGATGAGGACCGAGAGTCCGAAGATGAGGCCCGCCTGCGACCCGGCCTTGATCTCCTCGAGGGACTGCCCCGCCCACGCGAACGTGAAGCCTGGCGGGAGGTTCGTGGCCGCCAGCTGCTCCATGGCCTGCAAGGCCTGGCCGGAGCTTTGGCCCGGCGCGGGGTTCCCGGTGATCTCCGTCGATCGGAACAGGTTGAAGTGGCTGATGACTTGCGGCGCAGTCGTTTCCCGGAGCCGCACCACGGTATCGAGCGGCACCATCTGCCCGTTCGCCGCACGGGCGTAGAGCTGCCGCAAGTCCGCGGGATTGGCCCGGAACCGCTGGTCGGCCTGGGCGTACACGCGGTAGGCCCGGTTGTTGAAGTCGAAGTCGTTCACGTACGACGACCCGAGGAACACCTGCATCGCGTCGGTGACCTCGCGCAGCGGCAGGCCCAGGCTGCGGGCCTTGTCCCGGTCGATGTCGACAATCAGCTGCGGATCGTCGGCCCGGAAGGGGCTGAACAGGCCCTGGACGCGCCCGCTCTGGTTGCCCGCACCGATCATGCCGAAGGTCGCCTCGGCGAGCCCGCTGATGTCGGTATTGTTGGTCTGGTCGAGCACCTCGAACTGGAACCCGCCGAACGTCGAGAGCCCCTGGATGGCGGGCGGCGGGAAGGCCACGACGATGGCGCCGGGGATCATGAAGAGCGGGCCGCTGATCCGGTTCAGCACCGCGCGCAGCGAGTGCTCGGGCCCCGGACGCTCGGCGTAGTCCTTCAGCCGGGTGAAGATCAGGCCGTTGTTGGGCGCCGCCCCGGAGAAGCTGAAGCCCATCACCGAGAACGCGGCCGCGATGTCGGGGTCGCCGTACAGGATCTTTTCGGCCTTCTTCGCGATGTCGGTCGTGTACTCGAGCGACGCGCCGGCCGGCGCCTGCACGACGCAGATGAAGAAGCCCTCGTCTTCCTCGGGCACGAACGCCGTCGGGACCACCTGGAGCAGCGTGTAGGTGGCCCACAGCCCACCCGCGAACAGCAGGAGCATCGCGTACCGGAAGCGGAGGGCCCCCCGCACCGCCCGTACGTAGAGCCGCGTGCCGCCGTCGATGACGCGGTTGACGCCGGTGAAGAAGAGCCCGTGGCTGTGGCTTTCCTTGTCGAGCAGCAGCGCCGACAACGCCGGTGTCAGCGTCACGGCGTTGAAGACCGACAGCACCACCGCGAAGGCGATGGTCAGCGAGAACTGCTGGTAGAGCCGGCCCGTGACGCCGGGGAAGAACGCGACCGGCACGAACACCGCGACGAGCACGATGCCGATGACCACCACGGCGCCGAACACCTCGCGCATGGCATCGATGGCGGCCTGTTTCGCCGGTTTCTTGAACTCGGTCATGTGGCGCTCGATGTTCTCGATCACCACGATCGCGTCGTCCACCACGATGCCGGTGGCCAGCACGATGCCGAAGAGCGTCAGCGTGTTGATCGAGAAGTCGAACAGCTTGATGAAGGCGAAGGTGCCCACCAGCGACACCGGGATGGTGACCGCCGGGATGAGCGTGCTGCGCCAGTTCTGCAGGAACAGGAACATCACGATGATGACGAGGACGATGGCCTCGCCCAGCGTCTTGAGCACCTCGATGATCGACTCGCGGACGACGCTCACGTTGTCGAAGGCCAGGCGCCATTCGAGCCCGGGCGGGAAGCTCGGTTCGAGCCGCGCCATCGTCTCCATCACGCCCTGGAACACGTCCAGGGCGTTCGCCGATGGCAGCAGCGAGATGCCCATCCCCGAGGCCTCGAGCTCGAGGAACCGCAGGTTGGCGGCATACTGCTCGGCGCCGAGCTCCACCCGGCCGACGTCCCTGACGCGCACGAGCGCGCCGTCCGCGCCCGTCTGCACGACCACGCCCTCGAACTCGTCCACCTCGGTGAGCCGGCCCACGGCCCGCACGCTCATGGTGAACATCTGCCCGGCCTGTGCCGGCTGGTCGCCCAGCGCGCCGGCGGCGACCTGGACGTTCTGCTCGCGCAGCGCGTTCAGCACGTCGCCCGCCGTCAGCCGCCGCGCGGCCAGGCGGCCGGGATCGAGCCACAGGCGCATGGCGTAGCGCCGCTCGCCGAAGATAATCACGTCGGCGACCCCGGGCACGCGCTTGATGGCGTCGCGCACGTAGAGATCCAGGTAGTTGCTGATGTACAGGTTGCTGTAGCGGTTGTCGCGGCTGAAGAAGCCGAGGCCGCCGATGAACCCGGACGACACCTTCGTCACGACGATGCCGTTGGTGCGGACATCCGCCGGCATCCGCCCGAGGACCGAGTTGACGCGGTTCTGCACGTCCACGGCCGCCAGGTCCTGGTCGCGCGAGATGTCGAAGGTCACCGTGATCGTGGAGACGCCGGAGTTCGTCGACGAGGAGGTGATGTAGGTCATCCCCTCCACGCCGTTGATGGCCTGTTCGAGCGGCGTGGTGACGGCGCTCTCCACCGTCTGCGCGTTGGCGCCGGTGTAGAACGCGGTCACCGACACCGCGGGCGGCACCAGCTCCGGGTAGCGGGCAATCGGCAGCGTGGGGATGGCGATTGCGCCCGCGAGGATGATGAGCAGCGAGCAGACCGTCGAGAGGACCGGCCGCTTGATGAACACGTCGGCGAACATGGCTAGCCCCTCGGCGCGCCCGCGGCGCCAGGGGCCCCCGCGGGCGGGCCGCCTGCCATCACCGGCGCCCCGTCACGGATCTTCTGGATGCCGCCCGTGATGAGCTGTTCGCCGGCCCGGAGCCCGTCGAACACCGCGTAGTCGTTGCCGACGAGCGGCCCGAGCGTGATCCCTTTCTGCCGGGCCACGGTCATGCCGCCGTCCGATTCCACGACGTAGGCGAAGTACTGGCCGTTGATCCGCGTCACCGCGGTGAGCGGCACGCTGATCCCGGGAGCGGCCCGCCAGACCAGCTGCACGCGCACGAGTTGATCGGCGCGGAAATCGCCGCGGCCATCGACGAGCGCCGCCTTGGCCAGGACCGTCTGCGTGGGATCGACCGTGGACGAGACGTAGGTGACCGTGTTGGTGGCGAGCACCCGGCCACGATCGTCCACGATGCGGACCGGCAGGCCGATCCTGAGGTCCGGGGCCTGCTGCACGGGGACACTGACATAGATCTCGAGCACGTCGTTCTCGTCGACCGTCGTGAGGACGGTGGATTTGGTGACGCGGTCGCCCGGCCGCACCGGGATGTCGCCCACGGTCCCCGCTGACGGCGCGGTGACGCGGTAGTAGCCCAGCTCCGTCCTCTGCTGTCGCAGCTGCTCGTCGAGCGCCTTCAGCGCCGCTTCGGCCGTGCGCTGCGCCGTCTCGGCCTGGGCCAGTTCCCGCTGGCTGACCGCCCCGGCCGCGTAGAGCGTCCGGGTCCGCGCCAGTTCCTGCGTGGCATAGGCCAGCTCGGCGTCACGCACGGCGCGGGTGCTCTCGAGCGCGGCGAGGCCGGCCTGCTGGGGCGCCGAGTCGATCTCGAACAGCACGGCGCCCTGCCGCACCTGCTCGCCGCTCCGCACGGCGATGCGGGTCAGGAAGCCCTCCACCTGCGGCTGGATGGTCGTCGAGCGGCGCGACTTCAGCGACGCGATGTACTCACTGGTCTGTTCCAGCGGCTTCTCGGCCAGGGTGATCGTCTCGACGGCCATCGGCGGCGGGCCGCCGGCTGGCCCCCCTGGACCGCCGGGTCCAGCCCCGGGTGCGGCGCTGCCGTTGGCGCCGCATGCCGCGGCGCCGGCCGCGAGCAGGAAGACGAGTGCATGTATGGGGACTCTGCGCGACATAGTGGTTTGACGCCGCCGGCCGGCCTCACGGGTGAGTCCCGGGCGGGCCGACGGAACAAGTGATAATAAATGACGGTTCATTTATTGTAAAGTAACGACCATGTCACCGAGGCCACGGACCGCGTCCGACGCCGCCATCCTCGAGGCCGCCGCGCGCCTGCTCGCCCGGCAGGGCCCGGCCCGGTTGCGCCTCGAAGACGTGGCCCGCGAGGTGGGACTCGCACCCGCCACCCTCCTGCTCCGCTTCAAGACCAAGCGCAACCTGCTGCTGGCCGTGGCCGAACACGGCATCGCCGGGATGGCCGAGAGCTTCCGGACGCGCCGCCTGCAGAGCCACTCCGCCCTGCACGTGGTCACCGACGTCTCGGACTGCGTGCGGGAGATCGCCGAGGAGCCGCAACAGCTGGCCAACCTGCTGGCATTCCTCCAGCTGAGCCTGGAGGACCCCGACTTCCGGGCCTGCGCCCAGCGCCACGACGCCACGCTGGAGCGCGAGCTCGCGACCCTGCTCGACGAGGCCCGCGTGCGTGGGGAGATGGGATCCTGCGCCTCGGCCCCCCTGGCGCGCGCCGTCATCGCGATCATGCGTGGCTCGCTCCTCACGTGGAGTGCCCTCGGCCAGCACGTGCCGCCCGATCAGTGGGTGAAGGCCGACCTGGAGACGCTCCTCGGCCCCTACCGCACCGGAGCCCTGGCCTCGCGGCCGCCCGCACGCAGGGCCGGGGCGAAGGCCCGTCGCGCGCCGGCGAACGCACCCGCGCAGCCCCGGCGGCGTCAGAACGTCGCATGAGCGCTCCGCCGGATCTGGCCGGCTTCTCGCGGGGCATGTACAGCAACTGGCTCTGGTACAAGCCGCTGCAGTTGCTCATCGACGCCGGCGAGGGACTGCAGCTGGCCCTCGGCACCAGCGTCTACGCGCCGTCGGTGCTCGCCATCACTCACGGGCACTCGGACCACGTGCTGGGCCTGCCCGGCCTGCTGGCCGCCCGCCGTTTCGGCAAGGGCGCCCAGGACAAGCCCCTCACCATCGTGTACCCCGAGGGCTCGCGCGGTGTACGCGGCGCTCGCGCCCTGCTCGACACCTCGTACGCGGGCGTCCCGTTTCCGGTGACGTGGGTTCCCGCCCGGGCCGACACGCCGCTGTCCCTGGGCAGGGGTCGGCAGCTCGAGTGCTTCGTCGTGGAGCACACCGCCAGCGAGCAGGCCTTCGGCTACCGCGTCGTCGAGATCAGGCGCCGCCTGAAGCCGGAGTTCGCCGCGTTACCGCAGGAGGAGATCGAGCAGCGCGCGCGCGCCGGGGGACGGGACGCCCTGACCGAGCCGGTGCGCCACATCGTCTTCGCGCACAGCGGCGATGCCATGCCGGTGGACCCCGACACGGTGCGGCACGCCGACGTGCTCGTGCACGATGCCACGTTTCTCGACGTGGCGGACCGGCGCGAGCCCATTCACGCCAGTACGGAGGAGGCCCTTCGCGTCGCGCGCGATGCCAGCGTCCGCACGCTGGTGCTCCAGCACCTGTCCATCCGGTACGACCGTGGCACGGCGCTCCGGACCCTGCGGGCACAGGTGGCCGCCAGCGGTTTCGGTGGGCGCGTGTGGCTGCTCGACGACGATCGGTGGACCGAGGTCGGCTCGCAGCCGGGCTAGAATCAGTGGTCATGTCCACGACGCTGACGCGCGCCGACGTGGTGCGCATCGCCGAGCTCGCGCGGCTGGAGCTCACCCCCGACGAGGTCGACCTGTTCACCAGACAACTGGGCGACATCCTCGACTACGTCGAGCAAATCCGCGGGCTCGACACCTCTGGTGTCACGCCGACCTCGCACGTGCTCAATCGGCCGGTCGAGCGGCCGGACACGCCCGTCCCGTCGCTGTCCCGGCCCGCGGCCCTCGGGAATGCGCCCGATGCGGCGCACGAGGCGGGCCTCTTCAAGGTCCCGCGGGTACTGTGATGGCCGACCACACCGACCGTTCCGCACGCGGCATCGTCCGCGACGTGGTCTCGGGCCACCGGCGTGCGGCGGAGGTCTGCGAGGCCGCGCTCGCGCGCATTCGCGCCGAGGAACCGCGCGTCGGGGCCTTCAACACGGTCATCCACGAGCGCGCCCTGGCCCGGGCCCGGACGATCGATGCCAGCGCCCCGGAGGACAGCCACGCGGCGCGACTCCTCGGGGTGCCCGTCGCCATCAAGGACAACCTGTGCACCGAGGGCGTGCCGACCACGGCATCCTCGCGCATCCTGGGGGGGTTCGTGCCTCCGTACTCGGCGACCGTCGTCAGGCGGCTCGAGGCGGCCGGGGCGGTGGTGGTGGGCAAGACCAACCTCGACGAGTTCGCGATGGGCTCGTCCACGGAGAACTCGTCGACCGGCGCCACGACGAACCCGTGCGACCCTTCGCGGACGCCCGGCGGCAGCAGTGGAGGCTCGGCCGCAGCGGTCGCCGCAGGCATGACGCCCATTGCGCTCGGGTCCGACACGGGCGGGTCGATTCGACAGCCTGCATCCTTCTGCGGCCTGGTCGGCCTCAAGCCCACCTACGGACGGGTCTCGCGCTTCGGCCTGCTGGCGTTTGCCTCGTCGCTGGATCAGGTCGGGCCGCTCGCCAATTCCGTCGAGGACGCCGCGCTCGTCCTGGAGGTGATCGCCGGCCATGACCCCCACGACGCGACCTCGTCGGTCGAGCCGGTGCCCGACTACCTGGCGGCAATCGACCGCGGTGTCTCCGGGCTGCGCATCGGCGTGCCCAGCGACCTGGTGAGCGACGGCGTGGACGCGAGTGTGCAGCGCGCGCTCCGGGGAGCGCTGGATCGGTGGCGCGCGGCCGGCGCCGCGGTCGTGGGCATCTCGCTCCCGCATGCCCGCTACGCGATCCCGGTGTATTACTTGATTGCGACGGCAGAGGCCTCGTCGAACCTGGCGCGCTACGATGGCGTGCGGTACGGCCACCGGGCCGTCCTGGGCAAGGAGGACGGCCTGCAGCAGATGTACGACCGCTCGCGGGACGAGGGCTTCGGCGCGGAGGTGAAGCGCCGCATCATGCTCGGCACCTACGTGTTGAGCGCGGGCTACTACGACGCGTATTACCTCAAAGCCCAGCAGGTGCGCACGCTGCTCCGGCAGGACTACGAGCGTGCCTTCGAGGTGTGTGACGTCGTGGCGATGCCCACCACACCCACGCCGGCGTTCAGGCTGGGCGAGAAGACGTCGGACCCGATTCAGATGTACCTGAGCGACGTGTTCACCGTGAGCGCGAACCTGACGGGCCTGCCGGCCATCAGCCTGCCGGTGGACCGGGATGCCGGCGGCCTGCCGATTGGCGTGCAGCTCACGGGGAAGATGTTCGACGAAGCCACGCTGCTGGCCGCCGGCCGCGCCCTGGAGTGAAGAGACCACGAAGAGACACGAAGGTCACGAAGATCGGCACGAAGGTATGCCTTGGGGCAGCCCCGAGGAACGGCTTCGTGTGCTGTTCTTCGTGACCGTCGTGTCTTCGTGGTCTCTTCTCTCGGGCGTCAGGCGACCGCCGGTGAGCGGCGGAAGATGGCCCAGAGGAGCAGGCCCAGCAGCACGAACGGGATGGCCGGCAGGACGAACGCCAGGGCCGCGGCGAGCACGCCAACCACGGCGACCACCGCCACGATGGCGACCACGACGGGCACGGCCACGGCGCCCACGGCCAGCCCGACCGCCCCGAGCGTGAACCACACGGGGATCATCAGGGCCTTCAGTGCCAGCCGCAACGGCAGCAGCACGACCCAGAGTACGAGCTTGAGCAGGAAGAAGACGAACCCGACGACCGCCGCCACGGCGAGGCCGGCGGCCACGAGCCCACCGAGAACCAGGAGTTCGATCATCTCATGGAGAGAGACGAACCCCGAGGGGACCTGGTTCCAGTGACGGGCTGATCCCCGGACGGGGACTAGCGGATGTCGAAAACGGCCTTGAAGTCCGGCAGCTGCCACTCCACAAGGTGCTGACGCACCTCCTGCATCGCCACGCGCTCGGCCTTGATCTTGCGGACGAGCGGCGCCCCCGGGGCGGCGGCGACCGGTGGGACCGGCACCTCGGCTTCGGCGGGCTGCTCGAGGCGCGACTTGGCGCCACGCCGCAGCTGCTTCGCGCGCAGGGCCGCCACGTCGACGAAGAGGAACCGGCTCTCGATCGGCTGGCCCTGAGGCCGCTCCTCAATCTCGGGCGTCACCTCGGCCTGGTCGTGCTGCTCGGTCACATCGGACATAGCCTTTTAGTCTAACACCAAAGCGGGTGCAGGGGTGCAGGGGTGCAGGGGTGCACGGGTGCAGGGGTGCACGGGTGCACGTCGCCCCCCGCCACTGCTCTGTCTCCGGTCTCCGGCCTCCGGTCGCCTGGTGCCTGGTTCCTGCTTCCTACTTCCTACTTCCTACTTCCTGCTTCCTACTTCCTGCTTCCTGCTTCCTGCTTCCTACTTCCTGCCTCCTGCCTCCTGTCTCCTACCTCCCACCGACGGGCGCGAGGAAGCCGCCGACGAACCAGGACACCAGACTCACCACCAGGGCGCCGAACAGCGCAGCCCAGAACGAGGCCACGGTGAAACCGGGAACCAGTGCCGCTGCCAGGCCGAATGCGGCGGCGTTGACGACGAAATAGAACAGGCCGAGGGTGACCACCGTGAGGGGCAGCGTCAGCAGGGTCATGACCGGCCGGACGACGGCGTTGACGAATCCCAGCACCAGCGCGCCGAAGGCCAGCGCGGGGCCGGACGACACCGAAACGCCGGGCACGAGGTATGCGGCGGCGGCGAGCCCGAGGGCCACCACGAGCCAGTGGACGAGAAAGGTCACCATCAGAGCCCTCCCAGCTTCACGGTAACATGCGCGGCCTTGCGCGTGAGGCGGCCGGTTCGCGGGCCGGCAACCGGGAACGGTGATCGCGCCAGACCGCCCGCGACCACACCTCGGCCGTCGCCCACGACACGCCCGCGGCACCGAAGACGAGCCCCCACAACGCCATCGGGATGTCGGCCCGGCCGAGCAGGACGGCGGCCCCGGGCAGGGCGGCGGCAACCAGTTGCACCGCAATCCCGCCCACCACGGCGGCATGCAGGTACGGGTTGGGAAGCGGGTTGGTCCAGGTGTGCCGCGACGGGTAGGTCAGCAGCAACTGGCCGATCGCCATGAAGTGGAAGGTCGTGGCCCGGGCTGTCTCCATTTCGTAGCCAAGACGCGGCACCAGCCCCAGCAGGGCCAGCGCCAGCAGCGCCTTCGCCACGCCGGCGCCGAGAATGAACCGGATCGATGGCCGATCCAGGAGGGGAGCACCCGGATCCCGGGGCGCCTGTTGCATCACGCCGGGCGTGCGGTCCAGCGACAGGGCCAGCGCCGGGAGGCCGTCGGTCACCAGGTTGATCCAGAGAATCTGCGCGGCGGTCAGCGGCAGCAGCAGGCCGCCCGTGTCGTCGCGCAGCCCCAGCGCGAAGGCGAGCACCGCGCCGCAGGCGACGAGCAACACCTCGGACAGGTTCGTCGAGAACAGGAAGCGCAGGAACTTCTGGACGTTCTCGTAGATGCTCCGCCCTTCCTCGATGGCGCCGACGATGGTCGCGAAGTTGTCGTCCAGCAGCACCAGGTCCGAGACTTCCCGGCTGACGTCCGATCCGCGTTGCCCCATCGCCACGCCGACGTCCGAGCGCTTCAGGGCCGGCGCGTCGTTGGCCCCGTCGCCGGTCATGGCGACGATCGCGCCCTCGCCCTGCAGGGTCTCGACGATCCGCAACTTCTGATCCGGGTGCACGCGCGCGTAGACGTTCACGTCGCGCAGCGCGGTCGCCAGGGCGGGTCCGTCGTAACCGGCCAGGTCCTCCCCCGTGAAGACGCGCACGCCGGGAATGCCGATCTGGTGAGCGATGGCGAGGGCGGTGGCCGGGTGATCACCGGTGATCATGATCACGCGGATGCCGGCGGACTGCGCCTCGGCGATCGCCTCGGGCACCTCAGGCCGGGGCGGGTCCCAGAACAGCACGAGGCCGATCAGCGTCAGCCCGTCTTCCGACTCACCGGGGGCCCAGCCGAGCGCAATGACCCGATGGCCTTCCTGGGCGTACGCCTCGCCCTTTTCCCGCCACGACTCGCGCTCCTCGGCCGAGAGCCGGCAGCGCTCGAGCACCACCTCCGGAGCGCCCTTGACGTAGCTGCGTCGACCATCCCCGTTGTCCACCGTCACGCGCGTGTACTTCCACGCGCTGTCGAACGGCCGGTCGGACACGACCGGGTGCAGCCGCCGGAGCGCCGCGATGTCCACCCCTGCCGCGGCGGCGTGGCGCAGCAGCCCGACGTCCAGCGGATCGCCGGCGCCCGTCTCCGGGTCGGCGTCGTTGGCCAGGACAATCGCCTCGAGCGCGCGAGTCTGGTCAGGGGTGTCGACCGAACGGACATCCATCCGGTTCTGGGTGAGCGTGCCCGTCTTGTCGGTCGCGATGATCGTGACGGAGCCGAGTGCCTCGACGGCCGACAGGCGTCGGACCACCGCGCGGTGCTTCGCCATGCGCTCCACGCCGAGCGCGAGTGCCACGGTGAGCACGGCGGGCAGGCCTTCGGGGACGGCCGCGACGGCCAGGGCGACCGCGAAGATGACCATCTCCGCGGCATGGTCGACGCCTTCGGCCAGCACGCCGAGCACGCCGAGGCCGGCAGCCAGCAGCAGGACCCCACGCGCGATCAGGCGTCCCAGGGCATCCACCCGCCGCTCGAGTGGGGTGCGTGCTCCGAGAATGTCACCCAGCATCTGCGCGAGGCGGCCCATCGCGCTGGCGGTTCCCGTGCGGGACACCTCCACGTAGGCCTTCCCGCGCACCAGCAACGTCCCGCTGAAGGCCTCGTGGTCGTCCACCTTGTCCACCGGCACCGACTCGCCGGTGAGCATCGACTCGTCGATCATCGTGCCGTGGGCGTCGCGAAGCCGGCCGTCCGCGGGGATTCGGTCCCCCGCTTCGAGGCGCACCCAGTCGCCCGGCACGAGCTCGGTGCTGGCAATCCGGGTCAGCTGCCCGTCCCGCAGGACCCAGCTCTGCGATCCCGCCAGTGCCCGGAGACGGGACAATGCACTCTCCGATCGGTACTCCTGGTAGAGGCCCAGGCCGGCGTTGAGGAGCAGGATGACGGCAATGGCCAGGGCGTCCACAGGCCAGCCGGCCGCGCCTTCGTACAGCCACACGGCCATATCGAAGGCCAGCGCGAAGAGCAGGATGTAGATGAGGGGACTGGCGAACTGCCGCAGGAACCGGCGCCACAGGGGATCCGGCGGGCGCTCCGGCAATGCGTTGGGACCGACCTCCCGGAGCCGTGCCGCGGCCTCGGCCGTGGTGAGTCCCTGCATCGTCCTCAAATTATCGCTGGACAACCACCAGACAAGGGTCGAGGATTGTAGATGGAGCGTGCCGTGGCCACCGGCGCGCTGGTCCCCCGCTGTGCCGGCTTTTCGCGCGCCGTGTGGCTGAACGGCAGGCGCGCCGCACGGAGGGTCGTATGGGCCTCAATTGGACACCGTCCTCGGTTGCGGTCCCCGGTGATCGTCTGGCGCGCGTGCGGCGTCCTGCACCCGCCAAGCCCGGGGCCGCACCTGGTGGGAACGCCTTCGAACAACTCGCGCAGCGCATCCGCGCCGAGTACCTGGAGATGCCCGGGCTGAACCTTACACGCAGCCAGGCACAGTGCCTCTGGGGGCTGGACGCACCGGAATGCGAGCGGGTGCTCGCCTTCCTCGTGGAGACCGGGTTCCTGGCGCACACCGCGCACGACACCTACGTGCGCACGGGCGGCGGGCACTGAGGAAGTGAGAAGTGAGAAGTGAGTCCCTCCTCACCTCTCCTCCCTTCACATCGGTCGTGCGCGCCGTCAAGCCGGTGGCGCGGGCGGCACTAGCCGGCGACGTCGATTTTGATCGAGCGGGGCTTGGCCTCTTCGCGGAACGGCAGCCGCACGGTGAGCACGCCGTTCTTGAAATCCGCCCCGATCTTCGAGGTGTCGACCGTGGCCGGCAGCGAGAAGGATCGGCTGAAGCTGCCGAACGACCGCTCGATGCGGTGGTAGTTCTCCTTCTTGATCTCGGTGTCAAATTTCCGCTCGCCGCTGAGGGTGAGCGTGTTGTTCTCCACCGTCACCGACACGTCTTCCTTGCGCACGTCGGGCAATTCGGCCTTGAGCACCAGCTCCTTCTTCTCGTTCTCGAAGATGTCCACGGCCGGCACCCAGTTGCTGAGTACGCCCTCTTCACGCGCGCCATAGGCGTCGCCGAAGAGGCGGTTCACGCGGTCCTGGAGGACCGCCAGGTCTCGGAACGGATCGAATCGCGCAATCGTTGCCATCGCTGTCTTCTCCTCACTTGGTCTCTGCGAACTCCGCATCCACGACGTCGGCATCCTTCACGCCGGCCCCACCCTGTCCGGGGGCGCCGCCCGTCGGTGCCTGGTCGGTCTGCGTCTTGTACAGCGCCTCCGCCATCGCGTGGGAGGCCTCCTGCAACTCGGCTCCTGCGCGGGTGATGGCGTCCCTGTCGTCACCCGTGACTGCGGCGCGCGCGGCCTCGAGCCGCGACTCGACACGCCCAATCAGCGCGGCGTCGAGCCTGCCCCTGCTGTCCGCCAACGTCTTCTCCACCGAGTAGACGAGCGCGTCCACCTGGTTGCGGGCATCGATGGTGTCGCGCCGCGCCTTGTCGTCGGCGGCGTGGGCCTCGGCGTCCTTCACCATGCGGTCGACCTCGTCCTTGTTCAGGCCGCTCGACCCGCTGATGGTGATCGTCTGCTCCTTGCCGGTGGCCTTGTCCTTCGCCGCCACGTGCACGATGCCGTTGGCGTCGATGTCGAAGGTCACCTCGATCTGCGGCACGCCTCGCGGCGCGGGCGGCAGGCCCACCAGGTGGAAGCGCCCCAGCGTCCGGTTGTCGCGGGCGAACTGCCGCTCGCCCTGCAGCACGTGCACCTCCACCGACGTCTGGCTGTCGGCGGCCGTCGAGAAGACCTCGCTCTTCTTCGTCGGGATCGTGGTGTTGCGCGCGATGAGCGGAGTCATCACGCCGCCAAGCGTCTCGATACCGAGCGAGAGCGGCGTGACGTCCAGCAGGAGGAGGTCCTTGACCTCGCCCGCCAGGACGCCCCCCTGGAGGGCCGCACCGACGGCGACCACTTCATCAGGGTTGACACCCTTGTGCGGCTCCTTGCCGAACAGGTCCTTGACCACCTGCTGCACCCGCGGCATACGGGTCGACCCGCCGACGAGCACCACCTCGTCGATGTCCGCCGGCGTGAGGCCGGCGTCGGCCAGCGCCTGCTTCACGGGCCCGAGCGTGCGCTGCACCAGCGGCTCGACGAGCTTCTCGAGCATGGCCCGCGTGAGCTTCATCGTCAGGTGCTTCGGCCCGCTGGCATCGGCGGTGATGAACGGCAGATTGACCTCGGTCTCCATCACCGACGAGAGCTCGATCTTGGCCTTCTCCGCGGCCTCTTTCAGGCGCTGGAGCGCCATCCGGTCCCTGCCGAGGTCGATGCCCTCGGCCTTCCGGAACTCGGCGATGAGGTGCTCCATCACCGCCTGATCGAAGTCGTCGCCCCCGAGGTGCGTGTCGCCGTTGGTGGACTTCACTTCCACGACGCCGCCGCCCACCTCGAGGACGGAGATGTCGAACGTGCCGCCGCCGAGGTCATACACGGCAATCGTCTCGTCCGCCTTCTTGTCGAGCCCATAGGCCAGCGCGGCCGCCGTCGGCTCGTTGACGATGCGCTGCACGTGGAGGCCCGCAATCCTGCCGGCGTCCTTCGTCGCCTGGCGCTGCGCGTCGTTGAAGTACGCCGGCACCGTGATCACCGCGTCGGTGACCTTCTCCCCGAGGTAGTCCTCGGCGGCCACCTTCAGCTTCTGCAGCACCATGGCCGAAATCTCGGGCGGCGAGAACTGCTTGCCCCGCACGTCAATCCAGGCATCGGCGTTCCCGGCCGCCACCACCTTGTAGGGGACGCGCCGCGTCTCGTCCGACACCTCCGCGAACTTGCGGCCCATGAATCGCTTCACCGAGAACACCGTGTTCTCGGGATTGGTGACGGCCTGGCGCTTGGCCACCTGGCCCACCAGTCGCTCGCCATCCTTGGTGATCCCGACCACCGATGGGGTGGTCCGTGCCCCCTCCTGGTTCACGACGACCGTCGGTTGGCCGTTCTCGATGACCGCGACGACCGAGTTGGTGGTGCCGAGGTCGATACCAATCACTTTGCTCTTGGCCATGTCGGTATCCTAGCGCTCTGATGAGTGATTGTCAATCATGATTTCTTAGTGTGACCCACTCATATACTTCGCAGCCGCTCCCTGGGAAAGGGAACGACTGGCGCTGCTCTGCGGTGGAAGCCTACTTGGCCTGGATGGATTCGAGGTATCGGGTCAGGGCCGTCACGCGTTGGCGGACGGATGCCTCGTCTCCCATGACCCGGAACGTGGAGCCCCAGGTCGGCATGTCGGTGCTGCCGTGGGCCGGCACCACCACGCCGAACTCGAGCACCATCGCCACGCGCTGGGCGGGGAACTGCCCCTTGTTGCTGGCGGTGAGCCGGGTCAGGTCGGTCGGCTTGGTCTTCAGGGCCGCGGCCGCCGGGCCGTCACCGATGCCTTTGGCCCCGTGGCACGGCGCGCAATAGCCGCGGTACATCTCGGCGCCCTGGTCAGCCGGTCCTCGGGCAGCCTGTCCCGTGGTCGCCGGTTCGCCGGCACCCGCTGGTCCGGCGATCATCGTCGGCCCCAGCCCGACCGCGATGGCGATCGCCAGGATCACCGAACCCATGTGGCGCGTACGCATGACACTCCTCCGGTCTTTGGCGGCCCGTGCCGGGAATCCGGCCACGAGCGCGCTCCTGCCCCTGACCGGTGCATAAACCCCGCCACAGCCCCCAACCGGGCCGCCGTTCGCGCAAGCCGCGCCGACTGGATTGAGGCGGCGGTAGAATCGAGATCGATGTCCCATTCGGTGTCGGCACACGAACCCCCGGACCTGTCGAGCGAGGTGCGACGGCTGTTCGACGATCTTGCCCGGCGGCGGCCCGACCGTCGCCCGTTCGTCTCCGGCGAATGCTCTCCCACCCTGGATGTGCTCGAGACCGAGCAGGCCGTCGAGATCGTGGTCGATGTCCCCGGTATCCCGGCCGACGGCATCCGCATCCTCATCAAGCACAACACCGTGCTCATCGTCGGCGAGAAGGATCGGGCGGAGCCCTCGCGGACGCCGACCAGCTTCCACCTCGTGGAGCGGGACTTCGGCCGCTTCGCGCGGGCGGTGCGCATCCACACGGCGGTTGACGCCTCACGCGCCCGGGCCACGCTGGCCAACGGGGAGCTGCGCGTGGCGATCCCCCGGATCGTCGAGCGCCGCGGCCGGGAGATCCTCGTGCCCATCGACGCAGGCACGGAGTGACGCTCCTCTTCATCGGCGACATCGTGGGCCGGCCCGGGCGCGACATCGTCACGCGGGGCGTGCGCACACTGGCGAGGCGCTATGCCGCCGATCTGGTGGTGGCCAACGGCGAGAACGCCGCCGCTGGCGCCGGCATCACGCGCGAGAACGCCGACGAGATCTTCAAGGCCGGCGTGCACGTCATCACCGGCGGCAATCACATCTGGGACAAGCGCGAGGCCATCGAGTTCATCGAGCGTGAGCCCCGGCTCGTGCGCCCGGCCAATTACCCGGACGGCACGCCGGGCCGCGGGTCGGTGCTGGTGGACGCCGCGGATGGCACGAAGGTGGGCATCATCAGCCTGATGGGTCGGGTGTTCCTGTCCACGCTGGACGACCCGTTCACGACCGCCACGCGCGAGATTGGTGCCCTTCGCGCGGCCGGCGCGCGCGTCATCCTGATGGATTTTCACGCCGAGACGACGTCGGAGAAGATCGCGCTGTCGTGGTGGCTCGACGGGCAGCTGACGGCGGTGATCGGCACGCACACGCACGTTCAGACGGCCGACGAGCGCGTGCTGCCGGGCGGCACCGCCTGCCTCACGGACGCAGGGATGACCGGCCCGCACGATGGCGTCATCGGCATGGACCGGCAGGGGGTGATTGCGCGCTTCCGTACCGGCATGCCGATCCGGTTCGAGCCCGCAAGCGGTGACGTGCGCCTTCACGGAGCGCTCGTGAAGGCGGACCCGGAGACGGGCCGAGCCATCGCCATCGAACGCGTGGCCGTCACCAGCGAGATGGTGAACGCCTGGGCCCGTGAGCAGGCCTGACACCATGAGCCGCCTGCCCTTCGACCCGCCCGCCTCCGCGCCCCTGGATCCCGAGGAGCTTCGGCGCGGCAAGCCCGAGACGGCGGCATCCCCGCCCGAGGGGCTTCGGCGGGACAGGCCCACCACGGCTTCACGGGGCCCCGCAGTCCCTCATCGGGACGACCCAGCGACACCAGTCGCGGGAGGACCGGCGCCTCGGACGGCAGTCGCGCGTCCGGCGGCGCTCACCGTCGCCGAACTCTCGGCCCGGCTGCGCGGCCTGCTCGAGGAGACCTTCACCGAAGTCTGGGTGCAGGGCGAGATCTCGAACGGGCGCCTCTGGAACTCCGGCCACTTCTACTTCACGCTCAAGGACGCGACGGCGCAGATCAAGGGTGTCGTCTTCAGGTCCGCGCTGCGATACCTGAAGTTCAAGCCCGAGGACGGGCTCTCGGTGATCGCGCGCGGGCGAATCAGCGTGTACGAGGCGAAGGGCGAGTACCAGCTGGTGTGCGAGCACCTCGAGCCGCAGGGGCTCGGCGCGCTGCAGCTGGCGTTCGAGCAGCTCAAGAAGCAGCTGGCGGCCGAGGGCCTCTTCTCGGATGACCGGAAGCGTCCCCTGCCGGCCCTCCCCCGCCGCATCGGCATCGTCACGTCCATCGACGGCGCGGCCCTCCGCGACATCGTGCGGGTGCTCCGCCGGCGGTACCCGAACGCGCACCTGGTGATCGCGCCCACCCGCGTCCAGGGCGAAGGGGCGGCCGCCGACATCGCGCGCGCGCTCCGGCTCGTGGCCCGCATCGACGACGTGGACGTCGTGATCGTCGGCCGCGGCGGCGGCTCGCTCGAGGACCTCTGGGCGTTCAACGAGGAGGTGGTCGCGCGGGCGATCGCGGCCTGTCCGGTGCCCGTCATCTCCGCGGTCGGGCACGAGACCGACGTGACGATTGCCGACTTCGCCGCCGACTTACGGGCGCCGACGCCCTCCGCCGCGGCCGAACTGGTGGTGCGGCAGAAGGACGAGTTCGCGGCACACATCCGGCGCCTGGCGCACCAGCTCCGCGGCGCCGTCGCGGGACGTCTCCGCCGGCACGAGACGCGACTGCACGCGCTGCTGGCGCGGCCCGGCATGGCTGGATTCGAGGGACGTCTGGCCTGGCGCGCCCGTCACCTCGGGGAGTTGACCGCCGAGCTGCGCCACCACGCTCGCGGGGTGACGACCCGGCGCCAGCGGCGTCTCGACGCCGCGAGGCGGGCGCTGGAGCAGTTCGACCCGCGCCACAGGCTGGCACGCGTCCGCGCGTCGCTGCTCGTCCAGGACGGGCGGCTGCACGGCGCCGCCGGACGAGGGCTCCATCGCGCGCAGGCGCGGTTCCGCGACGCGGCGGCCCGGCTCGAAGGGCTGAGCCCGTTGGCCGTGCTGGGCCGCGGCTATGCCGTGTGCTGGGACGCGACCCGCACGCGGATCGTGCGCGATGCGCAGACCGTGGCCGAGGGCGACGCCATCCGCGTGACGGTGGAGCGCGGCGAGATCCGCGCGCGCGTGACGAACACCGGAGTTCCGCACGATACAATCTGAAGGCGTCAACGCCGATGGATCCCACAATCAAGGATTTCGAAGCCGCCATCGCCGAGCTCGAAGCGATCGTCAAGAAGCTGGAGGACGGCGACCTGCCGCTCGAGACCTCGCTCGAACTGTACGAGCGGGGCGTGACGCTCTCCCGCTACTGCCACGGCCGCCTCGAAGCCGCCGAGCGTCGCATCGACGTGCTGAATGAGCGCGGCGAAGCCAGGCCGGCCCCCGCGGCGCTCGGGCTCGATCGCGACGACGAGGCATAAGCGCGCGTGACGCTGGCCGAGTACCTCGAAACACGGCGCGCGGCGGTGGAGTCGGCGCTGGCGACCATCCTGCCCGCCGGTGCGCCCGCCGTCATCGACGCGGCCATGCGCTATTCGCTGCTCGCCGGAGGCAAGCGCCTGCGGCCGATCCTGGTGCTGGCCACCGCCGAGAGCGTCACGGGACCGGCCGCCACGCGTGCGTGTGACGATGCCCTGCCCGCCGCCTGTGCCGTGGAGATGATCCACACCTACTCGCTCGTCCACGACGATCTCCCGGCGATGGACGACGATGCGTTGCGCCGCGGGCGGCCGACGTCGCACGTCGTGCACGGCGAGGGTCTGGCCATCCTGGCGGGTGACGGGCTGCAGGCCGAGGCATTCGCGGTGCTGGCCCGCCTGCCGGACACCACCGACCCGATCGTGATGGGGCGCAAGCTGCGCACGCTGCGGGTGATTGCCGAAGCCGCCGGCGCGGCGGGCATGGTCGGCGGGCAGGCCATCGACCTCGCCGCCGACCCCACGCACCCTCGAGGCGACGGCACGATCCCGCCGCCGCTCGCGCCGGCCGAGTTGACCGATATGCACGCACGCAAGACGGGCGCGTTGATCCGCGCCTCGGTGCTCGCCGGCGCGATCATGGGCGGAGGTGACGACCAGACGGTCGGGGCCCTGGACCGCTACGCCCGTGAAATCGGGCTCGCCTTCCAGATCGTGGACGACATCCTCGACGTGGAGGGCGCCTCGGCCGACCTCGGGAAGACGGCCGGCAAGGACGCCGCGGCGGGCAAGCCGACCTACGTCTCCCTCTACGGCCTCGACGGCGCGAGGGCGCGTGCCGGCGGGTGCCTTCGGGGCGCCGAGGCGGCGCTGGCTGACGCCGGTCTCTCCGCGTCGCACCTACGCGGCATCGCGCGCTGGATCGTCGAGCGGCGGACATGACCACCCGTATGCGGCTCGATGCGCTCCTCGTGCACAAGGGGCTCGTGGAGTCGCGCGAGAAGGCCCGGGCGCTGATCCTGGCGGGCCAGGTCGACGTGGCCGGCCATGGCGCACAGAAGGCCGGCACGATGGTGGACGTGCACGCCGACGTGCGCGTCATCGGCCCCGAACACCCGTGGGTGGGTCGTGGCGGCCTCAAGCTGGCGCACGCACTCGAGACGTTCGGTGTGGACGTAACGGGGCGCCTGGCACTCGACATCGGCGCCTCGACCGGCGGCTTCACCGACGTGCTGCTGCAGCGCGGCGCCCGTCACGTGGTCGCCCTCGACGTGGGTCACGGGCAATTGCACTGGAGACTCCGCCAGGACCCGCGAGTCACCGTGATCGAGGGCGCCAACGCCCGCCACCTGACACGCGCCGACCTCCCGGACATCGGGCCGGGCGTGGACATCGTCGTGATCGACGTGTCGTTCATCTCGCTGGCGCTGATCTTTCCCGTGGTGCCGCCGTTGCTCGCGCCCGGCGCCCGGGTCATTGCGCTCGTCAAGCCGCAGTTCGAAGCGGGGCGGAGGGAGGTCGGCCGGAAAGGCGTCGTCTCGAAGCCCGAGGTCCACGCGCGCGTGATCGCCGAGGTGACGGCCGCAGCCGCTGAAGTAGGATTGGAGCGCCGCGGCCTGACGGAATCGCCGATCACGGGCGCGCAGGGCAACACGGAGTTCCTGATGCTCCTCGAGGCGCGCACGTGAAAATCGGGGTCGTCACCAAGCCCGCGCTCGTCGAGGCCCGCGACACGCTCGCCGACATCGAGGACTGGCTCCGCACGCACCGCGTGGCGGCGGTCTGGTCGCCCGAAGCCGCGGATCTGCTCCCGGCGGCGCCGGCGAGCCGCGAGGTGCGAGGCCGCGAGGCCATTCCGGCCGCGGTCGATCTCGTCCTCGTGCTGGGCGGCGACGGCACGTTGCTCGCCATGGCCGACCGCATCGCCGGTGCGGGCTGCGACATTCCCATCCTGGGCGTGAACTTCGGGTCGCTCGGGTTCCTGACGGAGATCACCCGTCCGGAGCTCTTCGACTCCCTCACCGCCGTGGTGAATGGCCGCGCCTCGCACGACGACCGGATGATGCTGCGCGCCTCGGTGGGCGGCGACACGTTCGTCGCCCTGAACGACGTGGTCGTCACGCGCCACGCCCTGTCGCGCATGGTCGAGGTTTCGGTGTGGGTGGGTGAGCAGTTCGTGACCACGGTGAAGGCGGACGGGCTGATCATCGCCAGCCCGACAGGGTCGACGGCCTACAACCTCTCCGCCGGCGGCCCCATCGTCCACCCGGCCATGGACGCGATGGTGATCACGCCCATCGCCCCGCACACGCTGACCAACCGGCCGATTGTCATCCCGGCGTCGCGCGACGTCCGCGTGGCGCCGGCGACGACGGCGCCGAGCGACGGGATCCACGTGACCTTCGACGGCCAGTCGGGCTTTCCCCTGGCGTCGGCGCAGGCCGTGACCATCGCACGGCACCCGCGCCCGCTGCGCCTGGTGCGGGCGTCGTCACGGAGCTACTTCGAGGTCCTCCGGCAGAAGCTCAAGTGGCACGAGCGCTAGAGTGGCCGGACGCGGCCGCCGCGGCCACGCCCCCGCTACGTGCGCGCGGCCGGCACGCTGAGGGCATCCGGCTGCAGGAAGTCGCGCTCCACGGCGTGCACCGTCAGGACGGGGCACGGGGCCGACCGCACGACGCGCTCGGCAACGCTCCCCATCAGCAGGTGCTGCAGCGCGCCGCGGCCGTGCGTTCCCATGACGATGAGGTCGATCTGCTCCTCGCGCGCGTAGTCGATGATGTCGATCGCGGCCGCCCGCGCGCCGCGCACTACGGTGACGACTTGGAGCGAGGCCCGGTCGTCGGCCGTGATTGCGGCCTCCATCTGGCGATGGCCCACCGACTCGAGCCCCTGCTCCACCTGCTGGACCGCGGCGACGGGCACCTCGGCGCCACCCGGAATCATCACGTTCTCGACGGTGTGCAGGACGTGCAGACGTGCACCGAACTGCCGGGCGAAGTGGCGACCGTACTCGAGGGCCTGCCCAGAGGGCTCGCCGAAGTCGGTCGGGACGAGGATGTTCTTCAACGCAATCATGGTGCGAGCCTCCTGGCGTGGCCATGCACGCCGCGCGGGGATGCAAGGGCGCGACGGAGCGCTGGCAGGTCGCGCCGGTACGCCTCCGCATCGCCGTAGGGGACGAAGGTCGAGTAGTGGTCATGGGGGTCGCGTACGCGACGCCCATGGCGGATTGGACACCAGTACTGCTCCGTGCGGGCAGCTACTTCGCGGACATACGCGAGGACGCCGTTGGCGTACCCGCAGAAGATACAGTTCAGGCGCTCCACCAGGTTCAGGTAGGCCAGCTTCTGGCGATCGAACACCAGGTACGGCCGGCGGCTCACGCGGGGAAGCCCCCAGGCCCTGAAGCAGATGCTCTGGAAGAGCGTTACCCACACATCGAGCATCGCCATCGGTAACAGCAGCGAATACACCACTGGAGCCGTGAGCAGCGTGGGCACGTCCCCGCCCATCACGTATCGCAGCAGCCCGATGCGCGCGGCGCGGTGGGCGTGGCGGACCCGCGGATCGTGCTGAGCGAGCCGCCGCAGCCGGCGCGCGTCGTGCCGGGGATGCGGCTCCAATCTGCGGCGAGGCGAGCTGGCTCGTGGGGCATCCTCGCTAGCCGAGACGGCACGAAGCGCGGTCATCTGGGGACCCTCCCGGAGGCGCCCTGGCACTCCTCCCTGGCTGCCATCGCAAGGCGGGTGCCAGGGGGAAAGAGAAAAGGGAGAAGAGAAAAGAGAAACGAAATCGGAAAAAAAGGGGAAAGAACGCACCACTCAGAGCCTTGCTGCCAGTATCCCGGCGGTGCATCCGGGACGAGCCGCCGGATTCCCGTCACTCCAGACTCGGGTCGTGGCCCTGCTCGAGCTTCCATTCCCCCCTACTACTTCTTCCTTCCTCTTTTCTCTTTTCTCTTTACTCTTTTCTCTTTACTCTTCTCACTTCTCACTTCCTCTCTACCAGGCTCCGCCAGAACCGTGCTGCTTCCGGTGGGGCACCTTGTTCTTCAGCGTCGCGCGGGCGACACGCCTCGGCTGCCGTCCGGCGCCCTCGCCTATCAGCTGCAGCAGGTCGCTGACGGTCACGATGCCGACGACGCGGCCACGCTCGGTCACGATCAGTGACCCGATCGAACGGCCCGCCATCAGGTTGGCGGCCTTGCTGACGAGGACGTTGCGCCCGACGGTCACCACCGCCGTATGCATCAGCCTGGACACCGCCTGGCCGCCTCGGCGGCCGCTGGTGGCTTCGTCGGGGATATCGCGGTCGGACACGACGCCTTCGAGCACCCCGTCCCGCATCACCGCCAGATGATGGATGCCCCTGGATCGCATGAGCTGCCGTGCCTCGGCGGCTGACGCATCGGGGCCGATGGCCGCGACCTGCTCGCTCATCACTTCGAAGACTCTCATGACGCCCTCCTCGTAGGTGGCTCGACATGAAGACTAGCAAACGGCCGGCCAGCACGTCTGACTGCTTACTTTTCTCTTTTCTCGTTTCTCTTCTCTCTGAAATACCTGACCTGCCACTCCAGCACATTGCGGTTGTGCTCGGCCAGGGTGTTCGCGAACACGTGCGAGCCATCGTTCCGGCTGACGAAGTAGAGGTGCGGGACCTCGGCTGGGCGGACCGCCGCGGTCAGCGACGCCAGCCCGGGCGCAGCAATCGGCCCGGGCGGGAGCCCTGCATAGCGATAGGTGTTGTACGGCGAGTCGAACTGCAGGTCCACACGAGACAGATTGCCGTCGTAGCGCCCGGCGCGCTGGAGCGCGTAGATGACCGTCGGGTCGGCCTGCATGCCCATGCCAATCCGGAGCCGGTTCCGGTAGACGGCGCCCACCAGGGGCCGTTCCGCGGGCCGTGCGGTCTCCTTCTCCACCAGGGACGCCAGCGTCACCACCTGCCGCGTCGTCAGGCCGGCGGCCGCGGCCTCGGCCCGCAACGGCTCGTCGTAGAGTCTCTTGAAGAGCGCCACCATCTGCGACACGAGCTCGTCGGCGCTCGTCCCGCGCGGCAACGCGTAGGTCTCGGGGAAGAGATAGCCCTCCAGGTCCTGCGCGTCGCGGTCGAGGTCTGCGATGAGCGCGACGTTGCGGGCCGCCCGCTCGAAGTCGGCGGCCGCCCCGAACCCGCGCTCTTCGAACACCTGCGCCATCTCGGGAATGGTCAGCCCTTCACGGAACGTGATGAGCCGCTTGTAGACATCTCCGCGGGCCAGCCGGTCGATGACGTCGATCGGCGACAGCTCGCGGTCGAAGCGGTATTCGCCGGCCTGGAGTTCCCGCGCACGCCCGGACATCCAGAGCGCCACCCGAAATGTCCGTGCGTCCCGGACAACGCCCGCCTCCTCGAGCCGCATCCCGATCGCCGCGGCACCGGTACCGGGCGGGATGTCGACGAACTGCTCGGCTGAGGTGAAGCCGCGATAGGGCTCGTACACCCGCGCGTACACCAGCCAGGCGGCCACGCCCCCCAGTGCCGCCAGCACGAGCGCGACCAGCAATAGCCACTTCAGGATCCGCATGCGCCCGCCGTTGGTCGGTCGAGGAAGTCCTGGAGAATCACCGCCGCGGCCGCCGCGTCCAGCTTCCGCTTGCGGGCGCGCCAGTCGCGCTCACCGCGTTCGGCCAGCCGCTCGTCGGCGGCGTGGCTCGAGAGGCGCTCGTCCTGGAGCACGACGCGCAGCCCCGTCTGCCGGGCCAGCGCCCGGCTGAAGGCCTCGACAAGCGCGGTCTGGTGCGTCGGGCTGCCGTCGAGGCGCCGCGGCCAGCCGACCACCACGGCCTCGAGGCCATCCTCGTCCTGGCGCAGGGCCGCCACGATCTCCACGAGCATGCGCAGGGTTTCGGCCTCGGAGGGCGGCCGTTCGACCTGGCGCCAGGGCGAGGCCAGCGTGCCGGTGGCGTCGCTCAGCGCCAGCCCGACACGCCGCGCGCCGTAATCGATGCCCAGCACCCGCATGGACCGCAGGATATCGCGGCTGGCGGCTGGCGGCCTGCGACTTGCGGCGTTCTACTTCCCGCTTCCTACTTCCTACTTCCTACTTCCTACTTCCTACTTCCTACTTCCTACTTCCTATCTCCTGTCTCCTGCCTCCTGTCTCCTGTCTCCTGTCTCCTGTCTCAGCCTCGCGACATGCCGAGCAGCACCTCGCGGAGATAGTAGGCAATGACCGCGCCGCCGCCCACGAACACCAGCATGCGCAGGACAGCGGTGCCCATGCCGAGCACACGCTGGGTGATGATCTGGACCGGCTGCCAGGCCAGGAAGAAGACCAGATAGGAAGCCGCCATGCCGGCGGGAATGCCGAGGCGCGGGATGAGCAGCACGGGCAGCAAGGTCAGGATGAACACGCCCCCTACCCAGGTCCCCAGGGTCAGCCAGAGCAGTTCCGCCCGGGTGATGAGGACGGCCGAGGGATCGGGTGGCGTGGACATGCAACGATCTTACAATTGCGCAGCATGCGGTGGCGAAGCGCGCTGGCGGCGGTCCTCGCGATTGGCGGCTTGACCGGGGCCCAGGGCCAGACGGGGCCTGAGGACGCGCGCGCGCTGGCCGCCCGGGCTGCGGAGCGCATCCGCAGCCTGCAGCGGGAGGCCGACCAGCTGGCCGCCCAGTCACGATCGGTCTTTGGCGAGCTTCGCAAGCTCGAGCTCGATCGCGCCATTGCGCAGCAGCGTGTCACCGAGGCCGACGCGGCCCTGCAGGCCGTCACTGCCGAACGCGCCGCCGCCGCCGAGCGGGTGGAGCGGCTCGAAGCCGCGCGCGTGGCCAGCACCCCTGGGGTGGCCGAGCGGCTCGTGTCGATCTACAAGCGCGGGCGCGGCGGGTACGCGCGATTGCTGCTCTCGTCCGACGACCCGCGTGCCTTCGGGCGCCTGACGCGCGGTGTGGCCGCCATCGCCACCCTCGACCAGGTGCGGGTGGACACCCATCGGCGCACGCTGGAGGCCGAGCGGCAGGCGCTGCAGGATCTGGAGGCGCGCCGCCAGCAGGTGGCCTCGTCGCAGCAGGCCGCGGCCGATGCCAGGGCCGGCCTCGACAAGGCCGTACAGGCGCGCAACGCCGCCATCGATCGGCTCGACGCCCGTCGCGACCTCGCCGCGCAGTACGTCGTGGAGCTCCAGCAGGCACAGGCCGCCCTGGAGCGCGCGGTTGGAACGGTCGGGGTCACACCCACGGATCTCCCCTTCCAGCCGTTCCGGGGCGCGCTGGACTGGCCCGTCAGGGGCCGGGTTCTCACCCGCTTCGGTCCCAGCCGGGACGCCCGATTCGGCACGGCCATCGTCCGGAATGGCATCGAGATCGGCGCACCCGAGGGCACGCCCGTGCAGGCCGTGCATGGCGGGGTCGTGGCATATGCGGCCGCCTTCGCCGGTTTCGGCACGCTCGTCATCGTCGACCATGGCGGCGGGGCCTTCACCATGTACGGACACCTCGCCGAGGCCCGCGTGCAGCGAGGGGCGCGGGTGCCCCGTCTCGGGGTGATCGGCACGGTCGGGGTGGCGCCTGCCGGGGCCGAGGCCCTCTACTTCGAGGTGCGCGTCGACGGCCGGCCGGCCGATCCCCTACAATGGCTCAGGAGATCACCATGAATCGTCGCGGCCGCGCGCTCGTGCTCGCCCTCTCGATGTCGATTGTCCTCTTCGCGGCGGTCGGCGGCTTCATGAGCGGCGCCATGGCTGCCCGTGAGGAAGGCAACAGCTACGAGCACCTCCGCATCTTCGAAGACGTCGTCTCCCTGATCTCGAACAACTACGTCGAGGAGGTGAACGTCGACAAGGTCATGCACGGGGCCATGCACGGACTGGCTGACGGCCTGGACCCGGATTCGGCCTACCTCGACCTCCAGCAGGTCACGCAGTTCGAGAAGCACGAGACGATCCCGGCAGGGCAGACGGGCATCGAGTTGACCCGCCAGTACTACCTCCGTGTCATCACCGCGCGCGAGGGCTCGCCCGCCGCCCGCGCGGGCCTGCAGCCGGGAGACTACATCCGCGCCATCGACGGCCAGTCCACGCGGGACACCTCGGTCTTCGAGGGCACGCACCTGCTGCGTGGCAAGGCCGGCTCCACGGTGCGCCTCACCGTGCTCCGCGGCAACGCCGCCGATCCCCACGACGTGGAGTTGACGCGGGAGGAACTGCCGGCCCTGCCCGCCCGGGGACGCATCGCGGCGCCCGGCGTCGGGTACATCCGGGTGGCGGAGTTCGGCCGGGCCACCGCCGATCAAATCACGTCCGAAGTGGCCTCGCTGCAGAAGACCGGCGCAACCCGGCTGGTCGTCGACGTGCGAGGCAATGCGTTCGGTGAGGTCGAAAGCGGGCTCGCCGCGGCGCGCCTGTTCGTCTCGAACGGCACGCTGGCGTTTCGCCAGGACAGGGGCAAGGAGAAGGAGCCCATCGCCGCGACGTCGGGAGACGGGACGATCCAGCTGCCGGTGGCCCTGCTCACCGACAACGGGACGGCCGGCGCCGCCGAGCTCTTCGCCGGCGCGCTGCAGGGCAACAAGCGGGGCGAGGTCATCGGCGAGCGCACGCGTGGACGCGCGGCGCGCCAGAAGCTCGTGAAGCTGCCCGATGGCAGCGGCCTGCTGCTGACGCACCTCTACTACCTGCTCCCCGGGGGCGGTGCTATCCACGAAAAGGGCCTGGTGCCGGATGTTGCCGTGGAGCAACCCTCCGTCGAGTTCGGCCAGACGCCGCCCGCCGGAGACCCGATTCTCGAGAAGGCCCTCGCGACGATCGCCGAGAAGAAGGCGGCGGCCTGAGGCGGCGCCCCGCCACGCCGAAAACGCCTCTGCTATACTGGGAGTTCCGTCGCGACAGCTGGACGGCCATAGGCGCGTAGCTCAGTTGGTTAGAGCGCCTGCTTGACACGCAGGAGGTCGGCAGTTCGAGTCTGCCCGTGCCTACCACTCGACTCGGGCGCGCAGCGGCCGAGGCGAGTGCGCCCTGAGCGAGCCATCGCCTCATGGCGAGTCGAAGGGCCCGGTGCCCGAAGGCCATTCCGCTCCATTGCAGCGCCATCAATGTCCCAGATTACAGTCACGCTCCCGGACGGCTCCCAGAAACAGGTCGAGTCCGGCACACCCGTCTCCGCCATCGCCGCTGCCATCTCGCCCCGCCTGGCCGACGCGGCCCTGGTGGCCTGGGTGAACGATCGGCTGGTCGATCTCGATCATCCGCTCTCCGCAGACGCCACCGTGCGGATCGTCACCAGCAAGAACCCGGAGGCGCTGGAGGTCTATCGGCACTCCACGGCGCACCTGCTGGCGGCGGCCGTGACGGCGCTCTTCCCCAACGTCCAGTGCGGCATCGGTCCTCCGACCGACGAGGGCTTCTTCTACGACTTCGTCGTCGAACGGCCCTTCGTGCCCGAGGACCTCGCGGCCATCGAGGCCAAGATGCGCGAGTTGGCAGACGCCGGCTTCGCCTACGAGCGCCAGATGTGGCCGCGGGACGAGGCCATCGCGTTCTTCCGGCAGCGTGGTGAGCCGCTGAAGGTCCAGCTGATCGAGGAGAAGACGGCGGGACAGGCCGAGGTGTCGGTCTACACGATCAAGGACCGCGACACGTTCGTGGACTTCTGCGTGGGACCGCACGTCCCGGCGACGGGCAAGCTCAAGGCCTTCAAGCTGACGACGACGTCGAACGCCTACTGGAAGGGCGACGCGAAGAACCAGCCGATGCAGCGTGTCTACGGCACGGCGTTCTTTACGCAGAAGGAACTGGACGAGCATCTCGCGCGGATCGAAGAAGCGAAGAAGCGCGATCACCGCAGAGTGGGAAAAGAGCTGGGCCTGTTCACCTTCCACCCGTGGGCGCCCGGCGCGACGTTCTGGCTGGCGAAGGGCACGGTGCTCTACAACACGCTGTCGAACTACATGCGCGGCGTCCTCATTCCCGCCGGGTATCAGGAAGTGAAGGCGCCTATCGTGTTCAACAAGGCGCTCTGGCAGACGTCAGGACACTGGGACTACTACCAGGACAACATGTTCCTGGTGAAGTCGTCGGACGACGAGGAGATGGGCCTCAAGCCGATGAACTGCCCCGGACACTTCCTGTTGTTCGGGAGCGAGAAGCGAAGCTATCGGGACTTGCCGCTGCGGTTCCACGAGCAGACGCCGCTGCACCGCAACGAAGCGTCGGGCACCCTGTCGGGCCTGACGCGGGTGCGCCAGTTCTCGCAGGACGACGGGCACTGCTTCGTGATGCAGGACCAGATCGCGTCGGAAGTCGAGGCGCTGATCAAGCTCATCCAGCGCGTGTATGGCGACTTCGGGCTGAGCTATGCGGCCAAGCTATCGACCAGGCCTGACAAATTCCTTGGCGAGATCGCGACCTGGGACGACGCCGAAGCCAGCCTGCGGCGAGCGCTCGACGCCTCCGAGCAGTCATACACGCTGAATGCCGGCGACGGGACGTTCTACGGTCCAAAGATCGACTTCGACATCACCGACGCCCTGGGCCGCAAGTGGCAATGCGGCACGATTCAGCTCGACTATCAGATGCCCGAGCGATTCGACCTGCGGTACACGGGCGCCGACAACGCCGAGCACCGCCCGGTCGTGATTCACCGCGCCATCTTCGGCAGCCTCGAGCGCTTCATCGGCATCCTGGTGGAGCACTTCGCCGGGGCCTTCCCCCTCTGGCTGGCGCCGGTGCAGGCGACGGTGCTGCCCATCGCGGACCGCCACCTCGACTACGCGCGGGAGGTGGTGGGCACGCTGGCCCGGGCTGGCCTCCGTGCCGAGGTGGACGACCGGCAGGAAAAGGTCAATTACAAGATTCGCGAGGCCCAGCTGCAGAAGATCCCCTACATGCTGGTCGTCGGGGACCGGGAGGCGGCCGAGAAGGCCGTCGCCGTGCGCAGCCGCGCGAAGGGGGACCTGGGGGCCCGGCCACTGGACACGTTTCTGGCCGACGCGCTTGCCGAGATTGCCTCGAAGCAGCTATCCTAGAAGTCTTTGCCCATGGAGGATCACTATCGCCTTCGATCGTAACCGCCCGGGCCGCCGGGACGACCGGCTCCGTATCAACGAGCGCATTCGCGTGCGCGAAATCCGTGTCATCGACGATGACGGGCAACAGCTCGGCATCATGCCGCCTCCGCAGGCGCTCGCAATCGCGCGCCAGAAGGGGCTGGATCTGGTCGAGATCTCTCCCACCGCGGTGCCGCCGGTCTGCCGGATCATGGACTACGGCAAGTACCAGTACCAGGAGCAGAAGCGGACCCGCGAGGCGAAGAAGCATCAGAAGGTCATCCTGGTCAAGGAGATCAAGTTCCGTCCCAAGGTGGACGAACATGACTACCAGTTCAAGAAGCACCACATCGAGCGCTTCCTGAGCGAAGGCGACAAGGTGAAGGCCACGGTGTTCTTTCGCGGGCGAGAGATGGCGCACCCGGAGATCGGGCACCGCATCCTGATGCGGCTGCTCGAGGAACTGGCGGACGTCGCCCAGCCCGAAACGATGCCCCGGCAGGAAGGCAACCAGATGCACACCATCCTGACCGGCAAGAAGGGCGCGGCCCCGAAGAAGCCAGCCGCCCCGAAGGTTGAAGCCGAAGAAGTGAAGGGTTAACGGGACATCATGAAGCTGAAGTCACATCGCGGAGCCGCGAAGCGGTTCAAGAAGACCGGCAGTGGCAAGATCGTGCGCGCCGCGGCGTTCAAGCGCCACATCCTCACGAGCAAGACCACGAAGAGCAAGCGCCAGATGCGCGGCACGGCGGTCGTGTCCGAAGCCGACGCACCCAAGCTGCACCGGATGCTGCCGTACAAGTAAGGCTTCAGGCTTGAGGCTACAGGCTTCAGGCTTCAGGCTTCAGGCTTCAGGAACAGCGTGGCACGCGTGACGAAGGTTCTTGCTGTAGCCTGTAGCCTGTGGCCTGTAGCCTGAAGCCTGAAGCCTGTAGCCTGAAGCCTTCTCTTCGGTGCGCCGCGGCCTGCGTCATGGGGCCTTTCCGCCGCGGCAATTCGCACCTGGGTCACG
>Ga0268299_1001361_pt1 | contig 44642 bp, 34 predicted proteins | sample NOBtaG_FD_193484 | JGI IMG/M metagenome (GOLD analysis project Ga0268299, IMG submission 193484) | Activated sludge microbial communities from bioreactor in Nijmegen, Gelderland, Netherland - NOB reactor | ecosystem: Engineered > Bioreactor > Aerobic > Activated sludge | place: Netherlands... | reverse complement strand
TCACTTCTTCCACGAGGGTGGCAATCTGCCGGCGCGACTGGTCCCGTTCCCAATCGTCTTTTCCGATGCGGGTCTCATTGATAATTTGATCAAGAACCCCGCTCTCCTCTGTTCCCGCTACCGCCGCACCCTGAGGCTGCGCTTGTTTCGCTTCATCCGCCATGACTAACCCTCCTTCTGGGGACCACCCTCAGTTCCCAGCCCCGCTTCTTTTCCAATTTTTTGTTGCAACTCGGTATTACCGATAATCTCCTGCAATTTTTCAGCGAGCTTATCATTCCCATCCGTTTTGGCGAGCAGCGCAGAGAGTTGCTTCCGGACTTCCACAAGTTTTTTTAACGGCTCGACTTGTTCGGCCACCTGCTCGGGGCTGAAGTCATCGATGTTGTTGAAACGGATTTCCACGCCGATCTTGGTATCGTCATTGGTCAGCTTGTTATCCACTTTGTAGGCAAGGCGCGGCCCGATCCCTTTCATCACATCATTAAAGTTGTCCCGATCTGTCTCCACGAATTTGCGTTTAGGATCTTTCAACGGCGCAGGGGGCTGCTCCGGCTTCCCGGCCAAGTCTGCCATGACGCCGACGACGAAGGGCAACTCCTTCATCTCAATGGCGCCGCCCGTCTCCACGTCATAGGTGATCTGCACACGCGGCGGCCGAACCCGGTCCAACTTGTGTTGAGTGCTTTCACGTGCCATGGGAATCCTCCGTAAGTTGATTGCTAAGGAGTTTGCTCATTCGTTGGCCGGCTCTGTGTCAGTCCCAGCGTTTCACGGACGTTGCCAAGCACGTCGTCGCTCTTGATGACCTCCTGCAGCCATTCTTCCAAGGGCATTTCTCCCCACCGCGCTGCGCGCTGGACGAGATAGGCCACAGGACTATGCGGTTCTGTCCGACGGAAAAACTCAGCCACGGCTCCTAGTCGCCGCAAGGCATCCGCGCGGTCAACCGGCATAAGGCCCGATCCGCTCGCCGTCATCTGTACCACCGGTGCCATATCGGCCTCCCGGGGAGCATTGTCAGGTTGACTTACCGTGGATGCCCCGACGCCCCCCTTTTTTCGGACAATTCCATTCATCAGAGACCGACATTCGCTTACGGCCTCCTTAATGAATCGCAAACTTGGCGCCTCCGGGCGATATTTGTCATCCACGATTCGCTCGAACTGTTCAAATTCATCCCCACATTGATTCAAATTCTCGAGAATTGTTGAGCAATGAGTCAGGGGTGTCATCGCCACGGCTTTCTCGAATTTTTCACCTTCGAGTTTTCCTTCCTCCAACGCTTCAGCAAGCGCACGCTTTTTATCCCCGTCCGTCGAAGCCCCGCGACGGAGATTCTCAACTTCTTGGGACTCTTTATACTGCCAGTAGCTGTACGCCGACCCGCCGGGTGGATGAATCAGAGGCATGTTGAGGATGGCGATCGGCAGGGTCTTATTCAGTGCGTCGAGTCGTCCACCGCGAAATTCCAGATCGCCGTCTTCGATCACGGGGTAAAAATGATCCCAGTACTGCTCGTGCAACCCGCGTAGAACCTTGAGTCCATCCCGAAGTCCCGCTGAAGCGTGTTTTTTGACCAATCCTTCTGCCAGCCAGGCAGCCACCTGGAGATCCTTCCCCTCTGTCGACAGAATTTTTGTTGCGAGTTGGATAACCTTCGGCCAATCAGCGACCTTCACCTCGCGCTTCCAGTCCCCCTGACTCGCGGAATCTTCCTCCCGACGAGCTTCCTTCAGCAGCTCAAAAGATATGCCGTCCCGAGGATCGACTCCACAGGGCTTGCCGTCTGAAATCGGTTTGAGAATCGCATCGATATCGACTGTTGGTACGGAAGCCATGGTCTCCTTTGCGTATCACACCGCCGCCAACACCTCGAACTCCAATTCCCCAATCTCCAGAATCGATACTTCACGGTCGTCCACGAGAAACGTTTTTTGTCCGACTCCTCCGGTCAATCCTGCGCCAAGATCAACCCATTCGGTAATCCGGCCAAGACGCACCTGGTCATCTGCCTCTAACTCCGAGCCGGCGTAGAGCACAGGAAGAAATACATCCCCCACCGGTCCGTCCTCTATTTCCAATGACGCCGGCACCCACAACAAATCTCGCAAATGTTTTGGTTGCGGGATGACGACTTTGCGAATCCGCTCGAATGGCACCCAGATGTATGAGTTGCGCACGATCACTTCCAGGATGCCCGCCGTGCGGTCGTCGGTGTCGCGAAAAGACGTGAAGGGATGGCCCTTCATCCTGCCACGTATTTCCGGCTGTTCGCCTTGAGCTCGCTCATACAGCGCCTTGGCTTCGGCCGCATGGTGTTCGCGCAGCTGGTTATGCGCGTCCATAGAGAGCACGACATGTTCAGGAGGATCAAACAGAAAACTCGGCTTGATTCCCTCGGCAAACATTCGTCGCCGGGCGGCTTCCGCATGGAGAATATTCTTGTAGACCTCCACACCGATGCCGACTTTCTCGTTTTGATGTCCGATGACGTCAAGCTGACGTTGTGCACGTTCATAGTCGCCGGCGAAGCACAGGAGTTCAAAAAGAAATGTTCGTAGTCGGGCGTCCGTCGGATGCCGTTTGATGTCTTGATTGAGCTCGCTAATTGCGGCGGAAAGGTGATGTTGATCGAGTAACTCTTTAGCTCCCATACAAGCACCTCCGCTGGGCTGGAAGGGTTTCCATCCTAGTGAAATCACAGGAAAAGCGCAAGGCTACCATAAGGCAAATACGTGTATTCCATGGTCGTTCCAGCTCCCCATCGAAATTCGCGAGACCGATGGCACTGAATGCAGCGCTGCCTCTGGCACAAACGATCGACTTTCTGCATATCCCTATGCCCTGAGGCCGGCTACCCGATGCAGGAAAGCCTCCAATGTCACCTCGCCATCATCAAGCAGCGCGCGTCCCGCATCGGACAATTCCTCCGTCTCTTTGCCCGCACCAGACTGTTCATTCTCCCAACCCTCCGGATGGATGAGATACAACAGCAATTGAGGCGTCGGGCATTCGAGCGACACAAACAGCACCGGCTTGTCCCTTGTGAACCAACGATTCCAGAAGAGGATCCCGGCATCGAGCCTGTGGTCGGACGCATGAGACGCCACATCCATCCAAAACGGGAGGTCATAGGTCTCTTCCCTGCTGGAAGACAACAGGGGTAGTTTTGCCTGCCACTGGAGCGGGCCCGAAGAATTCAATCCTACCCCCCGACGTAATAATGACTGCAGCACCTGGCATTTCCGGGAATTGCCAAACTCGCCAAACAGATCAGCCCAGTGATCACGCAGCCGTCGGCGGAGCAGTTCTGCGTGGTATCGCGTCTCTATAGAAGAGGTCTCAGGCCCTTCCACCGGTGTCAGCGCCTGTAACCGAAATTGCAAACGAGCCAGATCAGATTCGGCACCGACATCTGTCAGCAAGCGATGACTTTGCGCGAAAAACTCTTTGAAATGCATCGGCGCACACCAGGGAAGCTCATGAAACTCTTCCCTCTCCAGCAGCAGATATACAAGGAATGGAAACTCCCGTCCCGCCTTGTCCTGACTCGGTTTCAAGAGACCGATAAGGAATCGCCTCCCTTGACGAGGTACGTATAAGAACCCCCATGGGTTCCCTTGTGTAAAATCCTTAGACCAGGAGGATCCTAGGCGCGATTTCGCGTGATACATCCCTTCGCGAAGCCATCGATCCAATTCATCAACTTCGGCCCCTGAGGCCTGACACCGAATAAATTCCGCGGACAGAGGGAGCTTTCCGTAATAACCAAGGATAGAGCTATACATCTGAGTCACATGAGGTGTTGCGCGCAGTTGAACTGCTCAAAAAATCCGGAACGGAATGGATTCCTGGCACTCCGGCCCTTCACGTCATACCGAACTTGTAGCGGCTTTGCATCCGGGGACTGCAGTTCCCATCGGACCTTGACCATAACGTCACTATGATCGGCAGTCTCAACCGACCCGGCATTCATAAGTTTGAAGAGTCCCCAGACATCTTTGTACTCCCTCGTGACCCAGGTGTTGCCTACCTGCACAAGCAGCGTGGCTCCGGCCGTGGGGGTGGGCCCAGGCCATTTCATCTCCCACCATTCTTGAGGCTCCATGCGATAACGCAGCGGTTGACCGCCCACATCCAGCCGCACCTCGGTGACCGTTCGACCGGCAAATCCCTGTGGCGGGTATGGATAGACCTCTAGGACTGTTCCCAGATCGGGAGAGCCTTTTGTAAAAAGTCCATCTGAAATAAATCTGGCCCGCTCCATCGACTCTAAGAACGCATCCGAAAAGGTCATCCCGATTCCGTTCCAAACCTTGCGAACCAGCCTCTCACCGCTCTCCTCCATAAACGCCTTGAGCTCTGCCTGGTAAAAACGCCACAGCGTGCCATTGGAGGGGTGAAAGAAGTCCACGACGTCGGCGACTACCGCATCCTCGCCTGACGCGCGAAATGGGAACTTCCCTTCAATCGTCCGTTGACAGGCCTGAAATACGTCGGCGCCCCAGCGTCGATCGATATCTGATCGAGTTCGCTCCAACACACCTCGCATGGTCATCAACCATGGCTCGGACAGCACTGCCAACATCGATTCACGCAATTCAGTATCCAGCTTCTGCAGCAACGCGTCCGTTTTAATGACTCCTTGCAGAAGGTCGTTGGGCTCTCCCGCCACGATGCTCTTCGCAAGGGTTTTCGTGTCCGGCCCGACGGTCTCCGAACGGAGAAGCGGTCGAAACACCTGATGCGCCTTTCGTAACTCTGCCAGATATTGGATAAAGGGAGCCTCCTCTTTCGCATCCTTCTGGGCAGCGATCAGGTTATGCATGGCGAGGAAGTGTATGGTCACCCCGCCGGGAAACTCAGCGGTATCCGGGTCTCTTTTGGTCTTCTCAAATTTCTTGCCGACGGATTCCAACCCTAACTTTTCTTTGACCTTTCCCAACAGGCCGGCAGCGGTGTCCTGGAGTTTTTCGATGCCTTCCGGCTCAGGCACGGTGTTGTGGTCGATCGCTTCCAATATTCTCATAAAAGGCGAATCTGTCTGGCTCAGCGTTGAGAGCAATTCCTCCATATTCGCCGGAGTGACGGCCGGCCCGAGTTTCAGTGACTTGAGGAATGCCCGCCAATGAAGCACATAATCTTGGAAATAAAGCCTCTTGATCCCCCGCTCGAGATCAACTTGTTTCGTATCAGGCTCACCAATGACCCAGGCTTCATTTCCTAGACCTTCGAGCACCCGCGTCATTGCACTCTGAAACGGCCCCTTCCACCCCTCAAAGGTGAACACCCCCGGGACAACATAGTCGCTGACCACACTCCCTTGATGACTGCCCTGAAGTGCTGTTTCCACCGAAAAGGGGCGCAATGATTCGTCGATTTCACGAAGACTGAGGCCATAAAGACGTTCCACGATGGGAATATCACGCAATTGTTCCTGCACACTTGCCACGAGGTGCTTATTTAATTCGACCCGTCCCTGCTGCACACGGGCCAGATACCTGGCATAGAGGATCATGTGCCGCTTGATACTTGATTGCACCCAGTCCGGAACAGCATAGGTCGCATACAGACGGCTCAGCTGCTCGCTCCAGTGCGCCGTCAGCCACCGATCCAAGTATGCGGTGCTCACACGCTTGGGCTCACCCAGCATGATGTACGCTTTGAGCATGGCGTAATAATAATCACTCGAATGCGCTGTCGTTCTGGGGACGTCTCCTGCCGTAAACCGATATAACTCGTCTTCCATATAGCGCTTGGTGGGAATCAGGAAGATCTTCTCGAACTGTCTCGCATAGACCTCCTGAAGATCGTCAAAAAGACGCTCGCCACGATAAAAACCCCATAAACGCAGAGGTGCGCCGTTCTGGGTATAGGAAAGAAGCTCATCGAAACGATCGCCCAGCTTATCAAGGTACTCCGTGTTCCTTTCAAGACTTGCCGCATCTGTCAATGCGACGTCGGGCGCATTCAACGCTGCGGACAAGGTACTGCTGACCAGCGCCTTGTTTCCGACATACGACCATGCGAGTGCGACGACGGAGACTGCGATAAACACCGTCGCCGCGGCAAAAGAGGCAACGCGCAGGAACCCCCGTTGCTTGTGTATGGTAGTCGTAGGCCCGGCCAGAAAGTGATCGGGAAAGATTACCTCGGTAAAGAGGTCCTTCAGGAAGTAGCTCTTCGTCTCTGCCGGCGAGAACATTGAGGCGACCATCTCTCCAAGTCCGGAAGCCCTGCTGATGGCCCCCAGGATCCGATCAATCGGTGCGCCCTCCTGTGTCCCGCTCGTCAAATAGAATCCCCGGAACATTGGATTTTCCTGATAGGGATTTGATTGAAACAACACGTCCACAAAATGGTTCAACTTGTCGGTCGCAGAGGCGAGCTGGAGAGGAAACGTGAAAATATTGAGCTTGTACGGTCCCCGCGCGTTCACGAGGCGCGCGAGCCGCCGGGATTTCACGGAGGCGAGCAACTGATCAAACTCGGCCTTAAAGCGTACATGCGCCGGTTCTTTGGCGGAACTCTTGGAGAAGGTGCAGCCCCAGATTTTCTCCCGTTCGGTCTTGGTCAGCTCCTCAAAAAATTCAACAAAGCCCCTCACCAAGTCACACTTGGTAAAAATGAGATAGACGGGAAAGGTGATCCCGAGATGTGTCATCAATTCATCGATCCGACTGCGAATTTTCTTGGCATGAGCTTCTAACTCTTCTTCGCTGGCCTGCATCAGATCAGCGATACTGATCGCCGCAAGGATTCCGTTGATGGGTTTCTCCTTCCGACATCGCTTCAACAGATCGAGAAAGCCCAGCCATTCTTTCTGATCTTCCTCATGCGTGACATAGCGACCGGCCGTGTCCAGCAGGACGGCGTCATTGGTAAACCACCAATCGCAGTTTCTCGTGCCTCCCATGCCCTGAAGTCCCTGTCCGGATTCGCCGAGATAGGGAAACTGCAACCCGGAATGTCGCAGGGCCGTGCTCTTTCCCGACGCAGGCGGGCCGATGAACATATACCAGGGCAACGCATAGAGAGCCGCTTTCCCCTTAAGCCCCTTTCCAATGGTGGACTCTTTCAACGCCGCCACGCCCTTATCGAACTGGCGACGCAGCGCTTCCAGCTCCTCCTTATGATCTGCTCTGGCAGCCGCCACCTGTATTTGCGCCTCCTGTTGAAGCGATGCCTCCAATTGGGTTGCACGGCGCTGCGAGACGAGATGGTGAACGATATAGAACACGAACCGAAGCAGGCCGATGACGATGATCACCTGTACTCGGCTTTCGACTGATTCCAGACCTATCTGGGGCCCGATCAACCACACCAGCCAAATCAGACAGACCACTCCGAACTCGATCACCAAACGCGGATGCCGGAGTATGGCCACCACGATCGACCTTATCTTCGAGAACATCCCCATCATCCGCGCACCTCCTGCAAGAGGCGCTTCAATTCATGGTCCACATAGCCGACATCTTGTCCGATCAGGAAAGACAATCCGACGTAGAACAAGAGAACCAGGGAGGCGCTGGTCACCACAATGACCCAGACGGGGAGTTCACGCTTGACCATCTCAAGCAACTCTTCCGGACGCCGTCCCCGGGGCGAAAGCGGTGGAATCTCCCCGCGCTTACCCTGAATTTGGCGTGTCAGATCTTCAACCAGACCACGCAGCCGTTCACGATTTTCCAGTTTGTACTGTCCCTCGAACCCGAGCATCAGACAATAGGTATAGAGTTCGAGCAGATCGGCGTTGACGGGAATTCCACCTCGAATATGCTCCAGACGTTTGAAGAAGCCTTCCCCCGCTACAAATTCGCCGAAAAATTCATATTGGAGCGGCCGCGCTGCCCATTCGTCCTTGTGCGGCCAGCGCGAATTGATGAGCATCTCGTCAAGAAACGCGGCGACAGCGTAGCGCGCTTGGGTCAACGTCTCTTGAGACAAGCCGGCAGTACGCCCGCTTTCCTCTGCCGATTGAAACAATTGATGAAGCCGGGTACGCAGGCTCTCGACGCTTCCCGGATTAGTCGCATCACGGAGTTGTACGCCCAGCACCAGGAGATCGTTGAACACGTCGCTCAGAGAACCCGTCGTCTCAACTTGAACGGTAGCCATCGTTGTTCACTCCTTCGTGGCCAGCAGCTGCAACCGGAGCGATTGCAAGCTTTGGGGAACATGCAGGGCAACAATCTGCGACTTCTTGATCTCTTCCCAGAACACTCCTCGATCATCCAGGCGAAAGTATTGCTGGCCTACCCGAACCGGCAATGTCGCCGGAGGCCGCGGCGTATGGTACAGCCGGACTCCCGGCATTGCGGCAGCCACAATCTCTTTCAGCTTCGTCGGCGAGCCAATCCTGATGAATTGCGGCACCTGCTGGCGAATCTGATCCTCGCTGAGATCCCCCGCCGCCACTAAGAAGAATTGAGACGAAGCGAACAGGCGGCTTTCCGGTACTCGCCCGACCCATACATTGTCCCCGCTTGCCTCGAGCGGGATGGTCAGGTAGTGCGTCGGCTGGAAGCGGTCTACGATGGCACGAATACGGTGGTCCAGATCCTCGAACGTGGCCGACAGGTTGTCATGATGATACGGTGGTAGCTCCAGCGTCTCCATCGGACCCGCCAGCATCGAGAGCGCGCCAGCCAGCCGGGCAAGAAGGAGGTAGAGATGTTCCGGATGCACCTTTTCGACGAGACTCATGTGCTGCAGGGCCGGCAAACTGGCCACGAGCGAGGCAATGAGGTGATATTTGCCTAAATCCATCCCGATAGCTTCCAATATCCCCCGCTGAGCATTTCCATACGATCCGATTTGAGCAGTCAGGAGTTCAATCAGGCCGCGGAGCAGTCGCAGCAGATACGGAGAAGCGGAAATCCATAAACACGAGGGGATATAGGTTTCCTTCAGAGCGATGGCGCCGGCCTGGGTTCTGAGCAACTCGCCGATCTTCAGGACCACCATGTCGGTTGTTGGTTCACCAGAAAACACAATACGGAGGTTCTTTTTTGCGACCAGGATCTCACGCGGATTGCCGCCCGTCGTGGCGTCTTTTCGTTCTATGTAGGCCGAAGAATATCGGGCGGCTCGCGCTCCCGAATCGCCATCCAGCACGCAGTTGACGCCCTCCGTCTGTTCGACCGGGACTGCCAGAAAGACATCCAGGTGATCGATCGAGGCCGGGAACAGGTCGCCGATGAGACGCGTTTGCGGAGCCGTATCATCTTCCGGAATCCTCACGATGAGTCCATCCGGCAATACCCCATGAAAGCCGAGCAAGGTGACACGCCCGTTGGACAAGCCGTCATGATCGAAGTCCAGGCGTAGCGCCCCGTAGCCGAACGCGATCAACGCATTGAGACGCTCATCCAGATAACGCTCGTAATATTGATCCCACTGTTGAAACAACTGGGGAGTAAGCAGCATCCCCTCACTCCAGACGACTCGTTGGTTGTTCTCCATTGTGATGTCCGGCGCCCTTCCTTGTTAGTCCTTCAGTTTGATCGTGTGTTCATCCAGGACAAATTTCACTCTCGGAGTCCGAAACGGAACCCACGAGGACACGTCCGAAGACGTGACCTGTCGCCACAACTCCCCTTCCGGCTTGCGAAATAACGCCATGATTCCCAGGAACTGCACACCCTTTTTCTGATCCACCTGCAATTCGACAGAGGTCTTGGTCTCGGGGTAGACTGTGACCTCCTGTCGTTCGAGCAAGTCTCCTTCTAAGACTTTCTCATCATTTTTCCAGAGCGCCCGAAAGTCAGCCCGCTCAAACCGCTCTCTATTTTTCAACTGATAGACGCGCACGATGACGGACAAGGGAGCACCGGATTCATCTGGATTCAGTCGGTGGGTCGGCAGGAGGGTCACGCGGACATCCTTCACCCCGCTTCCGCAGCCGACTGTGATCCCTCCCATGAGAAGCATGAGCAGGCAGACAGAAAGGTTAAAGACTGCGTTGCGTCTTCTGAACATCCAAATACCCTTTCGCGAAATGTGGTGCCAGTATTTGCTCAAAGATCCTGACCTCTTCCTCGGTAAATCGACGATGCTTCCGTTTGAACTGCGTCCAAGCGCCCCAGCGCTTAACGAGGCGAAAGGACGGAGGAAGTCGCAGGGGGCCGATTTGTAGAGGAGTGAGTGCGAGGTCGGCTTCAATTGCTGCAGGATCGAACTCTCGTAGGACGGCACGAAGACTTTCTTCGAACCCCTTGATCAGCCCGATTTGATGGAGAGCCAAATCGCGAAAGACACGTTCGAGATCCGCCATCACGACTTCTGCGTCCTTGGGATTGGACAGCACGTCGAGAAGATACGCCCCCACCTGTTGTTCGCTTTCCGACTGCTTAAGCTGATTTGGCGCCCAATTGAGGATGCGGGTTGCTTCCACCTCCAATTCGCGGGCGAACTGCCGCCTTCCTCGCAATGATTCCAGCAGGTTGCCGAAGGTAATATGAAGCACTTGATCGATGCGCAGGGCGAACTGACCGATGAATCCAGGGGTCATCGGCGTGGGAACCGTCATGCAGTACTTCTGCGCAATAGCCAGGAGCCCTCGGTACGCGGCCTCGTTGGCGGTTGGAGGCGTAGGCACTGGTGGCTCAGGGCTCACCTCCGAAGGAGTCGCGGTCATCGGCTGCCCCAGTCGGTGACATAACGCCGCGCGGATTTTTCCTACCAGCGCCTCACAGGCCGATGCATCCTGTCCTGCCAAGACCTGCCGCAACATAGCTGATAACTCCGCTTCCCGTTCGAGGGAGCTACCTCGACTGAGCTCCGCGTAGCGACGACACAACTCATACACCAGGGCATCTGCATCTCCGCTCTGACTAGCCGTCTGTGATTTCTCCAGCACACGATGCTCGGTGCCATTGGTCTCTGGCTTCTGCAATGAAAATAGAATGGTGAAATCACCAATGAGGATCCGGTCTCCCTCCTGTAGCGGATACTCACGCTGCGGTACCAACGGTTGCTCGTTCATGCTGGTGCCGTTGGTACTTCCGACGTCGACCACTACACAGACATTGGCCTTCCGCCGGATCTCGGCGTGACGAGAGGACACCACCCTCCCGGGATCCTGCAACGTCACATCGTTCGAGGACGCCCGTCCGATGGTCACCTCTTCTTGATCAAAGACATGTGCCCATACCTGGCCGCCGCCGAGATCCTTGCGCGGGTGAATTTCCAATCGAATAGCCATCGACCAAACTACATACGCTCAGCCACAACCAGATCGCAGATTCGCAGGAGATCGCGATGACGGACTGCGGCTTCAAACAGATCTATCCTGGCCTGTTCGGCCAAATGTTCCGCAGCCTGCACGGCGCCCGCTAACGCTTCCGGCACAGATTTTTCATCTGTCGCGCCTCCATCGTCATAGAAGCTAAAACCCGGGATGCGTGACATCAGCCGCAATCCACAGATCAACGCGTCGTACCAGACAAATTCAGAAATGCAGGCGGAGTGTGGAGTGAAGATCTCGTCCTGTTCCCTTAGCCGTCCGCTGACGCGCGTAAAGAGAGTCCAGTGATCATCTGGATTCAGACCCTCCACGAGTGGCTCTAACCTCTCAATCACCCTCCCCACCTGCTGCTGCACGTGTTCTAATGGACGAGATGGATTTACAAGGAGGCATCGAAAAAGCAACATTCCCAAACTATGGAGATCGCATCCATGATGGAACGCGCGATAGATCACCGCACGCGCATCGGAAAAGACCTGTTGTTTGGTCCGTTCCAATTGCGCCCATGCGGCCTGTGGGATTGCATCCGTCACGCCGCTGACGACCAGCCCTCGTTCCGCCTCCTCCACTTTCCTTGCCCAGAGAGGAATCTGGGTCGTTCCATTCCCAGGTAACCTCAGGGCTATGTGAAATGCGTCGTGTTCGGAAAAATCAGCGAACGACACTGTCTCGGAAAATACATGGGCTCGTATGAGCCCGCGTGAGACTTGCTCATCCGCATCATCGGGGATACGCTCAACTGAGCGAAGCAGAACCGTGACCGAGAGTTCACGCCCCATCGGCCATTGCTTCATAGCGGGCGCTGCATAGACGGCATCAACCCCGCCAGAAGGAACGAAGATTTCGCGAGCCATTTCCTTTGGCATAGTTTCATGAGCCAGGGATCTGGCCCCCTCCGCCGCATCCAGCTTCACCGCGAATAACCATCGAGCCGGTAGCCACGTAAACGTAGGGTCGCTCGGATGCGCACTGATGTGTTGAGGCACCAGAGACAAATGGGGGCGTTGATGTTGCCGATAGAATTCAGCTGCAGCACGACAAAGGCACGCAAACCCGCTCAGCTTCAACCACAAACATTCAAGTGGAAGCCGCGCTGGATCATCCTGGAAGAGAAACTGCCGACCTGAGGAAAATCTGGCTCGAAATGGAGGGAACGATTGAATCAGCTCAGGGACGGTTGACCAATCAGCGCCCCCGAAGAGGTCACAGGCCGTGTCCCATCGAAGACAAGGAGCAACAGCTCCAGATGTGGGAATCTGTGGCCAAGAATTAGGCATAGGGCAGTCACCTTACAGGACAAAAGCCCACACTACCGGTGCAGATGACTGGGTGCGTCTGTGGCGGATCGGAAGGTAGCTCTTTCACCGAAAGAAATCAAGCACATGGATGAGGAAATGGAAGTATTGCCGCGTACCTACATCTGCTCTTCCCGATGGTCCTAATTGAGAACGTCGTCATGGAGTGAAGGGGAAGACCGGACCTTCTCCCCGTTATTCCGTGAAGCAATTTTTAGCCTGGCCCGGACCGGAATGTACGGATCACCCTGTCCAAGAGCTAGCCGATCATGTAATTGCAGACAAATCGCAGAGTGACGCTGGAAATTTCACGTACGGAATAGGCAAGGATAGGCATAGATTCTGCTTTGACATCAAAACACCTATGGTCTCACACCTTGTACTGAGAAGCCTGAAGCTGGCCCTGCTCGGGCTCCTCCTTCTGCAAGGTTGTGCTTCCTCAACGGGAACCTACCAAGAGCGGCACAATATCAAGAACCTGACAGTTGTATTTCTCGATGAGGAAAGTCTTCGCCATGAATGGCAAGTCTTAAGCGGACGTCAGCCGGTCGTATTCGCTTCTCAGGCAAGTACTGGGGTACCCATGCTGAAAACCTTGCGAGGATTCTACGACTGGCCCTCCAATACGCTCTACTGTCCTAAGTGGAACTTTGAAGTATGCGGACACGAACTACATCACGCGGTTCTTGGACAGTTTCATTCGGATTGACCTCTCAGGGCTCACCTTGCACAAGATGGGCAGGCCATCCCTAACGCCTCTTCGCCTTCTACTCTTTCAAATAGGGTTTTAGGTCGGAGGCCACGTCTCGCAAGATCTGGCTATCGCGTTCCCACGCCTCCATAAACAGTGCAAACCGCGTCTTGTCGTACAACCCCGGCATCCACGCACTCATGAATAAATGCCCCTCGGGCGTCCACACGGCTCGCGATACTTGCGTCCGCAGATTGACCCCATTCGCCACCGCATGGCGCTTCGGCACATCCTGCTCAGCGCTTTTTCCCGGGAATGCGGTCTGAACAAGAATCCCGCCCTTCTGATACGACACGACGACATGAAGCTTAGAGGAATGTCGTGCCCGTACACCCTGATCAACCACATCGCTTTGATATCCAAGAAATTCAAGATGGGCCATGATGGGATCATAGGCGGAATCGGCGGCGGCGTCCTGATTCCGTGGCAACATGATCATCGCAAGGGTCATAATAACGAGGAACACCCGAAGTCTTTTGTACGGACTAATCATATCGCGCCTATGGTCCAAACCGTTCAATTTGAATATATAAAGCAACCATTTCGCTAATAATCCCTCACCGCTTCACCACCGGCACATTGTTGATGTGCAATTCGGAACCGGCCTCTACGTGGAACAAAGCAGCGTGCTCTTCGATCACCAGATTTGGCAGGGTCCCGTTGGGGGACCTAAATGGAATAAATTCTTGCGGCACTTGGACCTTAGCGCCGCCTACACCGGACACGCGAATCGGTTTATTTTCGAATTGGAATTCCGCGCCAGTGTGGTCTGTTAGCACGCCGCATTCCCCGCCGGCACATAGTGTGTTTCGTAGAGCCAGCGTATTATTGGTCCCCTCCCCAAAGACCCCAAAAGCATCACTCTTCAGACGAAAGACGGAGTTTCCTGCCAGGCTAAAGAGCGTTCCTTTGATATCTAGCGTACTGCCGTTTGCGATGGAGAACAGATAGCCGGTGACCGTCGCACTCGCCCCATTGGCCAAGTTCAGCAGGTTTCCATTCACGTTCAGGGTACTGCCTCGGTCGAGTCTGACTAAGGCGTCTCTGGGAATTGCTGGGTCTGTCGTGAGTAAGTTAGCGCTAAATAAGTCTCTTCCATTGGGTCCTTTCCCAGCGAGATCAACCAAATGTCCGGTGGCTTCCATGTGGCTATTCGCTAAGGTAAGGATGGGTGCGCTGGCATCCAACAAGGCCCGGTCCAATGTGAACCGACCAATGCCTGCTTCCGTAGCCCGAACGACGACGGCGGAGGTTGCTTTGACCGTGGAGTCGACGATTTCCAACAACGGGGGGATTTCCCCGTTCTTCCGGTTGGGAACGATTTGCCCTCCCTCCAATCGCGCTGTACCTGTAAAGAAATCTGTGACTTCTTTGGCACCGACAAGAGAGGTTGGGGTCACCACTGGGCCCAGTAGTTGACTATCGAGCACACCTAGGAGTGCCGTGCGAATCTCTTGGCCATTCACAACATCCGGCTTGATCTCACTCCCATCAAGTACTCCCAGCACTCGATCTTGAATTCGCACGAAGGTAGGAGCACTGCCATTCGCCACAATAGCGGCAACCGATCCCTCAAACCCCGGCTCCGAGGCATGCTGCCGAAAGTATGTCTCTGTAGCGCTGGGGATGTTAGGTATCCGAGAGCTGGTGGCGGTGTAGTTCTCTTGCCCTCGCGTCATTTCATTCGTGACCGTCAGACTGGTCTTTCCCGTAAGAACCACGCCCCCCGCGAGCACAACCGGTTCCGTTGACCCCGAGGCCTGTCTGGCGATCACTCTGGCATCCACAAAACTCAGATACCTAAATGTGTCAGCCTCAATGATTTCAGATCCAAAAAAGCTGGAGCAGTTACTACATGCCTTACCGTCCGGCCTGGAACTGAAGTCCGCAAGAATCAGATTTCCAGCTGGATTAGGGTTGATCGTGTCCAAGGTACTATTCGCCGGCAATCTCGTATCCTGCGGCGCGCGTAGGATAAATGCTTCGAGTCTCCCCAGCCGTTCTTCTACGTTGCTGCTTCCGTCTAGGATGCCATTGGTGATGTATCCGCGATTGATCGCTATGCCAGTATTCCCATTGACTTTTATTGGTGTACTTGAAATTGACGATACGTTGTATTTGTCACCGACGGTGGGGGCCCCGTTAATCCTAAGTGACACGTTAAGGCCATCAAACGCACCAAAGATTAATGTCTTATCAGCCTTTCCAGTAAGAGAACTTGGTTCGAATCGTAGGCTATCTGACTGAACCACCTTGCCACTGTGCGTGTCTAGCACCTCAAATTGTCCGGACGGGGAAACAGGAAATTGAAAGGGCAAACTGCTTCCTTCCGTAAACGATAGTATCTTGATTTCGTAAGCTCCAAAGGTCAGCTTTTCTGGCGCTGTGATACCCACTCGAAGTGATTCGATTTTTGTCGGATCAACAGAACTGCCTGGTGTGACCTGAGGTATCTGAAACTGATTGCGGTCTTGAATACCACGCGCGACCAACGTACTGATCGGAATACGTCCACCATGAGGAGCCTCACCCGATACTCCGGCATCAACCAAGAGAAGCTCAGTTGTCTTGAAGCTACTGAGTTTGTCCGCACCTTGCTTGGTGATTGTTAATAATCCGGCTCCCCCATTGACTTCGATTGGAAGCGCACAGGAGCTACAAGAGAAACTGCTTGTCGTGAAATTCAAGCTGACCGCCGTATCATTCCCATCGTCTCCGATACCTGTCCCTGCCCGATTAATGGCCGCCAGCAGGGCCGCAGTGTACGGGCTCCCAGTGCCGAACAAGCTAGCCGCAGGATTATTAGGATTCGATGAACCAGTCGTCTGGGTCGGATTCGTGCCAAACAAGGTCGAGATGATCGTACCGCTTTGGCTCTCTTTGCCTTCGACTGCCGCATCGGGGTCGCCGTAGAGGGCCTGTTGCAGGGCACTCACCTGCTGCATTTGCCGTTGCGAAACCAGATCGAGTCCCGCCTGCGGGGTCGCGGCATGGTGCGTCACCGCAAGCACCATTGGTCCGGGCCCGGCTAAGGCGCCTTCGATCCCACCCGGAGTTCCCAGTGTTCCCCCGGTCATCTGCACCGACTGACCCGGTTCTATGATGAGTGGGGTCGCGCCTGCCGTTCGAGTCCCGATCGTCCCCGTCCCTTCATAGACTTCAAAACGTTCGTTGACCATCGCCTCCGTCTGGACCGGGTAGATCGGGGAATACGAGACCAACTGAACCCCTCCCTCAGACTCCTGCTTCCATTTCGTCTGCCGGGGCTCCGTGCCGACCGTGGCTTTGAGAAGACCGCCCCGGGTCGAGAGCTGCGCGCCAGGCGTTTCCACGATCACGGTCTGTCCCTCCCGTAAGGCACTGGCCGCCGCCGACACCAACACGCTCCCTTTTGATAAATGCACGACGGTATGGCCGTCTCGTTCTTCTAACGCCACATCGGACTCGCTCAACATGGTCACGACGGCTTGATTATTGATCAGGACCTCAGCGGAACTATCACGAGCGGTCCGCACTTGTTCCCCAAATACAATCGGTTCACTAAAGCGCACCGGTCTCGTGGTCTCCCCAGCCAATACCATGAGATCGCTTCCGCGAATGCCCGACACGACCGCTTGATTGTGGCGACGCACCTCCACCCCCCGTTGCTCCATCGCCCAGAGGAGTCCAGGCCCCACAAGTTGGAACACGATGAGGGTCATCACAAGTAAACGAAAGAAGGGAGATGCCGGCATGATCGTCCTCCTCGCGTGAGAAATGAGTTCACAGTCGCGACACGAATCTCTGCTTGACAGGCATAGGTGACTTCTATACAAGGGCAACGGCTGCCAGTGAAATCACCACGGTATAGTACGTAGCAACGTTCCCTATAGATGGCGGAAGGAGGCTACAGTAATGGCTTTACAAGGTCAAGGGACTCATCAGAAGAAAAGAATAAATGCGTGTATTTCTGGACTGCTCCTGATCATTTTGGTCATGGGAATACACGTATTGTTTTTCGATCCTGCGTTTGCGCAACCATCAGAGGGGAACGTCTTAGTGGCCCAGGCCGTCCTCGCATACGAATCGAAGCGATATGATGAAGCGCTGAACCTCCTCACCCGTGCCCGTACGCATGATCCACACAACGCGCGTGGACTGTATTATCTAGGCTTGACCCAGTTGGCTCTCCAGCACCCGGATGACGCAATCGAGCCGCTTGAGGCAGCCAGGCAACTGCATCCAACCGATGTGAATGTCCAGTATCAACTCGGCGTGGCCTACCTCACCGCTAATCGCTATGACGAAGCCTCTCCTCTCTTTGAGCAGGCCTATCAGCAAGACCCGGGTATGGATAATCTCGGTTATTATGTCGGGTTAACACGCTACAGAAAGAAAGAGTACAAGCCGGCGGTCGAAGCCTTTGATCGGGGCAATGTCACCGATCCCAATCTCCAACGTCTGGCGACCTTTTACCGTGGACTGGCCTTAGGGGTATCGGGAATGACACAAGAAGCTACTGCTGCCTTCCAAGATTTACAACGTAGTCGGGCGGTGGATCCGTTAACGCAGACAGCGATCAGGCTCAGCGAAAGCCTGGCGGCTCGGCAGGGAGTTCAACGGGAAGAACGGCGCCTACGCGCCAGCATCAGCGTAGGCGGCTACTACGATGACAACGTGGCCATCAATCCGGATCGTTGTGACCGCTGTGACCCGGCGGTGAGATCATTGGTTGACCAGTTTCGAGAGCGCCGGACAAATTCTCCTGGCGCCATCGCTACACTGAATGCAGAATATTCCTTCCTCCGTCACCAAGGCTTTGAGAGTTCTGTGAGCTATTCGTTTCTGCAGACCTCCAACTATGCAGGAAACTTGGATCGCTTCAACATTCAGAGCCATCAACCCGGACTCCATAGCTATTATCGAACGACTCTGGCCGACATGCCGTTTCAATTGGGATTAGACTATACCTACGACTATGTGTTTCTCGATTTTAACGGGTTTCTTTCCCGGCACAGCCCAACGCTCTCCGCGACGATTGTGGAACCCAATACGATGGTGCCTTTATTGGGCAGTGTCGGTCATATGACGACCACGCTTGGCCGATACCAAAAGAAGAATTTCTTTGGCGAATTCGATCCGCGATTCCCTTCCGAGCAACGCGACGGCTATAACACGATGGTTGGCTTGTTCCATTCATTTCGTTTCGCAAGTGATCGGACCGTCCTGCGCGTGGGATACGAATATGACATCGAACGAACGGAAGGCACAGCCTTCTCTTACAACGGGCATCGCTTAGAGGCCGGACTCCAGGTACGCCTTCCCTGGGATATGCATGCAGGCTATACCTTTAGCCTGCATTTCCGGGATTATCAAAACCCTCAAACGCTGTTTCTGGACAAAGACGCTGCTTTATCCAAACGCAAGGACACGCAATACGACCACTTAATCCAGCTGACCAAAGCATTGAGCGAACACTGGCTCATCACGGCCCAATTCTCTCACACCACCGCCGTGTCGAATGTGGCAATTTACGATTACACAAAGAATGTGGCGACTGGCTTGGTGACCTGGGTCTATTGATGAAATAAAGTCACTACCAATTCTGCCGCCAGTTTGTTCGTACATCGGATGGATCAAACCATGTGGTTCAAGCCACAACCGCTTCACGCTTCCATCGTTGCTGCGATTTTGGTGGGCTCAGCAGCTTTCTCCACCTATCCGGCATGGGGCGCTAGTCAAGGGATCCTTGTATCCGATTCCCACCCGGTCGCAACCGAGCAACTCGCGCATGCCGATGAACTGAACCGTGACGCGCTCAGGCTCCACCACGCTGGAAAATTCGCTGACGCGCGGCCTCTTGCGAAGGAGGCCTTGACGCTTCGAGAAGCGGCTCTCGGTCCGACGGATCCACTCATTGCGGAAAGTCTAAATACCCTAGGGGTTATCCTCCAGGAATCCGACTATAAGGCGGCTCGTCCTTTACTTGAGCGCGCCCTCAAAATTCGCCAAGGGGCGTTTCCTCCGGTTCATTCCGCCATCGCAGAAAGCCTGACCAACCTTTCCCGTACGCTGTACGCCGGAGGGCAATTCGCCGAAGCGCGGCCGCTGCTTGAGCACGCGGTCCACATCCGGGAAACGGCCCTCAGCCCCACTGCACCCGAGGTCGCAGTGAGCCTCATTCACCTTTCGATTGTCGTGAGCCAACTTGGGGACCTCCAGCATTCTCGCTCACTGATGGAGCGGGCCCTTTCCATTCTGGATCCGTTGGAACATGACCATCCGCTTGATCTCGCGATGGGACTCAATTATTACGGGAATATCTTGCGCCGGCAGGGCGAATTCGCCGAGGCTCGGGTCCCCCTGGAACGCTCGCTCTCGATTCGGGAGCGAATTCTCGGGGCCTCGCATCCCCACGTTGCGCGAACGTTATCCCGAATGGGAATGCTCGAGGCCGTGACAGGTAACTACCGGGGCGCACTGCCTCTATTTCAACGTGCATTGCAGATCAATGAAGCATCCCTCGGTGCCAATCATGCTGAAATCGCCGGTGATTTGAACGAAATCGGGACAATGCACCGAGCGCTGGGAAACATGCGCGAGGCACAGCAGTCCTTCGAGCGAGCCCTTCACATACAAAAATCCACTGTTGGCCCGCAGCATCCATTTGTCGCCGTGACATTGAATGCCCTGGGACAGTTGGCGGCCCAGGCGAATAAACCTGAGGAGGCCAAATCTTTATTCGAAGAGGCGCTTGCGATCCAAGAACATGCACTTGGCCATGGACATGTCTTCTCCACCGAAACCTTAACCTCCCTAGGTTATCTGGAAGTTCAGCGTGGTGATCTGAGGAAAGCGACAGATCACTTCGAACGGGCCACTCGAATCAGGGAAGCGTTGCTAGGCCCAACGCATCCGGACGTGGCGGCTAGCCTCTTCGATCTAGCTCGGGGCCTTCATGCGCAAGGCAAAATCAAAGCAGCACGTGAACACTATGAACGCGCGCGCCATATCACCCTCATGCATATTTCTGCAAACCAGAACTTGGATGAGGCCACTCAGACTCGGGTATGGGCCCAACAACTGAAGGGTCTGTATGACTATGAATTGCTCTTAGCCACCATGACCAATAAGCCTTCTCTGGATACGACTCCGCCGACTGCTATCGCCGATAGCTTTCTCGTTGCCGAACAAGCTCGCGGCTGGATGATCCAAGCCGCCGTAGCGCGAGCCATGGCAAGACAGTCGATTGAAGGAGACGCGCACCAGCTGGCTCGCCAACTTGATAATTTGCGCCGTCAGCGACAGGTAGTGTGGACCAAGTTAAGCGAGTTGTACTCCCAATCAGCTGAACAGCGAAACGAAAATGAACTCGATAGCGCAAAGCAGGAGCTTTATACGGTCCAGGCAGCAATCGAGTCAGACGCGAAAGAACTGGACCGTATGTCGCCTCGCTATGCCGAACTTGCCTTGCCAAAGCCGGCGACAATATCTGACACGCAATCGTTGCTTACGGGAAATGAAGCGCTCATCAGTTGGTTGACGCTTCCCGACCGCGTCTGCATCTGGCTGGTGCGATCGGGACAACCTCCTCTCTACCGAGAGAGTTTCATCTCCCGACCCAAATTGGCTGAGCTGGTCAATCGAGTCAGAACAAGTCTGACACCTGCATTCACGTCGTCTCCAGATGTGGCAGGCCTTCCACCGTTTGCCATCGATACGGCACGCGAACTGTATCGACTACTTGTCGGACCGGTTTCCTCTCAGCTTCAGCAAATTGAGCATCTCATCCTCATTCCCGATTCGGTGCTTCTGCCCCTCCCGCTTGCTGTCTTGATACGCAACCAAACAGACCGTTCCCCCGAACAACTAGCTGACTTTTCTCGAACAGGGGGCATGGTGTCCGTTAAAGATCTGCTCCGTTATAAAGAGCTGCCGTGGCTCGGATCTGCCTATACCCTCACCGTTGTTCCCTCCGCTTCGGTACTAAAACTCTTGAGAGAGAGCTCTCGGGTCCGGACTGCTCATCAGGAACGATTTATCGGGTTCGGTGACCCGGTACTCCAAGGCACTGGAGCTTCGCGCGGAGGATCTATGCCGAAGCATCGAGGTGTGCGGGTTGCACGTAGTGAGCTCGAGCTGCTCAATCGCCTTCCCGGCACTCGCGAAGAGCTGCTTGCCGTTGCTGCCGCTATGAATGTGTCGCCCCATGAGCATGTCTTTCTGTCGGAAGAGGCGACGGAAACCCACGTCGGTCAACTCAATCGGTCCGGTCGCCTCGGCTCTGCTGAGGTGCTGTCTTTTGCTACGCACGGGCTTCTTGCTGGTGAACTTCAGGGCTTGACACAGCCGGCGCTGGTGTTGACTCCCCCGTCATCTCCAACAGATGAAGATGACGGACTGCTTTCGCTAGAAGACATCCTTCATTTGAATCTTGCCAGAACGACTTGGGTGATTCTCTCGGCTTGCAATACCGCAGGAGGTGAAGATAGCGGGGATAATTTAACGGGTTTGGCGCGAGCGTTTTTCTTTGCCGGGGCGAAAGCCCTGTTGGTATCGCAATGGAGCGTGGACGATCGAGCGACTCAGTTTCTCATGACCGAGACCTTTAAATACTATGCAGGGAATACTTCTAACACCCCGGCGCAAGCTCTTCGTCGAGGGATGTTGGCTGTTATGGCAGAAGCAACCTCCAATCCAGAGCATGCCTACTTTGCTCATCCTTTTGCGTGGGCGGCATTTTTTCTAGTTGGAGAAGGACGCCAGTGACGATTCATTTCCTTACCAGTTCCTTTGCCCAGTCCAGCGCCGCAGCATGATTCTCCTCTTTCGGTTTAGTACATTTCTTCCCCCGAACACCGTAGCTGATGGTGCCTGTGCGAATGAGACAAGTGCCGAAAGCGGTTCCGAACTCGACCACTCCTTCCAGGACGCGCAATGTCGTCTCACCATCCTCCTGCACCTTGATGTCGAATTCGGTTTGTTTCACTCGCGCGCTGGCTAACGGCGTTTCGACTTCCAATGGCTTGGGTCTTCTGCGATCTTGACGAGTAACTCGCCTTTCTTGACCCGTAGAATTCTGATCAGGGGACGATGCTTCTCCCATCGAGAGAGCACCATCACCTCGGTCCCTTCGTTCAAATAGACTTGAATCGCGCGTCCAGGAGAATCTATGCTTGGTTCCCCGGCTCTGTCTTCAGCACATCGAAATCATAGAGGGACACCGCCCCCTTACCGCGCAGGGTCTCTTGAATTCCATCTTTTCTGACAATGAGAAGCGAGCCGACGGCAGTTTGCGCGGTTCCAGCTGCTTGCGACTGAGCCTCAGCTTTTTCATCCACGAAAAGCATCGATCCCCCAAACCATGATTGCGAGGGCACCAACTGCAAGAAATCGAAACAGACGAGTATATGGCCTAGACGATTCATTGCACATGATGACGTTCTCCCAGATAGGTTCGAATGCCGGCCAAATTCATGATCGGCGCTGGCCGTTGCTGATTGCGTTCCTTCTGATTCTATCGAGAGATCACAACACGAATCGGATTCCGGCCTAACGGCACAGTCGCGAGGACCTGGCTGGTCGCCGTATCGATCACCCGGAGATCGTTTGATTTCGAATGTGCGACGTAGACAAGCGAGCCCACAGGATTCGACCAAATCCCGTTGGGTTCCTCTCCCACCTCAATCTGATCCCGGATCTTAAGATTCTTGGGGTCTGCCAATGTGGTCACGACTTTGTTGAGTCCTCCGACGGATATATAGGCCAATGGACCGGTCGTGCCTTTATTGCCGAACGTAATCTGTTGTGGCGCCGGACCGACCTCCAACGTCCCCACGACCTTATTCTCTTTTGGATCAATCACAAACACATCATTCTGCCCCGTATTCGTGCCCCAGATATACCCGTTCGGAGCGAGCACGAGAAAATGCGGATTCGTACCGACTGGAATAGTCTCGATAATCTGGTGGGCCGCCACATCCACAACTGATACGGTTTTGTTCATACTACTGACGTATGCGAATTGCCCATCCTGGGAAAACGTGATGCCCATCGCCTGTTGAACGGGAATGACACCGAGGACTCGGTATCCGACTGTTTCAACGATGGAAACAGTTCCGTCCGCAATGTTCGCCACCCAGGCATGTTTGCCGTCGTTGGTGATGGCAACGACATGACTTCGTTTTCCCGTATAGATCGATGCAACAGTCTGTAATGTGGGGGTCTCGATGACCGAGACGGCACCGGAAGCAAGATTCGTCGCAAACAATTTTCGACCATCACGGGTCAAGGCCAGATCGTGGGTGGCATAATTGAGGCTTTCGATCTCTCCCACCGGCTTGAAGGTGTCACCATCAATGACCGAGACGGTGTTGGAGCCTTCATTAGCCACATAAATTCGCGTCGAGTCACGCGGTGGCATGACATTGGAAACCGATGGCGTCTCCGCACAGCCTACAATAAGACCTGCGAGAAGGATTGGCCACAACTTGAAAGAAGCGACCGGCGAAACTCCTGTGATCCGTTACATCTTGTCCTCCCTTCCAGACAGCTGCTGATGACATCAGCCGTATGATGGCTTCCTTGCGGCAAGGCAGCAACAGGTACGCCTCACTCTTAAAAAAATTCAACCACTATTCCTCTATTTCCTCCAGAAAAAATAATTACACGTATTTCTCAGCCCTTCCGGGCAAGTCGCTCATTGAGAAACGAACCTACTTGCGGTAGCTTATGCGACCTGTCCTTGCTGCCGGCCGACTCGCCAAGAATGGCAGGCAAGGCTCCGAGCAGGTAGCACCTCAGCCATACTTGGACAATATGATTCCTCATTCAGAGAACTCAGATCCACCCTGGCACGGCGCTGGGTTGAGCCACGTGGGGTTAATGCGTTCGTCCAACCAGGACGCATTTGTCGTGGACAACGGCCTCGGCTTATGGGTAGTCGCCGACGGCATGGGAGGGCGAGCCGGCGGCGATATTGCCAGCGCGCTGACCGTCAAGGTTCTCCTCGACCACTTTCAAGGTTTGAAACAACGCGGCGGGCCTGCTGTATTCAAGCAAGATAATGGCGAGGCCTCAGTTCAATTGCGCCGGGCATTTCAACAGGCCGACGAGGCCATTCGGGGAAAGGCGCGTGAAGAACCTGCCTTGTCCGGCATGGGCACGACCATCGTCGCGCTGGTGGTGTCATCATTATCTCCCTTACAACTCGTGATCGGCCATGTCGGGGATAGTCGGGCGTATTTGTACCGGGGCCAGGAACTTCGACTCTTGACTCGTGATCACTCGCTGGTCGAGGACCTTCTTGCAAGAGGCAGCATTTCACCTGAGGAGGTCGCGACGCATCCCCAGCGCCACATTCTTGTGCGTGCGTTGGGCATAGAGGGGCAGACAGACCCGGACATTTCCCAGCATGCCATCCAGCCAGGCGACATACTACTGCTCTGCACCGACGGCATTACCAAAATGCTGAGTGATCAGCAGATCAGCGCTCATTTGAGCCACGCGGCCCATTCACCGGACGAGGCGTGCAAGGAGCTCGTTGCGGAATCCAATGCGCGCGGAGGGAAGGACAATTCCACAGCGGTGGTCGTGCGCTTTTTCTGAAACAGCGAGAGTAACAGCATGCTCGTGATCCGTCGAGACATGCGCAATTGGAGATGCCGGCGCATCCCCCTACCCTATGTCACTTGATTTCGAATCTCTCAGCTTAACCGAAATCATCCGGCTTCAAAATCAGCTGTCGGCTTTGCTTGCCCGGCGTTTTGAAAAGACTCACGCGCTTGCATTCAGCGATGTGACCGGCTCGACGGCGTATTTTGCTCGTTTCGGAAATGAGGCGGGCCGCCGGCTTCAGCAGCGCCATGTCGACCTCATCGTCAGGAGCCTGGAGGGATCAGGCGGCCGCATTGTGGATACAGCCGGGGATGGAGTGTTTCTCTGCTTCCCGACTGTCGAGGCGCCGGCTGAAGCATTGGAATGCTTCCAGACCCTCCGACTGCAGGAGAATTCCCATCTGGCTCCCGAGCATCAGTTGACAACCAGAATCGGCATCCATTGGGGTGCCGTCTTGACGGATGGGGTCATCGTCACGGGCGATCCGGTCAATCTCTGCGCGAAACTCGCCGCCACCGCGCAACCAGGCGAGATCCGCATCACGAAACCGGCATTTCTCGAACTGACTGTCCAACGCCGGCTTCGGTGCCGGCCCATCGGGCCGGTGAAACTCGCCGGGCTAAACGAGCCGATGGAAACGTTTACTTATACCTGGGCTGATCCCCTGCGCTTTCCCATTGCCGTGCTCATTGAGGAAACAGGAGAACAGATCCCGCTACCTCCGCATCCGATCATTACCTTCGGCCGGCTACGTGAAATGAACGGGACGCACGCGAATGATGTAGTGCTCACCCACAAAGATCCGTCTCGGGGGCAGCAAATCAGCCGGTGGCATTTTGAAGTGCGGCGCACGCCGGAAGGACTGATTCTCCGCTCAGTATCGACTCAACATACTGAGGTGAATGGAAAAAGCATCTGCAAGGGAGAGGAAACGCCTATCTCTGCCGGGGCCGTCGTTCGCTTATCAGATGTCCTGACCCTGCGATTCATTTCAGGCACATCAGACCAAGCATGTGAAGAAGGCGCCGTGACCACGGTTTCTTAGCACTGCCACATAGCTCTGTGAAGGTCGCGCATTCCCGCCTGCCGCACGGAAGGACCGCTACTTCCGGCGCGGAGGTCCAGGCTTTTCCTTGGTATAGGTATCGACTGCTTTGCTGGTCGTGACCAACGGCACAGAACGATCCACGCCGGTCAACCTCGCCCCTCGACTGCCCTTCCTGATGTCAGACTCCAGGCGTTGGAGGTAATCTCGGCTTTCGTCGCACCCCCGTCCAGCATCATGACCGCTATCTTCGATCGGCACGGCGCTCAACATGGCCTTGATGGTTTCAGTACCAAACGGGTGCGTGATGAGGATGTGTTCCGGGTCTGCATCGCCCCCGAACGAATAGGTCTGTCCACCATGAATCAGCGCCTGGCCGCGGTACACATTCGGCACCAGATGCACGACACAGCCGTCAGCCATAAAATAGTCGAGCTTGAGATAGGCATCGCGCTCAGACTGTACATACACGATCAGACGATCTCCCTCGATGTAATGGCCATCGGCCTTATCGACCCAGACTCGCAACCCGTACCCCTGTGATTGCGGCATCAACGGAGTCTGAGCCACTTGCGCAATTTCTTTCGCGTTGGCTCGCTGCCTGATCAAATCCTCAAATGAAACCGGACTCAGTTTGGCGCTCACCGTAATACAAATTTCCTGTCCTTTCTTTTCTTCCTTTTCCACCCGGATCTGTTCCAGCATCCCCGCACTCACCGTGTGAATCAGATCGTCTTCCAGTTGAAGCTTCCGGACGGTCGATGTGGACTCGACGAACACACGGTGGTTGCGCACGGCATCCTCCTGCGCAATGGTCATTGCGGCTCTTTTGGCTTGAGCAGGTGTTTCGTTGTCGCCATAAGAGTAACAGCCCGCGCCACGAACAGTCTCCAGCTCGTGACTCACTGCCTTCGTGTCTGCAAGGACGTTCTGAGAGCCGAAGAACGACAAGACTACGCAGAGCGCAAACGGTGCATAGGATCTTGGACACAGCTTGTTCATATGACACCCATTACCCTGTCAACCAGCAAAGAGGATCGTTGTTCTCGCACCGCCAATGGAGTCCACAAAATATAGACAATACCGCCCTCCTTGTCGAGGACTGCCGCGTCAGAAATGCACGTATAGCGGCCAGTGGTTCCTCTCATCCTCCACCTTGGCCATTGCAGCAGTTGTGCCTTCCCGATACAATCGATTGCGCATCAAAGTGATGTTCCTCATATCACGTCCTGCCATAGAGAGCAGGGACGCATGATGCCGTCGATCAGCGGGGAAAGAAGGAGGTTGCGTCATGGCCAAGGTGCTTGAGCCTCCAATCGTTCAGAACAGACTCCTACCGACACTCGCTCACAGCCAGGCATCGTACGGGATCCCCGAAGTGAAAACCATGACGCTTCTTGCGATTTTCTTTGTCTGCATCGTAGTGGCCGGTCAGGCCTGGACAACCGACACGCTCGCACAAGAAACGGTCACTCCCGAGAAGCTGATGGAGCAGGGACAATCCGCCTACCAACAAGGGGCCTTCACGCAAGCATTGCAGTATTGGACCGAGGCCGGCCGGCGTTATGAACGGGATGGCAAAACACGTGAGCAAATCAAGGCACAAGTAAATCTCACGCAAGCGCTCTATCAAACCGGACATTATAAGGAAGCGGGATCGATCCTTGTTGATTCCGGCAAACTCGCGGATCGAATTGGAGATCCGCTCCTCAAAGCCATTGTGGAGGGGCGGCTCGGCTCTGTCCTATTTGCCCTGGGGGACAATGAGCAGGCATTGCATGCAATCGAAGAGGGTCTCGCTTCGGCCAGAGCACTCGACAATTCGGCCCTTGCCGCGACGATGCTGAACGACCAAGGCAACATTCTCACGGCCGACGGCCGATACTCTTCTGCCGTGGCGGCCTATACCGAATCTTCCATCCTGGCAAAAGCCTCCCATCAACCGGCGTTGACAACCATCGCCCTGATCAATGCCGGCCGAGCCACGATTCAGGAAGGCTCGCTCACCACGGCAAAGGCACGCTTAGATATCGCCGCGCAGGAAATCGTCTCCATGCCGGATTCGTTTGAGAAGGCGAATGCGTGGCTGAGCCTTGGGGACGCGTACGAAGATATGTTCCGACCTCGCCCCACCGATGTCTCGTCGAGAACCGATATGCGAAGGACGCTGCTGGCCGCGAAAAGTTCGCGGGGAGCTGAACTCCTGCCCGGGGCTGTTCCTCCTGCCCAACCTCCAGGTGCAACAGAAACTCCGTCCAAAGAACCACCCTCCCCCAAGGGGCCCGGCGCACCGCCCTCCGTCCTCGAAAAGCAGGCCGACATAGGTGAGACGGCCCTTCGCCAGGCGGCGGAGGCCTACTGGAATGCGATCCAGGTCGCGACCAAGATCGGGGATGCACGGAACGAATCCTACGGTTGGGGCTACTTAGGTCATCTGTACGAGATGCAGCATCGCACGGATGAAGCGCTGGACCTGACCAGACGCGCGCTGCTCTCCGCTCAACAGGTCAGCTCTCCAGAGTCACTGTACCGATGGCACTGGCAGACCGCTCGTCTCCTGCGGAGTAAAGGCCAGATCAACGACGCAATGGCGGCCTATCAGCGGGCGATTGAAACGTTGCAACCGATCCGGTCGGAGTTCATGGTGGGCGGCCAGAATCGCCGATTTTCCTTCCGCGAGACGACCGGCAACCTGTTCTTTGAGCTGTCGGATCTGCTCCTGCAGCGCGCCTCGTCAACGCCAGACCTTCCGGCCCGTCAGCAGCTGCTTGGGCAGGCGCAGGACACGGTCGAGCTCTATAAAGCGGCGGAGATGCAAGACTATTTTCGAGACGAGTGTGTCGCGACGGCCCGCTCGACGAGTACGGCGGTCGCCCAAGAATCCAAGTCCACTGCTATTGTTTATCCCATTATCCTGGCAGACCGCATGGAGCTGCTCGTGAGCATGCCGTCCGGCCTGAAGCAATTCATCGTGCCGGTCACCGGCGAAGAGCTGACGGAGGAAATCCGCGCCTTTAGACTCGGCCTCGAAGACCGTTCCAACAATGCCTATCGTCCCCATGCCCAGAAGCTCTATCAGTGGTTGGTTCGCCCCATGGAAGCCGATTTGACGACTGCGCACATCACCACCCTGGTCTTTGTGCCGGACGGACCCCTCCGGACCATTCCAATGGCTCCGCTGCATGACGGCACGAAATTCTTGATCGAGCGGTATGCGGTGGCCACCACACCGGGATTGACCCTCACGGATCCACGACCGCTCAACCGGAAGCAGATCCGTTTGTTCTCCATGGGGCTGACCGAGTCGGTGCAGGGATTTCCGGCGTTGCCCTATGTGGGCGATGAATTAAAGGCGGTCCAGGCTATTTATGGTGGAAAACAGGTAGTGAATGAGGAATTTCGCGCTGGAAAGGTCGAACATGACCTCAGTGAACAGCCGTACAACATGATCCATATTGCGTCCCACGGCAAGGTAGAAAGCGACGTCACGAAGAGTTTTGTGCTTACGTTCGACGACCGCATTACCATGGATCGCTTGAGCCACCTCGTGGGATTGTTTGAGCTGCGTACGGTGCCACTCGAATTGTTGACGCTGAGTGCCTGCGAGACCGCGGCAGGTGACGATCGAGCGGCCCTCGGTCTAGCAGGGATGGCAATCAAGGCCGGGGCGAAAAGTGCCTTGGCGACCCTCTGGTTTATCGATGACGAAGCCACGGCCGAGCTCATCGCGGAGTTCTATAAAAATCTCCAGGACCCGGACGCCTCGAAGGCCGTCGCGTTGCAACAGGCCCAGCTCACGCTGCTGAAGAATCCCGAGCGAGCCCATCCTGGCTTGTGGGCGCCTTTCTTGTTGATTAACAATTGGTTGTAAATCGACTGCAAGGCCAGACTCCCTGCACACACATGCTGTCTCATCCTGATGCTCCTCCACGAGCATAGCGGGACTCTTCTCCCTCCGATCCCCTTCCTAGCCAGTTGAAAACCGCCTGCTATAGTTGATGGAGAGCGATGCTGCTTGCGTGGCACTGGATCTCCCCCGCCGACGAAGCCGTGCGCTTCATGGAATTTGATGACCAATCCCTTTCCCGTTGCCATGCCTGCCTTCCGCATCTCTATTGTGATCGGTCTATTCGTTCTTTCGAACTCCATTAGCGAGGCCCATTTTTCTCTCGGAGCAGAGGTCCTCACAGGAGGGCCGTCAACGACCGCCCCCTCCTCATGGCCTTCCCTTACATATCTTTCCCCAAAAGAACGAGTCACACCAAACCTCACGGGCGAAGAATTCGGATACTTTCCACGGGTCGAAACCGGGCCGCTCGTGGCGACGGTGGAAGACAGTCCTGTAGCCGGCACGAGAGCGGGCTACGTCACGCTTGCCCGCAATAAGAACGCCCTTCATTCAGGAACCGGAACCACCGTGCTTGGCGATCTCTACCTAGCCGACGACCATCCCACCGTGGCGGCAGAAGCAGCAGAGCTCCTGGCCTCGACAGCCCTGCTCCTTGATCGAAATCCAATGGCGCATCTCACGCTGGAGGCCTATTGCGATGAGCGCGGGACAGAAGCATACAGCTTTCTGATAGGCCGGGAATGGGCGTTGGATGTTGAGCGTCGATTACAGGAGATGCGTGTAGAAGACGAGCGAGTGACGACGGTCAGTTACGGTTTACAACAACCAGCTTGCCAGGAAAACTCGACGACCTGCTGGGAAGACAATCTGCGCATGAAATGGTCCATTCGCCTGCTTTCTCCGGTCACCTCACAACAAGGCTGTCTGATCCGGCTCAAACTCGAGACCAACGCTCCGCCCGGTGAGAAGGCACTACTCGCAGCCAGTCAGCCGTACCTGCGCCGCATCCAGCAGGGAGAGCCTTACTCAGGGGTAGTTTCCTCCCCTGTACCTCGACAATAGCAGTACTTAGCACCGGCTCGGGCTCTTTCCCTACATCACGTTGAGCACGAACTGTATATGCACCCCTTCATCTTGCATGCTGTTATGGGGGTTCGAAACATTATTCATCACGAGGCGGCGTCCCCAATACACATTCAGGTTTGCGACCGTGGTGATATTGAACCGGAGCCCCGCCCCCACACTCGCCAACGTTTGCGGATCGCCGCTTGCACCCTTGGCAGACCAGGAATGGCCGACATCGGCGAAGGGACAGAACTGCACGTACGGAAACCCTTCACTGGAACTCCACACAGGAAAGCGGGTCTCAAACTGGTACACGAAGGCGTTGTCGCGAAGCAGCGTGTTCTCTCGATACCCACGGACGCTATACCGTCCTCCCACCGCCATTTGCTCCAGAGGAAAGAGACGGTCATTCGCCAACTGCATATTAAGAAAGTTCAATATTTCGATCCGCGATTCAAACCGCTTCAACCATTCCGCCTGCCCGAGCCAGGAAAAAAACTGACCGTCCGCCGCTCCCGGCGCGCCGTTCACAGTTGCCCCCAGCACATCAACCCCGGTGGAAAAGCGAGAGCGTACGGAGAACACGGACTCCGCCGTCCGATGAGTCCATTCCTGAATAAAGCGGAGCGCGGCGACGTTGCCGAAGCCGTTCTTCATGCCGTTCACGAAGTCAAACGGCGTACCAAGGAGACTGTTCGCGTTCTGCTCGTATTCGCCGACCAGTGCAATGGCCACCTCGTCATTCAGCGTGCGATAAACCGGCTGGCGTAGCGATAGGGTGAAGATCTGTGTCTCGCTCTTGATATCCAGCGGTCGAAACGGATCTTCCACCACCTTGAACTTGAAAAACCGGTAGCCGGCAAAGAAGGTGGTGTCATATCGATTGAGGGGAATCGCATAGGACGCATCCACTGCCGGGAACACGCCGATCTTCGCGGGGGAGGCCTGACCAGAAGCCCCGAAACTCATACTCAGCACATCGCCACGGCCCGTAAGATTGCGATGGGCCACCGTCCCGCGCAATTGGTTTTCACCGACGGTCGGGTTGATGTAGTTGTTGTACTCGACAAAGGCCCGGACTGGGTTCGTCTCCTGCACGGCGACATCCAACAGGGCTTCGCCGGGGACTGCGCCCGGTTTGAGTTCCGCGTTCAAGCGCTCAAGCCGGTCGTCTTGCAAGAGCAGTTGCAGTCGGTCCCGCAGCGGGTTCATGTTGAACGGAGGCCCGGCGCTCAGCTCAATCCGGTCGCGGAGGTAGGAGGGACGAAACCATTTGGTGCCGTGAATTTTGACGTCACTGAGCCTCCCCTCCACCACCTGCATCGTGATCGTGCCATCGACCACGGCTTGGTCAGGAAGCACCGCACCTGAATTGGGATAGCCCTTGTCGATATAGGCCAGCGTGATCTGCCGTCGCAATTCCTCCAGGTCTTCGGTCGTCACCTCGCGATTTTCGTAGGGGGCGGTGAGTTGAGACAACTCCTGCGCTGACAATACCGTGCTGCCCACCACCTGAATCTGTCGGACGAAAACCCGCAGCACCGGGCCTTTCTCACGAAGATCTCTCGGCGCAGGCTGAACAGGAGGAAGGATGTCCGTAGGCGGTTGCTCCGGACGCAGGGGTTTCTTCTGTTCCACCGGCGGTGGAAGGCCGGATCGACCGGAAGGGTCGATCACGGGGGGCAAGCCGACCTGCGTAGAGCCCCGATCCGGTAGCAGCAGGCCAGGGAATAGAAACATGAATAATAGGGCGGTGCTCAAAAACCATGAACGTCCCCACCATGCCTGGCTCATCTTTGCCTTGTAGAGGGCCATGCCCTGAACACCTTGCACGTGGCAGCTACGCATATTTTCTTCTCTGCCCTCGATCAAATGGTGAGCGGCGGATCTCTATGATCGACATCCGGCAAAGGACATAAAGGTCACAGGCGCCGGATGGTCGAACTTAGGAAGCCCTAACCGGAAAGCTGCGAGATTGGGCGATGACTGTGAAGCCAGGCTTGGAGAGATGCCTTCAGACTCCAGCAGCAACGGGCTCGGAATCAGGTCGCCCGGTTGCGGCGGCACACCGTCCCGTACCCCTTGCACGAAGCTGCTAAATTGCCCGCCCTTCTCAGTGGCACAGCGCTGGCCGTAGAGGTTGGTCGCGACGGCGAAGGCTTGCGGCAAGGGGGCAATCGCGCCGGACAGTTGCTGGAACGGTGACTGAATATTCACTGTTCCGCTGACCCCCGCTGGTCCAGCCGTCGCATCGAGCACACTACCGGCATCTTGAAGCACCACCCCGCCGATAATGGTGATGGCACCCCCCTGACCTGCATTGGCCTTGGCGAGTATCTGAGAATTGCCTTGCATGATGACAAATTGAGGGTGAGCAGTATCGATGGTAATATTGCCGCCATTGGATCCCGGTGGCCCTGCTACAGAGCTCGTGAGATTCGCGCCAACGAGGCGCACCATATTGGGAGCGGTGAGCTCAATGTCTCCGCCGGAGGCTTGGGTCGCAGAAGTAGAGATCTTGCTATTTGCAACTGAGATACTCTCACCGGAGATAAGCATGATATGGCCTGCATCGCCAGGGCCAGGAGTACTCCCCTGAGGAAAGATAGCGGTGCTGCTGCTGGATATCGTGGATCCGTTCGTAATGCTGATCATACCTTCAGCATTCAGCGTAATGCTCCCAGCTTTCGCCGTCCCATTCGTGTCGGCCGTTAACTGCGCACCGTTGGTCAGATTAATGCTTTGCGCTGTTAAACTAATATCTCCCGCAGGCACACTCGTACCTTGTGTGACTAAACTCCCTGCCTGGACATTTATTGCAGGAGCGTTCAACATGACAGCTCCTGTGGACCAGTATTGCGCACTAGGCTGCAGAGTCGTGGAGAATAAGTTGAGCTCTTTCCCTGCGCTAAGAATAATGTCGCCACTTGCTCCCAATCCAGTACTTCTCAAAATAGAGTTGGAAACATCAATACTGTCAGAAGACATAATCCGAAACTGCCCTGCGATTCTCTCCCCTGTAGGGCCGATATATGTGAGCCCGTTAAGCACGACCTCCCTTGAATGGATTGTAACGTCCTCTGGTGAATCGACTAGCGGGGCTAGAGCTTCGGCCTTAATGGCCCCGCCTTGCAAGTTGACATGATTTGCCTCAGTCGATTGTCCATGTTCCCCATTAATATTTAGTGGACCGGCTTTTCCGAAGAGAAGTGTCGTTCCGACATTCAAAACAGAGTTATCAGCACTCAGTGTTCCCACATTCAAATTGATGCGCCCCGGAGTTAACTCCGGATCACCGAAAAAATGTCCGGCCGGGCCGATACTGAAATAACCCGGCGGTAACTCAGGCGGTAAAGATCCGGTTTGTATCAAACTATTACTTAAACTAACAGTGCCAGCAGTAATTGTGATTTCACCTCCTTGCACGTCGACATAAGGGTCAAGGAGAACAGGAGGATTAGTCCCGAGAAGGTCGTCTGGGTTATCTCCCTTAAAAACATATCCGCGGCTTGTAGCTTTTACAGACGAGTCGCTCATCTCAAGTTTCCCAGCGCGGATGTAGATGGGGCCCGCTGCCAGGGGAACATTTGTCACGTCTTCAATGGGATTTAGCATTTTCTGGGTTGTGCTGGTGTCCACACTTGCACCCTGCGAAAGAGCAACCCTTCCAAAATCCGTGAAACCCGCGAACGTGGGCGGAGCAAATGGACCATTCGAATTGTTGAGATCTACTTCCCCTGCCGACGCGACGCTCACGATATCGATCCGACCGCCAGGAGTAGAGAGGGAGCCCCCCGTCATCGTGACTCCCGAAGGCACGCTGACACTTGGGTTATCGGGGTCCGGAAACGTGCGGTTTCCCCCAATCAATGAGAGAGTCTCACCATTCGGCACGGCCAAGTTGCTGCCCTTAACCGCGATTGACGCCGGATTGGAGTTTAAGAATCCAAAGGCCGTCACAGCCGCGCTGGTCAGCTGGCTCGTCTTGCCTAAATCCGCATAGAAGCGATCATTGCCACTTCCCAGTCGCAAATAGTCCGCCGTGCTGAAGTGAGCCGAGCCGCCGACATTGAGCGAGGCCGTGGGGCCGAACACAATGCCGGCTGGGTTAATCAGCCACAACGCCGCAGTTCCAAACCCCGACGTCTGGATTGCCCCATAAATATTCGAGGTCTGCCCTCCGGTCACCCGACTTAAAATATTCGTCGTGGGAAGCCCAGAGTCATTCCCAAAGCGTGCAATATCATGCGTACCGACACTGAACTCGCCAAAGCTATGGAAAAGGTTCGTGCCATTGCCCGGTCTGGTCCCGCCGGTAATGTCGTATGTGGGCACGGGCGCCCCGCCATTCAGGGTGACCTTCGTGCCCAACCCCGCCGACGTGATCGAGGTGGTCTGCCCCTCACTGCCCGCCACCGAAAGTAGCGAGAACAGACCCATCATCACCGTCAGAACAACAACTGCTCGCAACGAAGTTGGGCTCCCGTCCATGGGAACTCCCCTTTCCGGCCGATGAGGAATCCAGCCGTCGCTTCTATTCGCTGAATCCTCCCGGCTTTGATTGTTCTATTTATCTGTCGCATCAGCTTGAGCTTCCTCACCGCTCTCTCCAGCTTCTCATGCTGAATTCACCAGATGGCACGGTCGTCTGAGTCTACCCTTGCTTCAGAGGATCGCTCGGCACCCTGCGCAACAGTCGATCTCCCGTTTCAAAATTCCCCACTTCGGTCCCCTGATACTATTGCACTCTCAATCCCCGTGCCTTGCGCGCAATGGGGCAAGAGTCGAAACAAACGACAAGAAAACAGACAGTTACAAAATCTTAGGAAAGATGGAGCGATAACAAGACGGGCGAGATGCTACAGAGCCCTACTGCTGCCCTGAGGCAGGAAGGGACAACTGATCTGAATCGAACGCTGAAGAAAAGAATGGGTCCTTTGCTCACGACTTCGGCTGGTTTAAACCGGCATCTCGTTTGCAAAATACACGTATTCTCCACAGTCGGCCTGGCTGCGAAGGTTCTTATATGTGTCTGGTCTCCGACTACCATGGCTAGGAGTTATCGTCAGAAGTTGTGGAAAGAGGTGAGTAGGCGGCGTACCGTTTCGGGTGAACAACACCCAAAGACATCGGCTGGCAGGCCGGGGAAAGGCGCGCCGATGATGACGATCATCCGAACGGCGGAGGGAGTGCAAGGGGCGTGAGCAGGTGATGGCGACGGACTGGACGAGTTGGCTCGAGAAGGGGGCCCGCCGCATGATTGCGGCGGCCTTGGAGGTCGAAGGGGAGGAGTACCGCCAGCCACACCATGACGCAAACACAAGACTTGCCCCGATAACTGCTTTGCTTTGGCTCATGATTCCTATTGATTACATTGATCTCCCTCTCTTCATGGGGGTAAGATACCCGCCATGAACTTCCTATCTCGCATCACGATCAATCCTGCTCAGTGTGGAGGACGCCCATGCATCCGCGGCATGCGGATGAGAGTCAAGGATCTGTTGGACCTTCTCGCGGCTGGAGTCTCCACAGAAGAAATTTTGCAAGACTACCCCTATCTTGAGAAAGAAGATATTCAAGCCGCGCTGGAATTTGCCGCCGCCCAATCAGATCACGTCATGCTCCGTGCCGGATGAACTTTTTAATTGACGCTCAACTTCCTCCAGCACTCGCTCGCCTGATCACATCCTTCGGTCACCATGCCGTTCATGTTGAAGAAGCCAAGTTGCTCCTCGCAACTGATGAGGCGATATGGGACTATGCCCTCAAGCACCAGCAGATTATCATCACGAAGGACGAAGACTTTAGGAACATGCTGTTACTAACCGCCACAAGGAAAACGCCTGTCGTGTGGGTAAGAATCGGAAATTGCACAAATGCCGCGCTTACCCGGTGGTTCCAACCACTCTTTCCTCAAGTACTCGGATACCTGCAGCAAGGTGAGTACCTCGTCGAACTGTATTGAAGGAAAATGGCTCGGAGTCTGAAGCCTCCCCTTCCCACCCCATCATTCATTCCTTCGCTACCTGCGTCATTCCCCGCAGACGCGGGCCATCCTTCACACGATCGCTGAACAGCAACCACCCGACAACTCAGACTCAGAATTCTGAAGATATCAGTCCATACTCATGACCCCAATTTGATCTGGGCCTAACGGTAAGAATTCTTCAGAGAGCAGGGCGACGAGACCAAGGGCAGGATCCTACAGGTGTGATTTAGGGGTCTGAGGCAGGACGGGACAAGTGGTCTAAATCGAACCCCGAAAAAACTTCGTTTATCACTTCGACGAAGTTACCCAGGCATTACGTTCATACAAAGCACATATTCACCTGGGGATAATTTCCTTAACTTTTGAAAACTCTGCAGACAGCCAGCTTGACTTACCTTAGCCCTCTACCTCACTTTTTTCGTTTTGGTTCAACGGCCACCACCCGCCGGCATATACATCATGCAATTCCGGATGCGCGATAATTTTCGATTGAACCAAGCTAATGACTCCCGGCGAGCATAACCTCCGTTGGGATCATTGAAGTACAGCGTTTCCTCCTCAACACCAGTAAGAACAATTATATGCTTAGGCCCATCCCATACACCTGCACACCAAATCGGACCATATCGGCTCAAGAATCCTTCTAACTGTGATGAAGTGAAGGGGTCAAATTGAGGGGGATCCGTGAACGATTTCATACCTTCAGCTTCTGCTAATCGAATGAAATCTTCTTCCAAAATCCCGGTATTAGCCATCCATTTGTCGGGAAGGCCCATTCGCGGCCCTGCGGTGCGATACCATGCGATCATGCAAACACACGCGTACCAGCATTCCCCAGTAGCATATTGCTTCACTATTGGGACCTTTAATTTTATTCCCATAGTTTCCCCTTCGAAGCTCCCCGCAGACAACTGCTCTCTGCGAATGATGAATTTAGACACCCCTATGGTGCAACAAAGTCCGCTTGGCCTGCTCGGACATACAGATCGATTCGTATCTCACACTGCAAGACAATGAACGCCTCAAGGTTATTCAGAGTGGCTAAGCACAATTACGATAGCATCGCAGCTCTCGCACCTCAGGGTTGTTGCCACGCCATAATTCTGGAGCTATAAAATCCCCTTTCCCCTCCTCTGGACCGCAGTCTCCTTCAATTTTGCCCTCCATCGCGCTTCTCGCATTAGTATCCATCAAGCCTCATGCCTCGCGAATGAGACTCGCATCGGTTCAAAAAGACAGCCAAACAAACGCTTCAACCAAACCTTTCTAAGAACGCGAAGATGCCACCCAGGGCAAGACGCTACAGAGGCTTGGTCACACTTTGAGGCAAGAAGGGACACATGATCGACTATCGCCTCGATGGAAACTGGCCGGCCACCAGCAAAATCAATCCTTCGGGCGATGGTCAGGGGGCATCAAGCTGTCTATAGTTCCAGTGATTCAGTGATTGTTCTCCAATGACTGCGTGAAAGGAGGGTAGACCGATGAAACCTACACTTTCCCTCTTTCTGACGGTAGCGATGATGGCGCTGGTTGTTGCCCCGGTTGGCGGTGAACAGGCAACGCCCTTTGTGCAAAGCGCGCATTACGGTTTCAGCGGGGTGATCACCAAGATCGAATCCGGCATGCTCTTTATCAAGACCGACACAAGCTTGCAGGCGCGTGTGATCAGTCCCACCAAGGCGGAGCGTGTCGGTCTGTACGACGCCAAGATCGGAGAAACCGTGAACATGCTCGTCGATTCGGGCAACGTGCTGATGGATGTCTCACGGACAGACCAGTTCTTTCCTGAGCATCACCTTGTTTCAGGTCGGCTCCACTATACAGACCCCTTTTGGGGCGCCATTCAGCTTTCAACCCCCGAGGGGCCGGCCAGTTTTGACGTGGATCCACTGGCAGGGAGCAAACTCTCCACGTTGCAGGAAGGCACCCCCGTCACCATTGAACTAGACGCGGATAACGTCATGGTCGACGTCCATTGGGGCCGGTAAGAGTTCAGCTCGTATCCTGTCAGGCGACTCTTTGACGCAGCGCAGAGCCCGCTGCGGGGAGAATGGTCTTAGACTGGTCTCCCGGCATGCAGGCAGAGAAGCACCGCTGAGATTCTCCGAGGAGAAGGATCCCCCGAGAGCGGGAGGCACACGATGAGTGTCGCATCGTACACAAATATGACCGAAGCCATTCAGGAATTAAGGAAGCGGGGATTTACTGCGAATTTCGAATTTCTCGATCAGGAGTTCCGGGACGTCGACAGCGAGAAAATCTATACGGCTGACGAACTGAGCATCGTGGAGCACTATCGGTTCGAAGGAGCCAGCGATCCGGAGGACATGTCCGTCGTCTATGCCATCGAGAGTCACGATGGTACCAGAGGGATCATCGCGGATGCCTTTGGAGTCTATGCGAATCCCGAGCTTGGCGGATTTCTCAACAATGTACTCCCTCGAGAAAATCAGTGAGCCGCGCAGGAGGTTCGGAATCTGCCCTCCGATCCCCTCCCCCGTTTCCTTTCCTCCTTGTGAATCCCCGCCACTGGGGATCTCATAGCCCCCCTTCGCCTCCTGCCCTTGACAAGAAGATCATCAATCCTATTCCATGCCTGGAATGGGCGCCCTTTATCACACCGGGGCTCAGAGCTGCTCTGATTCCTACGCTTCCGAAACATCACATGCACAACTGTGTCGAGGCAAAGGACGATGAATCCATGGCCGTGAGAAGACCAGCCCTCCCCGCCATGCCGCCTCGATGGAGCCGAATCCTGCTTGCTGTCGCAACGACGGTCATGGGCTGGGCCCTGCCGGGCCAATCTGCCTTGGCGACCTCGCAGCTCGAGACCGTGTCGGGAACAGGTTGCTACAGTTATGGTGACAACCAGACCCCTGCTCTGGCCAAGCGAGCGGCCCTGGCCCTCGCTCAGGAGCAGGCGGTCCGCACCCATCGAGTCTTTGTACAATCATCCTCTACCGTAAGAAACTTACGGCTGGAGGAGGACATCGTCACCACAGCCAGCTCAGGCATGCTCGAACAGATTCACATCGACAAGCAAGAACAGAGGATGCAGGAAATCTGCGTCTCGATCACCGCCAAGATCAGCCCCGTCAAGTTCAATGACGTGATTCAGCAGAAAGCGAATGCCAAGCAGATTGCCGATGCGGCACAGATCCCCGTGCTGACGGAAGGCTCCTCTTTCGAGTTGCAATTGTGGACCAATAAACCGGCCGGTGAGGTGTACACAGAAGGCGAGGAGTTGGAAGTTTCCGTTCGTTCGAACCGCGATGCGTTCTTAAAAGTCGATTACTACCAGGCAGACGGCACGGTCGTGCACCTGGTCCCGAACCTCTTTGTAGACGACGCCTTTGTCCGGGCGGGCAAGACCTATACGTTCGGCGGCAGACATGCGCGCTCGGGTTTCCGCATTACCGGTCCGTTCGGCGCCGAAACTATCAAGGCTGTGGCCAGCACCCGCCCGCTCGATGCCCTGTTAGCCTCAGACAAACCCGTCGAAGAGAGCCAAGGTTATCTGAAGAACTTTCACGCCCAAATGCGAGGGGTCAAGGTCGTGGCCAACCCTGACCAGCCGGCCCAGTGGGCGGAAGCAGCCTTCGGCCTGACGACTGTCAGTAAGAGTGCGCTGGAGCAGAGCCAGTTTCTGTCTGGTATCCGGGGGAACCAATAAGACCTCGCGACTTCACCACTTCCAACAACAATGTAAGACAACTTCATATTCGTCGCCGCCGGTGTGCGCCCTCAACCTGTATTTCACGATATTCGCAAATTCTTAGGGGCGGCAGGAGCTCCTTCATCGACGTTAGTCAATTCAATCGTGATCGTCGCGGTTGCACTGAGTCGTGGCGTCCCGCTATCGCTTACTTGCACCTGCAGCGTGAAGCTCGGCGTAGCCTCAAAATCAAGCCGACTGCTGTTGGCCACAGTGATCTGCCCGTTCGTGGGATTCACCACAAAGACCCCCTGCCCCGTCCCGCCCGTGATGCTATAGTTCAGCCCTCCCCCATCCGGATCTATAGCGACAAGGGTGCCTACGACGGTCGCAATGGGGCTATTTTCTGCCACGGTAAACCGCTGAGGCTTCAGCACTGGCGTTTCATTGGCGGGAAGATAGGGTCCTGTATTCAGCGTGAAATCTGTGGTCGTTTTCTGACCAGGCACCGCGATACTCAGTGCGGCCCTCCCACCCTGAACAACCACCTGATATTGATTGCCGCTGGGTTGGACTCGTAATGTGAGCCGCCCTGGACCTTGATCACTGACAGTGAAGTCGAGGTACCGGTACCAGAGGCCACATCCATCGTTTAGGCTATCGTGCGTATATCGACGCTGCACAAAGCCTCCCAACCCGCCAGCAGTCCAGGAGCCCATTTCAATCACCACTCTGTATGTAGTGACACTTGTATTGTACGTCACCGAATCCGATCCGCCAGCTATATGCTCCCCTTCAGGACTGTAAGAAGGAGTGTTTCCGTCACTGGTATCAGCATAGAAAGGTGGTCCCAATTTGTGACCACCTTGGACTTGCAGACGGATAATACTGGGGTCATTCGGCCTGTCACATATACGGATTGGCGCTCCTCCCATACGGTTTTCAATCTTGATTTCAGCACCCGAGGCAGTGCCGCTAATTATCACCCACAACAAGAAGCCACTCATGGATAGCTTCACTATCCAGTCTGCCATGTTGCTTACCCTTCCTCGAAACAGGAACACACGACTGGACAGACACAAATCGCCCTCTTCTAAGGGGTATAGGGTCCTGCCGTTCGGGTGAAGTCTGTCATCACCCTCTGGTTTGCTCCAACTGTGCTTAATGTTCCGTTACCACTTTTCACAACTTCATATTGGTTGCCGTTGGGTTGAACACGTAAAGTCAGCGGGCCGGGACCTTGCCCGGTGACGGTGAAGTCCAGGTATCGATATCGTCCTTGAGTGCATCCATCGGTGGCGATATCGTGCGTATACCGGCGTTGCACAAAGTCTCCGGACCCGCCGGTAGTCCAAGAGCCCATCTCAATTACGACCGTATAGGTCGTGGACGTGGTGTTAAACGTTGAAGAATCAGACCCGACAGGAATATCCGAATACTCCCCTGAGGAGAAGTGAGGAACATGGCCGTCACTCGTATCAGGACGAAGCGGCAACAATTTATCAACGCTTTGCACCTGGAGCCGAATAACGCTACCGTCAAGAGGCGTGGCACACCCCGTCGGCACCGCTCCTCCCGTGCGGTTTTCAACGATCACTTGCGGATTGACGGTGATAGTGAAAGAGCTACTGGCATTCAGGTTCGGCGTTCCGTTGTCCGTGACCTGTACCGTCACCTGGTGGGTCATGGCTCCTTGATTCGGTGTCGGCGTCCAAGTAAACCCGCCCGTGGTCGGATTGATCATTGCACCGGATGGGGCCGTGGTCAGCCTGTACGTCAGCGCATTGCCGTCTGGATCGGTTCCGTTTGCCGTCAGCGCCACCAACGTACCTACATTGACAGTCTGATTCGCAATCGAGGTGAGTGTGGGTGGGGAGTTGCCTCCGATGGTGATTGTGATCGATGGATCGCTCCATGGCGTTTCAGACCCGCCAATCAGGAACGAGCTATCCCCCATGTGAGCTCTCGCTCGAAATTGATAGGTCCCACCCGGAAGCGCGCTCTTTTGAATGGGCGATGACGTGACAGCACGCGCGGGCCTTGCTGCCGAACCGGCTATGGAAAGGGATGGGAGGGATGGAAAAGTTATCCACCCACTGTCGCCAGGGTTGGTTGAGCAGGAAGGATTCGCTGTGATGTTGCACCACTGGATGTCATACCGGTCATCCGGGTGGTTGGGAACGATCGTGCTATTGGGCCCCCAATACCCGCTGGGCGTGAACATCAACGCGGTCGTTGTCGACGAAATTTGCAAGGTCGGCTTGTCGGCGAAGGTCACGGCGGTCGTACAACTAGGATAACTTCCCGGACGGACATTGGGTTGTGTCGGATGTTGACTATAGGCAGGCGGCATTTGCTGCTGGTTCGATGCGGCGGGACCGAAGGGGACGACAAAATTCGCCCGATTGTACAGGATGTCGCCGGGATTCGGCCCGGTCCTGGTGCCCGGCATAAACGACACTTGGCCGGAACCATGAGCAGGACTGCTCGGTAATCTCCATGCCGCATGGACATAGCAGTAGAAGGGATCTCCTGTTGTGTTTCCCAAGCAGCCAGACGCGTTGGGAATGTCGAACTCGTGGGGCTGCAGGCCTCCTGCAGGAATCACTGACGGAACCGCTTTTAAGTAATACCCTCCGCTGATCAGTCGGCTGTCGATCTGGGTGCAGGCCACATCAGAAAACACCACGTCCATGTTCCATTCCGAGAAGTGGGGGAGATCGGCCACGTACGCATTTCTCGACTCGTTCAACTGAGCGGTACTCATCTGTTTCCAGATGCCTTGCTTTTCGTCGTAGAGGAGGAGCGGTATGCTCGACGGCAAGGGTTGTTCCATTCGCCTGTAAATCTGAGCCGCGGTGGGATCGACGGGAATCGTCAGTTTTGCCGTGGTCTTCGGTTTGAGTTGATAAGACTTTCCTCCTGCCGTCACCGAGACGGAACCTGCGCCGAATGTTTGCATGAACCCGAGGCGTTCGCTACCCTCTCTCGGCACGCGGAACTGAGCCCCCCAATCTCCCGGCATGGCCTCCGGCGACAACACGTCAACCGTCGCCACCTCCACCTCCACGCGTCCCGGCGGCCTATTACCATCGGCGTCCGCCAGGGCATCGGCGGGAATGGCAACCGACACGCCTGCGCTGCAACCAGCCGGTTGGTACGCACCGTCCAACGCAGTTCTCAGGGCCGGAGACACAGGGCCTCCCTTCACTTCCAGATGGGCCCACCCTGAGCGAGAACGGTTCGCAAGGCAGTTGGCTGCAAGAGTGTCTTGAACAATTCCACCGGTGGCAGGATCCAGGGTCGTCAGCGTCGCTCGAGTCAACCTCCAATTCTTGTTCAGAATCCCTTTGGTATACACGCGTGAAAACAAACCATAACCACGCTTCCGAATGGTCACGAGGTAGCGGGACGAGGAATCCACCGTCAGCGTGAAGAAGCCCTTATCGTCAGTTGTCATGGCGCGTCCATTGACGGTAACGGTCGCTTCCGTCAGAGGCACATTGTTGGTGGAAAGGACTTGCCCCGAGAAAACGGCAACCTGGCCCTCGGGATTGAGCGGACTATCGCACAGCACATGGCACAACCACTGGCAGCCGGAGAGGAGGCTGCTCAGTGCAACCAACACCACCACCATCCGTATCGCTCTCATGGAAGCCCTCCTGGTATCTCGACACTTCAGTTAGAACACCGCATGTATCGTAAACACCGGTCCGTACGTCACGTCCAGCAAGGGCTGCTGATTTGAGGCATTCGGTGTCCCCGCGCCGGTCGCATTGATACCAAAATTCTTCTGGATAATTTGGGCACGGAAGCCTAGCTGCAATTCGGTTCCAATCCTCCAGACCCGTGGACCCTGAATCGTGACCCCCACCTCATTCATGTAGCCTTGCGCGGAGTCAGTTCTGGCACAGGAATTGGGGGACGGACAGAACCCACTGAAATTCAACAACGCAAGCGCTAAATTTCCGTACAGTCCTATATGCTCTGACGCCTGCGCATTCCCGAAGACTCCCAAAATGGGACCCTCGACCAGGCGAGGATGCCTCGACACGCCGAGCCCCGGCAGATTTGGTTGGTTTGTGAACTCTTGACGGCTGTTGTAATACCCGCCGAATACGCCAAACCCTTCCCAGACGGCCA